>Ga0209347_1003757_pt1 | contig 17026 bp, 15 predicted proteins | sample AutmiccommuBRH23_FD_187382 | JGI IMG/M metagenome (GOLD analysis project Ga0209347, IMG submission 187382) | Deep subsurface microbial communities from Mt. Terri, Switzerland - Autotrophic microbial communities BRH/23 (SPAdes) (version 2) | ecosystem: Environmental > Aquatic > Deep subsurface >...
AACCTTCACCTTGCCTTCGTTTACTATAAATTCATCATAGATACAGCCGCTCCATTCACCCAGTTTGACGCTGCCAAGCGGTTTCTGATCGCTTTTACGACGATACACTTCAATTTTGCTATAAGTTTTTCCATCTTCGGCAACGATTAATCCATACCTGCGTTCCAAGCCGTTATTAACCAACAAAACCACTTCTTTAGCATTACCAACGTCTTTACCCCAGCCTTCGGCTGCTTTGATGGGTGATCGTACCACATCACAGGTGCCCGCTAACATAGATTCATCAATTTCCAAACTGCCTGACTGTTGCTTTTGTTCACTGTCCACTCCAAATTGCAAATCTTGAATATCCTCTGTTACAAAACATTCAGCACCACTATCGTTTGCTTTGTGTGACATAAATACTATTTCCGTTTGGCCCTCCGCGCATTCATAGAACCGTTCATAATCAACAGTTTCCACTAAAAACGGGTGAATACTTGTTCCATCAATTAATATTGTTTGTTCATTGGTGGGCGGCCAGGTAGTCGGCCATCCCGCCACTATACTTTTCTTCCCCTGCCTGGCAAAAGCGTCGTGAATGTATTCCGCTTTACATTTTTTTGAATCAAACCCAAGTGATAATTTGTCCAACGGCTCCCCCAGTGTATGGGTCCAAAAACAAGTGATACCATGAGTGCCCGGCCAGGTACCGGTAGCTATGGAGCACCAGTTTGGCGGTGTATAGTTTGGCATGGCCCCAATCATACTCATATCATTAGTTGTAGATCCGATGCTTAGTAACTTTTTAATATTAGGCAGTTTTCCAGCTCCCAACAGTGGTTTGGCATAAACCGGATCGAAGCCATCAATACAAATCATCATAACTTTTTCTGCACGACTAGAATTATTCATTTCACAATAACCTCCATTTAGTAAGCACAATCTTAACACCTATTATTATTGTATATAAATATTTTTCTTTGTCTAATTCACAGATCTATTTGGAAAAAAGCAACCCTATCGTTTTTATCGATAACATAAAGGGGGTATTATTAAAAAAAATACCCCCTTTATGGCATACATATGAAAAAGGGGGGTTTTTAAAAGCTTTTTGTCAACTAGCAATGATTATTTTTTCATCATTTGTTTAATCCTTTCACCCACAGGAGAATCATTTAATATCTTGTCCATTCTTTCGTAGTCCTTTTGCACTAACTCCTTGAATTCCTGCCTTGACATAGGAGTAAGTTCCTCACCATTGGCTTTGGCCTTTTCGGCGAAAGCCGGATCCTTTAATATTTTGTTGATCCCTTCATTAAGCCTGTCGGCTACGGATTCCGGTACCCCTTTGGGGGCGAAAACCCCGCTCCGGACATAAAGCTCTATATTATAGCCTTTTTCCTTAAATGTAGGAACCTCGGGCAGGCTGTCCAGTCTTTTCGGGGAAGCCATAGCCAGCGTTACAGTATCGCCTGACTTTTGATATGTAATAAGATTCATGGCTCCCAGGAAAGCGAAATCAATGTGTCCTCCCAGGATGGCGGCGACTAACGGAGGCCCTCCGTCAAACCCTATGCCGGCTGCCTGTACCCCGGCTTGCGTCAAGAATTCTTCGGTCATTATGTGAGGCAGTCCGCCAATGGCGACGGTCCCGTATTTAAGCTTGCCCGGGTTTTCTTTACCGTATTTAACCAGGTCTTCCAGGGTATTGAACTTGCCCTTTTTAACAAGCAGTCCCATGTACCTTACCGTCTCTACGGCTATAGGCTCCAAGTCCGTGTACTTGTAGGGGAGTTGCTGGTAGAACCCCTGCAACACTACGCCATCTAACGCGCCTGAAAGAAGGGTATATCCGTCCGGGGCGCTTTTGGCCACTTCCGCTGTGCCTATAGTCAGGGCGCCTCCCGGGCGGTTCATCACGAAGAACGGCTGCCCGAACTCTTTTTGTGCGTGCTGCGCCAGTAATCTCGCCAAGGTATCGTCGCCGCCGCCGGCGGGAACAGGCACGACAATCTGCACCTGCTTTTCGGGATATTTAATTTTTTCCTCTTTTTTTCCGGCGTCGCCCGAGGTGCCCGATGAGCAACCAGTGAACAGGATGCTCAAGGAAAAAATCGCTAAAATAAGAACAAATTTTGTTTTAAAAAACATAACTCTCGTCTCCCTTACATTTATTATTATCAGATGAATTCAGGCGGTTTTAAAATGCCATTTAATCACTCCCAGAAACGTATTGACAAACGCTGTTCAAAGAGCTGCCCCTTCACTGCCTGATACTTTGGACTTGTTATAAAAGAATCTAAGTATCTGGAAAATCAGGATTATAGCGGCAATCGCCATGCATACCGCAGTGACTGGTCTTTGAAGCATTACCAAAAAGTTCCCATCCACCATCCCAAGTCCTTGTCTGAGGCTTTTTTCCAATACTCCTCCCAGGATGAACCCGATTATCAGCGGGGGCATTTTAAAATCGAGATGTTCCTTCATAACATACCCGACCAAGCCGAATACAAGAGTCAGCCAAAGGTCAAAGACACTGTTGTTAACCGTATATGCACCTATAAACACCATGCCGGTAACGATGGGCATTATAATTTTTGGCGACACCGTGGCCAGGGAGGCAAAAACTCCGACCAGCGGGTAATTTAATAACAACAGCATAACGTTTCCTATATACAAGGCGGCGATAACGCCCCAATAAAGATCGGCGTGCTGTTTCATGAAAAGCGGCCCGGGATTGACCCCGTGAACCATGAAGGCTCCCAGAAGAACAGTCATCGACGCAGTGAAGGGAAGCCCCAGAGACAGCAAAGGGATCATTCCAGTGGTGGAAGCTGCGTTATTCGCGGATTCGGGGCCGGCTACCCCTTCGATGGCACCCTTTCCGAAATTCTCAGGATTTTTTGACAGGCTTCTTTCCATCTTGTAAGAGACTATGGTGGACAAAAAAGCGCCCGGGCACGGAAGCATGCCTATGGGTAAGCCAAGGAATGTGCCCCTCATGATTGGCTTTACGGACGCCTTAAGCTCATCCAGCCTGGGAAACAAGTCCCTGAATTTTACCTTGACCACATCTTTGACGCTGTATGGTTTAAGTACCGTTGAGAATATCTCCGACATCCCGAAAAGGCCCATCATTATCGGCACTATATCAATACCCTTGCTCAACTCAAGCGTACCGAAAGTAAATCTTGAACTGCCGGTGAGAACGTCAAGTCCGACTGTACTTAGCATCATTCCCAGAATGACGCCCAAAAAAGCCTTTAACGTGGACCCTCCGGTAACGTTGCTAAGCACAACGAGACCGCAAAAGGTTATGGCAAAAAATTCAGGTGGCCCTAAAGCCAATGCTGCCCTGCCCAACCAGGGGGCAAAAAACATTACCACCGCTACCCCCACTGTACCCGCAACCAATGACCCAATTGCCGAAACCGCCAAGGCTGCCCCTGCCCTTCCCTTTCTGGACATTTGGTACCCGTCTATGCAGGTCATCATGGAAGTGGCTTCGCCTGGAACGTTTATCAGTATGGACGTAGTGGAACCTCCGTACATTGACCCGTAATAAATGCCGGCCAGCAATATAATTCCTGAAAGAGGGTCAACCTCAAGGCTTAACGGAAAAAGCAAGGCCATGGCCCCCACCGGCCCAAGACCCGGCAGAACACCCACTATCGTACCCACAAATACGCCAACAAAACAGAAGATCAACTTTTCGGGTGCCCCCACCAAAATGAATCCCTTAATAAGGTTGTCAACATATTCCATTTTGTCGCACTTCCCGGCTTTAATATTTTGTTTACTGACTGTCGAACGGTGACGTGTCAGAACTGCACATTGAACCACATTACGAACACAATATAAATAAAGACGGAAAATGAAACCCCTAGTAAAAGAGGCTTCTTCCATCCTTCAAGGTCACATATTTTAGATAGCACAATCACAATAACCAGAGCGCTCACAAATGGGTTCACAAATTTAAAAGTCACTATGTACAAAATAATGGCCAGTAAAAACCAAAACAATTTCCCTATCTGAACACCTGCTTTTTCTGCTTTTTCTCCTTTTTCTCCGGCATCGCCACTGGAAATGTCAGTCTTTTTTCCCTTGTGGAAGGCCGTAACGAACCAGGCCAGAGACATGGCCAGTCCTATACAGCCAAGGATTACCGGTAATAGCCCCGGCCCCGGAGTTTTGAGTGTTCCAAAGGGCAGTGAAAAGGCAGAATACAGGTATATGGAGCATAAAAGGATCACTATCAGGCTAGATATGGACTCAGCCCTTTTCATTACGGCCATACCTCTTTCCCGTGATAATCAGAGAATTCCATACAAACATCAATACTGCACAATTAATCGTTACGTCTCTGCGTTTATCCAAAAGTTCGGAAGAGGGAATTATTTGAAAAACTAAGGCTCAATCTTGTATCACCTTACTATATTATAAGTGATTATTCCTTGCTGTCCATTTCACAAACCTGATTAAAAAGCGGCAATGTTACCGTTTTTTTCGATAACATTGCCGCTTCTTCCATTCCATCACTGTTCATGAATAGTTTTAATAACCATATTTTGTAATATTTGATTATCCATTTGCCGCTCCCGTCGTTCTATAAAAATAAATGCATAATACAATTCTTCCTTGAGGGGAATAGGAATATTAATATTGTTTTTTGAATAAAACTGAGATTCTATCAGTAATTGATTTGTAAAACCAATTGTATCCTTATTCAACTCCACATATTTATTGCATAATTCATAGCTGTCAGAGATAAAAGCAATCTTCATCTTTCCGTACTTTGAAAAACATTTTTCATGCCAGTGGGGATCTAAATCCGATTTATAAATAGATACAGGCATCTTTAATGCTTCCTTGACGCTTAATCTTTTACGGTTGGCCAATTTAGACTCAGGATTTACCATTACCACCACTTTGCTTTTGATTAAAACCGTTACTTCTAAGTCATTTTCAGTAATAATCTTTTTAAAATCTTCATCCACCAAAATGTTTTCATACACCGCCATCAACGCACAGTCCACTTTGTTTTCTATGACATTAAATAGTCCTTCCATAAAATCGCTGGTGCGACATAATAAATGGGTATCAGGATATTGAAGTTTAATTTTTTTAATCACATGCGGCATGATTCTGTGCAGCATTTCCGGTGTGATACCGACAGTAATCTGCTCCTTCATTTTTTGTCCTTTTTCTTCCCGGTAAATTGCTATTTGTTGTTTAAAGTTCTTTAACTGCTCCAAAATATTTGTCGCCACTATATAGAATTCTTGTCCAGCTAAAGACAAAGTGACACCGGAATAGCCCTTGTTTAATAATGATATATCCAACTCTGATTCCAGTTTTTTGAGCGCATCGCTGATTGTTGATTGCGATAAAAATAATTTTTCAGCCGCTTTATTAATAGATTTTTGATTGACTGCTTCCACAAAATACATCAGTTGTTCAATACGCATAATAATTCCTCCACTTATGCTCCATAGCCCTGTCGAACAGCAATCCAACTTATCGAAGCGATATGTCTTTATTATACTTCATTTGTGCCAATTGCTAAACTTAAAACAATAAATAGTATAGAAAGGAATCATAGGATTGATTGGCACATATATTGCCTATATTTGCCATGTTAGTATAAACATAGCATTATTCAGACCCGAAATCAATTCAAAAATTAGCCTCGCGCTATGCACGGGAGAACAGAACAGTGAGTGCCATGAGTCAATAGAAAAAGTCCTCCATCGCTATAATGAAATTTGGTTTCTCCAGCCAAATTCATAAGCAAAGGAGGACGTCCCCATGGATGAGAACCTATGGATTCCTTTTCAGACACGGGTCAGACAAGAGAACCATCCCCCGCGTCTAGAGCAGGGTGAAGGAGGTCTCGGATCTGTTTTTATCCCGGTGCCTCTCCAGGGCCAGGTTGATGAGGCGGTCCAGCAGATCGCGGTAGCTTATGCCGGTGGCCTCCCAGAGCTTGGGGTACATGCTGAAGCGGGTGAAGCCGGGGATGGTGTTGATTTCGTTGACCAGCACCTCCCCGTCGGACCGGCGGATAAAAAAGTCCACCCGGCCCATACCGGCGCAGTCCAGGGACTTGAACACCCTGACCGCCAACTCCTGAAGCCTGCCCACAGTCTCCGGGGGAAGATCCGCCGGCACCTTCAACTGGCTCAGCCCGTCGACATACTTGGCCTCGTAGTCGTAAAACTCCTTTAAGGGTATGATCTCCCCGGGCAGCGAGGCAGCCGGGTCATCGTTCCCCAGCACGCTGACCTCCACCTCCCGGGCGTCGATAAATTCTTCAATAATTATTTTGCGGTCGTAGCGGCAGGCCAGATCCATGGCCCGGCTCAGTTCTTCCCGGCTCCGGGCCTTGGATATGCCCACGCTGGAGCCAAGGTTGGCCGGCTTAACAAAGCAGGGGTAGCCCAACTGCCGCTCCACCATCCCGGCCACCGCCTCAGGGTCCCTTTCCCACTCCAGCCGCAGGCAGGAGACGAAGCCGGCCTGGGGCAATCCATACTGGGCCAGCACTGTTTTCATCAGCACTTTATCCATACCCAGGGCTGATCCCAGCACCCCGGCCCCCACGTAGGGAACATTGGCCAATTCCAGAAGTCCCTGCACCGTGCCGTCCTCGCCAAAGGTGCCGTGCAGCACAGGGATAACCAGATCCACACCGCCGGAATAGACCCCGGGCTCTCCCTGCAGGGAAATAAGCCCGCCCATGGCAGGGTCACCCGGCAGATAGACCTTCTCCGCCCTGCCGGAGGCCACCAAATCTGCCGGGTCGGCGCCCTGGGCCATTTCTTCCGGGGCCGCCCCGGCCAGCCAACTCCCCTGCCGGGTGATCATTACCGGGACCACCTGGTACTTATCCCGATCCAGGGCCGCCATCACCGAGGCCGCTGAATTAATGGACACCTCATGCTCCCCTGACCGTCCCCCGTAGAGGACCACCACCCTTTTTTTCCGTTCCACGCGCATCATCTCCGTCTTTTTTTAACCACAACCTATTTCGTTATCCCGTAACAATTGCTATTATATATATTCTTTAGCTGGTTTTCTATAACTAAATAGGCGGCCATTCACAGGCCGCCACTATATATGGGAACCAATGCCTCCTCTCCAAAGGAATGCAGCACTGCTCCCGAATCCTTAATTCCGACTCCTGTCCCCCAAAACACTCCCTCAGGCCGTCTTTATCTCCCCCACCTTGAAGTGCTTGGGCATGGTCTCCTCCACGTACTTCCAGGTCTCCTCGGCGTTGGTCCGCCAGTTGGTGGGGCAGCTGGAAATGGCCTCGACGAAGGAAAACCCCCGGCCCTGAATCTGGTTCTCCAGGGACTTTTTCAGGTACGACTTGAGCTGGCGCATATTGGAGATGGTGCCCCTGGCAACGTAAGCCCCCTCTCCGGTGATGGCCGAGACCATTTCCGGCCCCTGCATGGGCGGCCCTGTCCGTTCAGGGTCCCGGCCGTAGGGGCTGGTCTCGGTTTTTTGCCGGGGCATGGTGGTGGGGGCCATCTGTCCCCCGGTCATGGCGTAGACCGTGTTGTTGGCCAGGATCACGCTTATTCTTTCATTCCTGGCGGCGGCATTGACCAGGTGCTGGGAGCCTATGGCGTAGCCGCCGCCGTCCCCCATGTAAGCGATGCAGATGAGGTCCGGGTTGGCCCTCTTGATCCCGGTCATCACCGGCGTGGTGCGGCCGTGATGGGTCTGCACGGTATCGATGTTGAAAAAATCCCAGGACAGCAGCGAGCAGCCTATGTCACAGCCAAACACCACCCTGCCCTGGATATCCAGCTCGTCTATGGCCTGCCCCAGCGCCTTGAGCACCAGCCCGTGGCCGCAGCCGGGGCAGAATTTGTGAGGCTTGGTCTCCAGCCTCCAACTCCTTGGCATGATTATGTCAGCCATCCTATCTCCTCCTCTTTTTTTCCATGTCCATAGTTTTCTATATTACCTTGCGGCCTATTCATTAAAAAAACGGGACAGGCACATAAAGGCACATCCCGAAGAACATGATATTTTCAAAGGAGGGGAGGATCATGGCCAAGGACAAGACCGCTAAGGCAGCCAAGTCCAAAAAGAACGGCATGGCCCGGGACAGCAAAAAGAAGACCCCGACCACAGCCGATCTCGACGTCAATATGAAGTAAAAAAAGGATTAGGGGTTGACCCTAACCCCTAATCCCCAATCCCTACCTCACAACTCCAGGTCCTTAATCACTGCCTCCTCATCGCAGTTGGGGAATTTGGGGCAGTTGATGCACTCCTTCCAGACCTTCTGGTCCAGGGACTCCTTGGACACCTGGCGAAAGCCGCAGCGAACGAAGAAGCCCGACTGGTAGGTAAGGGCAAAAACCCTGGGTATTTTCAGCTCCCCGGCCTCGGCCAGGAAGGACTCCACCAGTTTTCGCCCGATGCCGCTTTTTTGTAAATCTGGCTGCACCGCCAGGGCCCTGACCTCGGCCAGGTCCTCCCAGATCACGTGCAGCATGCCGGCGGCCAGGAGCCTGCCCCGGTCCTCGGCCACTGTGATCTCACGAATCCCCTCGTACAGCAGGGACCTGGACCTGGCCAGCATCAGCCCCCGGTCGGCATAATAGGTTATCAGACTGTGCACTCCCTCAACGTCACACATCTTGGCCTTTCTGATCAGCAGCAAAACAACATCTTCCCCTTGCCAATAAATAACCTGACTACATCTCCAGACAGTATTTAACCGCATTTTCAAATAGCGGCAGCCCGTGCGGCCGGTCAAACCCTCCCCGCCGCCAGTTGGGGTGCTGAAACAGGTCCACGAACCTCTCCGGGTGGGGCATCAGCCCCAGCACCAGTCCCTTGGGGTCGCAGATGCCGGCTATGGCCCTTAGCGATCCGTTGGGGTTGTGCGGGTATTCCATGGTTGGCCGGCCGCCGGCCCCGGTATAGCGGAAGACCACCTGCCCGGCCGCCTCCAGCTGGTCCAGCCGGCTCTCTTCGGCGTAAAATTTGCCCTCGCCGTGGGCCGCCTGGATGCTGATGGCGCTGCCGGCCAGGCCCCGGGTAAAGACGCAGGGGCTTTCCTCCACCCCCAGGGTCACCCAGCGGCACTCAAACCGGCCGCTGTCATTGTGCATCAGGGTGCTGCTGATTTCCCCCAGCCGCCGGCCCGGCAGAAGCCCGGTCCGCACCAGCACCTGGAAGCCGTTGCAGATGCCCAGCACCGGCTTCCCGGCGTCCACGAACTCCTGCAGCGAGTCCTTTAAAAAAGAAGTCAGCTCCACGGCCAGCACCTTGCCCGAATGCACATCGTCGCCGTAGGAGAAGCCCCCGGGCAGGGCCAGCAGCTGGTAGTCGGCCAGTTTTTCCTCACCCGACCTGAGCTGGTTGACGTGCACCATCCGGCACCGGCCGCCGGCCTTCTCAAAGGCGTAATAGGTCTCCAGGTCACAGTTGGTGCCGTCGGCCCTCAGTATGCAGACATTGGGCTTCACAGGCCGAACACCTCCTTCAGGGGACCCTTCCAGGCCTCCCGCAGACTCTCAACCTCAATGGAAAACAGTTTTTTTCCTTCCCTGCCAACCGATATTGTTCTTTCAGGCGTGGTCCGGCCGACGACCCGGTGGGGCAGATCACCGAACAACCCGGGCAGCAGGCTTTCATCGGCCAGCTCCAGCAGGAAGACCCCGGCTGTCTCATTGAAAAGAAACTCCTCGGGCAGATCCCCGTCAGCCAGTTGCAGCGCCGCGCCCACTTCACCGCCGAAGCACATCTCGGCCAGGGCCGCAGCCAGGCCGCCCTCGCTCAGATCGTGGCAGGCCAGCACACTTCCGCCCTTGATGGCCGAGTGCAGCGCCCTGAAGACAGGGCTGAGCGCTTCCAAGTCAATCCTGGGCAGGTTGGTGCCCTCCACCCCGGCCAGCCGGCAGTACACCGACCCGGCCAAATCCGGGGCGTCCCTTTTGCCCAGCAGCACAATGGCCGATCCCGCCCGCTTAAAGTCCGCCGTCACGGTCTTGCCGACGTCACTGATCCGGCCGAAGGCCGAGACACAGAGCACCGGGGGTATCTTTATAACCTCCCCGCCGTCTCCCCGGTAAGTGCTGGAAAGGCTGTCCTTGCCCGAGATGAACGGCATACCGGTGGCCCCTACGAAATCCACACAGGCGTCCACCGCCATGTCCAGGGCGCCCAGAGATTCACTGTCCGGGAAGGGCCAGATAAAATTATCGATCAGGCAAATCTCCGCCGGATCGGCCCCCACCGCCACGGCATTGGCCACCGCCTCAGCGGCGGCCCAAAGGCTGCCGTGGTAGGGGTTGATCTTGTTCAGCACCGGGTTCATACCGTGGCTGATCACCACCCCGTAATTTTTGCCGGGCAGCGGCGCCAGCACCACGGCGTCGTTGGGGGCGTCACCGGCCTCCCCGCCCAGGGGCGGCAGCACATTGCTCCCCTGCACCCCGTGGTCGTACATACGGATGATGGGCTCCTTGGAGCAGACATCCAGGTGCGCCAGCACCCCCCGGTAGGCCTCCGCCCAGTCGGCTGGCGGCCCCGGAACGGCCCGGGCCTCCGCCGGCGGGACCCAAACGGCCTCCATTTCCCGCTTGGGCAGCCCGTTGTGCAGGAACTCCATCTCCAGGCGGCAAACCGTCTCCCCCTGGTATTTAACGTGAAGCATCCGGTCACCGGTGAAGGCGCCCAGCACCACGGCCTCCACATTGTAAAGGCGGCAGATTTCGGAAAGCCTGGGCCAGTGGTCCGGGCTTACCGCCAAAGCCATCCTCTCCTGGCTTTCGGAGAGCCAGATCTCCCAGGGGCTGAGGCCCGGGTACTTGAGGGGGGCCCTTTCCAGCCAGACCTCCACCCCGGTTTCCTCACCCATCTCGCCAAAGGCCGATCCAAAGCCACCGGCCCCGCAGTCGGTGATGGCCCGCACCAGCCCTTCCCGGCTTGCGGCCAGCAGGGCGTCGGCCATCCTCTTTTCCTCAATGGCATTGCCTATCTGCACCGCGCTGGAGTTGACGTCCACCGTGCGGTGGGTCATTTCCCCGCTGGAGAAGGTGGCCCCGTGAATGCCGTCACGGCCGGTGCGGCCGCCCATGGCCACGGCCAGGTCGCCAATTTCGGGACGGCCCTTGCGGCAGTCTTTTTCCGGCAGTATCCCGTAGGCCCCCACGATGATGGTGGGCTTGGCCCTGAAATCGTGGTGAAAGTGCACCGAGCCGTTGTTGGTGGGTATGCCCATCCGGTTGCCGTAGTCCCTGACCCCGGCCACCACCTTGCGCAGCAGGTGCCTGGGGTGCAGACAGCCAGGCGGCACCTCGGACTGGTCCAGCCCGGGCGGGGCAAAGCAGAACATATCGGTGGAGGCGATGACCCGGGCGCCATGCCCGGTCCCCATCACGTCCCGGAACACCCCACCGCTACCGGTCATGGCCCCGCCATAAGGCTCTATGGCCGAGGGGGAGTTGTGGGTCTCCACCTTGCCGCAAAGCGCCCAGCCGTCAAAGAAGTCCATCACCCCGGAGTTGTCCACGAAGGCCGAGAGCACCAGGGGGTGGTTGGCCCTTTTAGTGGCCTCCTGAAGCCTTTTCAGCAGGGAGGGCTTAATCTCCCCGTTCACCCTCAGTCCGGCCTTGAAGGTCTTGTGCCCGCAGTGCTCGGACCAGGTCTGGGCCAGTGTTTCCACCTCGCAGTCGGTGGGTTCCCGCTCCAAATCCCGGAAGTGGCTCTGGATGGCCCGCATTTCCTCCAGGTTCAAAAAAAGTTTGTCCCGGCTCAGTTCCAACAGTTCCCGGTCATTCATGCCCCGGATGGGAATAATTCCGGTACTCCCGGGGGTCCCCTGAATAATCAGGGTCTGGGGTTTTCGATCAACCACCCGCTCAACCGTCTCGTTGACCAGTAATTTTTTCAGGATCAGTTCTATATTTTCGACCGTCGCCCCCGGCCCATAAAAGGCATACTCCCGGCTGGAGTCCACAGCCTGAAGACCCTGCACGCCCAAGTCGGCGGCCGACTTTTTGATTGATGCCGCCTCGGGATTCATCACCCCGGGCTTGTAGGCCACCTCCACCACGGCCTGGCCCTCCAGCAGCGGCCGGTTGACGCTGTATAGCTGGACAATATTCTCGGCCAGCAGCCGCTCGGCAATGCCTCGCGCCTCATCCCCGCCGATCCCCTCAAAACGGTAGACCTTGGCCGTGCTCACCGCGGTGATGTCCTTGATGCCCAAGGTGTGGTGAACATCGTAGAGCACCCCCTCAGCCACGGTGTCCGGAAGCCCCGGCTTGTTTTGCACCCTGACCTCCTGTATGGCCATCAATACACCCCCTAGCTCTCTTAAAAACAATCACCGGCCCTTTAGCCGGGCCGGATCATTACACCGATACCATAAAGATTTTATAATATATACCTATAAAAAACAACATCCAAAATAAGCAGAATGCCCTAAACCCTTGAGTATAATCAGGCCGGCCAAACTTAAAAAAACGCAACTCGTAGACTTCGGCCGGGATCGCTTACGGTTATAGCTTACCGCTTACAGCTGACCTCAAGTTCAGGCTATCTTACGATCAACACCGGGCATGAGGCGTGCCGGGTCACCCGGTTGCTGACGCTGCCCATCAAGTAGCCCTTGATCTCACCCAGGCCCCTGCTGCCGATGACGATCAGGTCAAATCTGCCTTCCTTGGCCTCCCGGCAGATCTCCATGGCCGGGTTGCCCCAGATCACCTTGATGTCCATCCTCACCCCGTACTTGCCGAATTCGTTCCTGGCCTGCTCCATGATCTCCTCGCCGGTGGTCTGCAACTCGTCGTGGATCTGCTGGTAGGCGCCGCCCAGCCGGTCACTGTACTTATTCACGTATGGAGGAAGGGCAGGTATGACGTGAAAGAAGAGAATCCCGGCATCCATGCACTTGGCCAGCTCGATGGCGTTCTCGGCGGCGATTTTTGCCCTTATCGATCCATCCAGGGGCACCAGAATCTTTTTATACATTGGTAAACCTCCCTCCTCTGTTTTTAGCCATTGATTTTTATTTATTCATTCAATAGAGCAAATATAAATCCTTTCTTTCAAACCAATATAATCTGATAAAAATTTCAAGTATTTTAGCATCGGGCCAGGTTCATTTTCATTTGGCGCTTTGGCATACTATGTTCATAGTCAAGATTGGGCAGGTGATCATCAAATGACGACCATCGGCATACCCGGGACTTCCCTGGTGGTGCTGTGCGGGCCGGCGGGCTGCGGCAAGTCGAGCTTCGCCGGAAAGCATTTTTCCCCTACCCGGGTGGTCTCCTCGGACCGCTGCCGGGAGCTGGTTTCCGACGACGAGGAAAATATGGCCGCCTCTCACCGGGCCTTCAAGCTTTTCCGCTGCCTCATCGACCAGAGGCTGGCCCTGGGCCGGCTGACGGTGGCAGATTCCACCGCCCTCACCGCCAAATCCCGGCGGGACCTCATCGCCCTGGGGAGAAAGCATGACTTTCAGGTTGTTCTGGTGGTCTTTGATCTGCCCCTGCCCCTCTGCCTGGAAAGGAATCGGTCCAGGCAGAGGCAGGTCCCTGAAAAGGTCATCCGGATGCACCGCCGGCTGCTGGACAGGTCCCTGGAGGCGGTGGCCGGCGAGGATTTTGACCTGGTCTACGTACTGAGCCGGGAGGAAATGGAAACCGCCCGGGTGGAAATAGTGCCTTTGCCGGTGGAGGTTCCCCTGGCCGGGCCCTTCGACATCATCGGAGATATCCACGGCTGCTGCGACGAGTTGGAGGCGCTGCTGGAAAAGCTGGGCTACCACCGGGAAAGCGGGGTGTACACCCACCCGGCCGGCAGGCTGGCGGTATTCCTGGGGGACCTGGGCGACCGGGGGCCCCGCTGCCTGGACAGCATCAGCCTGGTCCTGGACATGGTTTCCCGGGGCGCCGCCCTCTATGTGCCCGGAAACCACTGCCGCAAACTGCAGGCCTATTTTTCGGGCAGAAAAATTAAAGTGGCCCACGGCTTGGAAAAAACCTTGCGGGAGTTGGAAGGACGCACCGCGGCCGAGAGGGAGAGGATCACCGGGCGCTTCATGGAGCTGTACGGCAGCGCCCAGCCCTACCTGATGCTGGACGGCGGCAAGCTGGTTGTTTCCCACGCCGGCATTAAAGAAAATATGCTGGGCCGCCTGTCCAAGCGTATCCGGGAGTTCTGCCTGTTCGGGGACACCACCGGCGAGGTCACTGAAGATGGCCTGCCGGTGCGCCGGGACTGGGCCGCCAACTACCGGGGGGAGGCCTTGTTGGTATATGGCCACACCCCGGTTGAGGAGGCAGTGTTCAGGAACAACACCATCGACATCGACCAGGGCTGCGTCATGGGGGGGAAGCTCACCGCCCTGCGCTATCCGGAGAGAGAGATCGTCCAGGTGGCGGCCGCCGAGGTTTATTACCTCAGGGGTGAGGCCGGGACATCCTGGCCGGTGTACACCCGCCCGGCGGCAGGCTGGCAAAAAGAAACAGTAAAGGAGGACCTTTACCGTTAAAGGGGATAATAAGGAGCATCATGTGGTTTATATTCTACATATGTTCATATATTCCTTTGCATAAGTTCATTAGTAATGAAATTATTTTCATTACTATTTCGACAAAATATACAAAATGCCCGGGATTTGACATCCCGGGCGAAAAGAATATAATGTGGGGGTTTTGTTGAGGCTGCTGTCTATGGCTTCTCGTCCAGCAGCAGGGCGTGGCTTATCAGGTGATGCAGGTGGATTACCTTGCAGTCCAGTTCATAGTACTTGATCACGTCGGTCAACTGGTCAAAGCAGTTGTGGCAGGGGCAGGCCACCAGTTTGCAGCCGGTCTCCCTAATCTGATCGGCCTTCAGCTTACCCTTGGCCATCCGGTAAGGATAGATCTCCTTGCCCATGGCCAGGAGCCCTCCCCCACCGCCGCAGCAATAATTAAACTTGCCGTGGGGGTTCATTTCCCGGAAATCCATTACGGTCTTGTTCAGCACATAGCGGGGCTCGTTGACTATACCCTGCTTGCGCACGGTGTTGCAGGGGTCGTGGAAGGTGATGGGATCGGGGTTCTTGGTTTTATCCACCTTCAGCAGCCCGGCCTCAAACCACTCCACGTATTTTTCAATGATACTCTTGACCGGGTACTGGTTATCCTCGGCGCTGAGCCAGACCTTGGGCCCCCACTTGTTGGCGTGGGTGGCGTGGCCGCACTCGGTGATCACCAGTTCCTTGACCTTCAGCCGCTTAACCTCGTCGGCGTAACGCTGGGTGATGATCCTTGACTCCTCGTCGTTTCCGTTGAACAGCGCGTAGTGGGTGGCGTCCCACCACTTGCTGCTGCAGGTCCAGTTGGCCCCGACGTACCACATGATCTTGGCAATGCTCTGAACATCCTGGGGGTAGTACTTTATCTCCCTGGGGTCCCAGAGGAAAAGAAAATCCGCCCCCTCCTTGTCGATGGGGATGGTGGCATTGTGGTCCCCCACCTCGGCCTGAAGTTCCTCGGCCATCCACTCCAGGGTTTCCAGGTACTCTTCGTTGGCAACCTCCATCTGGTTGCCGGTCTTGATCTGGTTATCCACCACGTCCTGGAGGAAGCCCGGGGACCTAAGCCCGAAATTGCCCCTGACGGTGCGCACCAGGGTAAGCACCTCCACCCCCATGGGGCAGTCCATGGTGCACCTGCCGCACTGGGTACAGGCCCAGATAAAGGTTGAGTTGAGCACCTCTTCCCGCATTCCCAGGGTCAGCTGGCGGATGAATTTCCTCGGGTCGGCGTGGTCGTGCACCCCGTTGTAAGGGCAGCCGGCGCTGCACATCCCGCAGGACAGGCAGTGATAAAAATTTTCCCTGTTGCTCAAGGTGCAGGCCTTTGAGACAACCTCGTTAAAGAATTTGGGGTCCAGCTTGCTGGCTTCTATCACGCTCAAAAGATATACCTCCCAACGGCACAATCTTTCTGAGCTACCCTATTATCCCCATTGATTGCTCCTTAAACAGTTAACCTCCTCTTCCCATTTATGTATCTTAATTATTTCTTTTTCTTAAAAAAAGTATATTCTCGTTATAAACAAATGTCAATTATTCAGGGCCATTATTAACCTCTGTTTATAACTCCTTCCTAAAGTATTTATAGCGGACGGCCGTTCCGTGCTATAATAAATTTTTAGTACAGTTTTTTCCAGACAGGCGGTGAAATAAATGGCCGAGTCCATGCCTCACGTGCTGATTTATACCGACGGCGCCTGCTCCGGCAACCCTGGCCCCGGTGGCTACGGCGCCTTATTAAAATACGGAAGCCACACCAGGGAGCTGTCAGGCGGCTATCGCCTGACCACCAACAACCGGATGGAGCTGATGGCCATCATCAAAGGGCTGGAAGCGCTGAAAAAACCCTGCCGGGTGGACCTATACAGCGACAGCAGGTACGTGGTTGACGCCCTCAACAAGGGCTGGCTGGACAAGTGGGTTAAAAACAACTGGGTCAAGGGCGACCGGGAGCCGGTAAAAAACATCGATCTCTGGAAAGTGATCCTTGAACTGTCCCGAAAGCATAACATCACCTGGAACTGGGTCAAAGGCCACTCCGCCAACCAGTATAACGAGCGCTGCGACCAGCTGGCCGTGGAGGCCTATAAAGTCCAAAACCTGGCCCCTGACCGGGGCTACCAGGGATAGCCGGCCGGATTTTTTCCCCGGATCCCCGGCATACTAATGCCGGGAGGTGTTGTTATGCCCGGCGATGAAATGGAAAGGTCATTAAGCCAGGTCCAGCCGCAGCCACTGGACAGCGGCCCGGAATTAAAGGAAATGAAAAACGCCATTAAAAAAAAGGCCCCCCGGGACTTCCAGCTAAACCCCCTGGGCGGCCCCCTGAACCAGGACTTCACCAGCCAGTAGCCTGTATCTGACTGGCCTCGGTAGACAGGATAGACAGGGGGACTGTTCTTGATAGACAGGGGGACTGTTCTTTTGTCTGCGGGGAAGACGGATGGACAGACAAAAATCGCGGTAGGGACA
>Ga0209347_1003758_pt1 | contig 17024 bp, 15 predicted proteins | sample AutmiccommuBRH23_FD_187382 | JGI IMG/M metagenome (GOLD analysis project Ga0209347, IMG submission 187382) | Deep subsurface microbial communities from Mt. Terri, Switzerland - Autotrophic microbial communities BRH/23 (SPAdes) (version 2) | ecosystem: Environmental > Aquatic > Deep subsurface >...
GATGGCCACGCTGCTTGACAAGAAAGAGGCCGCCGCATAGAGTTGTCGTCTGTTACCCGGCCGCAAGCCGAATTCCAACGGCAAGCGGGACAACTTCTCTTTGGAACCTGCCACTACCTGCCGGCCGCGCCCCAGACGCAGGGATTCGCAAGTCGTCTGTTGCTCCCTGTGGTTGGGCTCGGTATAATGCCTCGAGGTTCACGGGGTGTAGCTCAGTTTGGCTAGAGCGCGTGCTTTGGGTGCACGAAGTCGCTGGTTCGAGTCCAGTCACCCCGAGTCGGTGAGGGGAACGGGGGAAGGCGAGCCCTCCGGCGCTTTGTGGGGTCCGCCGCCCGACGAAGGCCGCGTATTTTTCCTTGAACTGGACTTCTGCAAAATGGCCATTGGGCCTACTTTAGGAAGGAAGAATCTTGTTCCTCGATTTTTCCCTCCTAAATCTTACCCACGGCCCACATAAGGACTGATATCGATTCTTCAAGGAGATCAAAGAATAAGATCTCCTTGAAGAATATAGGCCCAATGGCCATTTTGCAGAAGTCCGCTTTGAAGAAAACCCTGAGCATGGAGTCTATATGGGTAGAAGCCGGGTGTATGGCCGGCGTTGGACCTCCGGGGGTCAGGGCCCTCAAACGCGATAGATCGCGTTGGGGACCTTTTCGGGAGTAGCAAGAAGTGGACGGCGTGTGCCAGGACAAGATGGCCGCCTTGTGGGATTCCCAGCCGGGCCCCAAGGAGGCGTTTGAGGTGATCGTCAAGCGCCATATGAAGGATGCGTACCTGATCGCTCTGGGTCTGGTCGGCAACCGCGAAGACGCTCTGGAGTTGTCGCAGGAGGCCTTCTTCCGGGCCTACAAGCACTACGACACGCTTCGCTCCCAGGGCAAGTTTTTCCCCTGGTTCTACCAGATCCTGCGGAACCTGTGCTTTAGCCATCTGCGAAAGAAACGGGTCCGCCGGGCGAGCTCGCTGGACGACACCCAGTTCGGCTGCCCGGAGCCCGAGGGGGGCGACCACTTCGAGCCGGACGTGATCGCCGAACGCAATGAGGCCAAGGACCGCATCTGGAAAGCGATGAGCCGGCTCGACGACAAGCACCGCGAGGTGATCATGCTGCGGCACTTCCGAAACATGTCCTATGACGAAATGGCGAAGGTGCTCTTCTGCAACAGGGGGACGGTGACCAGCCGCCTGTTCTACGCCCGCCAGCAACTGAAAGAGATACTCGACCGTGAGACGGGTGCCCCGGCCGCCGAGCGCGGAGCCGGGGAGCCCAGGAAAGGAGGTCAGATGTTATGACCTGCCAGGATCACAAAGACCTCATGATGGCCTACCTGGACAACGAACTGAACGACGAACAGAAGCGAGCGTTTGAAGAGCATCTGGCGGGCTGTCCCGACTGCACGCGGGACATGGCCCAGTTCCGCAAGCTCAAACAGATGACCGACTGCGTGGCCTTCGTCGAGCCGGAGGACCGCGTGTGGGAGCAGTATTGGGGGAATATCTATAACCGGATCGAGCGCGGCATGGGCTGGATCCTGTTCTCCGTGGCGGCGATCGCTCTGCTGATCTACGGCGGCTTTCAGATCATCGAGAGCATCATCGAGGACCCGACCCTCGGGACGCTTTTGAAAATCGGCCTGTTGGCCCTGCTGGGCGGGGTGGTTATACTCTTTGTGTCCGTGCTGCGGGAACGGATGTACTTCTGGAGCCGCGACCGATACAGAGACGTCAGGAGATAACGCCATATGATGCTGTCAACGACTGATACGATAGCGGGAAAGACCATCGTCAAGCACCTGGGCCTGGCCCGCGGCAACACGATCCGCGCCCGTAACGTCGGCAGAGACATCCTGGCCGGCCTGCGGAACCTCGTCGGCGGCGAAATCGCCGAGTACACCAAGCTGATGGGCGAGTCGCGGGAGCAGGCGATGGATCGAATGCTCGAAGAGGCCCGGAGGCTGGGCGCCAACGCGATCGTGGGAGTGCGGTTCTCAACTTCGGAGGTCATGACGCACGCCGCCGAGATCCTGGTCTACGGGACCGCGGTCGTCGTCGAGTGAACGCCGTGATGGTCTTTGAACGGAGGGAACTATGAATTCGATGCGCAAAGCAGTCTTCGTGGCGGGCTTGATCCTGTGCCTGGCGGGGCTCTCGTCGGCCGGCGTCGCGTCGGAGGGGAAATCCGTCGAAGGGACGTGGCTGGGCACGCTCCAGGTTCCGGCGGCGAAGCTTCGCATCGTGTTCCACATCAAGGCCGAGCCGGACGGCTCGTTGTCCGCCACGCGCGACAGCCCCGACCAGGGCGCCACCGGCATTCCCATGAGCCGAGCGGCGGTCGAGAAGGATCGGGTGATCCTGGAAGCCACCGCAATTCGAGGCCGCTATGAAGGGACGCTGAGCGAAGACGGTTCGACCATCGACGGGAAATGGACCCAGGGCGGCATCTCGCTGGACCTGACGCTCACACGGGTCGACGAGGTTCCAAAGCCGAATCGGCCGCAGGAGCCGAAGAAGCCCTATCCGTACATCGAAGAGGAAGTGAGCTACGAGAACGCCAAGGCCGGCGTCACCTTCGCCGGGACGCTGACGACGCCGCGCGCCGGCGGGCCTTTCCCGGCCGTGCTGCTGATCACCGGCTCCGGCGCCCAGGACCGCGATGAAACGGTCTGTGGGCACAGGCCGTTTCTGATCCTGGCCGACTACCTGACCCGCCGGGGCATCGCGGTGCTCCGCGTGGACGATCGCGGGGCCGGCGGAACCAAAGGCGACGCCTCCCAGGCCACCAGCGAGGATTTCGCCGAGGATGCCGTCGCCGGGGTGGAGTATCTCAAGACCCGCAGCCAGATCGATCCCAGGCGAATCGGCCTGATCGGCCACAGCGAGGGCGGGCTCATCGCACCGATGGTCGCCGTGCGGTCCCCCAATGTCTCGTTCATTGTCCTGATGGCCGGGACCGGAGTCCCGGGCGACAAGATTTTCGAAGCACAGATCGCCGGATTGCTCAGGATCGCCGGTGCGGACCAGGCCCTGATCGATCTGTCCCTCCAGAACCAGAGGAAGGCGGTCGAGATCGTCAAACAGGAGACCGATCCTGAAGTCGCGAAACAGAAGGTCCGCAAGGTGGTCGAGGACGCCGTATCGAAACTGGATGACGCGCAAAAACGGGCGATCGGCTATTCGGATGCCTATGTGGACGCGCAGACCAACGTCGTGACGTCGAAGTGGTTCCGCTTCTTCTTCCTGCACGACCCGGCTTCCGTGCTGCGAAAGGTCAAGTGCCCCGTCCTGGCGATCAATGGCGAGCTCGACATGCAGGTCCCGGCCGGGCAGAACCTCCCGGCCATCGAGCAGGCCCTGCGCGAGGCGGGCAACAGCCGAATCGTGGTCAAGGAGATGCGGGGCCTGAACCACCTGTTCCAGAAGGCCACAACCGGGGCCGTGACCGAGTATGCACAGATCGAAGAGACGATCTCGCCGGTGGCACTGGAGACCGTCGGCGAATGGATCGAGGCCCAGATACGATAGGAGTTTGGACCGATGAAGGTAGTCGCGATCAATGGCAGTCCGCATGGCGATAAGGGCAACACCGCTCTGATTCTGGGCCCCTTCCTGGAGGGCATGAAGGCCGCCGGCGCAGAGGTGAAGATCTTCGAAACCAAGGCCATGACTGTCCGCCCGTGCCAGGGCGAATATGGCTGCTGGTTCCGCACGCCGGGGCAGTGCTTCCAGCAGGACGACATGCAGGCGCTGCTGCCGGAACTGCTGGCGGCCGAGGTGTTGGTCCTGGCGACGCCGCTGTACGTGGACGGCATGGCCGGACCGCTCAAGATGGTGGTGGACCGGATGATTCCGCTGGGCGAGCCGAAGATCGTGTTCCGCGAGGACCACTGCCGGCACCCCGGGCGAAGCGACGTCGCGAGCCGCAAGATGGTGCTCGTGTCGAACTGCGGGTTCTGGGAACAGGACAACTTCGATTCCCTGGTGGGCCACGTCAAGGCGATTGCGAAGAACCTCGATGCGATGTTCGCGGGCGCCCTGCTCCGACCGCACGGCCCGGCGCTGCGGGCCATGCTGGATCAGCGAGCCCCTGTGACGGACGTGCTCGACGCGGCGCGGGACGCGGGCCGGCAGCTTGTCGAGATGGGATCGATTTCGCCGGAGACGCTGAACGCCGTGAGCCGGCCGCTGGTGCCGCGGGAGATGTACGTCGCCATCGCCAATCAGCATATGGCCCAGCGAGGGTAACGCGGGCGATTGAAAGGGGATCCGATGGACGCTTGGAGAGAATGGCTCAGGCCGGAGCTGATCTGGTTCTTCATCGGCCTGCTGCTGCTGTTCGTCGAGATGGTCGTGCCCGGGCTGGTCATCGCCTTCTTCGCGTTCGGAGCCTGGGTCGTGGCGACGGTAAGTCTGTTCACCCCGCTGAGCCTGAACCAGCAGTTGGCGTTGTTCATTATGGCCTCGGTCCTGTCGCTGGGGCTGGCGAGAAGCTGGCTCAAGAACATGTTCACGGGCTACGTCAGTTCCCGCAGCGACGGGAGCGTGGACCTGGGCGAGTTCGTCGGGCAGCGGGCGATGGTGATCCAGAAGATCTCGCCCAAGCTCCCGGGACGTGTGGAGTTCCACGGCACCACCTGGCTGGCCGAGGCCGATGGTGAGATCACGGAAGGCACGGTGGTCGAAATTCAGCGGAAGGACAACCTCACGCTCAAAGTCAAACCGGCGTGAGCGGGATGCAGACGCATCGTATGGAGTGAACGCAGATCGTACCCCTATCGTGAGAGGAGATTGCCATGCTCGCACAGTTACCTATCAACCCGTTGACCATCATTCTGATCGCGCTGCTTGTCTTCGCGTTCATCGTGTTCGTCAAGACGATCCGCATCGTGCCGCAGAAACAGGCGTTCATCATCGAGCGGCTGGGCAAGTTCGCCACGACGCTGGAGGCGGGCTTCCACGTCCTGGTGCCCTTCGTGGACAAGGTCGCCTACCGGCACACGCTCAAGGAGCAGGCGATCGACGTGCCGCCGCAGCAGTGCATCACGAAGGACAACATCGCCGTCGAGGTCGATGGCATCCTCTACATGCAGGTCGTGGACCCCAAGAAGGCCTCCTACGGCATCGACAACTACCGTTTCGCCTCGACTCAACTCGCCCAGACCACGATGCGAAGCGTCATGGGCAAGCTGGACCTCGACAAGACCTTCGAGGAACGCGAGGTGATCAACAGCGCCATCGTCGAGGCCGTGGACCGGGCTTCGGACCCGTGGGGGATCAAGGTGACCCGGTACGAGGTGAAAAACATCATGCCGCCGCAGAGCATCAAGGACGCCATGGAAAAGCAGATGCGGGCCGAGCGGGAAAAGCGGGCCCTGATCGCCGAATCCGAGGGCGACCGGCAGGCCAAGATCAACCGGGCCGAGGGCGACAAGCGCGAGGCGATCGCCCGCTCCGAGGGCGAAAAGCAGCGGCGGATCAACGAGGCCGAAGGCCGGGCGGTGGAGATCCTCCAGGTGGCCGAGGCGACCGCCGAGGGCATTCACAAGATCGCCCTGGCCATCCACGACAAGGGCGGCGCCGAGGCGGTGAACCTGCGAATCGCCGAGCAGTACCTCACCGAGTTCGGCAAGCTGGCCAAGACGAACAACACGATGATCATCCCGTCGGACCTGGCGGACATCGCCGGGATCATCAAGGCGGCCTCCTCGGTGATCCGTCTGCCGGCCGAACCCCCGGCGGCATCCTGAACAGACGGAAGCCGGATTGCATATAGTCTGAGGATGTGGTATAAGCCTGTTCATCTACTATTTACTGGACTTTTGCAAAATGGACATTGGGCCTATATTCTTCAAGGAAATCTTATTCTTCGATTTCCTTGAAGAATCGACATGACTTCTGGTTTGTGAGGTGGTTAAGATTTAGGAAGGAAGAATCGAGGAACAAGATTCTTCCTTCCTAAAGTAGGCCCAATGTCCATTTTGCAGAAGTCCAGTATTTACTATTTGCCATTGGGGTGGCCTGTGCGTTGGCGCATCCTGTGCGATGGTCGCGCACGAATCGTAAATAGTAAATCATAAATCGTAAATGCTGAAGGGGTCCTCATGGAAGTTGCAGAACTGAAAACGATGATCGACGAGTTGGAGGCCCGGGTGGACAAGATCCGGGACTGGCTTTGACTTGGCGAACAAAAAGGCGCAGTTGGAGGAGTTGAGCACGAAGATGTCCACGCCCGGGTTCTGGGACAACCAGGAACGGGCCCAGTCGGTCGTGGCGCAGTTAAGTGCGGTGAAGGCCGTGGTGGACCCGGTCGAAGAGCTCCAGCGCGAGGTCAAGGATCTTGCGGAGTTGTACGAGCTTGCCTCGGAGGAAAACGACGCCGACGAGCTGGCGCAGCTCGAGCAGGACGCCAAGGCCCTGGAAAAGCGTTGTGCGCAGGTGGAGTTGCAGGGTTTGCTGGCGCGCCCGGAGGATATGCGCAACTGCTTTTTCGGCATCCACGCCGGCGCAGGCGGCACCGAAAGCTGCGACTGGGCGAGCATGCTGCTCCGCATGTACACGCGGTACTTCGACGCGAGCAAATTCAAGTGCGAGGAGCTGGAAATCACGCCGGGTGAAGAGGCCGGCATCCGCTCGATCCAGTTGCGGGTGAGCGGGCCGTTCGCGTATGGCAAGCTCTCCTGCGAAACCGGCGTACACCGGCTCGTGCGGATCAGCCCGTTCGATTCCAACGCCCGGCGGCACACGAGCTTTGTGGCCGTCGACGTGCTTCCCGAGCTGCCCGAGACCGATCTGACGATCAAAGAGATTGATCTCGACATCGTCTATTTCCGCCGGGCGTCGGGCGCCGGCGGCCAGAACGTCAACAAGGTCGCCACCGCCGTTCGCATCAAGCACATCCCGACGGGCCTTATCGTCGAGTGCGTCAACGAGCGCAGCCAGGCCCAGAACAAGAGAATGGGCCTTTCCATCCTGCAGTCGAAGATCAACCGGCTGGACCAGGACAAGCGCGACCAGGAGATCAGCAAACTCTACAGCGACAAGGGCGAGATCGCCTGGGGCAGCCAGATCCGCAGCTACGTGCTCCAGCCGTACCAGATGGTCAAGGACCATCGCACCGGCTACCAGACCGGCAATGTCGAAGCCGTCCTCGACGGCGACATCGAGCCGTTCATCGAAAGCTACCTGCACCACCGGGCAAAAGACAGGAAGAAGCAGGATTGATGAGGGATGATGGATGATTGAAGAGCCGGTCCGAACCTCCGCTTCAATCATCCATCATCCATAATCCTTAATCAATAGGTTGGGCTATGAAGCAGATCATTGACGTGAATGTGAAAACGCGCCGCGTGGAGCTTGCCCGGTGCAAGACGGATATGCTCGTCGTAGGGCGATTCTCTGATGGAGGCGACCCCGGCGAGATCCTCCGGGCCCTCGACGAGAAGCTCGACGGCGGCATCGAATGGCTGGCGAAAATCGGCGACTTCACGGGCAAGGCCAAGACCTACGCCGTCGTCTACAGCAACGGCCGAATCGGCGCCGAGCGTCTGCTGCTGCTCGGCCTTGGCGAGCGAAAGAAAGCCACGCTCGACACGCTGCGCAAGGTCGCGGCCACCGCCGCCAATCGCGCCGTCGAGATGAAGGTCAAACAGATGTCGCTGGCCCTGCACCCGTCCTTTGCCGACAGCCTCGACATGGAAGCCGCGGGCAGGGCGATTGCCGAGGGCGCCTGCTTCGGCAGCTATCGCTACGACGAATACGTCACGTCAAACGGCAACGGCAGGCCCGGCTCGCTCGACGTCGAGATCGTGGACCCCGACGCCGGGCAGATCAAGAGCCTGACGCCCGGCATCACCGCCGGCGCGATCATCGGACGGGCCCAGAGCCACGCCCGGACCATCGCCAATCGGCCCGGCAACGTGATCGACCCGCCGGCCCTGGCCAAAGCCGCCCAGGACATGGTTCGCGGACTCAAGACGGTGCGATGCACGGTCCTCGATGAGAAACAGCTCCGCCAGAACAAGATGGGCGGCATCCTGGCGGTCGGCGCCGGCAGCCGCAGCGAGCCGAGATTGATCGTCCTGAAGTACACGCCCGCAAAGAAGCCGGCGAAGGATCTCCCGACTGTGGCCCTCGTGGGCAAGGGGATCACCTTCGATTCCGGCGGCATCAGCATCAAGCCCGCCGCCGACATGGACCAGATGAAGTTCGACAAGAGCGGCGGCATCGCCGTGCTGGCGACGATGCGGGCGGTTGCCGAGCTGGGGCTGCCGATCAACGTGCTCGGCGTGGTCCCGTCGGCCGAGAACCTGCCGAGCGGGACGAGCTACCGGCCGGGCGACATCGTCACGACCTACAGCGGCAAGACCGTCGAGATCCTCAACACCGACGCCGAGGGCCGCATGATCCTGTGCGATGCGATCGCCTATGCCGTGAAACAGAAGTGCGACGTCATCGTCGATATCGCGACCCTGACCGGCGCGTGCATGGTCGCCCTGGGCACGTACAAGGCCGGACTGATGGGCAACGACGACGATCTCGTCGGGCAGCTTCAGAAGGCCGCCGACGACAGCGGCGAGAGCGTCTGGCACCTGCCCAGCGGCGATGAGTACGCCGACGAGATGAAGAGCAAGATCGCAGACCTCAAGAACACCGGCCCTCGATGGGGCGGGGCCTGCACCGCGGCGGCGTTCCTGCGTCAGTTCGCCGGCGACGCGAAGTGGGCGCACCTGGATATTGCGGGCATGGACATGTGCGCCAAGCCGACCGAGTCGGCGGCCCTGGGCAGCACGGGCTTCGGCGTGAGGCTGCTGACGATGTACCTGATGAACCTTGTGGAAAAGAAGTGAGAATGACCCAAGAGAGAAAGACAATTGACAGCGAACGAATCCACAAGGCGGTGGAGGAGATTCTGCTGGCCGTCGGGGAGGACCCCGATCGCGAGGGGCTCAAGAAGACGCCGGAGCGGGTTGCCCGTATGTACAGCGAACTGCTCGGCGGCACGTTCGAGGACCCGCACCAGCACTTGAAGAGCGTATTCACCGAGCAATACGACGAGATCGTACTGCTCCGCGACATCCCGTTCTACAGCGTCTGCGAGCATCACCTGTTGCCGTTCATCGGCAAGGCCCATGTGGGTTATCTGCCGACGGGCAAGGTTCTGGGCGTCAGCAAGCTGGCGAGGATCGTGGACAGCTTCTCGCATCGGCTCCAGACCCAGGAGCGGCTGACCGGGCAGATCGCCGATTTCCTGATGGAGAACCTCAAGCCGCAGGGCGTGGCGGTCGTGCTCCAGGCTTCGCACAGTTGCATGACGATCCGCGGCATTCGCAAGCCCGGCTCGATGATGGTCACCTCGGCGCTTCGCGGCATCTTCAAACGGGACGCCCGCAGCCGCAGCGAGGTCCTGAGCCTGATGCACAACGACAAAGGATGATGGACGGAAAATCCGAAATCCGAATTTCGAAATTCGAAACAAGCACCAATGACCGAAAGCCAAAATTCAAAACGGACGACCCGACGGGCGACAGCGTTTCGAGCATTTGAGTTTTGGTCCTTTGGATTTGTTTCGGATTTCGGATTTCGAGTTTCGTGCTTCATCGCGTGGGGAGCGGACGTCTCTCTCGATACGACGTCGTGCTATAACAGTAGGCAGTGATCAGGGTTCCCAATGGTTCGTCTGGGCAGACTGGTGCGATTCTCGATCGATCCGTTCCTCGATGAGGACGGCCCCGGGTCCAACTCCTACGCATCCAAGCCCGCCGGCGAGGGGCTGACCATCTTTCTCGAACTCGCGGTGGAACTGGTCGGACCCGTAACGCCGGAAACCGGGCTGCTGGTGAACGTCAGCGAGATCGACCGCATCGTGCGGCGATTCGCGGTGCCGGTGTTCGCGAAGCAGATTCGCGAGCACCTCCGTCGCGGCGAGCACATCCCGCTTGGCACGGTCTCGCAGATAATGTGGTCGGCCCGCGAGCAGTTGGCCGAGAGGTTTGCGGAGAGTCTCAAGCGTGAAGCCTCAAGCGTCAAGCCCGGGGACTCCGAGATCGGCACTTCAAACTTCACGGTAGACCGGCTGACACTGAAATTGAATCCCTTCAGGAAACTGACGATGGACACCAAGGCCCCCGGCGTGATGTACTTCAGCGAGAAGTTCGAGTTCGCCGCGATGCACAAGCTGTGGAACGACGCATTCTCCGAGCAGCGGAACTTCGAGATCTTCGGCAAGTGCGCCAACCCGACCGGCCACGGACACAACTACATCGTGGAAGTCACGGTCGCGACGCCTGCGGATGGGCCCGCCCTGAGGGTCGGCGAATTCGAGCAGATCGTCGATTCGCACCTGATGCAACTGGTGGACCACAAGAACCTGAACCTCGACGTCCCGGACTTCCAACAGCGAATCGCCACGGTCGAGAACCTGGCGATCTTCGCCTGGGAGCGCCTGGCCGGCCGATTCGATCCCGGCCGGCTCCATTGCGTCACGGTCTGGGAATCCGACCGAACCTACTGCTCCTACTACGGCCCCGCCGAGCCCGACCATGGGACATGATCCACGACTTCTCAGAAAAACTTTGTACGGTTTCTGCGTGACATTCTCCGCGTCAGAGGCTTTTGCTGTTGTCGCACCGCCTGGGGGCGCTGCCCCCAGACCCCCGAGATTTTCCGCTTTGAGCCAGCAGCATGAGATAGAAGTCAGGGGCGAACCGCCACAGCAATCGCACTGGTCGGATGCGCGACCTGCCCAGAAAGGCGCGTCGCTCCTGCGGTGCTGCATGGCGGTTCGTATGACGTGTCACCCGGCTTTGCGTCAAGCTGTTCTTCTACCATGCTATTGGCCCAAAGCGATGAATCTCGGGGGTTCGGGGGCAGAGCCCTTGAGATCCATGGGAGAGATGCAGCCGGGATCAAGTCTCCGTGGCGAGAAGAGACCAAGCCCAAGAGTCCGGAGTGCCGTCAATCTTGTGAGGTGTGTCCGGTGATGTTCGAGATCCTCTACGAAAACGCGGACCTGATCGCCGTGAACAAGCCGGAAGGCATCGCGGCGATCCCCGAGCAGAATCCGCGGGAGCCCTCGCTCTTCGAGCGGCTCTGCGCCGAGCGCGGCGAGACGCTGTTCATCGTCCACCGAATCGACAAGGACACCAGCGGCGTGATCCTCTTCGCCCGCACCGCCGAGTCGCACCGCCACTTGAGCATGGAGTTCGAGACCCGCAGGACCCGCAAGGTGTACCTGGCCCTGACCCACGGCGTCATCGGGGGCGAATGGGGCAGGATCGACAAACCGCTGGCCCGCTTCGGCTCGGGCCGGGTCGGCGTCAACGCCCAGCACGGCAAGCCTTCGCTCACCGAGTACAAAGTAGCGCAGCGGTTTGCCGCTCATACCCTCGTCGAGGCCTACCCGAAGACCGGCCGGCGGCACCAGATCCGCGTCCATCTCTACAGCATCGGCCACGCCGTCGTCGGCGATCGTCTCTACGGCGAGCGAGCCATCCAGCGCGACTACCCCCGCATGATGCTCCACGCCAGGAAGCTGACGATCCGCCCGCCCTCGGGCGATGAGTTGACGGTCGAGGCCCCTGTCCCGCAGTCGTTCACCGCCGTGCTCGACGCCGTCGCCGGAGCCTGATCCCACTTGGAGACGGCGGTCCGTCCCATTCCAGGAGCCCCGTCAAACACTTTCGTCTCTTTCGAGCATTTCCGCTCATCTGGATCGGCAGGGGCCTGTCGCTGACCGAAATACGCAGGGGGCCCGCAAGGTCTGGCGGAGGCTCGGGACACCAACATCCAAAGTCTGACCCCTTTCCTCCCCGGTGCCACGATATGTCCCTGCAAGCCCGCTACGAACGGTCGGAAGCTGTCTTCCGCCGGGGACGGGCATCGGGCGGCTTCCCGGCCCGACGTCCGGCCCTCTTGCCCTTGGCCTTCTTACCGTTTGTCTTGTTTGTCGCCTTCGCGCTGCTCGTGCTCTGACCGCCCCTCTTGCCGGCGCGCGAGCGTGGCTTGCCGCCTGTCCTGTGCTGCTTCTTCTGTTCCTCCTTCCTCGCCTCCAGCCACTGCGCATGGACCTGGGCCCGTTTCTCCGGCGGCCATTCCCGCGGGAAGTTCACCCGGGCGAATTCGCCGCACTCTTCAACAGCCGCACGGTCATAAGCCCGGGCTGCTTCGATCTCATTGGCGAAGAAGCCGAGCCAGCGATGTCTGCCCCCGAAGTCGCATTGGGCGAAGCACTTGCGTCGCCGTTTGTTGTAGGAGACACCTTTGAACCGGGAGTATGCGCCGCGCTGCTTACGCATGTTGCCCTGGTTCTGCTTGCGGGTGCAGACGCGAAGATTGAACCGGCAACAATTGGCCTTACTGCCATCCACATGGTCCACCACCATCCCTTTCGGCGGCTGCATGATCTCGCGGTGCATGAAGATCTGCCCCCCCTTGACCGATCGTGCGGGGTATCCGCCGCTCGTGACATGCCAATTCCATCGGCTGAGCCACTCGTAATCGGCGGCGTCCACGTAGGCGTAGAAGCCGTCAGCGAGTGGGATCATGCGTATGTTGCCCTTGGGGACTTCGGGCTTCCGCCGGTAGTTCCGGCAGGGGATGCCGGAGACTTCACACAGGCGGCCCGGCGACAGAGGGTCGTTGGCGCACTGCGGCACGATCGACAGGCCTTCCCAGAGCCACCGCAGCCACAGTTCTGGATCGCAGACGGAGTAAATGCAATTGAAACAACTCGGCCCCGACATGATTTTTCCCTTCCAGTTCATTCGTCTCAATCTCATCCCAGGCCGGGGCTCGCGTCCCGGCCGACAGCGGATCGCTTTGCACGATCTGTGACAAATAGTACAAGTTTGGATGTTATCTGTAAACAGAAATATGTAATATTAACCATGTAACCATCGCAAGTCCTTGCCGGCAAAGGAGTAAGGGTGTTGTGTTTCTTGCGGAATTCTGTCCGATCTCTGTATTCTCTGTGCCCTCTGTGGCTAACAAGAAAAGACGCTTTGGCCACAGAGGGCACAGAGGCCACAGAGAAGGAAGGGGAGTTGGAGGCGGAGACTCGGGATCTGAATAGCCGAAAGAAACGAAAAAAGACGCAAAAGAAGACCCGGCAGGCAAAGACGCACACCACTTTTGGCCTTCCTTCACCTCTTCCGGCCGTCACTTCCTATCCGTCCGACCTCTGCGACCCCCTGCGTCCTCTGCGGTTCAAGACCTCTTCTTCTTCACGGCAAAGGACACGGATTGACTGCCGGACTGAATACTTCGGGTGTATCACTTTGGGGCCGCCAGCGGATGGGGGGTGCAATGATCTTGCCGTCAGGGGGGATAGAGCCTGCTCCCGCGAAGGCGGGGGGCAACGCAGGGGTGCGAGGGTTCGCAAACCCGTCGTGTTTCTCTTTGCATTCCCGCCTGGCGGAGTGTACTATACCGAAACAGGCTGGGCATGAAGACTTGGAGGCCGGGAGAAGGCCATGCGGGTACGTTGGGTTTCCGAGGGAGACATGGTGCATGTCGAATACAAGGTATAGCGAATCACGCACATTGGTCAGAAGACTGCGCCGCCTCCCGGGGGAGAGCCGCGAAGAGTTCAGGGGCAAGGTGCGACGCCTGCGAAAGCAGTTCGCGCAATTCAACGTGAACGCGTCGGAGTTGTGTCAATGGCTGATGTCCCTTCGCCCGGGCGGAAAGAAAGCGAGCGATCGGACGAAGGAGTTCTGGGAGTTCTTTCTGGAGCCGGAGCGGTTTCTGGAGAACCAGGATGACGATAGATGCGACGCCTGCCGGCTTGCGGTCTTTGATGTAGCGGCTGGCCTCGCGCCGGCGGACCGGCTCGGAGACTACGGCGTCAGCCAAGCTCTTGCCGAGTCGGTGCATGTGATTGGCCAAATCTCTCTGACCCCTACGGCGGCAAAGCTGTTCACGCGCCTCTGCGGATTCGAGGCGTCCCATCGGCAAGTGCTCCTCAAGGCGGCGGCGGAATGGATCGTCGCGCACTACCTACGCGGCTATGAGAATTGGGTGAGGCGGCATGAGGAGTGGGAGAAGGAGAAGGCCCGGTGGGAGGCGAGCCATCCGGAACTGACACAGGCGGCGCGTGACGATTTCAATCGGATATTCAAGGACTTGGGGATTGAGAGGAAACGCCCGAGGGTCTGCACGGGAGAGAGGCTCAAGGCGAATAAGGACGATTGCGACTGGGCCGGGGAGCGAATTCCCGTCGGAGGAACCTGGCGGAACCATAGCAGCCTGTGTGTGAAGTACTGGCGGTTTCTCAAGGAGTACCCCAGAAAGGCACGAGTCCCAAGGCAGTTCAGGGAATTCTTCGTCACGAACGCAAAGACCTACATGGACCTTCGCAGGACCAGCAGGGGCGACAGAAGCGTCACCATGGCGGCCTTCCTGCGGAAGCAGCGGAACGCTCAATGGTTCCCACAGGCTTGGGAGGCGTACCTCAAGGCATTAGAAGTCAACGAGCAAACCGTTCTGGCGGCCGGGTATGGACTGCCGCACTGCACGGAAATTGGGCCCGATGCGGACTGTCAATTCAACAAGCACACAGCCGATTGCGAGAAGTACCGCAGAGCCCTTGATGCCCGCCCCGATCTTTTGCCCCTTGAGAAGCTCTACCGCCATTGGCGTCGCGAATATCTCAGTGGGCCGGGCAAGCCGTGCTTTCAGTATCCGTCGCAACGCAAGCTCCCCATGCCCAAGATCTTTGGAAGGGGCTATTTCCGCGTCGATCTCGCCAGTTCGATCATAGAACTTCGCATGGAGGGCGGCCGGGATTTCGAGCGTTTTCGTATCGCCGCCTGGCCGTCGGATTATACGCCCAGCGCTCAGGAGGCCCAGATCACGAGCGTTCACGTCAGCTTCGTCGGAACGCGCGCCCTCGCGGGGTTCCGGTTCGAGGTTCCGCACAAGGCATCGCGCTTTGCCGCCGGCCAGGACCAGATCGATGAGCTGCGCAGCCGCAAGTACCCCCGCCGTGCGCAGGACGCGGAGTTCCTGGTGGCGGCGAGGAAGCGTCTGCTGGAGTCCTTCGCCGGGGGCGCGGAGCATGACGTGCGGATCCTGGCGGTTGACCTTGGCACATCTAACGGTGCGGTCGCCGTCTTTCGAGGAAGGTCCCTCGAAAAGGCGATGCCGCTCGACGTCATCAAGCTCGAAAAGCTCCACAGTTCCTCTCCGAAGGAGAATCGCGGAGCCGGCCCCGAACCTTCCGAGGAAGAGAGGAAGAAGGCCAGGGCGAGAGGATTGCGTCCCTCGCACGTGGGCCGTCATCTTGAGAACTGGGCCCTCGCAGCCAGGGAGATTGCGAACCAGCGTGGGAACGAGGCCGACGGGCCCGCGACGCTCGGCGACCATGACTTGCGCCGTTTCTCCCTCCACATCCGCTGGATGATCCGGGACTGGGTGCGATTGAACGTGTCGCAAATCATCGAAGCGGCCGAAGGCAACCATGTGGATCTGATCGTCTTTGAAAGCATGCGGGGCTGGCGCGCTCCGGGGTACGACACCGTCGATGATGAGAAGAAACGCCGTCTGGCATTCTTCGCGCACGGACGAATCCGTCACAAAATCCGTGAGAAGGCGGTTGAACGCGGGATGCGAGTGGTGACCGTCCCGTACTTTATGTCCTCGCAATTCTGTGGGAGTTGCGGAACGCAGCAGCAGGATACCAGGAAACTGAAGACCAACAAACGAGAGAGGACTTCGTTCACCTGTGAGAACTGCGGCCATCGAGCCAACAGCGACGAAAACGCCGCACAGGTGCTGGCGAAGGTGTTCTGGGGCGACGTCGTTCTACCCGAGGATCCGGACGATTGCTCTTGACGAAGATATCGAAGGTGGTATAGTGCCCTTGTGTCCTCGTCGTGAGTCGATAATGGCTCGGACAAACCCCGGCGGAGCCTTCGGTGCCAACGGGAGGAACCTGAGCCCGGAGGATACAAACTCTCTAATTCGTGGTTGATATGGCGATCAAGAATGCGGTTTCTTTCAGGCAATTGTGTCGCAACTCTTTGTCGATCCAGGGATTACGACGGGACAGGTGGAGCCGGCCGTGAATTAGGGGGTTTCGACACCTTCATTCGTGAAGCCAACCCGCCTGGCATTGGTGGAGCCGGCCGTGAATTAGGGGGTTTCGACACCTATGCAAGCGCACAAGCCAAATTTGCTTTCGGTGGAGCCGGCCGTGAATTAGGGGGTTTCGACACCACCGCCGAACAAGGCAGAAACATCCCGTCGGGTGGAGCCGGCCGTGAATTAGGGGGTTTCGACACCCGGTAGGGCAACCGCATTGGATGGGGTGGAGGTGGAGCCGGCCGTGAATTAGGGGGTTTCGACACCTCGAACGAAAAGTTGTCCCACACGTCCGGGGGTGGAGCCGGCCGTGAATTAGGGGGTTTCGACACCCGGCTGAAATCTCTTCTCTGTGTCCTCTGTGGTGGAGCCGGCCGTGAATTAGGGGGTTTCGACACCTACGCATGCATCCTGCGCAGCACCCGTGTGGGTGGAGCCGGCCGTGAATTAGGGGGTTTCGACACCTGCCTGCGGGCTTGATGACGATGTTCTGCGGTGGAGCCGACCGTGAATTAGGGGGTTTCGACACCCCGGGAAGCGGTCGCTGAGGGATTTGAGTTGGTGGAGCCGACCGTGAATTAGGGGGTTTCGACACCCCGGGAAGCGGTCGCTGAGGGATTTGAGTTGGTGGAGCCGGCCGTGAATTAGGGAGCCAGACAGCGAAAATGCTGAATAATCCCGGGGACGGCATACCTAATTGGGTTCCAGATTGCCCAGCAGGCAGAAGAGAGCGTTTATCGCATTTGGGGTGCCGGCGGAGAGGGGGCGGGCCAAGGGTGTCACTGGATGTCTCCGCTGGTACCCGGCAAAGCGTCAAACGCAATCAATCCCGGCCGAAGGCCTTCCGCTGATGATCGCGGGTGGGTGGGGCGTTGAACGGCGTGTGTGTAACGCTTGATTCAGAAAAGAGTTATGTCTCACGCAGAGACGCAGGGACGCAGTGG
>Ga0209347_1003759_pt1 | contig 17022 bp, 26 predicted proteins | sample AutmiccommuBRH23_FD_187382 | JGI IMG/M metagenome (GOLD analysis project Ga0209347, IMG submission 187382) | Deep subsurface microbial communities from Mt. Terri, Switzerland - Autotrophic microbial communities BRH/23 (SPAdes) (version 2) | ecosystem: Environmental > Aquatic > Deep subsurface >...
GATCGGGGCCTGTCGCTGCGCCAGGGCACCATCGTCGATGCCACGCTGATCCATGCGCCGAGTTCGACCAAGAACAAGGACGGTAAGCGTGACCCGGAAATGCACCAGACCAAGAAGGGCAACCAGTATTACTTCGGCAGTGCGACCTGAAAGTCGCATGGGTTTCTGTTCCGCAGGTTAACGCCCGACGGAACCGACTGTTCCACCACTCGTTCCCTACCCAGACAGGCGTGGCCGGTAACAGCCGGGTCTGAAGCTCTGGGGACAATGTAACCGCCGATATTTCGGTAGGTCGAACCGCGAGGCCAGACTGAATCTGCCAGCATCAAGGCGGAGAGGCGCTAGGGATGAACAGGTACGGCTAACACAAGTGAACCTCATATAAACGTCGTCATAGTAGCCAAGCCAAAGATGCTGACAGGCTTGTACCAAAAGGTGCGCGGCCAGGCAGGGGCTCTTACCGATAGCCCCTCGTGGATGTGGTGCCGCCGGCGAAATCGAGGAGCCCGACCCGTTCGGAAATCCATGCGGAACAGGGTAAGCCCGTAGCGTTGCCGACTTCGGCAGGTGAGCTGTAAAGCAAGCTGTTGATGCTGCGGGTAAAGGAATGTGGAAAAAGCGAAGGTCACCCTGTAATGGGGTGAATACAGATTGAAACATCATCTGGCGCGAAAGCGAGCAGACTTCCACACGGTCTTCCATGGCGAGAAAACCTGATCAATCGTTGCACGGAGGAAAGCAGATGGCAGTGCTCGCACCCAATGCGCAAGCAACGGCGAGCACTGGTGCGCCTTCGAACTTCATATCGGCCTGGCCCCAACACTGGAACCAGATCGAGTCGCAAGTGAAACGACTCCAGGTCCGTATCGCCAAGGCAACACGAGAAGGCAGGTGGGGCAAGGTGCAAGCCTTGCAGCGACTGCTGACTCGCTCGTTCAGCGGCAAAATGTTGGCCGTGAAGCGAGTGACGGAAAACAGAGGCAAGAGAACACCGGGCGTTGATGGCAAGATCTGGTCGACTCCGGTGGCCAAATCGACGGGAGCACAAGCGTTACAGCATCGGGGCTATCGGCCTCAACCGCTGAGACGCATCTACATACCCAAAAGCAATGGCAAGAAGCGTCCGCTGGGGATTCCAACGATGCGGGATCGTGCGATGCAGGCGCTGTGGAAACTGGCACTTGAGCCGGTTGCCGAAACGCGTGCAGATCCCAACTCCTATGGATTTCGGCCGCAGCGATCCACTGCCGATGCAATCGCACACTGCTTCAATGCACTAGCGAAACGTGGTTCGGCGCATTGGGTGCTTGAAGGTGACATTCGAGGCTGCTTCGACAATATCAGTCACGATTGGCTGCTCACCAACGTACCCATGGATAAGGTGGTTCTGCGCAAATGGCTTCGAGCGGGGTATGTCGATCAGGGAGCCTTGTTCGCAACGGAGGCAGGAACCCCGCAAGGGGGGATCATCTCTCCGGTACTTGCGAATTGGACGCTGGATGGCCTGGAAGATGTCGTCTATGCAAGCGTGGCTTCGACAGCGCGCAAGCGTAAGCCATTCAAGATACACGTCGTACGATATGCCGATGACTTCATCATCACAGGGGCCACGAAAGCTGTTTTGCAACATCAGGTTCGTCCTGCAATTGAGGCGTTCCTGAAAGAGCGAGGCTTGGAACTCTCTGATGAAAAGACTCAGATAACGCATATCTCGCAAGGCTTCGATTTTCTGGGCCAGAACGTACGCAAGTACGCCGGCAAGCTACTCATCACTCCGGCTCGCAAGAGTGTGAAGGCATTGCTGGATAAGGTGCGGGAAATCGCGAACGCAAACAAGACGGCGACTCAAGCTAACTTGATCTTGACCCTGAACCCGGTGATCCGAGGATGGGCCATGTATCATCGCCATGTTGTCGCCGCCAAGCGTTTCGCATGGATCGACCATCAGATTTGGCAAGTGTTATGGCGCTGGGCAGTTCGCCGGCACGCCATGAAAAGTGCCCATTGGGTAAAACAACGCTACTTTCGTGTCGTGGGTCAACGGCACTGGGTTTTCGCCACCCAGGAGAAAGCGCGCGGCATGAGTCAACCCGCTTGGCTGTATGCCGCCGCCAGTGTTTCGATCGTGCGGCATATCAAAATATGCAGTGCAGCGAACCCGTTCGATCCGGCATGGACGTTTTACCTTGAGCGCCGAAGAGCGCATCGTCAGGTTACCCAGTCTCACTCAGGCTGCTGGAAGGCTTGAGCCGTATGAGGGGTGACTCTCAAGTACGGTTCTTAGGGGAGGCAGGAGTGGTAACACTCCTGCTTTACCCGACTGAAGGCTCACATCGGCGCGGATGCCGAGTCAGGTCTGGTGCACAGCGTGGTGGGGACGGCAGCCAACGTTGCTGACGTTACCCAGGTCGACAAACTGCTGCATGGAAAGGAAAACATGGTCGGCGCCGACGCGGGTTACACCGGCGTAGAGAAACGCCCGGAACATGAAGGCCGGGAGGTGATCTGGCAGATTGCGGCCCGCCGCAGTATGTACAAGAAGCTGAGTAAGCGCAGTGCGCTGTACAAAGCCAAGCGCAAGATCGAGAAATCCAAGGCCCAGGTGCGCGCCAAAGTCGAGCACCCGTTCCGTGTGATCAAGCGCCAATTCGGCTACGTGAAGACACGCTTCCGTGGCCTGGCGAAGAACACCGCGCAGTTGGTGACACTGTTCGCGCTGTCGAACCTGTGGATGGCGCGCCGACATTTGCTGACGAATGCAGGAGAGGTGCGTCTGTAATGCGGGAAATGGCCGGCGCGAGGTGCTCGCGCCGGCTATAAATCCGGAAAGAGGGGATGATTTGATCGTTTTTTAGCCGAATCACCGTTTTGAAATCGGCAAGGGCTGGAGTCAGCCAGAAATACCTGACTACTTCAGACCATCCCTAAGCAGAAAGTGTTCTTCGATCAGGCTGCAAGCACCAACGGCGATCTCTATTGTGGATGTAAATGGGAATGGATTGGCAAGTCGGGCGGCAGGATCTATCCAGAGTCTTGCGGCTACGAAACTCGCGCCCAGCGGACCCGCGCAGATCGCATCGAGTGGGAATATACTCGACGCCAAGTCTTAACCACATGAGTGTAGGAGTGGGCTATGGGCTGGAATGATCACTTAGAGGAATACGGCCAGGCCAACCTGCCGGACGAGGCGTACAAGGAAGCCGCTTACCCGATCGAGATACGTGATGAGTGGCTCAGAAATGCGCCGAGAGACCTGCAGCTTGATGCGATGCGTGCTTGGTTTCTGGCCCGTTTCGAGGACCCTGCCAACGAGACACCGTACAATGGCCGCGAAGGTGGCTTCATCTTTATAAATGGCGGGCCATACGACCCGGGCGAAGAACTGCCGGAGCGGTTTTTCGACGTCGTCGGCGGGGAAGTTATAGATGAGCTGACAAACGAACTGTACATGCGGGTCGGGGATGAGTGGGCGCCCATCGACTATGGCGTAGACTACGACGACGAGCTGTCGATGCGGGTCTACTACCGTAAAGACCCTCTAGAGATGCTCACCGATCGACTGAATCAGATTGCAACGATGATCGAGGCTAACGGATCGGGCTCCGCACAGCAGCTAAGTTTGCAGCTCGCTCACGGGGCTGCAATTACGGCACTCGAGGCGTATCTGTGGGACACCGTAGCGTTCTGGATATCTGCCGACCAAGACGTTCTGAAAGATTTTGTTTCCACTAACCAAGACTACGCTCGGGAAAAAATTCCCCTTTCAACGATCTTCGACGAGTTTTCCAATTTACAAGATCGCTTCGAGAGCTATCTAAGCGAATTGGTTTGGCACCGGCTAGATAAAATAAAGCCGATGCTTGAGCAGGGGCTAAAAATTGCTGTACCGGAAATTGCTACGTTGATGGAGCAGGTCATCATCAGGCATCACATCATCCACCGAGGTGGACGCGATAAAGACGGCGCCCCAATCCGCATTTTCGCGCAGGACGTACAAAATCTGGTGGCCGAGGTGAAGGGCTTTGCTACCGCCATCGAGGACCAGCTGACCAACCGGTTCCCTGACAGCGGGGACGATCTGCCGTTCTAAGCATTCCTTAACCCTCCCGAAACTCCCCCCTCCTAACATGCCGCCACCATAGCGGCATGAACACACTCGCACTCAACACCGAACTCACCGCCGCCGACTCAGCCCCTGACTGGGTCGAGCTGATTCCGGCCGGGCCGACCGTGACGGCCGTCGCTGGGTAGCCGCCGACACCGGCGAGCGCGCCGCCGGCTGGTTTAGTTCACGGTGCCCGACCGCGACGCCGTACTAGATGCCGCACTAAACCAACTCGGCAAATCATACGACTGGCTAGGTGGCGCCGGTATAGCGCTACGTGGAAGGAATTGGCAGGAAGACGACTGCTGGTTCTGCAGTGCCTGGGCATTCAGCGAAGCGGAACTCCCGCTGTTCCGCTCGGAACTGCAGGCGCGCATAACGCAGCAGCATCTATGGATGCTAGCAACCCACATCGGAGTGCCGTCAACTCTATCGAGCTGCTGCTCCTGGGTTTCGGAAAGCCGCTCGAAAAGACCGTCTGAGCACTCGCCATACTGGCCTCACTACATCAACCAACGAGACCATGACCATGCTTAGTAAGCTCAAAGCAACCATCAAACATCACCAGAAGAAGCGCGCTGCGGCGCAAGCACTAAAGACGATGCAGTGGTTCGAAACCGAAATAGGTCGGCTCCGCCAGGAGACCGGCCAGCCGAAGCGGTAACCCTTCACAACGGCCAGAGACGAATCTTTGGCCAATCCAGCTGAATGTCGTGATGCAACGATACGGGCCCATCCCTTAATCGAGCTCTACTACATGGCAACTCACGGACCTTTTCATTGCAAACTGACCAACCAGGCCATCACCATCGACACGGCACAGCCTCTTGGTATTTCTGAGCTGGGCTCGGAACTCGTCTCGGTCGAGATAGACGTAGCTTGCTCACTCGAAGACGCGTGCCTCCATCGATTTGATACGCGGTGCATCGCTCAATTGGCTCGCGATGCCAAACGAAGCGCTAAACGGTAAGGCCGTGCTAACTCTAACAAGTGCCAGACGGCGCGCAGGACTGTGCCAAACAGTTCGCGCGCTTACACCAATACGGTGCAGCAAAATTCGAAGTGTGGACTAAGGTGTGGACCAGCGAGCCCTAGAAATGCAAAAGCCCCGGAATACGGGGCCTTCAGCTTGCGATATGGCGGAGGAGGTGTCCCCCCTAGGGGCCAGCGAGTCGATGCTTGCACGGCCTGCGGTACAGGGCGTGCCGGCACCCCGCTGGACCTATGCTTGTTCGGTTTGCGACTGGGTCGGTTCCGAACCGGTGCTGTTCGGCGGCGATATAGGGCCGTTCGCTGACTGTCCTCGCTGTGGCAACGAATGTACCGGCGATGAGCCAGGCTTTGAGCCGGTACCAGGGCGATCGTAAGGCGCCCAGTCAGGCCTGATCCTATCGGGCCTGACGCGGGGCAGAGCAACGCATCACGCTTAGCGGCGACCCTCCTCCCATATTTCCGATCTAGGACGGAGATGCAGGCTTCTGGCACCGGCCTAACCCAGCGACGATGCCTCCATCAATACGAAGGAGGCCTTATGGCTCGCGCAAAAGTCACTCACTCCAGCGATGCAGTTCAAATCACCTTCAAGGGTGACCCGCGTAACCCAGAACCCTCTACCGCTGTTATTCGCTTCCCGGGCGGCCACCTGGAGCTTAGCCGCTGCACTGATGGCAGCTACTGGGCGCACCTGGAGGTCGTTTCGCCGGAGAACGTTGTCGACTCCCGGGTCGATTACACCGTCGAGGCCCACCGAACGCTAGGCGAAATCCCGAGCCTGCCAATGGCAAATCAGGTCAAGAAGATTGCGCTGAAGGTATCGAATGCCGTGGCGCACTTCGATCCAGATGCGTGAGCTTGGAATGCTCATCAACACGCGGCGCGGGCGCGCTTCTGCCACTGCTGAGCTGCGCTGACGATGTCACATCGTTCAAACAGACAGGACAGCGCCGTGCCATCCACTGCACCTAAACCCGCTACTGAGCACGACTCACCGGCAGCCGCCATGACCCTTGGCCAAGCTCGAGCATCCGGAACCATGCCCCGGCTCGATCGCCATCGTTTGCGCGCTCAGCTGGGTCTGACCGAGGACATTACCGGCGCAAACGTGCGGCGGGCTACTGACTTTTTGCTTCAGCGCCTACTCGATTACTACACCGTCATCCAATACACCGGGCCGGGATATGTGTTCGGGAGAGTGAGCTCCAGCTGGCCATCAGCCCTTCGTGCGGCCCCGCAATACAACCCTTACCACGATTGCTGGCAGCACGCCGAGATGAACCCCGTGCACCCAACATGCACCCTGGCCGAGCTAGAGGGTCATGCAGGCTGGATGTGCACTGACACCGCGGCAAAGGTTGCTGCCGCTGAACTAGCCACAGAGCTACCGGAGGCGCGCGAGCTGTTCCAGCAGGCCCGCTACGCGATCGAGTGCCTTTTGGAAGACTCAAGCATTTCCGGAGTGCGCTGGTGCGACTCTCGGAGGCGCCTAAAAACTCCAGGCATTCGCAAGGTTTTAGCCCGAATCAAGGCAACCCTTCCCGTCACCGCTTTTGGGATCGGGGCGGTCCGACCCGTAGTGCTGGCGAGCAGCTCGGCCGGCGCAGCGCTGACCCTGCGGCATGTGCGTGACTGGTCAATGCCAATGCCTACCCAGCTAGCCAGTGCCATGTGACCGGGTTCTGACACATCTGATCGCGCGCCACTATGGAGTGGCAAATCAATCCAAGCCGCCCGCAAAGGAACCAGAATGTTCACCACCACCTACCGGATTTTGATCCAGGCGATTCGAAGCGCCAACTTCGAGCTGCAAAGCGCTATAGCCGCGCACGGTTACTACCAAAAGGCACCTGTGACTCGCACTGAGAAGGCGTACTGCTGGGTCCAGGGCCTCTGCGCGGGAGTAAGCCAGGCGATGCTCGAGCAGCGTCTGCGAAAACCGAGTCAGGCCCGATTCGCCGACGACTATCCACAAGAAGTCCGCTTCAGTGTGCATAAGGCCGGCCGCGCCGTTCTGTTGGTCGAGGTCCTCAGTGAAGACTCGACAGGCTCGCCGGTCTCCGTATCGAGCACGCTCAATTACGCAGAGGCGCAAACCATTTACGCCGGTCTCGCCACCCTGCGTAGTACCGGTGTGCACGGCTTGTCCGATCGCCAGGCCTGCGAGCTGCTCGAATGCACGGCGCAAATGCTGTGCAAGGAAGCCTACTTCGGATGCGCTAGCAGCTCCCCCCAACTCAATATCGCCAGCTGAAACACGAAAGGAACGAATCATGATCAAGCCGCCGCTACTGAGCACGCTTACCCCCTCGGTCAACGCAACCGTCATCGCCACCTTCATGGAGGAGATGGCGGTTCAAATGGTCGAGTCTGCAGACACCCTGAAGACATCCGCGATGGCCAAGGTCACCGGCACGCATATCCACGAGGCTGTCGAGGGGATGATTACCCGTGCAGGCCAGATCCGGGTCCTTGCAGACGACATGCGGGCTTCCGGTGAGCTTGAGAACTTCGACGAGGCTTGCGCGCTCGTCGGCTGGCGTCCGACAGCTCAAGCGCTCCAGGGTTTCCACGCGGCGCATTGACTACTGGTTCTGGCACACCCGCTGCGGCCTTAACTTGAGCCTTGAAAATTTGAACAGGAGCACCAGCCGTGAATCAATCCATCCACCTCGCGACCTCAACCGGCACCGCATCGGCGCCGCTATACGCAACCTTCGAGCATGAAATCGAGGGGTCCGTCTTCACGTTCGGTATTCATGCAAACGTGTCAGGGCACCGGTCCCTTAAGCTCTCCGAATTCTCGACCGGCATGGGCGTTGCGGATCTGCCAGAAGATGCCGAGGCATTGCCCGACGCGACTGCGCTCGTTGATCACGGCCGAGAGGCACTGCAGTCAGTGATTCACCTCCACGGCGTGGTGGCTGTCGCCAACATCCTTACAACCAACAGATCGAGTCGGGTGGCTCTCAACTCTTGAGCCCCCCAAGGCTGTTTTTGCGCACCCCATTTTGGCTGGTGAGCACCGACGGTCTAGATAGACTCCCTCCATCAGTTTCTTTGCCACGTCACCTGGTGGCTTCAGGAAGGTTGAATCGTGAAAAGTAATTCCCAGATCAAGAGCGTTGCAAACGGCCGTGCCGCTGACAAGTTTGTCGTTCGACTCCCAGACGGAATGCGTGAGAAGGTCGCTGAGGTGGCAAGGACCTCGCACCGAAGCATGAACAGTGAAATCGTTGCGCGCCTCGAAGAAAGCTTGAACTCCACATGGGCGCCCATCGCTGACGAACAGCTCGAGACCTCGCAGCTGTCGCTGCACGAGGTTCGGCTTATCAATCACTTCCGCCAGATGAACACGCGCCAGCGATCAGGTCTGTTGGAGTTCGTATGTGTCGTGTCAGACACCCCAACATCCCCGGCTGCAAACCAATAGTCGCTGGCTCAAGCGGCGGATAGCCTAGGTACCAATGGCGGAGACCCAATGACAAAGACGACGAACTCTCAAGTGAAGTGCACTCCGGGGTCGTTCACCCGCGGCTTGAAGATCTGGTACCGCTCGGTGATGCTACCAAACCTGGGTATTGCCGCCGGCGACGTAGCTGTTATCTGCGCTTTCGCACTCACCGCAGCTATCATCGTGCATATTTTCTTTCCGCTGGGGCTAATCTTGCTGCGTCTCTTTTCACCGGAAAGCACGGCGGATATGTCGCTGCTCGCGCTTGACAATAGCGTGGAGCAACTTCTACCCATCGCGAGCATCGGTGCATTACCGATAGGTGCTCTGGTGGTTCTGGTTAGCTGGGTTCGGAATCTTTGCACTATGGGAACTCAACATCCATGAGGCTTCTAGGCGTTGAGATCAAACACCCTTCACCCAGCGGCCTTGGCCTCGCCGCGTTCGTGATACTGACGTTCATAGCCGTCAATCTGGTATTCGGTGAGGGCATTGGCAGGCTTTTCCCGAGCCTTGCCGCCTTTTCTGCAGGTACCATCGCCGCCTCGTTTGGCATCAGCCCACTCCACGGCTGGAGAGCGTCTCTTTTGCTACTGGGGATCGCCACAATCGCTTTCGTAGCTGTAGCCCAGATTACCGGCCAAACGATCGGATCGTGAGTTCGATCAGCATCCGACCGCCGGAGCCAGGACAACCAATCTGGGAGCCGGACCCTTCCCGCCATCCACTTGTGCTCCCAGCCACGCTGGCATAGCTCTCCGAAAAGAGTCGATTACTGGGTTCTGCCACACCGTATGCGGCATGAATATGGCGTCCTAATCATTGCGAAGGGCTCACCATGACACGCCAAATTAATACGCCGGGTAAAAAGTGGATCGCCGCTGCAAAAGATCCAGGAACCACCCAAACGCACGATGATCCGTCCGTGTCCGGCTTCTTCAAGATCACTAGCGGAGGTGTGGTTTTTTATGACCTGCAGGGCATTCCATTCGCCTTCTTGGTCACGCGTCCCGGCGAGAACTTTTTCGTCACCTGCAGCTTAACGGAAGGCGGTCTGCGGTACATGTTCAGCACCTCGAGCAAAACCGAAGAGCTGCTCGGGATCGATGGGCTCACCTATAGCGAGTCAGCCAACCTTGCGACGGAGATCAGTGAATCCATCGCCTGTGAGAAAGCCATTTCCACCCTCGCCGCCTTCGGCTTCAATTTTGATGACTTCGTCGACATGGCAAACCGTAAGACCACCTCTGACCTGGCCCATCAGGCGTTCTTCAAGGCAGGGATGACGGTCGCGCCTCGCGGAATCGAAGACGACGGCTACCTACTGGCCAGCAGGCTCGGTCGGGTCATGCTTTTTCGCAACGGCTACCAGTACGCCCATGGCCTCTGGATCGCTTCCACTGAAGCAGCAGCCTAACCGACACCCGTCGCACGCGGCCGCCGACGAATGCCCAGGCGGCCAACCCCTTTAAGGAAACTGATCTTGCCCGCACTTCAGATATCACAGCGTCCGGGAAATCCGGTGCTTTTCACTCCAGGCCAGAATATTGATTCGTACCTCTCGGCGATCAGCCAGCTGTCGCACCTCGATGCCGACGAGGAGCTTGCGCTAGCCCGCCGGCTAACAACGGGTGAAGACCTCGACGCGGCCCGTCAGTTGATGCTGTCGCAGCTTCGTTTCGTCGCATCGGTTGCGAAGCGCTACACCGGGTACGGCTTGCCCCTTGCGGACCTCATACAGGAGGGGAACATGGGTCTGATGAAGGCAATCAAAGGATTCAATCCCGATGCTGGCGTCCGACTGGTGAGCTACTCCGTTCACTACATCAAAGCCGAAATTCATGAGTACGTGATACGCAACTGGCGGACGGTACGCATCGCGACGACCAAGCCTCAGCGCAAGCTGTTTTTTAACCTGCGTAAGCACAAAACGCACAGTGGATGGCTCTCTCAAGACGAGGCGCTGCAGATGGCCGGAAACCTCGGTGTGACTCTAGGCGACGTCATCGAGATGGAGGGCCGAATCGCGGGGAACGACGTCTCGTTCGACAGCGATACCGATGCAGACGACGACGAGGCTTATCTGGCTCCGGCTCACAATATCGCGGACTACCGCTACGATCCGGCGCGCACCTACGAGGACGAAACGAGCGCAGCGCTGGCCAACAGCAATCTGTATGACGCGATGGCCTCGCTCGATGAACGCAGTCGCGACATCATCTCCCAGCGCTGGCTCTCAAACGAGAAGGCGACGCTTCAGGACCTGGCTCTGAAACACAACGTGTCAGCGGAGCGGATCAGGCAACTCGAGAAGTCGGCGATGAGGAAACTCCGCAGCATTTTGCCGATGGCTGCGTAGCTGCACCGCCGCTCGAAGCTTTTCCCCATCAACAGTTGCCCTCAGCTTCTGCCACAGCCGGGCAGCACCAAAAATGACTCCTCACTTCACACAAGCGAGAAGACAATGGCCGCTTCAAACATTCAACCGCACGCCAACCCGGACGCCCGTCTGGTTGTCCAGCTTCACACGGCAGATGACTGCGTAGGCACTTTCTCTCTTACCTGCGACGGCGACGACCGCCTTCAGACCGGCATTGTCTGGCAACCAGGGCCTCCGGCTCGCGAAACCACCCAGGTAACACTCATGCGCTCGACCAGGGGTGCAGACGACACGGAGCAGTTGATCTCCGGGGAAGAGTGGCGGGCGCTCGAGGACAGTGACCTCGAGGACGAATTTCTGGATCGCGTACTGCGGGGCGCCGACGCAGCTGCGATCACCGCAGAACTGCTGTCGGTGAACGGGGTGCGTGTGGGTCAGAAACTGCTGATTAGCAAAGTCTCCAGCGCGCACGGCTTCGACGACTACAACGTTACTGGTCACCCTGAGGTGCACCGATTCACGGTTGGACACCGCATACAGGCTGGCGACAAATTCAACCTGTACTGCCGAGATGGCCGGAAGGTCGGCGGCACATGGGCCGGCAGTTTGGAGGCTTCGTTGAAGCGAAGCCTCAAGCGGCTCGCCTCAAAGTAAAGCCCGCCGTGCAGGGGCCTGCCGCTCGCGGGCCCCATAATGGCACTCCCCGCAAAGCCGGCCACCTCCCAACAGTTGCTGGCGCGCCTGCGCCCTTCTGCCAACCATCCTGCTGCGATCTTTCGCGCCAGACTTTCGGCTTGCAGCAGCCTCCCAACCCGTTAGCGTGAGCTATTCCAGATGCGCCACTCCCGGCTCGCGATTCACATCCAGGAGCAAGGCCCAAATACATAGTTCGTCGACTCGCAGCGGATCTGAAGATCGGCTTTCCACGCGCAGGGAACACATGGCCGTATTGCAAACAACAGAGGCGCTACAGGCGCAAATGAGGCTGGCCCATCTAAGCAACACCTTGTGTCGCTACCGCTACCGCTATGGCAATGAAGAGCAGCTGCATGTAGCCATTGGTGAGGTGCTCGATCAGGCCGGCCTCCCCTTCACCAATGAGTACAGCCTGGACGTTAAGAACCGTGCCGATTTCTGGCTCGATGGGCTGGTAATCGAGGTGAAAGTGGACGGCTCACTTTCAGCAGCTCTTCGTCAATGCGACAGGTACCTGAAACTTCCACACGTTACCGGGCTGGTGCTCGCAAGTACTCAGCGCTGGGCAAGCAAACCGCTCGAGGCCAAGCCAAATTGGGCGGGGAAGCCATTCGCCATGATCCGTCTGGTGAGGCAAGCGCTATGAGCCAGAACATTTACGGACAGGTGGAATACAGCGGCCGCTATTGGAGGATCACCTGTGAGCCCCAGGTAAGATCGCGGCTCAAGCGAGTATTCCCGAGAGTTCCTCAATCCGCTGGCCACCATATCGACCTGCTCGCCAGCGCTGAAAACAGCCGAGAGCTACTTTGGTTCCTGCAGCGCTATCCGATGGACATGTCGGCCGAAGCACTCGCAGCGCTTCACCACCAAGCGGATCAGCATTTCGAAATGGAGCGCAGCCTTGCCGAGCTGGTTGCGGGCAGGCGCGAGCTTCCGCCGTTCGAACTGGCGAAGCCTGCACGCGAGTACCAGCGTTTCGGAGCCGCGCAGGTCGACATTCGCGGTGGCTTACTGCTGGCTGATGACCTAGGCCTGGGAAAAACCGTTACGGCCATGTGCCTCATGGCCGAAACGGAGAACCTGCCGGCGGTCGTCGTCTACCCGGCCGCCCTCCCGAACCATTGGCCCGAGAAGCTAGCGGAGTTTCTTCCCAATCTTCGTGTACACCATATCCGCACCGGCAAGCCCTACCCCCTCATCAAGCAGCCCCGTCAGCGGATTACCGATCTCTGGGATACGCTCCCTGACGTCATCCTGGTCAGCTATCACAAGCTCCGCGGCTGGGCTGAGACGCTTGGGGAGATCGTGCAATACGCGGTCTTTGAGGAGTGCCAGCAGCTCCGCAATCCCGATAGCGAGATATATCGCGCCTGCGGATACCTTGCCGGCCAGGCACGATTACGCATTGGGCTGACGGCGACACCGATCTACAACTACGGGTCGGAGTTCTACCACGTCGTTAATCCCTTGGTGCCGGACTGCCTCGGCGACTATCACGAGTTCTTGCGGGAATGGTGCATCGGCACAATCTCAGAGAAGCCCAAGCTAAAGGACGCTGAGCAATTCGGTGCATACCTTCGCCGTGAGGGCATCATGCTGCGGCGAACGCGATCTGAGGTCGGACGCGAGCTGCCCGCGCTATCGAAGATTCCGTACGAGATCGAGTCCGATGGCAAGGTCCTGGCCTCGATCACGGGCGACGCAGTTCTGCTGGCGCGTACCATCTTGGCATCCAATGAGTCGTACAAGGGCGAGAAGATGCAAGCGGCCGGTGAGCTTGACCAGCTGGTGCGCCAGGCCACGGGCATAGCCAAGGCGCCGTTTGTGGCTGAGTTTGTTCGCCTGCTCGTTGAAAGCGGCGAACAGGTGCTGCTTTTTGGCTGGCACCGCGAGGTCTACAACATCTGGCTGGAGAAGCTCCAGGACTTCAACCCGGTCATGTACACCGGCACCGAGTCGCCGAAAGAAAAACAACGGTCGAAGGACGCATTCGTCTCTGGGGAGAGCCGCGTAATGATCGTCAGCCTGCGCGCTGCGTTCGGTTTTGACGGAATACAGGACGTCTGCTGTACCGGTGTCTTCGGTGAGCTGGACTGGTCCCCCGGCGTGCACGAGCAAGGCTGCGGCCGCTTTCATAGAGACGGACAGCGCAAGCCATCCCAAGCATTCTTTCTCATCTCCAACGAGGGAAGCGACCCGATCATGTCGGATGTGCTTGGCATCAAGCGCGAGCAGATAGAGGGCGTTCGGAATCCAGGTGAGCACTTGATCGAGCGGCGAGACATTGGTGAAAGCCACCTTCGCCTTCTTGCCCAGCGATTCCTGGCAGAGCATGGAGCTTCGGCTCCGGCGGCCAAGACCCGGCCCATTCACCGCGAGCAGCAGTTAGACCTGTGTTGAGGTTCATACCATGAAGGCTCTTTCTATCCGCCAGCCTTGGGCGTGGCTGATTGTCCGTCCGGATCTCGTGTCGCCCGAATCCCGGGAAGCGGCTGCAGGCCAACTGAAAGACGTCGAGAATCGCAGTCGGCGGACCAACATCCGCGGCCGCGTGCTCGTTCACGCTTCACTTGGAATGACTCGGAAGGAATACGACTTCGCTCGGGACTACGCAGCGGAACGCGGGGTGAACATTCCAGCATTCGAGAGTCTTCCCCGCGGTGGAACTGTTGGATCAGTTGAGATCGTGGACTGCCTCGACTGGTCGGACTCCAAGTGGTACATGGGCCAGAAGGCCTATATCTTGCGCGATGCGGTGCCATTGCCCTTTGTGCCAATGAAAGGTCAGCTGGGCTTCTTTGAGTGCGCCAGCGAGCGTCTCTAGCGGCACCTTGCTTGGCAACTCTCTCCCAGGCCCGGGCATGGGCTCTGCCACCACTAAATTCCCCCGATGATGGCGTCATAAGCAACACGCTTTCACTCATTGGGGAAACGCATGACTATTCTCGAGACTCACCTCTCCACCCACATCAGCCGGCGAAGCTGCAGTGGCCGCCACCAGCCGCCGCAGGCTGGGCAACGAACTCTTACCGAATGTCAGGCGATGATCAGGGCACTGGCGTGCGGCGATAAGGGTTTCACCAGGGCCGGTGTGACGTTCGAACAAACGGATCACCAAGTCACACTCGTAAAGCACGGCGGTCACACCGTCGCTGAGTTACAAGGACGCTTCGGAACGGAGACTGTTGTAGCCCTGATTCGCAGGAATCTCGCGGTCCACGCCAGAACGGTTGTGGCGGACCTGAATCGTGCGCTAACAGGGCTCTCGCTTCCTGTCGGTCATACCTACCGGCTGGATGAGGGACACAACGTGAACGCCATCCTCTCCCGAGGTGCAAGCCAGCTCCATGGCTATATTGGGGGACGTGCGGCCGTCGGCCAGGTTCAAATTTCGGGTGAGTTTCAATTCTCGCTTGCCGAGTGCCGTGCTCATCTAAAACTGACGGCAGGCGATCGCTTTTCAGATGGTGAGTCGCTTCTGAAGCCAGGCGTCGGACAGTTCAACGGGGAGACATACGCCGAGCTGGCCGATCAGATGGTCTCCTGCGTTAACGAATGCCTTCACAAGCACATGAAGGTCGCCATTTAAACTGATCCCTTCGTGTCGCAGTTCCGATGCACGTGCACCGGTGCTACCGCGTCGTCGAGGCCAGCGTTTGGGTGGCTGCTGCGCGCGCGTCAAAAGACGGTTTGGAGGTCGTTTCGGACTGCAGTGGTGCACTCAGCTGCGCGAGGCGACGCGCAGCTGTCGATCGCAGCTCTGTCTGAGCCAGGGCTAGCGGGTGAGCCGCTCAGGGCTGATCGGTAGTGTTGGGCGATGAACCCCACCGATTCTTTTTGCCGTCCTGCTTTTCGAACTCTTCGCGCCATTGATCCTTCATCGGCTGGTGCTCCATGGCACCAGCAAGGCTCTGACCACAGTGCTTACAGCGAATGGCGTCAGCATGCACCTGCTCGGCACAGTAAGGGCATGCTTTCACTCGGTGGGAGATCGCATTAGGGGACTTTCGTGCGGATGACATCGCAGCGGCGAACAGAAGCGCCAGTGGGCCGAAGAGGAAGCCGAGGAGGAACCAGCCCATTGCGCTGCGCCCCTTAGCGATTGCGATCGCGGCGCAGAGCGCAGCCATGATTAACCTGTAGTGGTCAACTAATTCCGGACACCTCGATAGGTGGTTTCGACGCCATCGCCCGCTCGTAAACGGTCGGTGGCAGATATCCCAGTTTCGAGTGCAGCCGCTCGTTGTTGTAAAACCCAACGATGTATTCCACGATGTCACGTATCGCTTCTGCGTGATTGGCGTAGTCGCGGCGCCATACCCGCTCCATTTTCAAACTCAGAAAAAAGCGTTCCATCACTGAGTTGTCCCAGCAGTTACCTTTACGGCTCATGCTTTGCTGCATGTCATTTCGCGCCAGCAACGCTCTGTAGCTTGCGCTGGCGTACTGGCTACCGCGATCCGAGTGGGCGATCAGGCCAGGTGGCGGTTGACGCTGAGCAATTGCCAGCTGCATTGCACTACACACCAGCTCGGCAGGCATGTTCGGGGCCATGGACCAACCCACGATCTTGCGTGAGAACAAATCCAATACCACAGCCAGGTACAGCCAGCCGCTGCGGGTCCGGATGTAGGTAATGTCCGCTACCCAGGCCTTGTTTACCGCCTCAGGCTCGAATTGACGATTCAGTACATTGTCGGCAACTGGCAGGTCGTGCTTGCTATCGGTCGTGTGCACAAACTTACGCTTCCAAGCCGAACGCAGGCCGTTGGCACGCATCAAGCGACGAATTTTATAAACGCCGATTTCCATACCCTTGGCGCGCAACGCTTTACGTAACGGACGGCTCCCATAGCAGCCGCCACTCGCATCAAACGACGCTTTGAGCTGCACGGTCACGGGGCAAACCGATGCTGGCGTGTCGGCACGCCTGTTTGCCTCGTAGAACCCCGATCGGCTGACCCCCAGCAGCCGACAGACATACGCCACCGAATAAGCCTTCTGTTGCAGCTGCCGAACCAGGCGATACGTTACTTCAGCTCGCGGGCAAAGAAGGCGGTGGCTTTTTTTAATACATCGTTATCCATCTTGAGTTGGCGGTTTTCCTGCTCCAGCTGCCGGATTCGCTGCTGTTCGGATGTTAGTGGTTTACCGATCCCGGGCTGACCCAATTGCTCAGCCTCGTACTGCTGAACCCAGCGCCGGACGGCTGTCTCACCAATATTCAGATCGCGACAGACCTGCGGAGCGGTCAGCCCCTGGTCCTTGATCATCTTCACGACTTGCAGCTTGAAGCTGTCGTCGAATGTCCTGCGTTTGGTGGTCATGAAAAACTCCTCGATAGATGCATTTTCCACCTATCGAGGTGTCCGGGGAAATTAGACCACTACA
>Ga0209347_1003761_pt1 | contig 17005 bp, 9 predicted proteins | sample AutmiccommuBRH23_FD_187382 | JGI IMG/M metagenome (GOLD analysis project Ga0209347, IMG submission 187382) | Deep subsurface microbial communities from Mt. Terri, Switzerland - Autotrophic microbial communities BRH/23 (SPAdes) (version 2) | ecosystem: Environmental > Aquatic > Deep subsurface >...
TCCATGATCTGGTGACACAATTTTACAACATTTACCGGTTTGTGGTACACATCTAATTTGTTCATATCAATTTTTCGCAAATCGATTACCTGGCTCACCAGCCATTTTAGCCTTGAAGCATTTCTCTTTAGTATATTCAGCTGAAACCTTGTATCGGCATCATGACCGTATTTGCGTTCGAGATGGCTTGCAGGAGAAAGTATTAGTGAAAGGGGCGTTTTTAATTCATGGGTGATATTGGTGAGGAATTGCATTTTCATCTGGATTAATTGTTCTTCATGCTCCCGCCTTAAGCGTTCATCCCTTATTTCGAGCCGAAGCTTGTGTCTGATCCCTAATTCCCGCAGGAAAAAGTATGATACCAGAAAAATGACAATCAGGTAGGCAGTGAGGGCATACCACCTTAAAGGCAATGGTTGCATGATTGTAATGTTAAGCCTGGCAGGTTCAGTACTCCAGATACCGTCGTTGTTCGATGCTGCCAGTTCGAAAATATATTTCCCCGGAGGTATCTGTGTAAAAGTGGCTTTGCGTTCCGAACCTGCTTCAATCCATCGCTCATCATAGTTAATCAGTCTGTACCTGAACTGGTTTTTCTGCGGTTGCAGGTAATTGTTGGCTACAAAAGAAAGCGTCAGTGAATTTTCACGTGCCTTAAGTATAATATCACTTGTTGCTTTAATGGATTTGTTTAGGGGTGAACCGTTTATTGCCGGTTTCAACTCTTCATGGTTAACAGCAATGGATGTTAATCCGGGTAAGGGTGGTAAAGGATTTCGCCTGATTGTGGCAGGTTGAAAACATGTAAACCCGTTTGAACCTCCAAAGAACAATAATCCTGTGCTTGATTTGTAACTGGCTCCAGGATTAAACTGGTTTCCCTGAAGGCCGTCTTCCTTGATGAAATTTCTGGCAGTTCTGTTCCGTGGATCATACATCGAGATTCCTCCCTCAGTGCTCAGCCATAAATTGCCGTTGTTGTCTTCCAGTATGCCATATACTTCTTTTCCAGCCAGGCCTTCCGTTTCTGCAACAAACTCAAATTCTTCGGTATTGGGGTCATAGCGGTTCAACCCTCCGCCTCCGGTTCCGACCCATATATACCCATTTCTGTCTTCGTGCAGCGAGAAGATTTCATTGTGATTAATTGTGTTAACTGACACATCAGCCTGTGCCTGATATCTTTTAAAATGGTTGGTTCCGGGCTCCATAACATTCAGTCCGTTCATGGTTCCGGCCCACAGATTTCCACGGCTGTCAAAGAGCATGCATCTGACAGAATTATTGCTCAAAGTACCATAATCTGTATTACTGTACGTATATCTTTCTACAGATTCAGTTTTTAAAGAGTAGGCATGGATACCTGCTGTACCAGTTGCTATGAACATCCGATCACCAACTTCAGCAAAGGCATATATCTGTTGATTTGTATGTTTAAAATATTCCAGCTGCCGGAATTTGTTTTCATTTTTTGGTTTTATCCATATACCGCCTGCGTAGGTGCCTACCCATATGTTTTGCTTTGAGTCGGTGTAAAGTGACTTAACACTGTTTACAAGCAGGTGGTCAGGTTTTAGAGGCAGTGTTTTATATTGTTGCTTTTGCACGTCATATGAGAACAGCATTCCCGATTCAGTACCAACCCATACAGTATTCCCCGGTCCGTCGGTAAATGAACTTATTACATTGGTATTTAATACAGGATGGAAAATATCTTTGACATGGAAGAAATTGTTGTCGTGCATATTCATGTAATATAAACCTCCCGACCAGGTGCCCAGCCAAAGGCCATTGCGTGAATCTTCAAAAAATACAAATGCGCTGTTATGGTTTACGCCCGGATAGTTTTCATTATCGTAATTGACAATGCTATTGCCATGAATGATGCTCAATCCCTTGTAAGTTGCCAACCATATTCTTCCTGCCCTGTCCTCATAAATGTCCCTGACTCTGTCGCTGGGGATATTTTTACCGGAATCTGAAGATTTGGAATAATGCGCAATAACACTTCCATCATAACCCGCTTTTATGGCACCATTCCAATCATATCCGATCCAAACTTCATTCTGTCCGGGTTGGATAGCCAGAACCTGGGCATCCTTAAACCTTCCAAAAGTTATCAGGCTGTCATATGGAAAGTTGCTGTAGTATATGGTGCCGTTATTTGAACCCAACCAGATTGTGCCGTCATCTGAGATTTTTGCATAATTAATCCCTGAAGGAGCAGGATTAAAATTCCCGTAATGAAGTGCCTTATTAACAGTATCGGCTTTTGCCAGTCCCCGCTGATCGATTATCCATATCTGATGAGACTTGTCTTCAAAAACCTGAAATGTATTTCTTGCGACTACAGGATTCCCGTTATCACTATATTCATCTTTTATAAATTTTTCATATTCCGGATCGTAATAACAAAAACCGTTTTCGGTCGATATCCACATTTTCCCTGAACTGTCACAAAACAGGTTGCGGATGTTGTTTCCGACAGGAGAGTCGGAATTATCTCCATGATAAAGGTATTTTTTAAAGCTTTCAGTATCGTAAGTATATAGACCATGCTGGGTGCCAAACCAGATCATGCCAAACCTGTCCTCGGCAATGGTTTGAACCCCTCCATATGTAAACCCTTCCGGCGGTGACACAGCCCTGAAAGCAGGTGTGTTCATGATGTTGCCTGCTGCTGAAACTGTTATTGTAACCAACATAAAAAAGATGGCCCTTGTCCTGCTCATTTTCCATAACTTTTCTCAAAGAAAATAAAAAAACAAGAACATTTTCATTCTGTACAAATACAACCGGTAAACTTCAATTGAGGGCAATCAGACAACAGGTGGTTTTAAACTTCAGAAAAAATTATAATACAGCAAGTTCTGATCTTCATCAAATTTTTCTTTTAAAATAAATATTTGCAATCGATTGCAAATTTTATAATAAATCCTCATTATCCTTTGTTAAAATTGATTCATTTTGAAATGGAATTGACAATTTGATTTAAAATTTTCAGAAATATGAATTAATTCTGTCAGGGCAGGCAGCTTCGGAAATATAACTTTGAATCCACATCAATCAGACTTAATACATATGAGAACTTCATCATTTTTCACACTTATTTCAAATTTCAGAATGCGGTTTATAATAAATACAGTTCTAACAGGGCTGTTATTTTCTGCGTGCAATTCTGAAAAGCCTTCCGAACCCGATTTTGCCAAACTGGTAAATTTTAGCGGACAGCAGTTGGAACTACTAATAGATAATACCGAACAAATTATTTCATCAGGTATAAATGACTCTCGTCAGGAGCGGCCATTGGTGGTGCCGCGTAACCTGAATGAAGATGGAACCCTTCGGTTAATTCCAAGCCGTGACTGGGTAAGCGGATTTTTCCCGGGGGCTTTATGGTATATGTATCAGTATACGGGAGAAGCAAAATGGAAAGCTGCTGCAGAAAAATACACAGCACCGCTCGAAAAGGAAAAGTTCACTACCACAACACATGATCTCGGATTTATGATGGGCTGCAGTTTTGGGAAAGGTTATGAACTTACTAAAAATGCAGCTTACCGTGAAGTTCTGATTCAATCGGCTCAGTCACTTATTACCCGATACAATGCTGTTGTTGGAGCCATCAGATCGTGGGATCATAACAGTGACAAATGGCAGTACCCGGTGATCATTGATAACATGATGAATCTTGAACTGCTTTTCTGGGCAACAAAGGAAACCGGAGACCAGGTTTATGCCGATATCGCTGTAAAGCATGCCCTGACTACTATGAATTCTCATTTCAGGGATGATTACAGCTCTTATCATGTAATTGATTTTGATACCGTAACAGGTGTAATAAGGAATAAACATACCCATCAGGGCCTGCATCATGAATCGGCATGGGCCCGCGGTCAGGCATGGGGCTTATATGGCTTTACCGCCACGTATCGGGAAACAGGCAATATTGAATTTCTAACAATGGCTGAAAGGATTGCCGAGTTTTATCTCAATCATCCAAATCTGCCCCAGGATCTGGTGCCTTACTGGGATTTCAATGTGGAACCAATAAATGAACCAAGGGATGTATCGGCTGCTGCAATAACTGCTTCTGCCTTATTTGAACTGGGTTCATATCTTCCCTCGAAAAAGCAGGCTTACCATGAAAAAGCCGTGCAGATGGTAAACAGTATCGCAAAAAACTATTCTTCTCCGCCCGGAGTAAATCATGGATTCATTCTGGCTCATTCAACAGGTCATAAGCCTAATAATTCGGAGGTTGATGTGCCTATCATGTATGCCGATTATTATTTTCTGGAGGCACTTGGGCGGATGAATAATCTGAATAAATAAAACAAAATAAATGATTTCAAAATGAGTAAAATTTAATCTAATCGCTATGATTCTAAACAGGAAGAGTTATGCTGATGGCAAGATTAAAAAAGTAATGTCGGTGCCGGCATTCTGGATGGTCATCTTTTTAATGACTATACAGCCAATGACGGCAAAGGCGCGCTTTTCTATTTTTTCCAGTTTGCAGCAAAGCGCTGCACAGCAACAAACAATGAGAATTACAGGGTTGGTTACCGATGCAAAAGGTGAACCACTCCCGGGAGTTAATGTTGTGGTTAAAGGTACTACAACCGGAACCATTACCGATTTCGATGGAAATTATGTACTGAATGTACCTGAAAACAGTACCGTGGTATTTTCTTTTGTTGGATATGTTTCCCAGGAAACTACCATTGGCAATCAGTCTGTAATCAATATCCAGTTGGAAGAAGAAATTCATGGGTTTGATGAAGTTGTGGTTGTTGGATACGGAACCCAACGCAAGGTTAATTTAACAGGTGCTGTGGCAGCAGTTCAGATTGATGAGCAGCTTACAAGCCGCACCCTGACCAATGTTTCATCCGGTTTATCAGGTCTGCTTCCAGGTCTTTCAGTCAGCCAGAATTCAGGGATGGCCGGAAAGAATGATGTTTCGCTCCTGGTCAGGGGACTTGGAACAGTTAACAATGCCAGTCCTCTTATCGTTGTCGACGGTATGCCTGATGTGAATATCAACCGTTTGAACATGAATGATATCGAAAGCGTATCAGTTCTTAAGGATGCTACTTCATCGGCTGTGTACGGGTCACGTGCAGCAAACGGAGTAATTCTTATTACCACAAAATCAGGCAGGGGACAGGAGAAAGCCAGAATCAATGTTTCCAGTTCCTATGCCGTTGAACAACCTACACGCGGATTCTCATTTATGGCTGATTATCCAAGAGCTCTTACCATTCAGCAAAGAGCTTCAGCAGTGGGTACCTTGCGTGAAAATTATATTTTCAAGGATGGTACCATTGACCAGTGGATGGCACTTGGAATGATTGATCCTTTGCGTTATCCCAATACCGACTGGTGGGATGTTATTACACGCCAAGGTAAAGTAGCCAACCATAATATCTCAGCTTCCGGCGGGAATGAGAAATCAAATTTTTACATTTCTGCAGGAGTTATGGATGAAAAAGGGTTGCAGATCAATAACGATTATACACGGTATAATGCCAGGTTCAATTACGACTACCAGATCAGACATAATATAAACGTTGGCGCACGTTTTGGTGGAAACTGGTCGAACTGGACGTATGCCCTTGAAGATGGTTTCACGGATGACAATTCCACCAACACTGCCGGGTTTGATATGCAGTATGCTGTTTCCGGAATCACTCCTTATGATCCTGCTTCAGGATATTACGGAGGTGTTATGGCTTATAATGAAGATCCGCAGGCATATAATCCATACACACTGTATGTCAACAGCCTGAACTATCAAAACAGACAGGAAGTCAATCCAAGTGCATATATTGACTGGAGTCCTGTAAAAGGACTGGTTGCCAGATTAGATTATGCTTTAGACTACTATAACCAGTTCCGGTATACTGCAAATATGCCGAACCGTTCATATAATTTCCAGACCAATGCATTTGGATCAAGGGTTTATGTGGGTGAAAATGCAGGTATTGCCAATTATACAAATACAGGTTATAAAACACAGTTTAACGGAAGGTTGTCATACAGCAAGGTATTTAAAGACAACCACGATTTTAGTGCCATGGTTGTTTACAGTGAGGAATACTGGTATGGACGCTACCAGATGAGTTCACGCAATGACCGTTTGCATCCTTCCCTGCATGAAATTGATGCAGCCCTCACCGATATAATGGATACAGGAGGTAATTCAAGTACCGAAGGACTTCGCTCCTATATCGGAAGGTTGAATTATATTGCATTTGGAAAGTATATGTTTGAAGCTAATTTCCGTTATGACGGTTCTTCAAAATTCCTTTACGGCCAGCAATTTGGTTTCTTCCCATCAGCATCGTTAGGCTGGCGTTTTACGGAAGAAAATTTCCTGAAACCTGTGTTGGGAGGGATTTTATCAAGTGGTAAATTCCGTTTCTCCTACGGAGGCCTGGGTAACAACAGTGGAGTCAGCCGTTATCAGCAACAGGAAACCCTGGATGACAGCCATTACATGATTGGTGGAAACATAGTGAAAGGTTTTGTAAACAGGAAGATGGTAAACCGCGATCTTTCCTGGGAAAGTACCTATGTAATGAACTTTGGACTCGACCTGGGCTTTATGAGAAACAGGTTAACTGCAGAGATTGATTATTATGACAGGCTGACTACCGGGATGAACCGTCCTTCGGAAATGTCAATTCACCTTACAGGAGCATATGACCCTCCACCACGCCGCAATATCGGTGACCTTCGCAACAGGGGTGTTGAAGCCAATCTTACATGGAAAGACAATCAAGGCGATTTCAGGTATAGTTTCAACCTGAATGGTTCCTTTAACAAGAACAGGCTCGAAAAGTGGAATGAATTCCTTGGCAGAGGCAATGTTTTTCTTAATATGCCATACCAGTTCCTGTATATGTATGAAGATACAGGTATTGCACAAACATGGCAGGATGTATACAACGCTACCCCCCAGGGTGCTTCTCCTGGTGATATCCTTCGTCTTGACCTGAATGGTGATGGACGCATTGATGGCAATGACCAGAAAGCATATCCGGAATACAGCCGCAACAGGCCATCTACTGAGTTTGCTTTTAATTCAAGTGTTGCATGGAAAAATTTTGACCTGAATGTTTTATTTCAGGGATCAGCCGGACGTAAAGAAGGCTGGTTAAATATTTACAACAATACAAACTTTAGCGACCGTCGTTACGCATCTACCTGGGACCACTGGAATGATCCGTGGAACTGGGATAACCGTGATGGTGCATGGTCAAGGTTAAGCGGTAACAACAACCGCAATATTCAAACCTATTGGGTAGATGATATGAGTTACCTGCGGCTGAAAAACCTTCAGCTTGGCTTTACCCTTCCTGGCCGTCTGGTCCAGAAAGTTGGAATTGATAATATCCGGATTTTCGGTACAGGAGAGAACCTTCTTACCTTTACCAGGTTCCGTGGACTTGATCCTGAGAAAAGGTCTCATGCAAGTGATGCTTATCCTTTGAACAAGTCGTTCTCACTTGGTATTAACATTGGAATTTAAATTTGATGGAAATGAAAAAGACAATATCCAATATTTTAGCAATAAGTGTCTTTGCAGTGATGTTGCTGCTCCCGGCATCATGCACCAAAGACCTGCTCGATCAGGAACCGACTACTGAATTGGGCTCGGCAGCATTCTGGAAAACAGAAGCTGATGCTACTACTGCACTGATGGGGGCATATTCCTCGGTCAGGCCATTGTTCGACAGGGATTACTATCTCGACGGACATGGGGAATATATCAGAACCCGGGGTACCAGTACTACAAGCGGAAACCTTCAACGTGGCGATGCCTATAATGGCGGAAACTACAATCCCTCTGGTTATGGTTCAGGATTCGATAAATATTACAGATATCTGTATGGTGGTGTGAACCGTACCAATTATGTCATAGAAAATGTATCTAAAATGCTTCCTGATGCAAGTCCTGCTTCAAGGGCAAACCTTGAAACGGTAATTGGGGAAGCCCGCCTGTTGCGGGGAATGGTATACTTTAGGTTAATATCAATGTGGGGCGATGTCCCATATATCGGGAAGGTCATTTTTAGTAATTCAGAGGTTGAAGAACTCGAACGTTTGCCACTCGCACAGGTAAAAGACTCTATTATGGCTGATTTTACATATGCTTTTGAAAAACTTCCCAATAAAGGTTCAGCCACAGGACGTGCCGGGAAACCTGCTGCCTTGGCATTCAGGGGGAAGCTTCATTTATATTGGGCGAGCTGGAATAAAAATGGCTGGCCTGAACTGGATGGCTTTACACCAAGTGCCACCGAAGCAACAGCTTCCTTCGCTGCAGCTGCAGCTGATTTTAAAAGTGTGATTGATGATTATGGCCTGACCCTGTTCAGAAACGGTGAACCGGGAGAAGTAGGCGGACTTGGCGAAGCTGAAGTGCTTCCCAATTACTATTACCTGTTTTTACCAACAGCCAACGGTAATCCGGAAATGATTATGACCTTTACCCATGGCGGTACAGGAACAGGGCAGGGTGAAGAACTGATGCGTGATGTATCTGGCCGTTCACACGAGGGATCACAATGCTGGACACATCCACGGTATGAAATCGCTGACCGGTATCAGTCAACCATTACAGGAGATTTTATAGCTCCATTGGTTCCGATGAATCCAAGTACAGCAGGAGCACGTACCACTCCTAATTCAGCTGTAAATCCTGCGAGCTATGAAAACCGCGATTATCGCATGAAGGCATCTATCATGTGGGACTTTGAAAAGAGTATAGGACTGACATCATTGAAGGAAACCGGATGGGTTCCGTTTATTTATAAAACCTGGAACTCAGTTGTCACTATTGATGGAGTGAAATATACATCCTATAATACAGATGGCTGCAATTCAGGATATGTGTACAGGAAATTCCTTCGGAATTATGCAGGACAGGGCCGTAGCGACGGAGATTTTGCATGGCCGGTTATGCGGCTTGCAGATGTTTACCTGATGTATGCTGAAGCTACCAATGAAGTTAACGGGCCACAGCCCGATGCTGTTGACCTGGTTAATAAAATCCGTCACAGGGGTAATCTGCCAGCTTTGGCCGCAGAAAAAACTTCAGACAAGGATAGCTTCTTCGCTGCCATTGAACAGGAACGCATTGTTGAACTGCTGGGAGAAGGACACCGTGGTTTTGACCTCCGCAGATGGAGAGCACTTGAACGGGTATGGGGACCACCTTATGGTGATGGTAAATGGACACGCGATACGCATGGTGCAAATGTAACCCGCTATTTCCAGAACCAATCGGAAAGAACATATGAGCAGGCCTACATATTCAGGATTCCTCCGGGAGAACGCGATCGTAACTCAAAACTTACACAGAATACGCCATGGCTGTAATAATGGGTAAAATTTTAAAAATGAATTCAATGAAAATATTATTCAAAATATCACTGGCACTGTTGTTTTTGACTTTTGCCAACATAAGCTGTGATGACTATCCAATCGACGAAGATGGATTATTAATCACTGAAAGATCTGAATGCTATGTCAGTAACTTTGAACTCCTCGGTTCCGACTATCAGACTGTAAGGACTAAGGCTGCTGTTATTGACACGCTTGCGCAAACCATCAATGTGGAAGTATTTTGGGGAACCGACCTGAAAAAATTATGGCCACAATTCTCATTGGTAACTGATGCCAAACTTGATCCGAAAATTACAAGCTTTGTTGATTTCTCAGATCTCAGCAATCCAAAATCCTGGACAGTAATAGCAGGAAACCGCGTGGTTAAGAAAACTTATACCGTGTATATAACTGTTCAACCGAAACCTTAAACGTGAATGATTATGCAACGTAAATATTTCAATTTAATCTGGGGAATGGCATTAGTAATGCTGTTTGCTGCCTGCCAGGAGGAAGAATACGCCCTGCCCGAGGCAAAAACCCAATTACAGAACGATTGTATTAAAAGAACCATAGGACCACATGTAGCAGGATTAAACCTTGAATTTGTATATGCAGCTGCATTGGGCCATGGTCAGGGAAAACTAACCGTCATGCAGGTGGATGCAAGTATAGCAGGTGCTGCAGGTACCTATTTGGAGCACCGTTCATTCCATACCAATGCCAGTGGAAATGATGTCCCTGTTGAAATAGGAAATCCTTCGGTAACCAATGGGGCAAAAACTGAAGTCACCTTTACACGTGATACAGTAGCTGCCGCACTCCGTTACTATTACATGATTCCGGAGGAAGCCCGTGGAAGAACAGTTTCTTTCACCTTTTCAGCTAAGGCAAGTACCGGTGAAACGGTAACTTATAGTATGGGGCCATATACCATTGCCAAAATGGAAATGAAACGGGATATTGTTCTAAGCGACAATAACCTTGCTTATTTTTCAATCGCTGATATGACTGCATATAATGCAACTGACGCAGCTGGCAAAGCTGGAAACATCGACCTGGTTTATTTGTACAGGGCAATCACCGGAATTAATTTTAACCATGCACTGGTTGCTCCTGCTGCCAATGCTGATTACCTGCCGGGTATAACCCTGCCTTCAGGAGTAAACAAAGATGCCAAAGTTTCAAGGACATGGGCATTGCGCGATCAGCACTTAGCAAGGCTTCAATATGGTATTTTTGTTGATGATATTGATTTTGAACAACTTAATATATCTGATGCACCTAATTATGCCATCAACCTGAGGGCTGAATCGGGAGCATGGGTTGAAACTGCCGATGGTAAATACAGGGCTTACATTTATGTAAATTCTGTAAATAATAATGCACGTACAATGACCATCAGCATTAAGCGCTATCAGGTTCATTAAAAACCTATATGTTGAAACCATTGCCCCGGTTTTTACCTCAGGGCAATGGTTTTTCTTTTTTTCAGGTATGTAGGTTTATCCTCCCAGGTATAATTTGAAATTATTATATTTTTATCTTCTGAGTAATATTCAGAATATTTAGGCAATAATTAATAAACGATCAAACCGGTTATGAAACTAAAAGTCAGGATCATTTTACATTGTCTTCTTCTGTTTCTGGTATTCCCTTCATTATTATCGGCCAAAAATTTCCTCCACCCGGGTATATATCAGACATCTGCAGATATGGAGTATATGAAAAGGCAGACTTTGGCCGGTGCACTGCCGTGGAAAGATGCATTTGACCGCCTGGTTACTGAAACCGATCTTAATTTTGAAGTAACAGCTTATGCTCATGTTTTACGTGGATCCTATGGCCGGCCCAATATAGGAGGCGAGGATTTACGAAAAGGGGCAGGAATGGCTTACGATTGTGCCTTGCTGTGGTACATCACCGGTGAAAAGGCTTATGCCGAAAAGGCCATTGAAATCATCAACACCTGGTCTGCTGTTCTGTGGGATTTTGATTATAATGATGCAAAATTGCTGGCAGGCTGGACAGGGCACTTGTTCTGCAATGCTGCAGAAATACTCCGGTATACTGATTCAGGGTGGAAAGAGGAAGAAGTAGAGCAGTTCAAAGATATGCTCATAAGTGTGTATTATCCCCTGCTTAGGTTCTATTATCCGCAGGCTAATGGAAATTGGGATGGTGCCATTATCCAGTCGGTAATGGCAATTGCCATTTTTACCGATAACACTGAAATGTTCGAAAATGCACTAAATCATTTTCTATATGCTCCTTATAACGGGAGTATTTTTAAGTATATCTGGCCAAATGGCCAGTGCCAGGAGTCGACACGCGACCAGGCTCATGTACAGCTTGGACTTGGAGAATTCGCAGGCGCTGCCCGTATTGCGTGGTCCCAGGGCATTGATCTTTTTTCAACAGGCAATAACAGGATAGCCCGGGGATATGAATTTACAGCTGGTTTTTTAATGGGAGAAAAGCCTTTTAGCTATGGAGTAATTTCAGAAAGGGCGAAAGATATACGCGATGATTATGAATATGTTTACAGGCACTATACTGCCATGGGAGTGGGTGTCCCTTTTACAAAGCAGGCGGCTGATTTTATCAGGCCAAAAACCACACGCAGCACATTAACAGCATTCAGGGCTCCTGAAGGAATGAAAGATAAAGTTGAAAAAACAGGTGCTGCTTCATATGGCTATCCTTTAGATGCAATTCAGCCGGAAGAACTCCCAAAAGAAAGTCTTAGGGTTAATCCGGGCGAATCCATTCAGGAAGCATTGGATAAGGCTTCGGGCACGGGCAAATGGGTGGTTGTTTCAGAAGGGGTCCATTTATTGCCTGCGCCATTAAGAATACCCTCTGAAGTTGTGTTGTCCGGTGAAGGCCTGTCGACCATACTATTTCTGGATCCCGCATCAGGAGCAAGGGAAGCCATTGTCAATGCCTCTTCCGATATTCAAAATGTAACTATCCGCGACCTGCTCATAGAAGGTGCCCCCAGCACTGAAGTTCACTCTGACCCCAACAGCCGGCGGTCATGGCGCAGCACTGCCATCAGGGCCGGGATCATGCTGATGGCAGATAAAGAAAGCCGGATGAAAAATATTAACCTGCATAATGTCACTGTTCAGAATTGTACATGGAACGGAGTGTCTGTAAACGGGGTGGACAACCTTCGTATTACTGCCTGTAATTTTAATGAAAGCGGTTCTTCCGTTGTCCCGGGGCCAAGATTGCAGCACAATTTATTAATCACCCGGTGTACAGGTGTCCTTGTTGCTGACAGCAGGCTGGTAAATTCTCCTCATGGCTGTGGATTTGCTGTGGCCCATAGCAGTGGGGTGAAGGTCAGGAACTGCGAAATTTCCCGCAATGGCTGGTATGGATTGCTTGTTACTGAATCAGATACAATTTCTGTTGAAGGAAACCTGCTCGAGGGCAACGACCGCTCGGCTGTAATGGCTGAATTCCTTTATGCAGGATCTTCAAAAATCTATGTATCAGGTAATTTAATACAGTACAACAATGGCTATGGTGTAGAATCATATGCTGCAAAAGATATTTCTGCCGATGCCAATACAATCGAAGGCAACCGTTCTGGCGAAATGCATATAAGTCCCGATAAGATCATCATCATGAACTAATACTTTTCAAATGGCTAGTAAACTTACAATTACTTTGATGTTGGTATGCCTGTGTATACCTGCGCTGCTGTTTTGTTCTACTGAAAATCCTCCTGTCAGGGAGGAGGAAGGAAAACAAGGTGTACTGCTTTTTAATTCAGGATTTGAACCAGGTTCAATAATCAAACGGGGAAACAATCCATTTACAGGCGATGACGATATTACAGGAAAGGATACCTCGGTACCTGCACCCAATGACTGGTCATCCAACCTTGACAACAGTAAACTAACCGGACGCTTCAATCTGCAGTACCAGGGTGGCGATACTACACAGCGTTATGCACGAATCATCAGGGAACCGGGGAATCCCGGCAACCATGTACTTCATTTTTGGCTGAATGAACCAAATGTAGGGGGAACAAAGGGCCGGATACAGGCCAATCTTTATGGAGCAGAGAATGGAATGAAAGAATTTTACCAGTCGGTAAGAATCTTCCTGCCAGAAGACTTTACGACGGTACGTAGGTTTCCTGAAAAAATCTCATGGATGACCATATTTGAATTCTGGAACAACATTACATGGAGCCAAACTGTACCCCATGGTTTCAGGATTACCCTTGGGATAGGAAAGCCTGTAGAATGGGAAAGTGACTTATGCTTTATCCTTGATGGCCAGGATTGCGAATTGTTTCAGGACAACAGTCAAAAATATACTACCCTCTGGAAGGAAGTAAATCAAAGTATAAAAGTGCCAATCGGTAAATGGTTTACAATTGATTATTATTATAAAGAGGGCAATGATCAGACCGGGCGCTTCTGGATGGCTATGCAACCCGAAGGCGGAGAAAGGCAGGTTGTTTTTGATGTGATAAACTATACGCACAATTCAGGAGATAAAAACCCGGCTGGTGTTACCGATTTCAATCCTATGAAACTTTACACATCCAAGAAGTTGATTGACTATATGCGAAGCAATGGAAAAACACTTCAGTTATACTGGGATGATTTCAAATTGTGGGAAGGGAAGACACCTTAACCGGTTTTAATATGCTTTGCCTTTACAAGTCTCACTTTCAAAAAATAATTATCTTTCAGTACTAAATCAATCATCAAAATGTAGATCAAATGAAAAATCTTCTTGTCTTTTTTCTTTTCATATCCTCATACATCATGTTGTTACCTGGGTGCAAAAATACTGAAGTTACACCCAAAGATGCATTTGAAATGGAGCATCCGCGTATCATGCTTCTGAAAGGTGAGGAAGCTGCCATCAAAAAATCAATCGGTGAAAGCCCTGTATGGAACAGGATGCACATGGCTATCATCGATGAATCCGACAAGATCATCCCGTTGCCGCCTATCGAACGGATCCAGATCGGTCGACGGTTGCTCGACAAATCAAGGGAGGCGCTCCGCCGTATATTTTACCTTGCATATGCTTACCGCACCACTGGCGATGAAAAATATGCAGAAAGGGCAGAACAGGAAATGGTTTATATAGCTCAGTTCTCCGACTGGAACCCATCCCATTTCCTTGATGTTGCTGAAATGACAATGGCAATGGCAATCGGATACGACTGGCTGTATGATAAACTTCCGGAGGAGTCGAAGATACTGATTCGCGAAGCCATACTGAAAAAAGGGCTGGAACCTTCACTGGATTCAAAATACAACAGCTGGCTGCGTGCCACCCACAACTGGAACCAGGTGTGTAATGCAGGAATGGTCTTTGGGGGACTTGCTGTTCTTGAAGATTATCCTGAAATTTCTAAACAGGTCATCGACCGTGCAATGGAAACCATTCATCTTCCTATGGAAGATTATGAACCGGATGGAGCCTACCCCGAAGGATACGGATACTGGAATTACGGAACTTCCTTCAATGTATTATTCAACAGTGCCATTGACAAAGCCTTTCCGGGAAGGTTCGATTACAGCAATCATCCCGGATACCTGAAGACAGGTGATTTCCTTAAATTCATGGTAGGACCCGGTGGAGCAAGCTATAACTGGGGCGATGCAGGAGGTGGCGGCAGCCTCAGTCCTGCCATGTTCTGGTTTGCACAGAAAAATAACGATCCTTCCCTTTTATGGGTTGAAAAGAAATACCTGGAAAGGGATGATTTTTCCCGTTTCACCGGTAACCGCATACTGCCGGCTATAATGATCTGGGGGAACGACATCAGGATGGAAGATGTGAGGGAACCTGAATCAAAAGTTTACATTGGGCAGGGTAAAATGCCCCTGATGCTGGCACATACTTCATGGACTGATCCCAATGCACTTTACCTTGGATTTAAGGGTGGATCTCCTTCCGTAAACCACGGGCACATGGACATAGGCTCTTTTGTTGTGGAAGCTGAAGGCGTGCGCTGGGCCATTGACCTGGGAAGTCAGAACTATGAGTCCCTTGAATCACGCGGGATGTCGATCTTTGGACGGACCCAGGATGCTGTCCGTTGGACGATATACCGGCTCAACAATTACAGCCATAACACGCTTACTGTGAACAACGAACTGCAGCGGGTTGATGGATATGCCAAAATAGAAAAGCACGGTCAGAATCCTGAGTTCACATTTGGGGTAACCGATATGTCATCGTTATACAATGGTCAGCTGGAACAGGCTGTCAGGGGAGCAGCCATTGTTGACCAACAATACTTTGTTTTAAGGGATGAACTGAAAGCAGGCGGACAGAAAGCCAGTGTGCGCTGGCAGATGCTTACGGGAGCCGATGTTGCAATCACAGGGAAAAATACTGCTACACTCTCAAAAGACGGGAAACAAATGACAATCAGGGTTGATGAACCTGCCAATGTTACCCTTACCAAATGGAGTCCAAAGCCCTTAGCCGATTATGATGCCCCAAATCCGGGTACAATAATAATTGGGTTCGAAACAGAGCTCCCGGCAAATGCTTCTGCAACCTTGCAGGTAATATTGATTCCCGGTAATACAGCATCTGAAGCTGCATTTGCAAAACCTTTGGCGGATTGGTAAAAAGAAATTTATAAACTATAATCAAAAGTATTCATGAAAATCTTAGCTGTTATTTCAATTTTGTCAATTTTTATATGTTCCTGCAAAAAACCTGATCCCATGCAGGATGTGATTACCCGGAGTTTTGATGTTGTCAGCCACCAGGCAGTAGCAATGGCTGAATACCTCGGTGATCAGGAAGATCGTCTTCCCCGGTCGTATGTGGCAGAAAAAGATGAAATCATTACATCAAACTCGAATTGGTGGTGCAGCGGATTCTTTCCCGGAGTATTGTGGTATTTGTATGAATACACCGGCGATCCTGCTCACAGGGAATTGGCTGAAACATATTCTGCCCGGGTGGAGAAGGAAAAATTCAACAGCTACGACCATGATATCGGGTTTCAGATTAATTGCAGTTTTGGGAATGGATACCGGCTTACCGGCAGAGAAGATTACCGTGAGGTTCTGAAGGTCGCCGGTGAAAGCGCCCTGAAAAGGTTTAATCCTTCACTGGGGGTTATTAAATCGTGGGATTCAAACCCTCAGAAATGGCAGTATCCGGTAATTGTTGATAATATGATGAACCTGGAATTGCTCATGTGGAACTACCATGAAACCGGAAACCAGATCTTCATTGATGTGGCTGTTTCCCATTCCGATAAAACGCTGGAACATCATTACCGGCCCGACCACAGCTCATATCATGTGGTATCATATGATACGCTGTCGGGAATACCTCACATGAAGCAAACCCACCAGGGGGCCTCCGATGAATCGATATGGGCAAGAGGCAATGCATGGGGATTGTACGGATACGTGGTAATGTACCGTGAAACCAAAAAGCCAGGATATCTTGACCAGGCAAATGCCATTGCACAGCTGATGATGGATCATCCAAACATGCCTGAAGACGGGATTCCATACTGGGATTACCTTGCACCGGAAATACCCGGTGCCCTTAGGGATGCTTCTGCCGGTGCCATCATGGCTTCTGCATT
>Ga0209347_1003763_pt1 | contig 16992 bp, 11 predicted proteins | sample AutmiccommuBRH23_FD_187382 | JGI IMG/M metagenome (GOLD analysis project Ga0209347, IMG submission 187382) | Deep subsurface microbial communities from Mt. Terri, Switzerland - Autotrophic microbial communities BRH/23 (SPAdes) (version 2) | ecosystem: Environmental > Aquatic > Deep subsurface >...
CACGCTTGGAAGGCTTTTCATATGACGATAGGAAATTTGTCACTATTAACAGGTTTCATGGTTCAATAGATTTACTATCTTATTTTAAAGTTTAGTAATCGTTCTTGTGTTAATCTGGGAATACCACTCGCTTATCTCACCCAACAACAGTGAAGTCACATCCTTAGAAAGATAATACAGATCGCCATAGGTTAAATGCTCCTTTTGTTTTTCATCATTGATCATCTGCTTGATAGACGTCAAACCCTCGATCATTGCCATATCATTGTTATACAGCCCTTCAAAATTGCACAGGGTAAGCTTAGATGAAAAATAACCTGCCCAAGCTGGGAATAGCAGTGCCAACATATTTGAAAATGACTTAATAATGGGTTGTAATTCCTTTCCGTTCAACTCTCCGGGAATTTTCGAAAAGCTAACATATAATTGGAAACACCCTCGGAATAATATAAATATAAAACCTATGTAAAATACAATCTTTCCATACAGCTTCAAACTGCTGTAAATTTTGGCATATCGATTTGCTGAGGATTTGTGATATTCAATCTGGTCATTTACCAACTCTTCAAGTGAGTCTAAACATTCTGCCAAAAACGCTTTACTAAAATTGGTATCAGGAAGGCCAACTTCCTTAATAATACATCTTAAACGTTGAATAACTTTTATGTTTTGCTTAGGCTTAGTACTATATTTTTTGATATGATTCAAATAATTTACAGGTATACCAAAAGGTATAAAATGAACAGTAATCCGTAGGGTTTCTGCAATAAAGCGATTATCGAGGAAACTCTTATGCCATGATTTAATTGTACTGTTTTCTGACAGCCTGTAGACGTAAAAATTCAAAAGAGCATGGGTAAAAAAGCCCAAGCCTGCAACAATGGACCACAGCTGCAATTGTGTCCCGGGAATTGTAATTTGCCATGGGCCGAGCAGTGTCTCCGTATAGAATCCGACTGCCAGGGCAACGGTAACCATCAGAGGAATAACTGCCCGCAAATAAATTGACGCATGGTATTTGTCCGCATATTGAATAGCAACAGCATCAAATTCATAAAACCATTGCAGCAAAATACTTCTTGCCGATTGAGCTCTTTCATCAAGCAAGGCGATATTGTAACTCTCATCTATGATCGTGTCTTTTGTAAACGGCTTACTGGTATCTATGGTCGCCTTATATTTTTTCATATATTTAGAATATAGATTGCCCCAAAACAGTTTATGGCCCAATACACTTTGGATTTCTTTAACGTTTTGGAGCAAGTCATTGTCACCTAGCAAAGTATCTATGTATCGCTCCAGTTTACCGTCGTCATAGCTGTCATAGTAGGATTTCTCCGTCCATAACATATGTCTCTCTACAGCTATGTCTATGCTGACAGCGGGAACTGCTGCATTTTTGCAATGCTTGAGAAAATCAAACATGTAAGGGGACCCCTCATCATTGAAAATAATCGCAAAATCAGCTTGATCACACAGCCATGAAAAAATAAGGGCGGTGCCGGACACAAATCGGTTGTTTTCTGTCCCTAACGTTGTAACAGAATCACATAAAAGTGAAATATCTATATCCCCTCCGCTCTCTCTAACACAAGAAAACTTTGCATTCGGATAAAGGCTGTCTTTCAATGCACTTATCAACCCCTTGTCAATAAGCAGTGGTGTGGACGTCAAAAAGTGAACGGAAGGACTTTTTTCTGAAAAACCACACTTGAGATTTGCATATCGGCTCGCATGCTTCACAGTTGTATCTACTACTCTTCTTACTTTTGAAAGAACTACATCTCTTCTATGCTGGTCTGTCGGAAGGAAACCTGCAATAGCAATGTTGATAATCATATCCGGATTCTGCACATCATGTTCAGTCATCACCTTATCTCCTTTTCTCAATTTTATAGCCCAGTTTGAGCAAAAGTCGAATCGTTTCCAGTAACGTATTTCGATCGTAGTCTTTTTCAGATTCGGGCAAATCCTCATAGGAAACAAGGCTTGGGTGAGTCTTTTTTTCCGTATCAATGACTTTACCATATACATAGCCTTCATGTATCTTCCCTTTTGCCCATACATCATGGGTGTTTTTTGCAAGGATTTCCACAATCTCCAATATTTCATCCGGCAAAACAACATCGGACGTATCAATGGGTTTGGGTTCGTATTTCATATTCTCTCCTCTCAATGTGCAGCTATCACTATACATCATAGGCAGGGTGTTTTTCTATATCATTCCATATAATTACACAAAATCCTTCAACCAACTAAACTGTATCCTTAGATTTTTCATAAATTTCTTTAACATACTGAACTACAGCTTCTGTTGTTTCAAGATCAACTATTCTTATTCCAATACTTCCAGGAGGCAATTGATAATTGATAATCTCATCGTTCCTTATTATTTTGATCGTTTTTTCAATTTCTTTGGTATTCGCTATGGTCTTCATCAGCTCATCACATAAATCATCAAAAGACAATCCGCTAAAAAACCACCAGTCTGCCAGTTCAACAATAACATCTCCATTCTGCAAACCTGCTTGTTCTGCCGGTGATCCCGGAAATACTTCTCCAACAATGACTAAGTTCACTACAGGAGTTTGTAGACCTTTCTTATCAATATATTTAACATCAACTTGTTTACCATTTTCATCATAACTGTAAAGAATGGCGGCATGTATGTCTGTACAAGGAATTCCATAAGGATCAAAGTATTCTTCCAATACTACTTTTCCCCGCTCATTATAGGTTTTGATAAGAGAAGCATACCCTGCATCTTCATTAAGACATGGTTTTTCATCAATTCCAAAATATCTTTCTTCAATAGTTTTGCCGCGATGGTCATAAACATATTTAATAATTGCATAGCCCTGTTTGGTTTCTGCCAGCTTTCCCTCTGGATTATAAAAACGCTGTTCGATACAACGACCTAATTCATCATACTCTACTCTATAGCCTGCATAACCGGAAATACCGGAAAAAGTAGGGTAATAATAGGTAAACACGTCGTTGATATCTAAGTAAAACCTTGATATCTCAAAACCCCTATCATCATATTGGGAAACAAAACCGGCTGTGCCATCATTTGAAATGCAGGGCTCTCCATCCACTCCAAAGTATCTTGTTTCAGTAACATTGCCTTTATCATTGTATTTTAGTTTCCCTATTGAGTACCCAAACCAGCTTAAACAAAGTTCTCCATTATTATCTAAACTTTTTACCTGAATTACATTACCGAATTGATCATATTCAGATTGTATAATGGCAAAACCTCCATGGTAAATAAAGGGTTTCTGGTCCAAACCCAAATAAGTATATTCAATAACTTGATCCCGGTCATTATACCTATAGCTCATACCGGCTCCAAATTCCTGACTTCCAAAACAAGGTTTGCCGTCGGGTCCAAAATACTGTACTCGGGTGAAGTTACCCCTATTATCATAATCCCATGTTATTATTTTGTTAACACTACCGTCAATTCCAGAGTTTGTTTGCTTTCTCATCCTGCCCAATTCATCATATTCATAATCAGCAGCTGCAAAATCATCAAACAATACCGGTTCGTTATTTACTCCCCAACAAGATTCTCTAATCATCAAGTTTTTATCATTGTAAATTCCTGTCCACTTGGCATAGCCATCGTCGATCATTGTAGGATTTCCTAACGTATCAAAAAATGCTCTTTCAATTTCATTTCCTCTTTCATCATAACGGATCATATATTTGGCATAACCATAAATTAGGGTAGGCTCACCGGTGGAATCCCAAAAAGAACCCTCTATTTCATTGCCATAATCATCATATTTTAATTGACTTATGGAGAATAGGTTATTTTTTAGTACACGCTCTCCGTTTTTCCCCCAATAGGATTCTTCAATTAAATTACCTTTAGCATCATATTGGTATTGGATTTCAGCATACCCCAGATCTGTAATGCACGATAGGCCATCAACCCCAAAATAACGGATAGCATGATTGTTCCCATGTTCATCATATTCCCAGTGAACCTCAGCGTACCAATTCTTATTAAGACAGGGATCGCCATTTATGTCAACAGTTGTTTGACCGGTTAAGTTTCCAAAGGAATCGTATTTGGAAATAAAGCCGGCGTAACCATTTTGGGATAGACAAGGATTGCCGTCTACATCCTGATAACGGGTATCTATTATATTTCCTCTCTCATCATATTTATAGCAAATCTGGGCATACCAATACTTATTTACGCAGGGCTTCCCATCAACACCAAGGTCAGCCTGCCTTATCAATCTTCCTTGATCATCATAATCATTTCTATATCCCGCAATACCTTCTGTTTTTTCTATGCACGGTTTTCCATCAGTATCAAAATACTGAACAGATATTAAATTACCCTTGTTGTCGTAGTTACATCGGACTTCTGCATATCCTTCATCATTTGAACAAGGTTGTTCCTCTGTATCAAAAAATTGCTCCACCAGGATATTCCCCCGTTCATCATATTGAAGCTTTTTAGTCGCATAACCATTTTTCGATTTGCATGGGGCAGCATGGGCATTCAGGAACGTCTCTTTTACTGGGTAACCATATTGATCGTAGGAAACAGCCAACCCGGCTATACCATCACTGTTATAACCTACTTTACCATCGATTCCATAGTAGGTCTGGCTTTCTACAAAACCGTTTGCATTATATTTAGCTTTTACACTTGATATTCCATCTTTCCTTATGCACGGTTTACCGGCAGTATCCATAACGATGCTATTTATTATGTTACCGTTGGGATCATACTCGTATTCTCCAATTGCCCACCCTAGTTCATTGTTATATGCAGTTTTATATTCTTTATCAAAATACTCAAACCGGATAAAATTACCGGTTTCATTATAATATAACCGTTTACCCATTATCCCTTCCCGGGTTGGCCATACCTTACCTTGGGCATCGGTATAGATAATCTGCTTCTCCCGTCCTAATTCGTCCCGTTTAATTTGCCATCCGAATATTCCATCTGCATCTTTTACAGGCGTGTTGCGATTATCCCGCATGAACTGCACCTGAATAATTCTTCCTTGATCATCGTACTCAAGTAAGTAACGGGCGATGTCACTTTTTTGTTCCGTTCCCGTACCGGAAAAAAACGCATTTGTATATGCGATCCTACCGGAAAGAGTCATGGCGGTATCATGCTTATCCCCCATTGTAAAGTCAACTACCGATAAATCTTCCCCAGAATATTTCTTTCGTACTAAAACCTTACCATTGATATCAAGATAATCAACGTGGTCAATTATTTCACTATCAGCTTTATAATACAGTGCCATAATCATAGGACGACTCTCATATTTCATACTGATTATCGGTTTTCCGGCAGAATTGACACATGTAACTTTACGCAGTTTACCTCTTTGATACTCAAATCTATAATGTTCGAATCTGGTTTGGATTTGTGAACTGCTAAGTTTAAATAAACCTTCCGGAATCCCCAGCGTTTCAACGTAATCTGTATAATATGCTGCTTTGACACGATTGTAGTCCCAATAAAGGTATGATCCTATACTGGCTGCAAACAACAAAACTCCGATTATTGATGCAATGAGCAGCTTTTTCTTCTTTTCTCTTCTTTGATGTCTCATGTAAAGTTGATCGTATTTAAGCCCTAAAATAGCTGCAACTATCTTAATGAAGGCTTCTTCAGGTTTCAATTCTTCAAGTGAAGCCCCAAGAATAATATCATCGGTATCCCTCAAGGCCGGCGGATAACACTGCCTATTATCCTCTTCTGCATCCGGACTTCCTTCCACTATAAATGGAATAATCCTGTCACCACGTCCCATTTCTTGAAAAAATTGTACTTCTTTATTGACATAATCAGACTTGGCACTGTTTGGGGAACAAATAAGAATAAGGTAACGTGAGTCAGCTAGTTCCTGCCTAATGGATAGGTCTAATTTTCCAACCCCCAGGTCTGTCTGATCGCGAAAAACGGGTCGAATATGTTTTGGAATACGGCCACCGCTCTCTTTTCGAATTACAGAAGGCAGTTGATAGTTTTCTAATTTTTTTTGTAACCACTTTCCCCAATTTTCGTCCAAGTGACTGTAACTAATAAATGCATAGTATTGAAAGCGTTCGTTCTCCATTCTAATAACACTTTCCCTTCTACATATTCTTTGATTGATAACATAAAGAAGCAATTTTCGTACGAGGTAATTATTCCAAAAATGGTAAAAAAACCGTAAGACTTACCTTTTATATTACAGAAATCGAACGATATTATGCGGTTAAGGAAAATGCGTTGGATTATCAGTATGATGGCAAGAAGGTATCCTATGAAGAATTTATGGAGATTTGCCTTGTGTAAAATCAGACAAGCCTTTTCGTTTCTGCTTTATACCATTTGTAAGGTTAATTGCTTTTTCCCATGTTTTCTCTGTTTCATACTTTAAAAATTCAAATAGTGGATTTAAGTCCTCGGTTTCGTCATACTTTTGTAGGCACTCGTAATACAGCTGTTTATCCTCGGCATAAACGATGAGGGGCGGATGGTTATGTATCATGAGATAGTAATTCATGAGGGTCCTGCCAACACGTCCGTTACCGTCTGCAAAAGGATGGATAAACTCAAAGTTTGCGTGAAGGTAAGCGGCGGCTTTCATAATATTCTTACCACTGTAATCATTTATTTCTACTATCATCTCGTTCAAATCATTTTCCACATTCTCCACAGCAGAACCAACTTCATGGATTCCTGTTACATAATCATGCTTTTTGAATTCTCCCGGTCGTTCCTCATTTTCAATGTATCTACGCTCATCATAAGTACCACCAGTGAGGACTTTGTGGATTTCCTTGATTAATTCGATACTTAAAGGCTCTTTCTGAATGATTTTTTCCTTTAAAACTTCGTAGCACAGTTTTTGATTCTGCTGCTCAAACAGGGCTCGGGGATTTCCTGTATAGTTCGAAACCTTACCGTCTTCGAAGATTTCCCTTGTATCGTGATAGGTAATTTCCTCATTCTCAATGCGACCCGAATGAAATGCAAACAAGATGCGAAAGCTGTCAAGGTATTTATCCAGATCGGCAGCAGACACGATTTTGTATGACTGCCACAGAGTGGACACTTGCTCATATTTATCCAAACGCATCCCTCCTTTTTTGTATCTATGATTTCTATTATATCACAATTTTTATAAACTTAGGCAAAATATAGAAGCAAAACTTATTCCATCCTCATGGATTGCACACATAAAAAAGGCAGCGCAGCTGCCTTCGCTAGGGAACCCTAGGTTCCCTTCGACGACTGCTCCGCAGTCTGAGCACCCTCCTGACTGCGGCGGGGAATAATTCCCCTGCACCCCTATCTCTATTTATTATTCAATCTCTCTATTAATTTCTCCAGCTCTTCCATACTGTCCACCACAAAATCAGGATCATGAACCATGTACATCTCCCTGGGCAGGGCACTCCAGCTCACCACCACAGAGATCATTCCGGCATTTTTTGCACACAAAACATCAAAGGGGCTGTCCCCCACAAAAAAAGTTTCATCCGGTGTGCCTCCAAGCTTTTCCAAAGCCATGAAGGCCCCCGTCGGGTCGGGTTTATGCTTGTCTGTGCTATCGGCCCCTATAATGCATTGGAAGTATCCGGTTAAATCAAAGTGATTCAAACCCCTTATAGCAGATTCATATAGCCTGGAGGTTACGATTCCCAGTTTGTATCCTTTTTCATAAAGTCTTTTTATAGAATCCTTGACTCCCGTATGTATAGAAATATAATTAAAGAAATTTTCCACTTGAAAGCCCCTGTAGGTTGAAAGGGCCGCTTCAACACAGTAGGGACAATCCCTCTCCAGGGTCGTTATCAAGGTCTCACCAAAGTTTTTAATGATTTCATCCTTTGGTACATCCTTTTCCAAATGTTTCTTATATGTATGCTGAAAGGATTGAATAATCAATTCATTGGTATCTAACAATGTACCGTCTAAATCAAATAATATGGTTCGTATACTCATTCGTTTCTCCTTTCAGTATTAATCAATTCCCTTCATGCTGAGGGATACCTTTTGTCTATCCAAATCAACCTTCAGAACCCTTACCTTCACCACATCTCCCACGGACACCACTTCCATTGGATTTCTGATAAACTTATTACTCATTTCCGAAATATGCACCAAACCGTCATTTTTAACCCCTATGTCCACAAAGGCACCAAAGTCAATGACATTTCTGACAGTTCCGGTTAATACCATATCGGCCTTTAAGTCCTCCATCTTCAATACATCCGTTCTGAACACAGGCTTCGGCATATCTTCCCTGGGATCTCTTCCCGGCTTTTGCAGCTCCTTAATGATATCTCTCAGAGTCGGCACTCCTACTCCCAGCTGTTCTGCCCAATTCTTCAGCGTAAGTTCCTCCAGCTTTTGCTGAAAATCCTTCAGGCTCCTGTTTTTTACATCCTCCAGGGAATAGCCCGACATGGACAGCAGTTTTACAGCCACATCGTAGGACTCCGGATGCACTGCCGTGCCATCCAGTATATTATCTCCTCCGGAAATTCTCAGAAAGCCTGCGCACTGTTCATAGGCTGAAGGTCCCAGCCTGCTGATTTTTAAGAGCTCCTTACGGTTTTTAAACTTACCCTTTTCCTCCCGATATTTTACAATGTTGCCAGCCACCGTCTTGCTGATACCGGCGATATACTGAAGCAGTGATGGAGACGCTGTATTCAAATCAACCCCAACGCTGTTTACAGCATCCTCCACCACGCCCTTCAGTGCTTCATCCAAGCGGGCTTGATTTACGTCATGCTGATATTGTCCTACTCCGATATGTTTGGGATCGATCTTTACCAACTCTGCCAGCGGATCCTGAAGTCGCCTTCCAATGGAAATGGCACCTCTTAAAGACACGTTAATATCGGGATACTCATCCGAAGCCAGTTTAGAAGCAGAATATACGGAAGCTCCAGCTTCATTTACTATCAGATAATAAACCGGTCTATCTAATTCCTTCAGCATATCCGCCACAAACATCTCTGATTCCCTCGATCCCGTTCCGTTACCAATGGCAATCATATTCACATGATGCTTTTCAATTAAAGCCAGCAATTCCTTCTTTGCCTTTGCGGTGTCGTTTTGCGGAGCCGTTGGATATACAGTTGTAGTATCCAACAGTTTTCCTGTCTCATCCATCACTGCTATCTTGCAGCCGGTCCTGTAGGCAGGGTCAAAGCCCATCACCACCATATCCTTCATGGGCGGCTGAAGCAGTAGATTTTTCAGATTGGCAGCAAAAACCTTGATGGCCTTTTCTTCAGCCCGCTGGGTCAATTCATTCCTGATCTCCCTTTCCACAGACGGGGCAATCAACCGTTTGTATCCGTCCTCCGCTGCAGACTCCACCAGATTAACTGTAATACTTTTTTTGTTTTTTATTATATTATTTTTTAGAAACAGAAGAATTTCTTCCTCAGGTGCATCAATTTTTATTTTTAACAGTTTTTCCTTCTCTCCCCGATTTACGGCCAAGACCCTATGGTCTGCTATTTTTTTCACAGGCTCCTTAAAGTCATAATACATCTCATATACGGATTTTTCCTCGGAATTTACTGCAGCAGAAATCACAACGCCTTTGTCAAAGGTCATATTTCTGATTTTCTTCCGATACTCGGCATCATCGGAAACAATTTCTGCAATAATATCCTGGGCTCCCTGCAGTGCCTCCTCTATGGTGAATACTTCCTTTTCTTCACTGACAAAGGGTGCTGCCAGTACTTCAATACTGCCGTCCAATACAGTCTGGGACAGCAGGATTTCCGCCAGAGGTTCCAATCCCTTCTCCTTGGCAATGGTTGCCCGGGTTCTCCTCTTAGGCCGATAGGGGCGGTACAAATCCTCCACCTCTGTCAGCGTTACGGCAGCTTCAATCTTTCTCTTTAGCTCCTCAGTAAGTTTTTCCTGCTCCAGAATAAGTCGGATTACTTCTTCCTTCCGGGTTTGAAGATTTCTTAAATAGGACAGTCTGTCAGATAACTCCCTCAATACGGTGTCGCTCAGTTCTCCCGTCTGTTCTTTTCTGTAACGGGCAATAAATGGTATGGTATTCCCTTGATCGATTAATTCAACGGTGCTGCGCACCTGAGACTCCTTCAAGCGCAGCTCCTGCGCCAATTGCCTTATTATCAATTCCAAAACTCCCTTCGTTAAACCTTATAACACTTTATAATATTATCATTAATTATTCACCTTTTGTATAGGTTTATTCAAGCAAACAGCCGGGACTTACCCCAGCCGTTCCTAATATCAATAATTATTTTAATTTAAATAACATGCTTCTTCGAATATCAAAGCTGCAGATATTTATTGTTATTTGTTTTCTTCTTCCAAATTTTCTTCTACCGCCTTATCCTCTGATGTTTTATCTCTCTCATCTTCCACTGCCAGAGCAATCTCCTCTAACTCATCTTTCTGCAGATTTTCTTCAAGCAATTCCACCGTTTCATATGCTGCAAGCTCCCTATGGTCTTCGTCTATGATAAATTTTTTCATCGTGTCTTCCATATGACGAACCATTTCAGTTAAGCCTTTCACATCATTGGTTATGCCCTGGACAGCCGAATCCTGCTCCATGGTATTGGACTGGATAATCTGTGTACCCGAAACGGTGATCTGTGATATTTGACTGACTTCCTCAATGGCATGCTCCACCATTTCCATACCGGCAGCCATCTCCTTCATGGCAGCAGTAAAGTCCTCCACTTCCTTGGCTACTCTATGGGTTTCTTCAATGATCTTATAGAAGGAGTCGGTGGTTCCGCTGATGATCTTTGTTCCTTTTCTTACCTCATCCATACTTAATTCCATGGTTTTGACCACATAATCTGTCTGCTGCTGGATTTTTCCTATTAATTCCACTATTTCAGCAGATGCTTTGACAGACTGCTCCGCCAGCTTTCGCACCTCATCTGCCACCACTGAAAAGCCCCTTCCGTGTTCTCCTGCCCGGGCTGCTTCGATGGCCGCGTTGAGGGCCAGCAAATTGGTTTGATCCGATATTCCCTTGATAAGCTGGACAATTTGCCCGATCTGCTGGGTATGATCACTTAGTTGAAGAATCAGTTGAGAGGATTTTCCCACCGTTTCATCTATAGAATGCATGGTTTCATCAATATGCTGAATACCTCCCATACCCTCCTTAGCAATATCGGAAGCATGATTGGAAGCATCTAAAATCAATATGGAATTTTCAGTGACCTGCCTTACATTGGCTGCCATTTGTTCCACCACGGTAGCTGTGGATTTAACGCTGTCCAGCTGTTTATCCGCTCCTGAGGCTACTTCATCCACAATGCCGGCAATTTCAATGGTGGCTCCTGAGGTTCGTTCAACATTCTGTTCCAAATGATTCACTGATACAAGTATGTTTTGTCCTACTCTTTGGACGTCTTTTATGAGGACTGCCAGGGAATCGGCCATTTCATTAACGGTTCTCTGCAATATTCCCACCTCGTTGCCGGAATTAACCACGATCCTTTCAGTTAAATCCCCATCCTTAATTCTATTGGCCACCTGTACCATACTGCTGATAGGTTTTGTAAATATTCTTGCGAACAGTATACTGACTGCTAAACCGGCTATTATGAAAAAGCTCGATACCAAAAAGGTTCTCTTAAGAGCAGTCTTTCCTTGATTAATGATTTCACTGTACTGCTGTTCCACCAATACACCCCATTTGGTGGAAGGAACCATGGCATAACCACCCACAACCTTATTTCCGTCTAAATCCTCATAGACCTCAACGCCGTCATTGCCTTCCAATATGTTTATTACACCCTGAACTCCCTGATCCTTGGCATTAAAATTAGCCAAAACTCTGTCCTGAAACTGAGGATGGGCGATTATATTGCCCTTTTGGTCTACTATATAGGTATAGCCCGTTGTACCGGTCTTAATATTTCTTGTGAGGTAAAACAATCTGTCCAGTCTCAAGTCCACCGCCAGGACTCCCGTCTGTCCCGAGATGGTGGTTTCCAAAGGTACTGCAATTATGATTATGGGTAATTTAGAATCCTGATCAATAAAAGAATGAGAAATATAGGTCTTACCTTTAACCGCTGCCTTAAACCATTCTTGATCACTATAGTTTTTCCCTTCATCCCTGCGGCTGTTGGTGGTAGCAGCAATATTACCCTGAAGGTCAGTAATATAGGCTGATTTAAATTGAATATTCTTGCTTGTGACCTTCGCCAAACTTATACTTTTCTCATATTTGTCCATTTTATAGTATTCCACGGTGGTCACCACCGTTTTCAGCACATCTAAAGAATTGGTAATATACATGTCAACTTGTGAAGCTGCTACCTTGGCCATCATATGGTTGGTTTCTTTTTTACTGTCAACCAGCTTGTTAATATCATAATAATAATTAATAATTCCTATTGCTGTTACCGTCACGGTGATAATCAGTACAATTACAGCTGAAAGCTGCACCTTCATCTTTGCCTTTGACTGCTTTTTCCCGTAAACATGGTTTTTTTTCAGCTCTTTCAACTGCTGTTACCTCCTTGTGTAGTTTGTTTTCTCATTTAATAAATAGGCTGCTCTCAAAATGTTGAAATATGTTTATTATATTCTACATAATTTCCGAATTTCCTCTAAATTGCCTGAGTGTAATGCTAGTGACATACATTTATACAACATTACCAATGGAAAACTAACCACATCATTAACAATAAGTTAACTCGTCTTTAATACAAACAAAATAATTGTATCTTAAACTTTGATTGAAAGAAATACTACAAAGTATTTGATTCTGAAAGAAATACTACAAAGGATGGAATTTATGGGTGAAATTTCTTTTATTTGGTTTGACCTGGGTTATACTTTAGTCTACTTAGAACGGGAAGCTTTTTATCAAAAGATATTGAAGCAATTGGATATTGAGCGATCCATTGAAGAAATCGAAAAAGCATATCACTTGGCTGACAAGCTTTTTATGCGGGAATATCAAGGGGTCCTCAGCAAAGGGAAAGACTTTTATTTTCCCTGGTACATGGGCGTGTTAAATCATTATTTAGGGTTTGTCATGAATTATAAAGAGATTGAAACAGCTTTTGAGAAAGTGGATCCTGATATTTTTCCTTATTGGAAGCCATTTCATTGTACAAAGCCTACCCTCGAGCAATTAAAAGCTGCAAATCTAGGCATTGGGCTAATATCAAACTGGGACCATACCGCCAGACGAGTATTAGAAGATACACAGCTTATTTCTTACTTCGATGAAATTATTATTTCTTCTGAAGTAGGTGTAGAAAAACCAAATTCAGCCATCTTTGATATGGCATTAAAGAAAAAAAATCTACTGGGGTCTAAATGCCTGTATGTAGGCGACAACTACTATGATGATGTCATAGGCAGCAGAAAAGTAGGCATGCATTCTCTGGTTATTAACCGCTTTGGCAGTCTTGGAGTCGAGGAAATTACTCACCCTGTTATTCGCAATGTTTCAGAAATCTTCAATTATATTGTTTTAGAACAGGAGTAACCATAATGACTATTATTGAACGTATTGAACAAAATTTTGATAAATTAAGTCCCAAACAGAAAGAGGCAGCTCACCTTATTAAAAATCATCTGCATGAAATCCCATTCTTAACTGCCAAAAATATTGCTTCACGATCAGGAACAAGTGAACCAACAGTCCACCGTTTAGCTCAATCTTTAGGCTTTGAAAACTTTTCAGATATGCAGCTCAATGTCAAAAAAACCGTAATAGAAAGGAGAACCATCCTAAGATTTGCAGACTTCGTAAAGGTCCAGGAAGAATCTTCTAACTCCTGGCTTTCAAAACACTTTATTCAGGAAATAGAAAATATCAAGACAACGATGAATTTAAATTCAGAAGCATCCATAACAAATACCGCTCAGCTTCTTTTAGATTCAAAACACATATATATTGCCGGCTGGCGGGCAGGCCTTGCCATTACCAGTCCCCTCAGCTTCATTCTTAAATATATTTTAGGCAAATGTACCATGATCCCCTTTGGAGAATCTGCAGAATACAGTGCCTATTTTGAAAAAGGAGATGTATTGACTGTCAGTGGTTTTCCCAGGTACTGCAAAAGAACTTTAAAATTGTGTGAAATTGCTAAAAGTTCACATGCTAAAGTGATTGTTATTACAGACTCCAGTCTTTCGCCCTTTACGAGATATGGAGATGTGAATCTATATGCAGCCACCATCTCCAATGGTTTCTTAGATTCTTATGCCGCCCCTTTAGCATTGGTCAATGCCATCGTAAAAGAAATTGCCTATCTTGATAAAAGATCGGTCCAAGATAATCTGGGAAAAATGGAAGAAATGTATGGTCAATTTGAATCGAACTTTAATTGGAAAGATGAAAACTGAAAGGAATAAGCTTATGAAAATTACAGTAATTGGTTGTTGGGGAGCATATCCTCCACAAGCACAAGCCTGTTCCGGCTACCTGCTTCAAACCTCTGAAAAAAATCTGTTGATCGATTGCGGTTCCGGAGTTCTATCCGTACTGCAAAAATACATTGGTCTTGATGAAATAGATGGTGTACTATTATCCCATTACCATTCTGATCATATGGCTGATATTTACTGTTTTCAATATGCTGCCATGATATCCATGCAGCTTGGGAAACGAAGTAAACCATTAGAAATATATGCCCATGATTTAGATCCACAATTTTCAAAACTGAACTTTCTCCCATATAGCACAGCTCACCCCATCTCCCCTGAGAAGTCTTTAAGGATAGGAAATGCTTTCATTAAGTTTCTTTGGACTGAGCATCCTGTCCCCTGCCTTTCCTTGAAAGTAGTTGAAAATGGGAAAAGCTTTGTGTATACCGGTGATACCGGTTGGAGTGATCAAATTGTTCCATGGGTCCAGGATGCAGATCTGATCCTTAGTGAATGCAGCTTACATAATGCTCAATATAACAGGATCAAAGGCCATCTGACAGCAGGAGAAGCCGGCAAGCTGGCTGCGCTTGCTTCTGCCAAGCGGCTGATACTTACCCACTTGCCCCATTATGGGGAGAGGAATGTTTTAATACAACAAGCCGGTGAACACTTTAAAGGACAACTGGAACTGGCAAAAGAAGGATTAAGCTTGGTTTTATAAAGTTAAAAAGTATTCGTTAAGGAGGTGTCTTTAGAGGTATCGGTAATCACTTTCAATAAAAATATAAACTAGGAGGAAAAATGAATGAACATGAAGTTAAAAAGATTATTCATAACAGGTATTGTCTGTACTTCTATGCTCCTTATATCCGGTGGATGTACAAATTCAAACTCCGATAAAGCTTCACCTCTTGAACCACAGGTAGTCAGTGAAAACGAAACCGCTAAAAAAATCAAGGAAGGAGGAAAAGTTGTCGTAGCAGTGCCTCAAGACCCGGACTTTCTAGATCCTCATAAGGCTGTGGCCTCCGGTACGCAAGAAATGATGTTCAATGTTTTTGAAGGCCTCTTAAAGGCCGATGACAAAGGCAGCCTTGTTACAGCTGTAGCAGAAAAATATTCAATTTCAGAGGATGGGCTGACTTACACCTTTACTTTACGTAAAGGAGTCAAATTTCATAATGGAGATCCTGTAACCATTGAAGATGTTAAATATTCTTTTGACCGCTTAATGGGTGTAGGTACTGATACCCCTTTATCCTCTGCATTCAAAGCTGTAGAAAGTGTTGAGACTCCCGATGATCAAACCATTGTATTCAAACTAAAGCAAATTAATGCATCTTTCTTGGTAAACTTCACACAAGCGATCCTGCCTAAAGATGTAGAAGATCCAAATAAAAACCCAATTGGTACAGGTCCTTTCAAATTTGTTGAATACATTCCCAGCCAAAGGGTTGTGATCAAGAAATTTGATGGGTATTGGCAGCAAGGAATTCCTAAACTGGATGAAGTTGAATTCCGCATCATGGACAGCCAAGCTGCTTTGATGAGCTTGCAGGCAGGTGAGATCGACATGTTCCCCCGTATTGCCAATGAACAGGTTGAACTGCTGGGTGATCAATTTAAAGTGATCCGGGGTATGCAGAATATGGTACAACTCATGACAATGAACTTTAAAGAAGAGCCCTTTAGCGACATTAAAGTTCGTAAAGCCATAAACTATGCCATTGATACAGATGAAATTATAGAAGCAGTTGCTTTAGGTTATGGAACAAAGTTAGGTTCTAATATGAGCCCCGTGGTAGCCAATTACTATCAAGAAGGTTTGGAGAATATTTACGATCAAAATATTGAAAAGGCCAAAGGCTTGTTAAAAGAAGCCGGTTATGAAAATGGCTTCAAGACAACAATCACGGTTCCTTCCAATTATAAATTTCATGTAGATACTGCTCAGGTTATTGCCAATCAACTTGAAAAAGCAGGTATCACAGCAGAAATTGAACAAGTTGAATGGAGCGTCTGGTTAGAGCGTGTCTACCAAGGCAGAGATTATAAAATGACCATCATTGGTTTAACAGGGAAATTGGACCCTCATCAAGACTTAATGCGGTACGAAAGCAGTTATCCATCCAATTTCTTCAACTATTCCAATTCAAAATATGATGAGCTCATAGCTCAAGCGCTGCTGGAAGTAGATGCCGCTAAACGGGCTGCACTATATAAAGAAGCGCAAAGGATCTTATCAGAAGATGCAGCAGCCGTATATATCATGGACCCCAACTTTACCGTTGCCTTAAAGAAAAATTTGGATGGATACAAGCTTTATCCAATTTATGTTCAAGATATGGCAGCCATGTACTATACAGAATAACGGAAAGGAATGACCCCTATGTATTATGTTCTTCGGAGAACAGGTGCAATGATATCCACTCTTCTTCTTGTGTCTGTCATTACCTTTACCATTTTTCAGATTATTCCGGGGGATCCAATCATGGCAAAACTTGGGCTGGATGCAGATCCGGCTCAAGTTGCTGCACTACGGAATGAATTGGGACTGGATAACCCGGTTCCTATCCGCTACTTCAAGTGGC
>Ga0209347_1003764_pt1 | contig 16991 bp, 14 predicted proteins | sample AutmiccommuBRH23_FD_187382 | JGI IMG/M metagenome (GOLD analysis project Ga0209347, IMG submission 187382) | Deep subsurface microbial communities from Mt. Terri, Switzerland - Autotrophic microbial communities BRH/23 (SPAdes) (version 2) | ecosystem: Environmental > Aquatic > Deep subsurface >...
GAATTATGAGAATCTTCAAATCAATAAAATCAATGATAAAACACTTGTTGTTAAAAATAAATTGTTTTGGTTCGAAGATTCTGATGTTTCAACTGATAAACTGAATGAATGCTTCAATATGGTAATGAGTGACTTCCAAAGACTTAAAAAGAATCTGTTATTTAAAGATTACTCGGATAATTATGAGGTTAGACTTCAGGTTTTCGATAATTCAGACAAAGATATCCCGCTGACTGACAGAATAATTACGAAATTCACAAACCGCCACTAAACGTTACGTGTCTGGCATTTACCCTGATGGTAAGATTTCTTTTATGATCAGCCTTAACAGATGCCACAGCGGAATTGGCGATGTTGAAAACTTTACATGAATTATGAAGATCCTGAGTGAAACTTTGTATATTTTTACCACGGGAATGAATATGACGGTTTACATAGCCTGTAGATTCATATCACCTGATTAAATTAAAACATTACAGAGATCTATTTTATGCAATTAAAAGCAAAACTGCTGGAGATCCTTCCACTGCAGACAGGAAAAGGAAAAAACGGAGAATGGAAGAAACAGGATATTGTTGTGGAGACGCAGGAGAAGTATCCCAAAAAAGTGTGTGTCTCGATATGGGGTGACAAGCTGGATGGCGTTATACTGAAACCACAGGAACTGTATGAAATATCATTTGATATCGAGAGCCGGGAGTTCAATGGCAGATGGTACACCGACGTGAAAGCCTGGAAGATTACGCCGGAAAATGGTGCGAACGAAGATGTTCCTCCTGATTATTTAGACTCTTCGCTAAATGATGACCCCTTTGCTTCAGGTGCATTTTTCGATGAACCTCCCTTCTAAAATATTGGCTAAGACTGCATTCTATTGAATAACCCGGAGACACTCACCCCTATTGTATGTTAAAAAAGACACCTCATACACTGGTGATCATCTTTTCACTGGTTCTCTTTTGCGCATTGCTCACATGGATTGTTCCCTCCGGGGAATTTGATTATCACTCCGTGGAGGTAAATGGAGTTACGCGAAATGTTGTGGTGGATGATTCCTACCACCGTGTGGAGAGATCACCGCAGAGATGGCAGATCTTTTCTGCTTTCCTCGATGGATTTGAACGGCAAGCTGCCATCATTGCCTTTGTACTTATTATCGGAGGCGCATTTCAGATACTGAACAGCAGTAAGGCAGAAGACTCCGGGATCTACTCTTTTCTGAATTTTACCCGTAAATTTGAGAAACACCCTTTATTGGGAAGGATAGAGGTAATCAACATCGGCGGCATGTATGCGATGCAGTCAGTCATCAATATTTTTATTCCCTCAGGCTCCGCATAAGCAGCGCTGATAATGCCCATACTGGCTCCTTTCTCCGATGTGATCGGGTTGTCACGACAGGCTACCGTGATGGCTTATCAGTTTGGTGACGATTCTCATTGTCCAATGGAATGGCATATCTCCATCAGATCAACAGAAAAATAGCTTTTTCGACACATTTTTTATGATTTGTTAGTTGTTTTGTACGAGATGTTAGTATCACTCTTCACATTTTTTCCTTTTTTTGCATTGCGATGTCCCTTTTTTATAAGGTGCAGTTTCCCAAACTGAGGGTAAGAAGGAAATCGGATTAAATATGAATCAGGCGACAGAAATTCCCGGATGATGATATAAAAGGTATGTGTCAAAGGTGGACCAATCGTGAAATTGACAATCAGCTTTTCGCCGAATTAGCGAAGAGCAATCCCGATGTTGGGAAAGTTAGATCCCTGATCAACTTCGGGGCTGATATCAATGCGGTTGACAACAAGGGTGAGACGATGCTATTCAATGCGATCTTCAACACTCGTTTCGGTGATGACCTGAAATATATCCGGTTGCTGATTGATGCAGGGGCAGATCTCTGCTATACTGTAGGTGGTATGAATTGTCTTTATGTTGCCTTGATGTCGGGAAAACCGGAGATTGTTGCAATGTTGTTGGATGCGGGAGCCAATCCCAATTGTTTCTTCGATGATCCTCCTGCATCACTCCTTGACTGGGCTGAAGCAAAACTGTTGTTCGATGAGTTATGTCATGGTTGCGATGTTACACCGATGAAAAAGATTGTTCAGCTATTGAAATCACACGGTGCCAGGTCGATCACACAGTTGGTTTATGAATTGAAAGAGAGATCTCCGGATATTGTTTCCAAGGAGCTTGTTTTGCATCCTTACACCATTTACAGGGAGGTTTAAAATTATTCAACTATTTATTATATTGATCAAAATGATTGTCTTGTTGTTTAGGTATTTATTCTCTGAAGAGAAAGAGGCATATCAGCAGATTGCCAGAAAGTATGGAACCTCTGCCTGGAACGTCTATAAGATTGATAACGGAAAGGTTATTCGTTCACTGAAAGAGGGATGTGTGCAACGAGAGTTGTTCAGAAGAAAATTTATTTCATAAAACTGAAACGTTATCCCAATTTCGGTTTTTTTCATGTTTACCAATACAAAAACAGTGCAAAGTATTCAAACTTCGCACTGTTTTATTGGTTGTCCCACTAGGATTCGAACCTGGACTGACTGAACCAAAATCAGATGTGCTACCATTACACCATGGGACAATCCTAAATGCTTCGTGAAAAGCAGTGCAAAAGTAGCATAATAATTTTAACGTACCAAATTATTTGGCTTGTTTTCTGATCAAAAAGGATCACTCCTGCTTATCTTCGATGCTACCCGGCTATCAACAGGAAATAGTTTTTCTTCCCACGTTGGGCAAGGATATATTTATCACCTATCAGATATGAGAGGCCAATGGTTTCATCAAACAGCTCCAGCTTCTCCTTGTTGATCATAACCCCACCGGCCTGTACTGTTTTGCGCATCTCTCCCTTGGAGGGGAAGACAGCCGCTTCGTCGGTGAGCAGGTCCACCGCTTTGATCCCTTCAGCCAGCCTCTCCCTGGAGATATTGAATTGCGGTACCCCTTCAAACACCTGCAGGAACGTCTCCTCGTTGATTGAACGCAATGTCTCTGATGTGGATTTACCGAAAAGGATCTGTGAGGCGTTCACTGCCATCTTATAATCATCGCGAGAGTGTACCATCACGGTGACCTCTTCTGCCAGTCGCTTTTGCAACGGACGCAGATGGGGTGCCGATTGCTGTTCGGCTACAAGCGCCTCAATCTCTTCCTTTGGTAGTGATGTGAATATTTTAATGTATTTCTCGGCATCACTGTCACTCACGTTCAGCCAGAACTGGTAGAACTGGTAGGGTGAGGTATAGCGGGGATCGAGCCAGACATTGCCGCTCTCGGTCTTGCCGAACTTACCGCCATCGGCTTTCGTTATCAGCGGACATACCAGCGCAAATGCTTCACCGCCCTCCACACGGCGGATAAGCTCCGTACCGGTGGTGATGTTGCCCCACTGATCCGATCCGCCCACCTGCAGACGTACCCCCAGTTCCCGGTAGAGATGCAGGAAATCGTACCCCTGTATCAGTTGATAGGAGAATTCGGTGAACGACATTCCTTCGCTCGAATCACCACTCAGACGTTTCTTGACCGAGTCTTTGGCCATCATATAGTTCACGGTGATATGCTTGCCTATATCGCGTATGAAGGAGAGGAATGAATAATCCTTCATCCAGTCATAGTTATTCACCAGCACCGCTTTATTAGGGATGTCACTCTCAAAATCGAGAAACCGTGCCAATTGTTTTTTGATCGCCTCCTGGTTGTGACGCAGTGTCTTCTCATCGAGCAGGTTGCGCTCTGCCGATTTCATGGAGGGGTCACCGATCATGCCGGTAGCACCGCCAATCAGCGCCACGGGGGTGTGCCCCGAGCGTTGGAAATGCTTCAGCATCATCACTCCCACCAAATGACCAATATGTAACGAATCGGCCGTGGGGTCTATCCCCAGGTATCCTGCTGTCTGTTCTTTCTGTAACTGTTCTTCCGTGCCGGGCATCACATCCTGTATCATGCCACGCCAGCGGAGCTCTTCCACAAAATTCATCATGTTGTATGCTATCTATATCGAATTAAAAAAGTATGCAAAGATAATAAAACTATTTGGTATGGGGGAGTCAGTAGGTTGATCGATTAATGACAGAGGAGACAATTACAGGCTTACTTTTTCCTGACAAGCATCACAATAAGGGCGAATACATTCATGATCTCCAGACGACCCAGAAGCATGTTGGCGGAAAGGAGATACTTAGCAGCATCGGGCAGCTGTGCATAGTTACCGAATGAACTCACACCCCCAAAACCAGGTCCTACATTGCCAATAGTGGCAAACGAAGCCGAAAAAGCAGTAACACCATCTATCCCCATTGCTGAGAGCAAAAGTGAAGTGGTGAAAAAGGTAAGGATATAGAGAATGATGAAAACGATAATCTGCAGCTCCAGATCATGCTCGATCACTTTTTTGTCCATTTTCAGGGCATAAATACCATTGGGATGCAAGATCAGCTTTAACTGCTTATTGAAGGAGGAGAAAAAGAGATAAATACGGTCGAATTTGATTCCTCCGGCTGTGGACCCCACCATACCGCACTGAAAGGAAAAGTAGATAAGCAGAATAATGGAAAAGAGGGGCCATAGTGAGGTGTCTGCTGTTACAAGACCGGTAGTACTTGTCAAAGCTACAACCTGAAATGCTGCATATCGGAGCGATTCCCAAAATCCGAACATTTTTTCCTGAGTCAGCTGAAAGGTAATTAAAAGAATACCAATGGCAACGACAAACATATACATACGTGTGGGGCGGGAGGTGAAGATGTTGTGCTTTTTCCTGGTCATGGTGGCATAGACTAATCCAAAATGCAAGCTGCTGATCAACATGAAGAACATGATGACCATTTCAATCCACACATTATCGTAACTGGCGATGCTTCGGTTTTTTGTGGAGAAGCCCGATGTGGCGATGGTGGAAAAGGAGTGGCAGACGGCATCGAAAAAGCTCATCCCTAACAGTTTCAACAGGACTGTTTCTACAATTATCAGACTGAAATATACCGTGGCAATGATACGTGTGATATGTCTCGATCTTGTACGGAAGCTCATCTTGGAGAGATCAGATACCTCTGAGCGGTAAAAGCTGGATTGAACCCCTTTCTTCTCGGGCAGCACCAGCAGTACGAACAGGATAATACCCACCCCTCCAATGAATGAGGTGGAAACCCGCCAGAACAACAATCCCTTGGGTAACGCCTCCACATTGTTTAAAATGCTTGCTCCGGTAGTTGTGTATCCCGACACACTTTCAAACAGTGCATTGGTAAACGTGAACTCTCCACCCCAGATAAAATAGGGAATCATGCCCACAATACAGGTGATGATCCACCCAAGTACACTGATGGAGAGTCCTTCGTGAAACCTGATCTCTTCAATCTTTTCTACAAAGATATATGGAAAAACACCCAGTGTAGCACATAAGGCAGCACTGAACAACAGTGCGTTTAGTGAGTTCTCTTTATTGAAAAATGAGATTATTGCCGAGATAAAAAGGAACAACGCATTGAATAGTAAAATGTAGCCCAGATATTTAATTACAACTCTTGTCCGTACCATAGATTGTTATTCATTGGAGACGTCTCTTTTCCGAAGAAGTCTGGATATCAATATGTTGATCTCATCCTCAAGTATCTTGAATTCGTCTTTTGAAACAACATGTGCATTCAACCGGCCCTGTTCAGGATAGTACTCCTTTACGCCGTTAATAAATTTCCTTATCGGATGAATAAAATAGATGGTGATGAAGAAGTTAAGTAAAATTGCAAAGATAATGGCTGCAGCAATAGAAACGATGGCAGGCATCATTGCTCTCCGTGATTTTTCTTTCACAATTCCCGATTGTCTGTTCATCTGATCCTGATTCAATACCATCAGCCGGTTGATCGCTTCTTTCGTATCGAAAAACAGCGCCTGGGTCTCGCTGTCATATTTTTGTTTCCTTTCTACTACACTATTCTCTTTTTCTACAATATTTATAACAGATGCATGGTATTTATCATATGCATCGATGATAATGGAAATAGATTGCTGTTCATTCGTTTCGGTGATATTTGCCAGCGCATCTGTGATCGCCTTTGTGATGATGGAGTCTGAACGGTGGATGGTTCCGATTCCGGAATCTCTGTCGCCGATCATCCATAATAACAGGCCGCTGTCTTCCCTTTCCAAAGCATCGGTCATCCTCTTCGCCGATTCGATGGACTGATAATTATTTTTTAATACCCTGTCAACCGAATCTCCCATCTTCCTGAACTCCAGCATTGACATGATACCTGCCGCCAGCAGCATTAGAATTAGGAGAGAAAGACTGAGTAAAATTTTTATTTTAAGAGACCCGTTCATCAATAATTATTCCGTGAATCATTTATTCAATTGGTAAAAGTACCTTTTTTTTAGCTATTCATCTCATTTATGAATAACTTTTTACACAAAAAAGTGGACCCGCCTGAGCCCACTTTTTATTAATTGCATCATTTTTTAGTTTAATAGCGCTATAAATTCCTTGTTGGTACGATATTTTGCAAATTCCAAATCACTAAGAGCCTTAGCAGTGATTGTTCTGTCACGACCGATAGCTGCGCGGAGATTTGCGATCACCTCATTGAAGTTGTTCGTTCTGGAGGCGATGATTGCAAGCAAATAAGCTGTGGTGGCATCTGGTGCCTCAATCGCTTCGAGTGTCTGCTTGGCTGTATTATAATCTCTTACCAGCAGTTGAGCCAGTGCGGCATTGTTCGAATTGCTACTGCCATAAGCACTGACAGCCTGGTTGTAGTTCCCTTGTAACAGATTGATTAATCCCATTGCTTCATCAAGACCATTCGCCCCGGCCGATCTTCCCAGCAGCTCGTTGGCTACATCCATCTCATTGTCCATAATAGCCAGCAAAGCTTTATTCATGTTCACCTCGGGAGCAGATGGATTCACCTGAGCGGCACGGTCAAAAGCCTGTTTTGCTTTTGCGTAATCTCCTTGTTGATAAAACATGGTACCGATGTTGTTCCATCCTCTGTAATCCTTGGAGAAGTTAGCGGTTACATATTGATAAATACGTTCCTTGACGCTTTTATCGTCGGTGAGTGAAGAGGCGTACAATAGTTCTTCTACCGTCAACTCTTTCGGATTGCTGTTCCATGCTGTCATGATCTCTTCATCCGATTTACCGATAATCTCGATATTAGCCGTGATGCGTGAACGACGCAGTTGTGGCAGAATCGTTTCCGCCAGGTCCTCGAACACATAGGAGATATTCTTGATCTCTTTCTCTCGGGATTCAGAATCGGGATACATTTCCAATACACGCAGGATTAGCTCCTTGTCCTGTAGGTCGGAAGCAGAGACAAGCTGATGGAAACCGTCCCAGTCTTCAGCCGTATAACGTGCGTAAACATCTGTGTCTATATTTCTCTTGCTCAATTCACTTTCCAGGTAATTGGATGTGTTCTGTTCGCGTTGTGCAGCCAGTCTTTCGTTCAGAGAAAGACCTCCGTCGGGGGATGCATAGGCAGAGACTTCCACATTCACGTTCTGTCTGGGATCGTTGAACGCTTCTTCTACGCGTCGTTTCCATTCTGACATGTCACGCTTGTTCAATTCGCTCTGACGGAGATTGGCCTGCTGGATAACGAACAGAATGTTGGCATCCTGTGCCTCCTTGATGATGCGCTGGAATCCGTCGGGTGCCACGGATGGTGAGGTCGTATGCACATCGGCCAGTGCTGAGGTAGCGATAATACCGTCTGCCACTTTCAGGTCGGGGAGGACGGATTGTTTGTTTTTGATCCTTCCGTCGAAGCGGAGGAAGAGCTCCGATGATTGCATGTCGGGAGTGTAGGGGAACGATGAGCTCATGGTGAAATTGGCACCTCTGCTGTGTGGAATGGTTACCCTGTTTCCGGAGATGTTCTCTCCCTGATAACTGTAAGGTGTTCCTGCAACTTCGCTGTCTCCAAACTTAAGAATCGGAGTGATGGTTACAATACCGTTTTTGTGAAACCATTTTTCGGGGAAGGTTCCGTTCACGGTAACAGGCACCTGATTACCTACTGTTTCCAGCGGTGAGGGTGTCACATTGAAGTTGTTTTGCGAAAGCGGTTTCAATTTGCTGCTGCATGAAGTGGTTAAAAGTGCCACTCCCAAAACAAGCATTAGCGTTAAAAAATAAGATTTTCTTTTCATTTCGTGAGAATTAATATTTTATTTATTTAAATCAATCAATATCCAACTATTTTTTATGACACAAATTTACCCAAATATAAGTAAATAAAAAAGTGAGCCGGTCTATATTTGTGTTATTTTCATGTAACCCAATTTCAGCTCTTCATTGAACGCTGAATCCGAGCATTTGTAAAATGTCTGTGACAGAAGAATCCGCATTGATGACACTGTAGGAAGGGTACTCTCTCCGTAACGGATAGTTCGATCTGAACCGGTAGAATTGACCCGGTGATGATTTCAGTGCATCTGACTCCAACATTGGGTTGTAGGTCTGCCATACCGCATGTGAAAGCTGTTTGTCCACCGCTATACCCTGCAGGTCTATAATCGGTTGGGGAGGAGAGGGTATCTCCTGATAAAGAGGCAGGATGTGCAGACCGAAGAAGTTATTCAGATTTTCCATGCTCATACTGGTGGCTGTCCACTTGCCGTCGGCAGAATAGCCGGCGATATGGGGTGTGGCGATATCCACCAGCTGAAGCAGCGCTCTGTTGATCTCCGGTTCATTCTCCCAGCAGTCGATGACAGCACCTGAAACGGTACCTGCCAGCAGCGCATTTGTCAGTGCCCGGTTGTCGGTAATACCTCCGCGTGCTGCGTTGATGATCACAGGTTTTTTATTCAGTTGCGCGAAAAAATCAGCATCTGCCAGATGGTAGGTTTTAAACATCCCTGATTTTGTCAGTGGTGTATGAAAGGTGATGATATCGGCATCACGCATGATGGTGTTGATATCAGTGAATAGGATGCCTTTTGTATCTCTTTCCCCTGCTTCTCTTGGAGGGTCATTCAACAGCACCTTCATCCCCATCTTCCTGCAGGCAGCCTCTACCTTGCTTCCTACATTTCCGACCCCTACGATCCCTATGGTTTTCTCTTTCAGATCGAATTGTTGCTTTTGGGCAAGGTGCAGCAGGGAGGCAGTGACATACTGTTCCACCGAGGAAGCATTGCAGCCGGGTGCTGTTCGCCAGGCAATATTGTGTGTGTCACACCAGGCAGTATCGATATGGTCGAACCCGATGGTGGCTGAGCAGATAAGTTTCACGCTGCTGCCTGAAAGGATCTCTTCCCCGAAATGAGTCACAGTACGTACTATCAGCGCATCTTTCTCTCTGATGGACTCCCTGCTGAACAGGTTGCCGGGAAGGTACTCCACCTCACCGAACTGTTCGGCTACACCCTTCAGATAGGGGATATGTGCATCTGCCAGTATTTTTAATTTCATTGCCTGCTTGTTATATGTGCATCCATCGCCATGGCTGCTTTCCTGCCATCACCCATGGCAAGGATCACCGTCGCACCGCCCCGTACGATATCACCACCGGCAAAGATCATATCGTCGGCGGTCTGCATGGTCTCATTGTTGACGACGATCGTTCCCCAGGAGGTCACTTCCATACCCGAGAAAGTTTGTGGTATCAACGGGTTGGGGGAGACACCCACACTCACAATCACCTCATCTACCTCCAGCCAGACCGTTTCACCGGCAATGGCTACAGGACGACGGCGTCCCGACTGATCGGGCTCGCCCAGCTCCATCCGCTGCAGTTGCATCTTTTGTACGCGACCGCGCTCATCTCCTTCATAACACAGAGGGTTATGCAGCGTGTAGAAATCGATCCCCTCCTCTTTGGCATGCTTGATCTCCTCTACCCGGGCAGGCATCTCCTCTTCCGAGCGGCGGTAGATGATCATCGCCTTTTCGGCACCCAGTCTGCGTGCGGTACGTACCGCATCCATGGCGGTGTTGCCGCCGCCAACCACGGCTACCTTCTTCCCCTGATAGACCGGTGTATCACTCTCTGGATCGGCTGCCTGCATAAGGTTAACACGTGTGAGGTACTCATTGCATGACATGATACCGATCAGGTTCTCTCCGGGGATATTCATGAAGTTAGGCAGTCCTGCACCGCTGCCTATGAAAATACCTTTGAAGCCCTCTTCTCTTAGGTCTTCCTGTGAAATGGTTTTTCCTACAATACAATTGGTCTCGAACTTCACACCCATCTTCTTCAGACCATCAATCTCGATATCCACGATATCGTTGGGGAGACGGAATTCGGGGATACCATAACGGAGCACCCCTCCCAGTTCGTGCAGTGCTTCATACACAGTGACATCATAACCCAGTTTCACCATGTCTCCGGCAAAGGCCAGACCTGCCGGTCCGGAGCCTACTACGGCAATACTGATGCCGTTGGTGGGGGCTGTCTCCGGAACGGAGATGTTACCGCTCATCCTCTCATAGTCGGCTGCATAGCGCTCCAGGTGACCAATAGCGACTGGCTCTTTCTTCAGCTTCAGCGTGTAGAAACATTTGCTTTCACACTGTCGCTCCTGTGGACATACACGTCCGCAGACGGCAGGCAGCGCACTGGTCTCTTTCAGCGTTTTGGCTGCTTCAAGATACTCACCACGCTCAATGTTCTTTATGAACCTGGGGATATTGATCTCTACGGGACACCCCGTGATGCAGGTCGGATCGACACAATCGAGACAGCGGTGTGCTTCGTTCACAGCCATCTCTTCTGTTAACCCTCTGTTTACTTCGTCGTAAGTGTGACTGCGCACTTCGGGATCAACCTCCGGCATTATCACCCGGGGGATGTTTGTGCGATCTTTGTTCTTCATCGTTTTGCGTATCGCCTCGCGCCATTCCTGCGCCCGTTCTGCCTGTAAATAATCACTCATAATAAGTTCTCTATAATCACTATTATAATAACCCAAAACCCGCAATGAAATGCAAAAAAACTACTCCGGTCAATTATACGCTTTTAAACGCATCAGCATCTCATCGAAATCGACCAGATGTGCATCGAACTCTGGTCCGTCAATACAGACAAATCTTGTTTTTCCGCCCACTGTAACACGGCAGGCGCCGCACATACCAGTGCCATCTACCATGATAGTGTTGAGCGATGCAACTGTAGATACGTCATATTTTTTTGTCAGTAACGACACAAATTTCATCATGATGGCAGGCCCGATGGTTACACATAGATCTACTTTCTCGCGCTGGATCACCTTCTCCACACCGTTGGTGATCAATCCTTTTTCTCCGTATGAGCCGTCATCTGTCATGATGATCACCTCGTCGGAGTGCCTCGCCACCTGTTCCTCCAGGATAATCAACTCTTTCGAGCGGGCAGCCAGTACTGAGATGACCCTGTTCCCCGCACTTTTCATCGCCTCAATGATGGGGAGCATTGGTGCGACACCCACACCTCCTCCGGCACATACTACGGTGCCAAAATTCTCAATATGTGTGGCTTTTCCCAGGGGACCGACCATATCTGTGATATAGTCACCCACCTCCAGCTGACAGACTTTCTCTGATGATTTGCCTACCCGCTGTATGACCAGCGTGATGGTTCCCTTTTTCGGATCGGCGGCAGCGATGGTGTAGGGGACCCGTTCCCCCTTTTTCCCTACGCGCAGAATGACGAAGTGGCCGGCTTTACGGCTTTTTGCTATCAGTGGTGCTTCCACCTCGAAACGTACTACCTTCTCAGATAAATTCTCTTTCACAATAATTTTGTTCATAATGATTGCCGGGTCTGCGTTAATTAAGATAACCCATTTGGATACACAGACACAAAATTAAACATTTTTTTCCTCTTTTACTTATAAACAGTCATTCTTTTAGTCCATATTCTTTTCGGAAGTATCGCTCTACCGTTTCGTCTGTTAAATGAATTAAGATGAATGATGCACTTCTCTTCAGCTCGCTGATGAGATCTTTCCGGTCGTTCTGTAAAATTATTTGTGTCAGTTAAACTTTTTGACTAATTTTGCATCTTATGGGGCAGGAAAGATTCTCTTCCGCGTTCTATACAATAAACAATGGGGCTGTTTGGCTTTGACAGCGGGCAGGAGAGGTTTGTAAGCATGCAGTGCGTTGGCGGTTAGCACTTTAATCACAAGCGTCAACCATTTAACTGGCAACAACAATTACGCTCTTGCTGCTTAATCGAAGTTTAGTAGATTAAGCTTAATCCCGTCACAGGTGGCGGGACAAGACATCACCCGGAAGCTCTGGCTTCGAAGCGTTCCGATCAGGTGGTGCAGGTATATCGGAGATAGGAGGGACGATGCTTCGGCGTCTTTCCGAAATTAAGAAGATAAGGTTTGAGTATGGTGTCTTCAGTCGCGCTCACTCCCGACAATTAAAATGAAGATAAGCATGTAGAAAGCAGATTGCTTCCTCGTTTGGACGAGGGTTCGACTCCCTCCAGCTCCACGAATACACTGAAAATGAGCGTTTTTTTGCGGAACATCCGCACAAAACTACGCACATTTTCAGTGTTTTTTTATACCATAATAATGACAATTACTGTTTATTATTGGAAACAATCAATTTGGACATAATTACTCCTTTTCGCCTTGTAACTGTCATACCCTTCCCGGTTGAGGAGCATGGTGCAATTACAGGAAAACCTGCTATCTTTGCAAACTTAATTAAACTAATGATTGTATGGTTTCAGTAGATGGTTTAGCGGTAGAGTTTGGGGGAACGACGCTTTTTTCCGATGTTTCTTTTGTGATCAATCCCAAAGACAGGATAGCGCTGATGGGCAAGAATGGTGCAGGTAAATCGACCCTGCTAAAGATTTTGGCCGGCGTACGCACCCCAACACGAGGAAAAATCTCTTCACCCAAAGATTGCAGTATTGCTTATCTGCCGCAGCATATCAAAACGGAGGACAACCTGACTGTTTTTGAGGAGACAGCCAGGGCATTTACGCATTTGCATGAGCTGGAAAGCAGCATTGCACACCTGAATGAGCAATTGACCATCCGGACAGACTATGAGAGCGACAGCTACATGCAGCTGATTGTTGAGGTCTCTGCGCTGAGTGAAAAATTCTACAGCATGGAAGAGACCAATATCGATGAACATATTGAAAAAACTTTGTTCGGACTGGGATTTGAACGGGACGATTTCAACCGCAGCACAGCTGAATTCAGTGGTGGCTGGCGTATGCGTATTGAGCTTGCCAAGATCCTTCTTCAAAATCCGGATGTGATCCTCCTCGACGAGCCCACCAATCATCTCGACATCGATTCAGTGCAGTGGTTCGAAGATTTTTTGATTCAGACAGCCAAAACGATCGTGCTCATTTCGCACGACCGTGCATTTGTAGATAATGTAACTACCCGCACCATCGAGGTAACCATGGGGAGGATCTATGATTATAAAACCACCTATTCGCTTTACCTTGAGCTCCGGAAGGAGCGCCGTGAACAACAGCAGAAGCAGGCTGAAGAGCAACAGAAGATGATCGCCGCAACGCAGGAGTTTATTGAGCGGTTCAAGGGGACCTACTCTAAAACACTGCAGGTGCAATCGCGGGTAAAGATGCTGGAGAAGCTGCAGATGATTGAAGTGGATGAACAGGACAGTTCAGCCTTGCGGTTGAAGTTCCCTCCCGCACCACGGTCAGGCACCTATCCCGTGATAGCCGACAACGTAGGAAAAAGATATGGTGAGAAAATTGTATTCTCCAATGCCGGTTTTACTATCGAACGGGGGCAGAAGGTGGCATTTGTGGGACGTAATGGGGAAGGGAAATCGACCATGGTCAAATGTATCATGAGCGAAATTGAACATGAGGGCAATCTGACACTGGGTCACAATGTGAAGATCGGTTATTTTGCACAAAATCAGGCTTCCCTGCTGGACGAAGAGCTCACCGTCTTCCAGACGATTGATGATATTGCCGTGGGTGATATACGTACGAAAATACGTGATATCCTGGGTGCGTTTATGTTTGGACGGGACGATATCGACAAAAAGGTGAAGGTGCTTTCAGGGGGCGAACGTACACGACTGGCAATGATCAGGCTGCTGCTTGAGCCGGTGAACCTGCTGATACTTGATGAGCCGACCAATCATCTCGATATGCGTACAAAGGATATCCTGAAACAGGCGCTGACTGATTTTGACGGAACAGTTGTCGTGGTATCGCATGATCGTGATTTTCTGGATGGTCTTGTGACAAAAGTATATGAATTCGGTCACCGCAAAGTGACCGAACATCTGGAGGATATTTATGGTTTCCTGGCCAAAAAGAAAATGGAGAACCTGCGTGAATTAGAGAGCAAAGTTAACCAAAAATAAAAACGTCACTCAACATAAACGCGGGGGATGTGCTGGGGAAATGTTTGTCATATAACAAAAAAAACGCAGAAATAAATCTGCGTATACATATATATGATGAGATCTCTGTGTGAGATCTTATTTTTTGCTACCGTTATTCTTCCCGCTTCTGAAATTGGAAACCTCTTTCTGGATAAAGCTTCTTTCTGCTTGCTGGGCCTTGAACAGTTTTTCAGGTGCAAGCACCTTCTCGAATTTTGCTGCGTACTCTTTATCGAGTGCTGCCTCTTTGACTTTCACATCTACATCATCTTCCAACATTCTTCTGTATTCTGCGTCAGAGATATTACTGTTGTCTTTAATGCGCTGCACCTTATCTCTGTGACGTTTATGCAGGTCGAATTTTTTCTTCGTCAATTCGGTGCTCAGTGGGAAATATTTGTTGGCCTCATTCTGAGTGAGTCCTGCCTCCTTCTTCACAAACTCCATCTTCCTTTTTTCAAAATCTGCCATATTCATTTTTCTGTTCTGGGCAGAGAGAGTGGAGATATGTATTGGAAGCAAAAGGGCAAACAATAGCAAAATAATACTTTTTCTCATAACGAGTTTTCTCTTATAAAAATGTATGATACTTCTAGTTCAAATAATACTGACTATACATATAATCATAATAACCGTCATCGATGATTTGTTCCTCGAGATACTCATAGAACTCCTCTTCGGTAATCTGCACGGTTGACCAGTAGTTTTCAACCAGGGGTGATCCAGTCAATGTTTGCTGAGTAGCTGTCTCACTGGATGCTATATTGTTTTCTCCGTTGTTTTGGGTGATAAAATTGATGGTGATGTATAGCCCAACAAACATGGCTGCCATGTAAACCCACGGTTTCACTTTGTCCCAGATGGGTACCGTGCGCGGTTTCACTCTCTCCTTTTCCGGCAGTCGATTCATTATTTCTTCATTGAATTGCGCGAAATAATTCTCGGGTACTTTAAAAGGATTTTCGTTCTTTTCTATTTCTGTTAATTTGTTAATTTCTGTTTCCATTCCTTTCATTTTTTTGCGCTGTACTGATGAATAGACATAATGAAGGGTAAAAGGTTTAATTGGGTTCACCTAAGAACTTTTCTATTTTTTTTACTGCATGATGATAGGATGCTTTCAAGGCTCCGACAGAGGTGCCGAGAATATCGGACATCTCTTCATATTTTATCTCTTCGAAATATTTCATCTGAAAAACGAGGCGTTGTTTCTCGGGGAGAGTGAGGATGGCTTTTTGTAAAAGCAGTTGTGCTTCATCCCCGTCGAAGTACTGGTCGCCCTCAAGCGTGTTGATCAGGAACGAGTCATCACCATCAATGGATACGTTGTTCTGACTCCGCTTCTTGTTCAGGTGGGTGATGCTTTCGTTGATGGCAATACGGTACAACCAGGTGGTGAGTTTGGCCTCACCCCTGAAATTTTCCAGGTTGGTCCATGCTTTAATGAATACATCCTGAAGAATGTCATTGGCGTCGTCGTGTGACAGCACCATCTTACGTATCTGCCAGTACAGCCTTTCGCTGTATTCAGACACAAGCCTGGCGAACCCTTGTCTGCTTGTGCCCGGGTTACGTAGTTGTTCCAGTAACTGTTCCTCGTTGTTCATTTCCATATATGTGGAATTCACCGCAAAGGTATAGGTTTTTTTTAACTTTTGTCTCAGATGTTGTCTCCTTTTTCAACCCAAATAACGAAATTAGCGGCAGTCTCACTGTTTTGCTGCCACCATTCAAGCGATTCAGGGTAATAGGAGACGCTGATGTAGCGACAAAATGTATCGTAGAAAGTGGATTCTTTAATATGAGAGAAGAAGGGAATATAAAAAGTCCACAAGATACCCTCTTTGGATCCCTTGCTCTCTTTTTCGAGCACATTCATAATCTCTCTGTTGACCGTTTTAAACAGTGTGAACTCATCCTCTTCTTCAGTGATGTTTTTCAAAGAATCAAGTGTAGTGGTAATGGCATGGTAAATGAAATTACGGTTCAACCCATCCTCAATACTCAATGGTGGAATTTCATCAGGCTGAAGAGCATTGTCCGGCAGGTTGCGCATCATCTGCTGCTGAATAAATGACCTTTCCGCCGGTGCTGATTTCTTTTTTATACGCATCGTATGGAGCATCTCCTCAAAAGCATTTCTAGACCGTTTGCTGTCGGGTTCCAATAGGAGAAACATTTGAAAAGAGAGGATACTCTGAACCCATAATCCTTTATCGTTAAGCACATAAGCATTTAAAAGGAAAGCACCGCTATCTGTTTTATCCAGATTAATTGCTTTTTTTACATGATCGAGTGCTTTATCCAACGCTCTCTTTTTGTAGTAATTGATCGCCATATTAAAATGAAGCAGATACTCATCCCCATTTTTTTTCAATCCTTCCTGAAGCAGTTCAATCGCTTCGTCCACTTTATCCATCTCCACGAGTGCCTCACTTTTCACGGCATAAGCACCGGGAGAGAGCTGTCCGTTGTTGGATTTGATCACGACGGTACTATATTTCACTGCATTGTTAAAATCTCTCAGCGCAAGATAGGATAATGATAATTCGTAAGTCGCCTGCAGATTTTTTGGTTCAAGCTTAATTGCTTCATTATATTTTTCAATGGCTTT
>Ga0209347_1003765_pt1 | contig 16982 bp, 12 predicted proteins | sample AutmiccommuBRH23_FD_187382 | JGI IMG/M metagenome (GOLD analysis project Ga0209347, IMG submission 187382) | Deep subsurface microbial communities from Mt. Terri, Switzerland - Autotrophic microbial communities BRH/23 (SPAdes) (version 2) | ecosystem: Environmental > Aquatic > Deep subsurface >...
CCCCCCCGCCGATCTGGCAGGCATCCGTCTGAGGATGCCGCCCGGCGAGGCGTGGCAGTTCCTGGGCGAGTCGATCGGCGCCAACCCCACCGCCATGGCCTATGCCGAGGTTTATACAGGTCTTCAGACCGGGGCCATCGACGGACAGGACAACCCGCTGCCCAACGTGCAGAACATGAAGTTCTATGAAGTGATGTCTCAGATCGCGCTGACCTCGCATCTGGTGGCCTTCGACCTGCTGACGATTTCGTCTTCGGCATGGAACGCGATGAGCGCGGAGCAGCAAGCAGCCTTCCAGTCCGCCGCCGATGAGGCGATGGCATGGTCTGCCGCCGAGCATCAGAAGCGCGAGGCCGAATTGGCCGATTTCTTCCGGGCCGAGGGGCTTGAGGTCTATACCCCAGATGTGGATGCTTTCCGCGCCTATGCGCAGGAGAAGTATCTGAACTCGCCGCTTTCGGCCGACTGGCCTGCAGGCATGGTCGACCGGATCAACGCTCTTTGATCCCACTGCCGCGGAGACCGGCCAGGTGGCTGGTCTCCGTCGATCACGAAAAGGTTTTCCCATGCAACAGACCGCACGCCGGATATTCCGCTGGCTTGGCCTTGCCGCCGAGGCGGTGGCCGCGCTGATGCTGGCGGTGATGTTCGTGTCTTTCCTGATCACGATCCTGTTTCGCTATGTGCTCAACTGGTCGTCGGGCTGGGCCTCTGAACTCAGTTCGGTGATGTGGGTCTGGCTCGTTCTCTGGGGTGCGGCATTCGTGCTGCGCGAACGCGAGGAAATCCGCTTCGACATCATCTACGGCTCGGTCAGCGCCCGGCTGCGCCGTGTATTTACCGTAATATCCGCCGCCGGGGTGGTGGGACTTTTCCTGCTGTCGCTTCCGGCTGTCTGGGACTACGTCACCTTCATGAAGGTGCAAAGCACCTCCTACCTTCGCATCCGCTATGACTGGCTTTACGCTATCTACATCCTTTTTGCGGTGGCCGTGATCCTGCGCTATCTCTGGTTGGCTGTGCGCGCCCTGCGGGGGCATGATCCGGCCGCCCCTTCCAATCTGTCCGACAAGGAGCGCTGAGCGTGGACCCCTTCTCCGCTGCCCTGGTCGTGATCTGCCTTCTGGCTCTGCTTGGCCTGCCCATCGGCCTGTCGATGATCTCGGGCTCGATCATGTATCTTTACATGCGCGGACAGGACCTTGGATTGGTCGCGGAACGCCTGCTCAACAGCATGTTCACTGGCTATGTCATCCTTGCCGTGCCGCTGTTCATCTTCGCGGCGGAACTGATGAACACGGGTTCGATGACCGACAGGCTGCTGCGCTTCTGCAATGCCTTTGTCGGGCGTTTCCGAGGCGGGCTGGCCCATGTGAACATCGTGCAATCCCTGATCTTTTCCGGCATGTCAGGCTCGGCCTTTGCGGATGCGGCCGGCACCGGACGCATCATCGCCAACATGATGACGCGCGACGGTCGCTATACAAGGAGTTTCGCCGCAGCCCTGACCGCCAGTTCCGCCGTGATCGGCCCCATCGTGCCGCCCTCCATCCCCATGGTCCTCTATTCACTCGTGTCGAACACCTCGATCGGGTTTCTGTTTCTGGCAGGGGTTCTGCCGGGCATCCTGATGGCGCTGATGCTGATGGTGCTGGTGGTGATCCAGTCGCGCCGCCAGAATTTCCCGGTCGAAGCCCCGACCCCGCTGCGCGATCTGCCGGGGATCACGGCAAGCGCCTTTCCGGCGTTACTGATGCCTGTGGTGCTGCTGGGCGGGATTTATTCGGGAGCCATGACCCCTACCGAGGCGGCGGCTGTCGCGGCGGCCTATGCCTTCGTGGTTTCGGCGCTGCTCTATCGGTCAATCACGCCGCGCAACTTGTATAACGCACTAACCGCCGGCGCACGCTCCTCGGCCTCGATCGGGATGTTGATCGCGGGGGCTCTGGTCTTCAACTATGTGGTGACCGCCGAGAATATCCCGCAGACCCTGCGGGTCTATCTCGAAGGCTGGAACCTGACACCGCTGCAATTCCTGATCATGGTCAACATCGTCCTGCTGCTGCTGGGGGCGATGCTGGAAGGCACGGCCATCCTGCTGATCATCGTCCCGGTGTTCATTCCCACCGCTGCGGCCTTGGGCATCGACCCAGTGCATTTCGGTGTTGTCGCTGTCGTCAACATCATGATCGGCCTGATCACGCCACCTTACGGGCTGCTGATCTTCATCATGCAAAGCATCACCGGCGCGCGCCTTAAGGATATCTTCGCGGATCTGGTGCCCTTCATCGGATCACTGATCCTTGTGCTGGTGGTGCTGACCCTCTTCCCCGATCTGGTTCTCTGGCTGCCGCGGCAGTTCGGATATCAGGGCTAACCGACAGAAAGGCAAATCCAGTGTCCGCAGCAATCCACATCCTCAACGGCCCCAATCTCAACCGGCTTGGCACCCGCGAGCCCGAGGTCTATGGCCACACGACCCTGGCCGAAATCGAACTGATGTGCCGGGCCGCGGCAGACGGGCGCGAGGTGGTCTTTCACCAGTCCAACGCGGAATACCAGATCATCGACTGGGTTCACGAGGCCATCGACACCGGCGCCGCCGCCATCGTGATCAATCCCGCCGGGCTGACCTTCACATCCGTGCCGATCATGGATGCGCTCAAGATGTTCCCGGGCGTGGTGATCGAATTACACATCACCAACATCCACCGCCGCGACGCTGTCTATCAGCATTCCTTGATGTCCAAAGTGGCAACGGCCGTGATCGCGGGCCTTGGTCCGCAGGGCTACCGCAGCGCGGTTGAGGCGGCTTGCCGCATGACGGCGGAGTAGTCCGGATGCGACGCCACCTTCTGCTTGGGTTGATCGGCGACAATATAGGCGCGTCGCGCGCGCCGCTGCTGCACCGCTTGGCAGGCGCACAACACGGGATCGATGTGACCTATGACAGGTTGGTCCCGCGCGAGATGGGCAAGCCCTTCGATGCGCTGTTCGACCACGTGGCGCAGGCGGGCTATCGGGGGATCAACGTCACATATCCTTACAAGGAAAAGGCGGCTTTGCGTGTGCGGATTACCGACCCACTGGTGCAGGCCATGGGGGCGGTCAACACGGTCCTGTTCGGCAAGGACCAGCCCGAGGGGTTCAACACTGACTATTCCGGCTTCTTGTCCGCCTATCGCGCGGCGCGGGGGGATCTTGCGCCCGGCGTCGTCCTGCTGATCGGGGCCGGGGGCGTGGGCCGCTCGTTGGCCTTCGCACTGGCGGGCTTGCGCGCGGCAGAGCTGCGGATCGCCGATCTGGACAGCGCCCGCGCCAGAGCACTGGCCAACGCCCTGCGCGCCGGTTTCCCGGACCTGCCCATCACGCTGGGGCAGTCGGCGGCGGATCTGGCGCAGGGGGTCGAGGGGGTCTTGAACGCCACCCCCGTAGGCATGGTCGGGCACGATGGCACCCCACTACCCCGCAATGCGATGCCCGCGCGGGGCTGGGCCTTCGACGCAGTCTATACACCGGTCAACACGGCCTTTTTGTCGGACGCGGCCGCTGCGGGCCTGACCGCCATATCGGGTTACGAGCTGTTCATCGGCCAGGGCGTCGACGCATGGCATCTCTTCGCGGGCCTGCCGCTGGACGAGACCCGCCTCCGTGCCGATCTGACCGCACGGGTAGCTGCATGAAAACCGGGATCGCCACCGTCTCCATCGCGGGGGATTTCGCCACCAAACTGGAGGCGATTGCCGCCGCAGGCTATGACGGGATCGAGATTTTCGAACAGGATTTCCTCGCCTCCGACCTGTCACCGCGCGCGGCAGGACAGATGGTGCGCGATCATGGACTCGAGGTGCTGCTGTTCCAGCCCTTCCGCGATTTCGAAGGCCTGCCCGACCCGCTGCGCGCCCGCGCTTTCACCCGCGCAAGGCGCAAGTTCGCCTTGATGAACGAACTTGGCACCGATCTGATGCTGATCTGTTCCTCCGTTCATCCGCAATCATTGGGCGGGATCGACCGCGCGGCCGAAGATCTGGCAGATCTGGGTGCCGTCGCGGCAGATTACGGCGTGCGCGTTGGATATGAGGCGCTGGCCTGGGGACGGCATGTCGATGATCACCGCGACGCATGGGAAATCGTGCGCCGCGCCGATCATCCGCAGATCGGCCTGATCCTTGACAGCTATCACACGCTGGCGCGGGGCATCGACCCGGACACCATCCGCCGCATCCCCGGCGAGAAGATCTTTTTCGTGCAACTGGCCGACGCCCCTGCGATCCGTATGGACCTGCTCTACCTGTCGCGCCATTTCCGCTGCATGCCCGGCGAGGGAGATCTGGACGTGACCGCTTTCCTGCGCGCGGTTCTGGCGACAGGATATGACGGGCCGCTGAGCCTTGAAGTCTTCAACGACCAGTTCCGTGCGGGACTGCCCCGGCTGGTGGCGCTGGACGGGCACAGATCACTGATCAACCTGATGGATGCTGTGCGCCGCGCAGAACCCGGCCTGTCCGCAGGTCTGCCCACAATGCCCGCCCCTGCGCCCGTCGATCGTGTCGCCTTCATCGAATTCGTGACGTCGCCCGCCGAAGCGCCGCAGCTTGAAGCGCTTTTGCAGACCCTCGGGTTCCGATTGACAGGACAGCACCTGTCGAAAGACGTGCGGCGTTTCCAGCAGAATGGGGTCAATATTCTCGTCAATACGGAACGACAGGGCTATGCCCATTCCGCCTTCCTCAGCCACGGCACCTGCGTCAGCGAGATCGCCATCGTCGTCCCCGATGCCCGCCAGACCTTCACGCGGGGCAAGGCCCTGCTGGCCGAGCCTTTCGGCGACGGCCCGAACCTCGGAGAGTTGGACATCCCCGCCCTGCGCGGTGTCGGCGGTAGCCTCTTGCGCCTGCTGGATGACCACAGCGACCTCGGACGTCTGTGGGATGTGGATTTCACATCAGTTGAGAATGCCAGCCCCGGCGCAGGGCTGACAGCCGTGGATCACATCTCGCAAACCATGCCCTTCGACGAGATGCTGAGCTGGACTCAGTTCTATACTGCCCTTCTGGACGGACAAAAGGCCGCTATGGTCGACGTGGCCGACCCAGAAGGCCTTGTGCGCAGCCAAGCGGTCAAATCCGGCGGGCTGCGCATCACCCTGAACGGGGCAGAAGCCCGGCGCACCCTTGCCACCCGGTTTCTGGCGGACAGCTTCGGTGCGGCCACGCAGCACATCGCTTTTGCCTGCAGTGACATCTTCGCCACCGCAAAAGCCTTGGCGGATAACGGCTTTGCCGTGCTGCCCATCGGCGCGAATTACTATGATGATCTGGACGCGCGCTATGCGCTGCCCGCCGCTCTGCTGGACCGCCTGAAAGCAGGCAACATCCTGTATGATGAGGATGAGACCGGGCAGTTTTTCCAGCTTTACAGTCGTCCTTTCGGTGACGGCCTGTTCTTCGAGATCGTTCAGCGCACAGGCCGATACGACGGCTATGGCGCCCCCAATGCCCCGTTCCGCATAGCGGCGCAAGCGCGTCTGCGCAAACCGGTGACAATCCCGAAACACTGAGACGGAACTGCCCCCGTCGCCATCGCACTTCCAGAGCCGCACAGAGGCAAAGTCCGGTCACGGATCGGTTTCCCCTGCGACCCCTCTGGTCGCGCGCGGGATTTGAACCATGTCACCCGCAACAGCAAGGCGGGGGATATCGGGATGACAGTATGGAACGACGACCCGGACGCCGCGCCCGTGCCCGAGGGTCGATTGGGTCGGATGCTGCGTCTTGGCGGCATGACCACGGGCCTGATGGGTGACATGGCGGCAAGCGGATTGCGTCAGATGGCACGGGGCGAGCGTCCGCGCCTGCAACAGATGTTGCTGACTCCGCAAACAGCGGCCCGCGTGACCCGTGACCTGCGCAAGATGCGCGGTGCGGCCATGAAGATGGGACAGATGCTGTCCATGGACCCCGGCGTGCTGCTGCCCCCCGAGATGACGACGATCCTTGCCGCCCTGCGCGACGAGGCCCGCCACATGCCACCTGCTCAACTGCGCGATGTGCTGGACTCCGCCTGGGGGCCGGACTGGCGGCGGCGCTTTGCCCGTTTTGACGTGCGCCCCTTCGCGGCAGCCTCGATCGGGCAGGTCCACCGCGCCCGCACCCATGACGGCCGCGATCTGGCGATCAAGGTGCAATATCCCGGTGTGCGCGACAGCATCGACAGTGACATCGACAATATCGCGGCCCTGTTGCGCGTCTCGGGCATGGTGCCGCGGGGCGTGGACCTGTCCCCGATGCTGGAGGATGCCCGCCGTCAGCTGCACGCCGAAGCGGACTACGAGTCCGAAGCCCGCAATCTTTCGGCGTTCGGACATATGCTGGCGGATTCCCCCGACTTCGTCCTGCCCGCGCTCCACCCTGACCTCAGCACCCCGCAGGTTCTGGCGATGAGCTATGTGGACAGCCAGCCGCTTGATGCTTTGCTGGACGCGCCGCAAGCCCAACGCGACCAGACCGCGACACGGCTGATTGATCTGGTCTTGCGCGAATTGTTCATCTTCCGCACCATGCAGACCGACCCCAATCTGGCGAATTACCGCCTTGATCCCGCGACCGGGCGGATCGTTTTGCTGGATTTCGGCGCGGTCACCCGCTTTGGCACCGACCTGACCCAGCGTTTCCGGCAGTTGCTGGACGCCGCATTGGACCGCGACCGGACCGCGATCGAGGCGGCGACGCTGCGCATCGGCTATATCGACGCCAGCACCCCGCCCCGGCAGCGTGACCTGATCCTTGAGATGTTCGATCTGGCGATGACCCCGCTGCGCCAGCGCGCGCCCTTTGATTTCGGCACTTCCGATCTGGTGACACGGCTGCGCGATATGGGTCTGGCCTTGGGACGCGACCGGGATCTGACGCATGTGCCGCCGGCCGAGACAATGTTCCTGCACCGCAAGATCGCGGGGATCTACATGGTAGCGGCCCGACTCAAGGCGCGCGTGCCGGTCAATCGCCTGGTGGAAGGCTACAGACAGGCCAATGCCGCAGCCTGAGCGTCAGCCGGTCAGGAGGGATAGTCGAAACGGGCTATATGCGACCAGATTTCCTGATTGATCCGGGCCAGATCGGCAATCGCCTGACGGATCGTGTCAATCGCCGCCGCATCCAGATCCAAGGTCTGCCCCATGCGGATCCCGTCCTTGCGATCCGCGATCCGCATCAGGATGGATTTCGGCGGCCCGCCTTCCGGATCAAAGGCATAGATGCAATGGTTGAAGCGATTGCGCGCTCCTGACAGCTTCATCAGGGATCGTGTGAGGTTCAGCACCGCATCACGTTCCTCGGCGCTCTGATGATCCATCTTGGCCAGACGCTCGACCAGATCCACCCGCGCGCGTGTGGTGTTCAATGTCAGGAAGATCACGATGGCCACATCTTTTGTGGTGCCGGACAGGCCCGCAATCAGATGCAGCAACAGACTTTCCGTATTGGTCCAGGTATAGTTCAGCCGCCCGACCAACAGCAGAATCTCATCAAAATCTGCGGGTTGCGGGGCTGAAGCGACTGGTTTTTGAAGACTCACCGCCCCTCTCCCAACTGACGGGACAGATACCATGTCGCGGCCTCGGTCCGGTTGCGCGCGCCGATCTTGGTGATCGCGTTATGCAGATGCAGCTTCACCGTGTGTTCGGACAGCGACATTGTATGGGCGATGGTCTTGTTGCGCCCGCCCTGGCTGACCAGGGCCAGCACCTCTTTCTCGCGACGGGTCAATCCGGGGTCCGAATGGGGAAGCCCCGCTATAGAACCGGTCATGACCGCTGTCTCTCCCGACTCGGCCGCTATCTCGGCCTGCATCTGAAGTCGTGGCGCAGGCGGCGGGGCGGCCTTGACCTGTGGCGAGGCTGCCGGACCGATCAGATCGCCCGAGGCGATGAACTGTCCGGCCAGCACCAAGCGCAGCATCGAGGACCACGGGCAGATCGGCAGGGTCATCGGCAGCAACAGGATGTCCGCCAGACGCGGTGCCTGCGCCCGTTCGTCCAAAAGACGCCGCGCCACGCTCTGTTCCCGGTAGGCCAGGATCCAATCCGCGTCAGGAAAATCAGAGCGGTAGCGGTCGAAGTTGCGCAATACATCCGTGGCCATGCGGTCGTCAAAAAAGACTTTTCGGACGGTCAATGTCCGGTCGCGTGCCAATGACTGCAACTCGCGCAATGTATCGAGCCGCAGCGCATGCACCCCCCCGGCCTCCTGCTCCGCAATGCGCAGGATCGAGTTCGGAAATACTAGGGCCCCACCAACGAAAATGAAAACGTCAGTAGAACCGCTGCGGTTGCTAATACCCGCAGCATCTCTGGTCTCGCGTTCAAACATGGTACCCCCCAAGGTCGCCAAACGCAGAATATGTCAAAAAAATGGCAGCTTCGGATACTCCATCTCACCAATATCCAGTCAAACCTATACGACATTTCGCTAGGCTTCGGAACTAGCCGAACGATTAAGGTGACATTATGGCAGCCCGGAAGTCCCTTCTGACGGGCGGTCCCGGCCGCGCTCAGGAAAGCTCGCCTTGTGTCATTACTATTCCAACGCACAGCCTGTCCTTTGGAATAGCATTGAAGATCATGCCGTTACGGAAACTTGTTCGGCAAATGCGGCATACCCGTTCGTGCAGGAAATGCCGCGACGCCTCACCATCTGAACCCCGAAAAAAGATATACTCTAAATTGACTACTCACTGTTTCCTAAAAGGGATCAATCGTTAAATCTGTTCGGAATCATCGACTTAACACCCCCCTAATCCTTTGTCCAACTTCCGAATCCCCTGATGGGATGGGACCCTGCAGATGTCGCCCCGTCATGGGCGGACATTGCACACAGTTCATTTCAATCGGTCGGAACGGCCTGCACGCATCACGCAACCACCGGCCCGCGGCGGCCAGCGCCCGGATCATCCGATCCGGACGACAAGGCCCTGCACCCAGACGGAGGAGGACCACGGACACGACCGCAAGAGACGGGCCGATCTGTTGGTATGGCAGTACCTACACACCAGCCCGGCACAGACGATATCTGAAACCCAACCATGCCCGGCAGTAGTCACTTTTTAGATGATTGGTGGCCAGCCGGGCAAACTGGAGGACCAGTGCCATGAGCACCAATCGCAACAACAATTTCATGATCGACGACGTCAACATCGACGAGATCGACGCCGATTTCGACACCACGGTTTTCGTGGCCTCGGCGGATGTGGAGCTTGACGCGCAAGCGCAGGAGCAAAGCACCGACGTCGAAACGGATGTCGAAACGGAACAGGATCAGGAACAGGATCAGGATCAGGGACAGATTCAGGGCCAGACCACGGAACAGGGTCAGACCTCGGATCAGGACCAGGGCCAGATCCAGGGTCAGACCGTCGACAACAAGAACGGCAACAACGACAACTCGAACGCCAATGAAGTGAATATCGACTTCGGTGGTGGCGAATGGATTCCGCGCGATGACGATTTCGTCGACATCGACATGACCGGCAACGCGTCCATCGACGATGTCTACGCGGTGTCCGGTGATCTGGAATACGATCCCGGCAATGATGTCGACCTCAGCGACGTGCTGAACGATCTGACCTTCGGCGCGGGCAACTCCAACGCCTTCGCCATCGGCCAGTCGAACAACCTGACCGACAACGACCGCCTCGACTCACCCACGGTCGGCAACTACAGCACCTTTGAACAGAACGGCGATGCCACCGGCGGCCGTGCCTCGGCTGAAGAGGGTATCGGCGTGTCGTCCAACGGTGCCGAAGGTGGCGGTGACGCGGATGCCGATGGCGGTGACGCCGCAGGCGGCGCAGCCCTTGGCGGCTTTGCTGCAACCGGCACAGACGGCGACAGCGATGGCGGCGATGCGGATGCCGATAGCGGCGACGCGGGCGATGCCAATACCATCGGTGGTTCGGCGCTGGGTCTGGCCTCTGGCGAGGCTGGCACGAACAGCGACAGCAGCGGCGGTGCCGGTGGCAGCGCAATCGCGGCCTCTGGTGCCGAGAATGACGCGGACAGCGATCAGGACGGGGATGCCGACGGCGGCGACAGCGGCGATGCCGGTGCCCTTGGGCTTGGTCTGGCCGTCGGTCTGTCCGGCGCTGGCTCCGAGGCATCTGACGCAGATGGCGGAGACGCGGGCGCCGATGGTGCCGGTCTTGGCCTTGGCCTGTCCGGCGCAGGTGCGCTGGCCGGTGGCGGCACCGGCGGCGGCTCGGGTGCGGATGCAGATGCGGATGCGGACGCGGATGCCGATACCGACGCCGATGCCGATGGTGGCACGGGCGGCGACTCGGGCGCGCTTGGTTTGGGCGCAGGTCTGGGCGGCGCGGAATCCGATGCCGACAGCCAGTCCACTGGCGGCCCGGCGGGCGCTCTGGCCGGAACGCTGGGCGGCGGTCTGCTGTCTGCGGCGCTGGCCAATGCCGAGGGCGGTGACTCCGGCAGCGGCGCCACATCCGGCGACGCAGCAGGCACCGGCACCGGCTCGGGCAGCGGCAGTTCCAACGGCGGCGATGTTGGCGCAACCGATGCCACCGCAGGTGATGCGGATGCGGCAGCCGACGGCATGGCCGACGCTGACAGCGATGGCGGAGCAGGCGGCGGCGGCGTAGCCGACGCAGCCTCGAACGGCACCGGCACCGGGGCTGGCACGGGCGGCGACGCCGCTGGCGGTGCGGCGGCCAACGCATCCGAAGCAACTTCGGATGCCGCAGCCGATGGCGCTGGCGATGCAGCCGCCGACAGCGGCGATGGTGGTCTGGCCCAGGTGTTCGCCACCAGCGACATCGACGGCAGCGCCGACAGCATGGCCGATGCAATCGCCGGCTATGGCGGCGGCGGCTGGTCCGATGACGACGCCAGCAACTCCACCGGCGTGACCGGCACCGTTGGCACGACTGGCGGCACAGGTGGCGGCTCTGGCATGGCCGGTGCAACTGGCGGCCTGGGCGGCGACATCATGGGGGGCGATGCCACCGGTGGTGCAGCCTCGCTGGGTGACGCGGTCGGCGGCTGGGGTGGCACGGCCACCACTGGCGCAGGCGGTGCAGGCGGCAATGGCGGCTCATGGGGATCGGGCAATGGGGACGATGGTTTCGTGACCGGCGAATCCTATGCCTCGGCTGCGGCTGCGGTGAACCTGACAGCCTTCAACCAGAGCATCGTGATGGGCGCCAATGTCTTGGGCAACAGCGTCGACATGACTGTTGTGGGTGGCTCGCTGTCCTCCTCCGTGGTCGGCGACGACGACCTCTGAGGCGAAGATATCACGGGGTGGGGCCGGCGCATCCGGCCCCACACCACCAAGGCACCGCACCAGCCGGTGCGATGAGCGACGTCGGGGGATCAGAGCATGGCACTTGACCGCATCAGCGAGGAAATCGCCCATTTCGCGGGGTTGTTCCACCTTGAGATCGAGGCCTCAAAACTGCGGCTGGATTATGAATCCTTCCGCGTCAAGGCCGACGAAACCAAGCTGGACCCGCTCAAGCAAGACCCATTCGCGGGCAAACACGATCTGAAAGAGAATAAGCTGAAAACGGCCTCCAAGGCCAAGGATCAGCCCGAAGAGACACCGCCACCGGCGGCCCCCAAGATGGCCGTTCTGGCACCGCTGGACAGCGAACCCGCGTCCCAGTCCGCAGCGCCGGTCGAGGCTGACGCGCCCGTCATCTCCATCCTGTCATTGGCCGGGATCACCATCACCGGCACGATGGTCGAGATCATGCCGAACTCGATCGTGATGGCCATCGCGCAGACGGCCTTTCTGGCGGACAATGATGTGCTGATGTTCGAGGGCATCGCCGATTTCACCGATCCCGCGCTGTTCCTGACCCTGTTGCAGGATCTGGGCGAACTGGCGCAGACGCTGACCTTGATCGACCCATGGATCTGGGGCCCCGGCGACGGCGACGTGCTGATCGCCGCCAAGAAGATGGCCGAAACCATGGCCCAGGCCGAAGCCCCCGAGGTCGAGGGGCTGACAACCGTGATCCTGCGCGGCGAGGACGCCGAGGGGATCATCATCAACGGCGCGCGTGTGGACGAGGCGCCGACGATCGAGGATCTGATGCCCACCTTCCTCAAGCCCGAGGAAGAGACGGAGGAGACGCCGATCGCATCCGATGGCGTGACGGATCACGATCCCGGTCCCTTCGCGGTGGACCCCGGACATGCGGTCGTCACCGGCGGCAACCGGGTCATCAACGAAACCGTGCTGAAATCCGTCTGGGTCGATGCCCCTGTGATCGCCGTGGCGCAGGATGTGCTGCGGCTGGACGTCATCTCGCAGGTCAACCTGCGGATCGAGGCGTCGGACCTTGCCGATCAGACCGCGCCCGCCCCGTCCACCTCGCTCAACATCGCGCATCTTGAGCAGACATCCTCGGTGGCGGTGGACAAGAACGCCGGAAAGATGGGCGAAAATCAGGAGGATGGCCTGCCGTCCTTCTGGAACGTAACCCGGCTTGAAGGCGATCTGATGCTGATGAACTGGGTGCAGCAGCATATCTTCACAACGGATTACGACCGGGTCGAGGTCAAGTTCTCGGGGGCCGCCACCTATATCGGCACCGGCGAGAACCTTGTCTTCAACGAAACCCTGATCCTGAACCTTGGCTTTCACTACGACCTGATCATGATCGGTGGCAGCATGGTCACGCTGAACCAGATCACGCAGGTGAATGTGCTTCTGGATCAGGACAAGGTGGATGGCGCGGTCCCTGCGGGGGCCAGCCTGCATGCGGGCGACAATCTGCAACTGAATACCGCCGCCATCACGACGACCGGCAAGGACAGCCTGTCGGACAAACCGGACCATTTTTCGCAGGCCATGAACGACCTGGCAAACGGCGCCAAGACCATCTCGGCCGATGTGGCGCAGGATGCGATGTTCGCGGGGAACGCGGCGCTGAACGTGCTCTATATCTCGGGCGATCTCATCCAGACCAGCGTGATCGAACAGTTCAACTATCTGGGCGACTCGGATCAGATCCATTTCATCCAGGACATGTTCAGCTCTGCCGCCGGGTCCGAAGTCACCGTCACGTCGGGGTCCAACGCCCAGATCAATGCGGCCAGCATCGTCTCGGAAGGGCTTGACTCCACCGTCATGGCGGGGGGCGAGGCTTATAGCGACGCGCTGATCTATCAGGCCGAACTGATCGACGATTGCGCGCCGCCTGCGGGGGTGCAGATGGACAAGCTCGCCAACGAGGCCGTGGCCTTTCTTGTCGATGACATGATAGCGCCCGCGCCCCTGGACGAGTGCGGGCCGGGCATCCAGATCGACGACAGCCCCGGAACGGTGGACGTGATGCAGACCATGCTGGCCTGAGCCGGACAATACCAGACAGTTTCCGCCGCGACCGGAGAGACGCCTTGAACAAGATGATCGACAGACCGCTGGAATTCAGAACGGTGCGGGACCGCAGCGTTCCGGACAGCGGGGCAGGACCGGCACCGCTGCAACTGACCGCGGCGTTGCGGATCTGGCCCGAGGGCGCCCCCGCCTCCCGGACGGCCACTGCCGAACCCGAAGTGCTGACGGCCCAAGCCACGCTTGACGCAGCGGCGCAGGCGACATCACGGACAGCGGCGCAACCGGACCCCGCGCCCCAGACCGCCGCCAAGGCGCCCCCTGCCCCGGACAACGCGGCGGATGCCGACCCCAAGACCGAAGCCACAAGGATGAAAGCCCTGCGCGACTCCAGCGCGGCATCCCTGACCGGCGTCACCATCGAGGGTCAGACAGGCGGTCCGGTCATGGCCGGCCCCGGCAAACCTGTTGCGGGTCAGGGTGGCGGCGGCGACAAGGGGGCGGCCTTTCACAAACGCATGGGTCCCGAGGATTTCAACCTCAGCCTGCGGCAGGGTGTCCGCACGGTCTGGCGCAACCTCAGCATGGTCATGGTGATGACCTGCGCCACGAATGTGCTGATCCTCGCCATTCCGATCTATCTGTTCCAGATCTCTGACCGGGTGCTGACAAGCCGCTCCACCGACACGCTGATCATGCTGACGGTCGTCATCGCCTCGGCTGTGATCCTGCAGGCCATGTTCGATGCGGTCCGCCGGTTCATGCTGATGCGCACCGCCGTGGAAGTCGCCGCGAAACTGGGGGCACCCGTCCTGAGCGCCGCAGCCGCCGCCTCGCTGCACGGCTCGGGGCGCGAGTATCAGACCCTGGGAGACCTGCAGCAACTGCGCAGCTTTCTTGTCTCGGGCACGCTGATTTCCTTCCTCGACGTGCCCTTTGCCCCGCTGTTCATCTTCGTGATCTTCCTGATCCATCCGCATCTGGGCATGATCGTCGTCGTCACCGCCCTGCTGCTTTTGGTCGTGGCGCTGGTCAACCAGCGCATCACCGCCAAGCCATTTGCCGAGGCGAATTTCGCGCAGGCCAAGGCGAACATGCATCTGGATTCCATGTCGCGCAACAGCCAGATCATCAACGCCATGGCCATGATCCCCGAGGCGGTCACGATCTGGGGTCGTGACACCGCTGCCTCCCTGATCGCGCAGGTCCGCGCGCAGGACCGCAACATCATCAGCGCCTCGGTCAGCCGCGCGGTGCGGATGCTGACGCAGGTGGGGATGCTGGGCTGGGGCGCTTACCTTGCCATCGACGGGCAGATCACCGGCGGCATGGTCATCGCCGCCTCTATCGTCGCGGGCCGCGCGCTCGCCCCCATCGAGGGGTCGATCGAGGGCTGGAACGCCTTTATCCTTTCGCGTGCCGCCTATGGCCGGGTCGCGGCCCTGCTGCGCGGCTCGCGGTTGCAGTTCGAACGCCTATGGCTGCCCCGCCCCGAAGGCCGGTTGAACGTGGAACGCCTGCTCTATGTGCCCGGCGGCACCAAGCAGGTGATCCTGAACGGGATCAGCTTCGCGCTGGACCCCGGCGATACGCTGGCCGTGATCGGCAATTCCGGCGCGGGCAAGACCACGCTGGGCAAGATGCTGGTGGGCTCCATCCTGCCGACATCGGGCAATGTGCGGCTGGATCTGATGGACCTGCGCAACTGGGACCCGCGCCAGCTGGGCGAAAACATCGGCTATCTGCCACAGGACGTGCAACTGTTCCCCGGCACGATCAAGGACAATATCGGCCGGATGCGCGCCGACGCCACGGATGAGCAGATCCACCACGCCGCCGTCCTGGCCGATGTCCATGAAATGATCGCCAGCCTGCCGCAGGGCTACGAGACGATGGTCGCTGCCGATGGCGCGCCCCTGTCCGGCGGGCAGAAACAGCGCATCGCATTGGCCCGCGCCTTTTTCGGCAACCCGCGCCTTGTCGTGCTGGACGAACCGAACTCGAACCTCGACACGGCGGGCGACAAGGCGCTGGCCCGCGCCATTGACCACGCCCGCAAGGAAAAGATCACCGTTGTGGTGATCACGCAGAAACCATCGCTGCTGAATGTCGTGGACAAGATCATGCTGCTGGCCAATGGCGGCGTCGCCCTGTTCGGACAGCGCGACAAGGTCATGGCGCAACTGAACCCCGCCGCCGCGCAGAACGCGCAAGTCTCGGGCAAGGCGGCGGGCCAAGGCCCCGCCGGCATCGCGCCACAACCGCAGTCAGGAACACCCCGCCATGTCTGACATGACCGCCCTTCCCCGTCCCGACAGTTGGTATCAGGAGGTCCCGCGTTCCATTGGCAAGCAGGCCCTCTTTGGCCTTGTGCTGATGCTGATCAGCTTCGGCGGCTTCGGCGCATGGGCGATGATGGCCCCGCTCGCCGCCGCCGTCATCGCGCAGGGCAGTTTCGTGGCGACCGGCCAGAACAAGATCGTCCAGCATCTGGAAGGCGGCATCATCGCCGACATTCTGGTCAAGGAAGGCGACCGCGTGACCGAGGGTCAGATCATGCTGACGCTGGACCAGACACTTGCACTGGCCACCACACGCGAATTGACGCTGCGCCGCATCCGTCTGGAAGCGACACAGGCCCGGCTGATGGCTGAACAGCAACATCTGGCGCAACTGATCTTTCCCGCCCATCTTGAGGCGGAACGGGCAGACCCCGAAGCCGCGATGATCCTTGACGGGCAGGTTCTTGCCTTTCAGGCATCGACCGCCAGCCTTGCCAATGACATCAGTGTCATCTCGCGCAACCTGGACGCGCTGGACATCCGGACCACGGGCTATGGCATCCAGCTTGAAGCGACACGAAGCCAGCTTGCCCTTCTGGCCGAAGAGCTGGAGGCCAAGACCCAGCTTGTCGAAAGCGGCCTGTCGCGGCGAAGCGAGGCGCTTGCCCTGCGCCGCGCCATGCTGGAAGCCGATGGACAGGTCGGACGGCTGGAGGCCGAGATTGCCGAGCTGACCGAAATGCGCGCCAAGTTCGACGCGCAGATCGCCAAGACACGCGACGACTACAGCCGCAACGCACTGACACAGTTGCAGACCATCGAAAGCGAGCTGGAAAGCGTGCGCGAACAGCAGCGCAAATCCGAGAACATCCTCGACAGGACCGCCGTTCTGGCGCCTGTGTCGGGCACCGTGGTCCGGCTCTACTATCACACCACCGGCGGTGTGGTGGAAACCGGCCGTCCCATCGTCGAGATCCTGCCCGCAGACGCGCCGCTGATCATCGAGGTTCTGGTTCCGCGCACCAATATCGACAGCGTCCATGTGGGCCAGAAAGCGACCGTCCGCCTGACCGGATTGAACCAGCGCACGACCCCTGTGTTGAACGGATCGGTCGAATATGTGTCGGCGGATGCGATTGCCGATGGCTCGACCGGCACACGCCGCGAGGTCTATCTGTCCCGTGTGACAGTCGCCCCCGAGGAAATGCAGCGGGTCCAGAACTTCTCTCCGACACCCGGCATGCCCGCGGAAATCATGATCCAGACCGAGGAACGCACCTTCGCGCAATACCTGATCAAACCTGTTCTGGACAGCATGTCCCGCGCCTTCCGCGAGCAATAG
>Ga0209347_1003767_pt1 | contig 16973 bp, 4 predicted proteins | sample AutmiccommuBRH23_FD_187382 | JGI IMG/M metagenome (GOLD analysis project Ga0209347, IMG submission 187382) | Deep subsurface microbial communities from Mt. Terri, Switzerland - Autotrophic microbial communities BRH/23 (SPAdes) (version 2) | ecosystem: Environmental > Aquatic > Deep subsurface >...
CGGTGATAAATATTGGCTCGGATTAAGGACTAATGATTATACTCATTCAATTAATATTTATAATCTTTCCGATTTCACACTTGCAAAAACAATTCAGCTCGGGCAGGATAATTCCATTTCTTGGACTATAAGTAAAGTCAGACCTGATATTCTGATTGTGAATAGAAGATATAATTGTATGCTATATAGCATCGATAATAATCTCAATATAAATCAAATTGATCAAATTACAATCAATCCGCCATTTGAACTCCAAGACCAAGGAATATGGCAAAACTTTGGTAATAATTATAGCGGTTATTTCCTCACTCCCGAGCTATTTGCAATTAATAAATTCGGAGGTACACAATATTTTGATTACACTCCATCCTCTTCGCTCAAACTCGATTATGCTAAGTTTTTCTCTAATCAAACATTGCCTTATTATAGTGATGGTTTCTTAAATATTACCCCGTCTAATTTTGTTAATGAATTTGTGAGATACAGTTTTATTGAACCGATTCCTCCAAAAGTAAATGTAACTTTTAGGGTTGACTTAAATCCGTTAAAAGCGATTGGTATGTTTGATCCGGAGAGCGATTATTTTGCCGTAAGCGGTACGTTCTGGAATTGGGGTATTTATGAAATGATGAAAGATAATGACGGAGATGGAATTTATGAATTTACATCCTTAATGCCCGGCAATAAAACTTATAAATATAGCTTTCTGCTTGAAAGAAACGGAGTGCCCGATGGTATTTGGGAAAAGAATCCTCTAAGAGAATTTACTGTTGGTACTACCGATATAGAACTGCCAATTGTATATTTCGAGAATATGACTCCCGCAGAATCGGGCAACTGGTTCCAAGCAATTAAATATTATAACGATATCGACTGGCATCAGCAATATATCTTCTTCGGTGAATTCGCATCTGCTACAAACGGCGAGGACAGGCAATTAGGTGAATCATATTTCCCATTCTCCTTTAATGACGATGTTCGTGATATTCGTTTCACTTCTCAAGGATTATCGGAGGGAACGATTAATGATTTCAAATCGATCTCACCGGAGAGAAATATTTGGAATATAAAAATTAATTCTACTCCGGATAAATATCCTATAATTTTAGAATGGAATAAAGATGCATTTCCGCCCGGCAATTTTATTTTGCAGGATAATACGGCACGTTTTATAAATGTTAATATGCGCTACTTTGATAGAGCAGAAATCTATAATAAAGATATTAGCGAATTAAAAATAGTTTATGATAAAGGACCGATTACACGATTGATAGTCTCGGATCTTAGCGGAATATGTACCGGTATAGATTTTGGATTACTCGAAAATGCTACCGATGGAATTGATCTGACAATCGGTGAGAATCCATTGCCTCCGCCTCCGCCCGATGGTATTCTTGATGCTCGATTTAAGATTCCGGAAACTACCGATTATACTCAATCTGATTTTAGAGCTAAAAATGTCAAGACCGCTAAATGGACTTTTGATTTTAAGCCCGGCGCAAGCGGCTACCCGATGAAAGTTAAATGGAATATTGCCGATCTTCCTTCAGGCGATATTTTTATTTCATCAGTCGATAAATCTATTGATATAGATATGAGAACTCAAGATAGTGTTTTAATTAACAATATAAATATTACACAGTTATCAATAGAATTAACTAACCAAATATGTTCGGTTGTTCCGCTTCAAGCCGGTTGGAATATTATTTCTATTCCCGTAACAGCTCTTGATATGACTCATGCAACACTATTCCCTAACGCAACTTCACAAGGTTGGAAATATAGTAACGGTTATATTTCGGAAAGTAATTACTCTAATGGTTTTGGTTATTGGATTAGATACCCCAACACTGCTGATATTGATATATGCGGAAGTACTGTTAATAAAACAACTATCGATGTAGCCGCGGGGTGGAATCTTATTGGAGTTTATGATAAGAATGCAATGGTAAATAATCTTACTACTACACCTGCAGATAACCTGAGCAGTAATTTCTTTGGTTATGCTAATGGATACAATATTCCAACTGAATTAAAATCAGGTTTTGGATATTGGATTCGCGCAAAGCAGGATGGTGTAATTAATATTAATTATGCGCCTCCAAAAGCGAATTCTATATTTGCCATGGGATTTGAAATTAATAAAGAATGGGGAAAGGTTTCAGTCTCTGATTCTAAGAATAATTCAAGCGTCCTTTACTTGTCAACCGGAGAAGTCGGTAGTCAATTTGATCTTCCTCCTATCCCGCCCGATGGTGTTTTCGATGTCAGATGGGGAAGCAATAGATTCGTAGAGAGTATCAAATCAAATGAATTGATTCTCAATTCAGCTGTATTTCCTATTCGATTAAAATCAGAAAATATCGATCTATTATTAAAAGAAAAATCTTCCGGTAAAGTTATTGGAACACTTTTAAAAAGCAGTGATCCGGTTGTTGTTAATGAACTCCTGTTTAATCAACTAATCATTGAACCTCTTGAAATGCCGCTTTCGTATCAATTACTTCAGAATTATCCTAATCCTTTTAATCCTGCTACGATAATAAAATATGGCATCCCGGAGAGGAGCAATGTAAAAGTGGTTATTTATAATTCACTCGGCGAAATAATGGAAACATTAATTAACGAAGTAAATGAACCGGGATTTTATGAAGTAAAATGGAACGCCGCTTCGTATGCAAGCGGTGTTTATTTCTATCGCATCACTACTGATCATTTTACTGATATCAAAAAAATGATTTTAGTTAAATAAGGAAAAATAGAGATGAAAAATTATATTAAAATATTTGTCATTTTGTTCTCTATTTTGCCAAGCTTTTTATTAGGGCAATTGAAAGAGCAAAATGTGGCTACCAATAATGAACCACGATTATCTCACATTACAGGAAGAGCTAATCCTAATGTTGAATTTACTGTAGTCGATCTTTCACAATTAACCGAAAACGATTATTATATAAAATTCTTCGATGATGACGGTCGATTTAAATATCAAATCGATAATATTCAGACAAAAAATATAGTTGACCAAACTGCAATTTTATATGGCACTTATTTCGATGGGATGTTTATCAAATTTAGCAATAAACCCTTTGGACTTAAATGGGACTCAAAGAATTCGACTTCGAACCGTGACGATTGGGGATGGGAAGAGGTCTCGGGCACAAGAAGATTTACTTGGGCTAATGGAAATCCGACCGGTTTATTCAATTTAGAAACATTCGGTGCAGCCGAGGGTTCGCAAAATTCTATCGGCTGGACAAGTCCACGAAAAATTTTCAATCCGGATCAAGTAATGATAGTTGAACCGACTGAATTAAAAAAGATCGAAATACGTCTTGCTCATGTTGATTTCGATGGTGATTACAATCCTCCGATAAATATTAATGATGAGAATGTTTCTTATGGTTATCGGTATTTAAGACGTGCCGATCTGCCCGCTGCTCGTCCGGAATTTGCACCTTATATTAATAATACTGTATCGAGCGTTTATACATTTCAATCATTTGATAAAAATGTTCCTCTTTCGGTTTGGGATGTAACCGATCCATCGAATCCAAGAAGATTGGCAGTCGGTTTCCTTGAAAATAATGTCGTGGGAGGATTAGTTGACGGTAAATATTGGCCCGGAAGCAGCTCAAATATTATAGATAATGTGAACGCAAATAGTCCACGCGAATGGCTTTTTATTTTTGATGAAGATTATTCGGAGACTCCAAATTCGATTTATTGGGATCCTATTGCATATTCCGATGCACGAGTTATGTACACGGCTGTTTGGAATCGCAGACCCAATGCTAAGTTTTCTATAAATTATAGCGGAGAGGATCGCATCGCTTTTATTCCAAATATCCCTTTGTCAGAGCAAGATTCTTATATAATTACACCACAGCAGGGATCGATAGATCTTTCATTATCAGCCGGCTGGAATCTACTTTCATTGCCATATTTTACAAATATGAATCTCGCTACTAATATTTTCTCTAATAAAATATCTCCCGTATTTTCTTTTTTGGGTGGTTATACTAACAATTTGAATTTATGGCCTACTCGCGGTTTCTTTGTTAAATATCCCGCATCGGAGACTATCCCATTCAGAGGTGATTTTACAGGTGAAATTGTAACTTACCTAATGAACGGATGGAATCTAATTGGTATAAGTAAGTGGGAATTAGATCCTGCATCTATCCAAACTTCTGTACATCGAGCTATTGCCACACCTTTCTATAAATTTAATTCAGGTTATCAAGTTGCCACTTCGCTCGAACCGGGAAAAGGTTATTGGGTTAAGAGTAATGAATCATGCTGGCTAAGTTTATTGCCTGTTCCATTCTTCCTAAAGAAAAATTCATCTACACTTGAATATAATACAGACGGATTTAGTTCCATCTCTTTATGCGATGCCAGAAACAACTCAATTTCATTATATCTTGCCGAAGAAGAAACAGGAGAACAATATGAACTTCCACCTATTCCACCTTCGGGAGTGTTTGATGTCCGCTTCAATTCAAATAAATCGGCAGAAAATATTTCCGGCTCATGGAAAACCATTCTTATTAATTCAGCCGAATATCCGGTTACTATTCAATCCGGAAAAAATATTTTGATTCGCGATTATTCCGGTGTTGAAATAAAGCTTTCTGCCGGCGAGAAATTTGTTATCAATAATCCCGCTATCGAAAGATTAGAGATAAAAGATATGCAGCTTCCGGTGGAATATTCATTGATGCAAAATTATCCTAATCCATTTAATCCTACTACTACAATAAAATTTGGTATTCCTGAAAAGACTAATGTAAGCTTAGAAATTTATTCGCTTCTTGGCGAGCGTGTAGCTCAACCAATAAATGCAGTATTAGAAGCAGGGTATCATGAAATCAATTGGGAAGCATCTCATTTATCAAGCGGAATTTATATTTATAAAATAATTACGAATAATTTTTCGAGCGTTAAAAAAATGATATTTATGAAGTAAATTAATTGCCCTAAATTCGCGTGCCTCAGAAGTAAAGCCGACCCCGTGTCGGTTTTGCTTTAAATTTTTATAAGAAAGTTATTTACTATTTAGTATATTTTTTTTATTTTAATAACAATTATTGAGGGGCAACAATACGAAAAATATCTACAATTAGTAAGCTAATTCTGTCCTTTCATTTTACTCCATTCTCTGCTGATCTCTTGTTTGATATTTACGTCCTTCATAAAATAAGTTTAAGATGAGCTTGGTGGCGCAGCGGGCAATCTTTTTCTGAGACATAATTACTTTTTTTTTCTGATGATTTTTAAGGTGAGCTTGGTGGCGCAGCGAGTAACCTTTTTTTGAAAAATAACCTCTTTTCTTCTATTGAATATTAGGGTGAGCCTGTTGGCGCAACGGGCAGCCTCTTTTTTTTGTCTATTCTTTTATTTATAAATATAATTCGTTAAGCAATTTTAATTTCTTATTCATGAAGGGCGCATTATGAAAAAGTTATTTGTTGTTTTATTCGTTTTGTTTATTCCTGCTCACCTTTTCTCTCAATCCATCTCTCTCCAAATTAATCTCAGTAATAATCTCGGCAAATCTAAAATATTAAATATCGGTCTCGACCCTTCTGCTACTGATCTATTCGATGTATCATTAGGCGAAGATGAACTTCCTCCCAGTCCACCTGAAGAAATTTTTGATGCTCGTTTAATTATTTATAATTCTTCAATGGCACCTATTGGCGGTTCATTATTCGATTATAGAAATGGTTCAAATAATTTCCTCGGCGAAAAAATATATTACTTAAAGTATCAACCGGGTACGGGCACTACTATCAATATCGCTTGGCAACTACCTGCCGGTGTTATTGGTAAACTTCAAGATCGCATTACAGGCAATTTAATAAACCAAGATATAAAGGGTACAGGAAATTATACAGTCTCCGATCCATCTACTTTCGATAAACTCAAAATTACTATTACTTATCTTCTCAATAATTTATCTGCACCGGTCTTGGATTCTCCGGCAAATAATTCTACGGGTCAGCTAATTTCTCCGACTCTCGCTTGGAATGCAGTTTCTTTCGCTACTTCTTATAAATTAATTGTTGCCACAGATAATGCTTTTGCAAATATCGTTTATCAAGATTCCACAATCACAACCACCTCCAAAACTGTAACCGGATTGCAAGGGAAGAAACAATATTTCTGGAAAGTGAGAGCTAAAAATCCTGATGGTAAATATCCCATTACGAGTTTTTCCCCGAACTGGAATTTTACAACTAAATCGGGTACACCTGTAAGCATTTCCGTACTCCCCTCAAGTATGGATTTGCTTGCCGGCACTAATACTACCGTTACCGCTCAACTAAAAGATACTTGGAATAATAATTCTGAAACTCAAGGAGTCATTATTACATGGACTTCTTCTAATGGTGGTTCATTTAGCGAGGCAACTTCCAATACCGATAATACAGGTAAAGCCACTGTAACTTTTACACCATTAACGGTTGCAGGTACTGTAACAAAAGTAAAGGGAACTGCCGCTACCACACCTGTAATCTTTGCAGAAAGCGGGAATGTTACTACTCTTACAGCAGCACCTGCTAAATATATTGTTACTTCTAATGATTATAATCCATTCGTGAATGCGCTAGTAAATATTACTGCTCAGTTATCGGATGCTTATAATAATTCTGTTGCAAGTTCGGGCAAGATCATTACTTGGAGTTCTTCTTCGGGTGGAAAGTTTTCTGCAGTCACTTCAAATACTGATGCTTCGGGTAAAGCAATAATTAATTTTACTGTAAGTGACATTGTGGCTGCTGTTCATACTGTTACAGCTACCGATAATTCGAGTCCGGCATTAACAGGCACTTCATCAAATATTACGACTAAACTTATATCGCCCGCAAAACCTATACTCCTATCTCCTTCAAATAATTCAATTAATCAAAATGCTTCGGTAGTATTAAAATGGTATAAGGTAAAGTACGCCGCCTCCTATGAATTGATTATGTACGAAGCCTCCGATTTTAGTACTTCGGTACATACCAACACGGCAATTATAGATACTACTTATGCCGCACCTGATATGAATTATAGCAAAACTATATATTGGAAAATTAGGGCAGTAAATGCCGCAGGTAATAGTGATTATTCCGAACCATTTAATTTCAGAACTTTATTAAGTCAAAGTATTACGCTTGCAGTCGGTTGGAATATGGTCTCAGTGCCGGTAACATTGGCTAATATGAGTGTGGCTTCGATCTATCCCGATAAAGTATCGAGCTTATATAAATTCGCCGATGGTTACACAACCGAAACTACACTTTCAATCGGAGTTGGTTATTGGGTAAAATATAATAGTGAGAAGAATATTAATTTTATTGGCTCTTCTTCGCCTACTAATAAAGTGGCGATTAAAACAGGTTGGAATATGATTGGTGTATATGATTCACCAGTTACGGTGGGGCAAATTACTACCGAGCCGGCAAATTCTATTTTTTCCTTCTTTTATGGTTTTAATGATGGCTATACGAAAGCTGAAACTTTGGAACCGGGTAAAGGATATTGGATAAAAGTAAATGCCGATGGCAATTTGGTTTTACCATCTGGTTCAGCTAAAAATACTGTTTATACCGAAAAATTTGATTTAGATGAAGATGCGGGGAAAATTACCTTTTGTGATAGCAAAGGTAAAAGTACCTCTCTCTCATTAGTAAAATCAGGGAATAATCTTGAAATGTCAGAACTCCCTCCGATGCCGCCATCGGGGATATTCGATGTTCGATTTGCTTCTAATCGATTTGCCGAAGCTCTTATTAGTGGGCAGTGGCAGCAAGTTTTGATCTCTTCTAATGATTATCCCGTTACCGTATCAGCAAATAATATTTCACTTAAAATCAGAGATATTTCCGGTGCGGAGAAGATATTACGAAAGGGAGAGAATTACGTTATTACAAATCCTGCAATCGATAGAATAGAAATTTCACCGCTTGAAATCCCCACTGAATATCAATTGCTTCAAAACTATCCGAACCCGTTTAATCCGACTACTACCATAAAATTCGCACTTCCCGAAGCGGTGAGAGTGTGCTTGGAAGTATATAACGTACTCGGTGAGAAAGTAGCGGAATTAATAAATTCCGAATTGGAATCTGGCTATCATGAAATAAAATGGGAAGCATCAAATCTCTCCAGCGGTGTATATATATATTCATTAAAAGCAGGCAATTTTAATAGCATCAAAAAAATGATATTAATAAAGTAAACTTATAAAAAAAAAAGAAGATAAAATCTTCTTCGAGGGCGAAATGAAGAAATATCTATTACTAATTACATTTATTCTCCTTACGAATATCTCCGCACAGAGTTATAATCCTGCCGATATAAAAGATAATGATATTATAAAATCTGATCCAAGAATGGATCAATTTAATTTTGTGCCGGGGCAGATACTGATTAAGTTCAGGGATGATACCAATATCTATCTCGCAAAAACTTCAGGCGGTAATTCAGTTCTCGGTATCGCAAAGATAGATCAAATACTCTCGAAGTATAAAATGCAATTGGCTGCAAAATTATTTGAAAATGAAATAAAGCAGCCATTCCCTAAAAAACTAAAAACATTTTCAGGCGATGAACTTACAATTCCTAATCTCCATAATATTTATAAACTCGAATTCGATTCCACCGAAAACATTTTTCAAATTATTGATGAACTGAAAGAGGATTCGGATAATGTGGAATATGCGGAGCCGAATTATATTTTAAGAATGGTCGATAGCAAATCCCTCTCTTCCGAGCTAAGCCAAGAGGAGATGATAGAGTGGATAAAAGATCATCCCGATACAAAAACGAATTTTTCTGCTTCTCCAACCGATGTCGGTGAAGCTGTGGTTCCGAATGATCCCTTGTTTTCAGAGCAGTGGGGAATCAATATCACCGAAATCGATAAAGTTTGGTCTGAAGCTATCGGCGATACTTCGCAGGTGATCGCAATTCTCGATACGGGTATTGATTGGCTCCATCCCGATTTGATGAATAAGATATGGACTAATCCCGAAGAAATACCCGATAATGGATGGGATGATGATGGCAATGGATTAGTCGATGATGTTAGAGGTTGGGATTGGATTAATTGGGATAATAATCCGCGGGATGATAATGGACATGGAACTCACGTGGCAGGAATTGCAGCCGCCGAAAGTAATAATGGAATCGGGATCGCAGGAGTAAATTGGAATGCTAAAATAATGCCTTTAAAAATCCTAAGTTATAATGGGTACGGAGATGCCGCAAGAATAAGTGAGGCAGTTCAGTATGCAGCAAGTAAAAAAGCAACAGTTATTAATATGAGCTTTGGAAGTTATGCTAATTCATTTACATTGAAAAATGTTTTGGCGGCTGCTTATGGAACTTGTGTTTTAGTGGCGGGAGCCGGAAATGATCATTATGATATTTATGATAAAAACTTATTCGGAGAATATCGCACTTCATTTCCTGCCGCATATAGCTTTGTTCTTGGTGTTCAAGATAACTACACATCACCTCCATACTCAAATTATGATAGTGATGGTCCTATCTACTCAAGATATGATGAAGGTTATAATTATGAATTACAGACAGCGGGATCGGGTATTATAAGCACCTTCCCGGGTGGAAAATATAAATCAATGACGGGTACTTCTATGGCATCTCCTCTCGCTGCCGGCATGCTCTCTCTCTATAAATCGTATTTCAAAGAGAGAAATAATGAAGATCTATGGGCTGATTTTATTCATTCTTCTGAATTTGTTAATCTTCGCGAAGCTATGTTCCCGACTAAAATTAGAAAGCCAATCTTTGATTTAATTTCTTTCGCATATAACGATTCCACTCTCGACTCCGATAATGATAATCAAGCAGATGCGGGTGAAACCATTAATCTCTCGGTTATTATTCGTAATACATTTGCTAAATCAGATAGTGCGAAAATAAAATTAATTATCGATCCCGATAGCTATCCATATTATAAAGATTATATTCTTTTTGAACGTGATGAAATTTTTCTTGGCTCTATTTCTACTTATGCAAGAAAATCGAATAAGCTAATTCCATTTACTTTCAAAATTAAGAACGATTTCCCGAATGAAATGAGATTTGAAATGGGAGTATTGATGTGGGATGAACATTATAAAGATACTACATATCAAAAATATAGTTTTAGCGTATTTAATGGAACCGAATTAGCGGGAATTATTGAAGAGGATATAATCCTTACACCCGACCGATTATGGATGATAAATAATAGCGCACGTCTTTCGGAAGGGAAAAAGATGATAATCAAAGCCGGTACTCATTTAATTGTAAATGCTTCATTTGATAATAGAGGTACTATTGAAATACATGGAACTCCCGATAGTTTGGTGATTATGGAGGGAAAAACCATTAATCCCTCATACAGTAAATATGCAACATTCAATATGAATGGAAATGATTTAACTGGCGGAAGATTTGAATATTGCAATATAAATAATAGTGGAATTAATACGGGAGATTATTTCAAGTGTAAATTCCTTATAGGGAAAAGATTTGGAGGAGTTAATCTTAATAATTGCATAGTTGATGGCTTTTCAGACGGAAATTACGGGTACACTTTATTCCGTGATTATATTGCAGATACATTAAAAAATAATATTGTCAAAAATTCTGTTGTAATGGGATTTGGTGGATCGTGGATTCCTAAGGATATAAGTGTATTTAAGAACAATTTTATAAATGATATTTTTTATTCTAATGAGGGGAGATCTCCTGTTTTTGGTGCATGGCAAAATGTTAGAAATAATAATATTATTAACGCAATTTCATATTTAGGTTACTTTTATCCCCACTATGCGGACGAAAGAAAAACAATTTATTTATATTCAAATCCCGATTCAACAAAAATCAAGAATAACAATCATATTTTAGATAAAAGTGCTAAATGGGTATATTTTTGTGAAACTATCGGTTCCTCTAATTATTTTAACTTCCCTAACCAATATTGGGGGACATCTAATGTTGAAAAAATTAGCAAACGTTTTTATGATTTTCGTAGTGATGCTACTCGACCTCTATTAAGTATAGAGCCTAAACTTAATGCTCCGTCAGATTCGGCACATGGAATTGTTTGGAAAGTGTTGGTTAATGGTAAAGATGCTCAAGATGAATATGTTGATCCTCTCGGAGTCGGCATTCATAAGTTTGAAGTCTATTTCAACAGAGAAATGGATAGAAACTACCCTCCCAATATTTCATTCGGAGTACGCGAACCGTTTACGCAACAGCCGGTAAAGCTAAACGGGAGCTGGTCCGATGACGGGAAAATTTATACTGCTTATAAGAAAATAGAACTTTATACGGGAGACGGAATAAATACAATCCGCGTGGCTGATGCACGAGACCCGGAGGATTTTGAAATTCCGATAGAAGATTGTCGTTTTGAATTTCTAATAAATGCCGCAGGTTCTGCCTCTATTGATTTTACTGTCGCTCCGGGTATCGGAAAGGTTGATCTCGAATGGACTACTCCATCCGACTTGCCGACACTCCTCGGCTATAATATCTATCGTTTCGAGCATATAGATGATACTACTCTTACCGCACCTCAACAGATTAATACTTCATTAATCACGGATACTCTTTATACCGATTTTGCAGTTCAGCCATTAAAGAAATATTACTATCAGTATAAAGTGGTAAGAACCGATTTCTCCGAATCCGATTTCTCGAAAGTTGTAAATACAACAGTTCTTACCGCAACTGCAGGAGATGCAAATGGCGACCTCGCAGTTAATATTCTCGATATCACAACAGTCGTAAATTATATACTTGCTCAAAACCCTCAACCTTTTATTCTCGCTGCCGCCGATTTTAATAATGACGGACAAGTAAATATTCTCGATATCGTAGCTATAATAAATAAAATCTTGAATCCTAACGGCGGAGCTAAGATGCTTGCAGGCAACGCTCCCAAGATTCGTTTTACTGATACAGGAGCTTACTTAAAGAACGGAATTGGAGTGGCAGGACTAGAGTTGAATATAGCAGCACAGGGAGTAAAAGAGGGAGACCTAATTGCAGGAAGTTTATTAAAAGGAATGGAGTTCTCATACAAAATAGAAAACGATACGATAAAAATAATCGCATACAGTTTTAAGAACGAAACAATATCCGGAGAGGACGGAGCATTATTCACATTAGCAAAAGGTAAAATCACTAAGCTAATTGATCTCAAAGCAGCCGATAAATTTGGTAATAAAGTGGAAGTGGAATACAGCAACGATGATATAGTTCTCCCTACTGAATATATTCTTTATCAAAACTATCCAAATCCATTTAATCCGGTTACAACAATAAGATATGCACTACCCGAAAGGAAGAATGTAGAGATTACGATATATAACATACTTGGACAGAGGGTAAAATTATTTACTGAAGAGAACGTCTCGGCAGGTTATCATGAAATAAAATGGAACAGCCGGAATGACCATAATCAAATGCTTGCAAGCGGTGTTTATATTTATCAAATCAAAGCAGGCAATTACGTTAATCAGAAGAAGATGATTTTACTGAAGTGATAATTATGAAAAAACTAATATTAATTCTCGTTTTCTTTTGCGGAATAGTATCGGCTCAAAACGTAATTAGTGCCGGCAGTTACTCCGGATCACCGACTGAAAAAATCGCAATAAATATCAATGTAGCAAATGCCGATCCTTTTACTGCTTTCCAAACCGATATTCAATTACCGAGCGAAGTCAGGTATGTTAATAATTCCGCTGCATTAACCGATAGAAAAAACGATCATGCGATGACCGCTTCTTTATTAGATAATAACCTCCTCCGAATCGTTGCTTTCTCTATGAATAAGAATTCTTTTTCGGGCAATGATGGAGCGATTGTTTCTTTTGAAGTTACACTTAAATCCGAACCAGGGATTTATAATCTTACATTCAGCAATACGCTCCTTTCTAATTCTCTTTCACAGAATATCTTAACCGGCAGCGAGAACGGTTATATAAATATTATTGCTCCAAAAATATCTCTCGATAATTCTACACTCAATTTCGGAAGAGTGCCTCTTCTATCTTCTAATACTCAATGGCTAAGGATAAAAAATATCGGTACTTCAGATCTTTTAATTACTCGTATTTATACGGATAATCAATATTATGAAGTTATCGGTGATACTGCTTTTAATCTATTACCCGCAGAAGAGCGTTACGTTCAAATTAAATTCAATTCGGTAATTAAGGGAACGTATAACAAAAATCTATATATCGAGTCGGGCGATTTCGGTTCGCCAAAAGTAAAAATCCCTTTAAGTGTAGTCGCTTTTGCCGTTAATGAAATCCATTTGCAAGGTAGCTCGGGAAGATCGGGTACTATAATCGAATTGAAATTTTCCATAAATAATATGGAGCAATTCACGGGCTTTCAGTTCGAGTTAAATCTCCCCGGTGTCCTTCAGCTCCAACCGAATGGAGCGGAACTCGGAGTTAGAAAAGTTGATCACGTTATAAGCGCAAACACTATTTCAAACGGAAGAATAAGAGTTATCGCATTTTCACCTACTAATAAAAATTTTACCGGTACTGATGGTGAAATGGGCAATATTAAATTCTTGCTTGATGGCTCCGGCGGTTGGTATTATGTTGATCTCAATAATTCTTTTATTACAAATATTCAGAGCGAGAATATTATTTCAGCGAGCTTTGATAATTATGTTTCTATCGATGCACCCGATATATCTGGGCAGCAGTCTATAGAACTTGGTTCAGTTGCGGTTACCGATACAATAACCTACGATTATTATCTTTCAAATTGGGGAAACGATACATTAAAAATTAATTCAATTACTTTTAGCAATTCCGAGTTTTGGCTCGCAACCGCTCGTCCCTCAATAATACTACCTTCCGAAAATAGTTTATTAAAAATTAAATATCATTCTACATCGAAAGGGAATAAAGGCACAAAAATTACTATCAGGAATAACGATCCCGATGAAGAGCCATTTATAATTAATCTCTCTGCGAGCACATTTATACCCAATTTCCTAAAGGTGCAAGATGCAGAGGTAAGACAGGGTGATGATGTTACTTTATCGATAGATGCAGATAATTACGAATCAATCTATGCGCTTCAATTTGATATTCAACTTCCCGATTCGCTTAAGTATCTTTCGGCTGAATTAACCGCTCGCAAGCAGGATCACGTAATCGGAGTCTCTCAATTAACAAGCAATACATATCGTGTTATCGCTTATTCGCTAAGTATGAAACCGTTCTTAGGTAATAGCGGTGCGATAGTACAATTAAAAGCTAAAGCGGGAAAAGTACTCGGAACATTCCCGATCGATATTAAAAATTCGGTGATGTCCAATATTAATTCGCAAAATATTATTCAATCGGAGACCGATGGAACTATTTTATTCAAAAAAGCTTTTCTCTCTAAACAGGTAAATTATCTTCAAGGTTGGAATATGATATCGATTCCCGTAATCGAAGAAGATATGAATAAAACGCAATTATTCCCGACCGCCTTAACCAACGCTTTTGTATTCGATAATGGTTACACGATTGTAAATGAATTAACTACCGGTAAGGGATATTGGATTAAGCTTCCCTCCGCTCTTGCAAAAGGATTTTGGGGCGAGGAGAAGATTAATAAAAATGTGTATGTAATTGCCGGCTGGAATTTAATTGGTTTATTTGATAATGAGGTGGAGACTGCAACAATTACAACTGAACCTCAAAATATTATCTCTACTAATTTTTTTTCATTCTCAGATGGTTATATAAAAGCTACTACCCTTCTGCCCGGAAAAGATTATTGGATTAAAGTCTCACAAAATGGAGTGTTACGCTTAGATGAAATTCCGAAATCTCCGGCTGATAAAATTACATTTGCATCGATTCAGTCTATCGATAATACCGAAGAATTTCTTCGCATTCATTTTACTAATAATAATGGTAAGGATGCAGAGTTAATGATTCTTTCATGTGGAGATGAGAATATTGATTTATATGAACTCCCTCCGATGCCGCCATCGGGGATATTCGATGTTCGATTTGCTTCTAATCGATTTGCCGAAAGGTTTGCTGCCGGGCAGTGGCAGCAAGTTTTGATCTCTTCTAATGATTATCCCGTTACCGTATCAGCAAATAATATTTCACTTAAAATCAGAGATATTTCCGGTGCGGAGAAGATATTACGCAAGGGAGAGAATTACGTTATTACAAATCCTGCAATCGATAGAATAGAAATTTCACCACTTGAAATCCCCACTGAATATCAATTACTTCAAAACTACCCGAACCCGTTTAATCCGACTACTACCATAAAATTCGCACTTCCCGAGGCGGTGAGAGTGTGCTTGGAAGTATATAATGTACTCGGTGAGAAAGTAGCGGAATTAATAAACTCAGAATTGGAATCGGGCTATCATGAAATTAAATGGAATTGCCGGAACGAATATAATCAAATGCTTGCAAGCGGAGTTTATATTTGTCAAATCAAAGCGGGCAATTACGTTAATCAGAAGAAAATGATTTTGCTGAAGTAAAAATTTTAATTCCTGCAATGGGAATTAAAAATAACGCCCTAAACACCCCGCTCCGGTGGGGTGTTTTTTTTATTGGAAATTACTGTAAAGTGCCCAAATCCGAATTTCCGCTCCGCATCTTCCATATTCTTCTTATCGAATCTAATACCCTTCAAGCAACTCCCCGCATCTCCGCCTAATCTAATCCATATTCTTCTCACCGAACTTAATATATTTCAAATACCTATCTGCATCCATATCAGAGCACACTATTATTAAATAATTCTTTAAATAATTATTTAGTCCTTAATTTTTCCCTTCTCTTTTTAATTATACTTGATTATTTTTACTCATCTTCGATAATAGTATATGGGATTTAATCAACTATTTCGTACACAATTATCAATCTAAAACTACTGAATGACCGGAAAGAATCTTAAGAAGAATAGAAATAGATTAGTTATAATTTATTTATTCACGATCATCGCGATTATTTCCGCCGGATTGCTCATCTATTTTGCACTTAAAGACAACTTAAAAAAAGCTAAGACTAACGAACTCCAATCCATAGGTCAATTAAAGGAAAGTCAAATCTATGATTGGCTCTCTGAGCGTTTCAGCGATGCAAAAAATATTCAGAATAATCCATTTCTTATCCGTGCATTAAAAAAATATTGCAGCAGCAAAGACCCTATATTAAGAGCCGAAATCAGCAACTATTTTGATAATATTCGCTATTCTAATAATTATGCCGGTATCTATTTAATTGATTCGCTCGGAGAAAGAAGTATAACTTCAGCTCCCACTTCATTAGAGATACCGATTTACAGCTCGGAATTCGTAAAAAATAGAATTAATGATTCCGAAATAAGAATGAATGATATCCATCGTGCACATAATACAAAACGAACTCATTTAGATATTTTTATACCTGTTGCATCAAGCGATAAATCATGTCTTATTGTTCTTGATGTCGATCCTTTTGCTTATCTCTATCCGATGATTAATAAAGCACCTTATGAAACAGAGACTATGGAATTTGCAGTCGCTAAAAGAAGCGGTGATAAAGTTTTATTCCTGAATGAATTAAGACACAAGAAGGGAAGTGCACTACATTCCAGCCTCCCTTTAACTAAAAAAAATAATCCGACAGTTAAAGGTGTTCTTAGGGGAGTCAATGGAATAATTGAGGGAGTCGATTATCGCAATAAAAATGTTATTATTGATTTCAGATCAATTAGAGAGACCGATTGGTTCCTTATTACTAAGCAAGATAATGATGAAATATTTGCCGATCTTCATCTAAGAGGTTATCTAATCTTTACTCTTGCCTCCTTTTTAATTGCCATTATGGGATTCTTAATATTTTTAGTCTTCCGTGATAATGATAAAAAATTATTACAAGAACAATTAAAATCTGAATCTGAAAAAACCGCATTAA
>Ga0209347_1003768_pt1 | contig 16971 bp, 16 predicted proteins | sample AutmiccommuBRH23_FD_187382 | JGI IMG/M metagenome (GOLD analysis project Ga0209347, IMG submission 187382) | Deep subsurface microbial communities from Mt. Terri, Switzerland - Autotrophic microbial communities BRH/23 (SPAdes) (version 2) | ecosystem: Environmental > Aquatic > Deep subsurface >...
TAAGGGACGAGATTTTTACTGCCATAAAGGGTAATGGAGCATACAGAAACGGAAAAAGAATTCAGGTCAATAGCAGAGAAAGGTTGTCTGAAAGCCTAATCACCACAGGTTTTCCATCTGCCGACCATTTTAAGGATGATATGTGGAAGGCAAATTATAAAAAACTGTTTTATAAGGCCGCGGATATAAGGGCCCTTGGTACCGCAGCTCTGGAACTGGCTTATATAGCCTGCGGAAGGCTGACCGGATACTGGGAGGTGGCGCTGCGACCCTGGGATGTTGCCGCTGGAATACTGCTGGTGAGCGAGGCCGGGGGTAAAGTGAGCAACCTCAACGGGAGTGAGCTTGAACTGGGAAGACATGTCTCAATTGTGGCCAGTAATGGGCTGATTCACCGGGAGTTGCTGGATGATCTGGGGTTTGCAACGGCTGAAAGTTAGTATAAATAGCGCTTGTGAAATATTCAACTATGTGTTAGTATATCTTAAAAGATTGCAATTTATTTCACTATCCAGCCAATTCTTTATCCGCTAATAACCCACCTCTCCTTTCCTACCCCGTAAGGGGACTTTTTTTTTGCTTGTTATAGACATTTTAATTGTAATCTGATTTAATTTAAAAAAGGTATCAGGAGGAACAAGGTGAAAGAGGAAAAAAGATTTTACAATCATGGTGATTTTTACCCGGAGGTTGATGAGACGGTTTTTGTTGCCCCGGGGGCAAAAATAGTGGGCAAAGTAAAAATAGGTCCCTGTACAAGCATCTGGTACAATTCCGTTGTGCGGGGAGACGCAGATATGGTGTTCATAGGCAGCGACACAAACATCCAGGACAACTGCACTCTCCATGAAGACCAGGGTTTCCCCCTGTTCATCGGAGACAGGGTCTCGGTGGGTCATAACTGTATATTGCACGGGTGTACCATAGAAGATGACACCCTTATTGGGATGGGAACCACAATACTTAACGGGGCCAAGATTGGAGCCGGTGCGGTGATTGGAGCCGGATCACTGGTGGTTCAAGGCATGGAGGTGCCCCCGGGATATCTTGCCATGGGTCTTCCAGCCAAAATTATAAGGCCCCTGAATGAAAACGAATTACAACACTACCAGGACCTGGCCAAAAGATACAAAATGCGTGCCCTTTTCATGCTGGGGCAGGTCCCCGACCCGGACTGATTCGGTCGTCAGACGTCGGGCGTCAGTCGTCAGGATTGTTTTTTTATACTGATGTCCGATGTCTGACGTTCTACGACCTAAATACCGGGGATGGCTACTTCGTCCCGGTCTAGTACCCTCCTGATATTCTCCATTTGTTTACGGAGCTCAACATCTTCACCGGCGGCCCTTTCTATCTGCCTCAGAAGGTCTATCTCACGCCGGATGATGGAGAAGATATCCCCCTCCTGGAGATTTGTCATGGATAAAAGCTTTTCAAAGGATGCACCCTCGTACCAGGCCGAGGCCAGTGCCCCGGGCAGGGAAGACCAAACACAGAAATTTTCGGGCATTCCGCTGCGAAGCAAAGATTTTCGCAAAAGCTCTATCTCCCTGAGATCATATGGCCCGGGCTCAACGAAATCGTCACGGCCCGGTACGTAGTCCACTCCTGCCAGAATGGCCGCCACCTGGTCCGGAGACATATCCCTTATGAAACCGTTGAAAACCAGCTCGGTTACAAGAATCTCCTCAACATGCAGGTGTAGGGCAAATATACCTCTGGGCAGGAGATTCCTGCCCTGTACGTAGGACATATCCTCCAGCAGGTCCCAAACCCCGTTAAACTCCCTTTCGTAATCCCTGGAGTGGTTTCCAAGAACTCTCATGCGCCTTTCAATCTTTAATTTCCTCTCCAGCATATCAGTCTGCTTTCTTCTAGCATCGGAACACACCCGGTGATTACATCTTTTTTGCTGTATTTTTAAAAGGTTTTTGATCTCATCCCTACGGTCCCCTAATCCGGGCCGTCCTCTCTTATTCTTTCTGGAGAGAGAGCGCAGTTCTTTTTTGAGTTTGGATCTGAGCATGAAACACGACCCGGTGTCTACTTCCCGGCAAAAGGCTCCTCCTATTTCGGCAAGCCTTTTATCTAATTCACTCAGTTCCCTTTTTATATTCCAGCTCTCACGGTTATTCTGGTATACCGCCAGGTTTTTCTCCAAAAAAAGGTTAATTTCTTCATCAGTTTTCCAGTAAAGGAGGCTCAATACCGTGTTGGGTGAAATAGTCAGCCGACCCCTGACCGGCTCAATATCATCTTCATCATAAAAACCGGTTTGTTCAGGAAAACGATCATCAATACGGCTGTAAACCATACCCACCTGGTCAAAACCCCTTCTCCCGGCCCTTCCGGCCATTTGAAAGAATTCCCGGTTCATAAGCCCCCTGAATTCCCGACCGTCCCACTTTCTGCACGATTCAAACACCGTGCTGGCGGCCGGAAAATTAACACCCACGGCAAAGGTCTCAGTACAAAACAGGACGAAAATAAGCCTGGCCTCGTAAAGCCTTTCCACCAGATCCTTTATGGCCGGGGACAGTCCGGCGTGATGATAGGCAATACCCTGAAGAAGAATTTGTTTTAATTTTGCCCTTCTAATTCCGAACAAACCTGGCTGAGATATTTCAGCCTCGGCTATCATTTCCCTTACCCTGGTTTTCTCGCTGCTGAGGAGAAAATCCCACTCCCTGCCCAATTCATCGGCCAAAAGTTCAGTTTTCCCCCGGCTGAAGGTAAAATAGAGAGCCGGCAAACGATCCTGAATTGCGTTGATTACCTCCGAGCAGGATGGGCTACCTCCAGTTAAATTAGCCATATTACACCACCATTTATTAAAAGAATACAGGAATCAGACAACCTGGCCGCATGCAAGCGACCACCATGTATATGTAAAAAATTGACCACGGAGGACATTGTGGCAAAAAGCTTACAGCTTATAGCTATTTTCAGAGTATAATTTCTACCCCTATTACCGCTGACTTCGGTCCTCTATATCCTCTTGAGATATCATACCAGTTCAGCGCTGTCGTTATTATGCGCGCCCACCCAGCGGCCTCTCCTCATTTCCATTCTCTGCCTGATATATTCCCTGGCCCCAGGTTCATCATATGTGTCTCCCTGGGGGGAAATCCAGAATAAATCCAGTGGGACGGCCCGTCTTTTCTCTATTATTACTTTTACTTCCTGATTCCTTACATCGGCAATCCATGAAGATATTTCACGAATATTGGGAACCGTTGCCGATAATCCAACAACCCTTATATGAGCAGGAGCAAATATTATACTCTCCTCCCAGGCAGTACCCCTTTCGGGGTCATCCAGAAAATGGAGCTCGTCAAAAATAACATGGGTTGTCTGGTTTAACATTTCTGGATTGGCAAAACACCAGTTCCTGAATATTTCTGTTGTCATCACCAGAAGTAAAGCCCTTTCATTCATCGACACGTCACCAGTAATAAGCCCCACGCTCTCCTTACCAAACTTATGGGCAAAATCCCGGTATTTCTGATTTGACAGCGCCTTAATTGGGGAGGTGTATACAATACCCTTGCCATCAGCCAAAACTTTTTCGATAAGCATTTCTGCTATTAAGGTCTTGCCAGTGCCGGTGGGGGCAGCCACCAACAAATTATGCCCTTCCGCCAATTCTTTTACGGCTTCCTCCTGAAAGGGATCCAGACTAAAAGGCCCTATAGGGGCAGCCTGGCCGGTATCCTTTCTGCGGGGGCGCCGCTTGGTTTTACTTGTCAACTGGCTTTACTCCCTTCAAATCTGCTTGTTTTATTATTCTATACAAATCCTTTTTTTGCACACTACGATTATATAATATTTTTTACGGAATAAACTAGTAAATATTAAAGATCACGTTGAACAGCAGCTTTACCCAGAAAAACAAACAAGGATGGTTAAAAAAAGCAAATATCTTACCTATGAACGGTTTGGAAATACTTTTTAAGGTTATATAATAGAGTAAATAAACTTGGCCTTGCAAAATATTATTATAAACAAGGAGGGGATGCCAGTTGGATCGGATTAATAATGCTCACATAGACTACCGCGTGAATACCAAAGAAAATAGCAATATCAGCATCGAAATTAAGTGTTGTGGCCAGCACGTTGGGGAGATCAGGTTTAAAGACGGACAGTTCAAAGAATGCGCCCTGTGCGGCATGAGGCACCAGCTGAGAATAGAACACAACCATTTTCATATATCACAGTACAAGCCCGAGTAAGACCGAGATCAGTTCTGCGGTCTTTTTGTATATAATAAATTCACTGGTATTCACCCCGGATACCTCTTATTTAAGTACTTCTTAAAAAACCCGCAGCGTGCGGGTTTTTTTTACAAAACTTTCTCCAATACCCTGAGAAAGTTTCCACCCAGTATTTTTTGCACATCCTGATCTGAGAATCCCCTTTTTAAAAGTCCTTCGGTAACCAGTGGAAGCCGGGTGACGTCATTGATTTCCGGTATGGTACTATCTATCCCGTCAAAGTCAGAGCCGATTCCCATGCAGCCCACGCCCGCCAACTGAGCCAGATGCTCCGCGTGATCAAGAAAGGTGTCCAGCGTCGCCTCACCGCTACTTAAAAAAACTGGATAAAAGCACAACCCCATTACACCGCCGGCCTCGGCCAGTGCTTTTATCTGATCATCCTTTAGATTTCTGGGGTGGTCGCAGATAGCCCTGCAGTTGGAGTGTGATGCCACAAAGGGTTTCTCTGTCACCCCGACAACATCCCAGAAGCCGGACTCTGAAAGATGTGATACATCTATTAACATGCCCAAACTGTTCATTTCTTTAACCACTTCAATTCCGAAGCGGGTAAGCCCCCCGCCGCTCCCCGACTCCAAAACCCCGTCACCCAGTTCGTTTCGCCCATTCCAGGTAAGAGTGACGCTGCGTACACCCAGGCGGTAGAACATCCGCAACACCTCCATACGTCCGCACAGTGCCCTTCCACCCTCCACAGTGAGAAGCGCAGCAACTTTTTTAAGCGATATAATTCTGTTTATGTCGGCAAAGGTGTACACAGGCTCTACAAGTTCAAAATTATCTTCCATTTCCCTGTAAAAAGTGTCAAACACCTCCATAGCCCTGGACAAAGGGTTCTCTCTGTACTGGTCGCTGATAAAAGCCGCCATGAACTGAATATTAACCCCTCCAAGGGATAAGCGGGGCAGGTCCAGATGTCCCCTGTCACACATTTGCCCAAGTCTGCGGTCCTGCTTATCAAGGGCCGTCAGGGTGTCACAGTGGGCATCCAGAACCGGTGAAAGGAAGTGAAGATCCAAACCTGATTCTTTTTTAATATGAATCACCTCAATATTGTGAGTTTAAGAACAAATTCGACATAATATAATTAAACATATATAGCGGCATTGGGTTATGTGGTCGGGCTCAAAGCACTCCCCCTGCCGGTTAGCCAACATAAACTATTGTTCTAAACAGGACAATCTTGACCTGAGCATAATTGATCATAAAAAAAGCCCGCTGCTACGGGCTGGGTTTGTCTCTACCTGGGCTCCACTATTAATTTTATGGCTGTCCTTTCTTCCCCGTCAATCATTACGTCGGTAAACGCCGGTATACATATGAGATCAACCCCACTGGGGGCTACAAAACCCCTTGCAATGGCCACAGCCTTCACTGCCTGATTTAGCGCTCCAGCTCCTATGGCTTGAATTTCGGCTCCTCCCCGCTCCCGTATAACACCGGCCAGGGCTCCTGCTACAGAATTTGGATTAGATTTTGCTGAAACTTTTAACACATCCACTTGTAGAACCTCCTTCTGCCAAAGTAAAAATAAATCAAACGGCCTGTAGAATTATATTCTATGAAACCGTAGAAATTCCTTTTAATTGACAATTATTGTTTGGTGGTTCTCCATTGTCGCTCCATATAGTAAACCCGTTACTCAAAGTTTTGTATGCGCTCTATATGCAACGCCCTGGCCGTCTGGATGTCTATCTCAATGATCACTGCGTTAAACTGGAATAGCCCTTCGGCCACCTCGAAACGCCTTGGCATCTGGGTGATAAATTTTTCGATAACCAGTTCCTTCTTCACCCCTATAACTGAATCGGTCGGGCCGGTCATACCCACATCCGAAATATAAGCGGTACCCCCGGGCAGCACCTTCTCGTCGGCTGTCTGTACATGTGTATGGGTGCCACAAACTGCGGCAACCCTTCCGTCAAGGTACCAGCCCATGGCCACTTTTTCGGAAGACGCTTCGGCGTGAAAATCAACAAAAACTATATCTGCTTTATCCTTCAGTCCATTTACCAGTTCATCGGCTTTTCTAAAGGGGCAGTCCAACTCCTGCATGAAAACTCTGCCTGAGATATTCACCACACCTACATCAATCCCATTTCTGGCTTTAAAAATGCAAGAACCCCTCCCCGGTGTACCGGGAGGATAATTGCCAGGCCTTATAATTCTGTTCTCCTTTTCTATATATGTATACGATTCCTTCTGGTTCCATACATGGTTTCCCATGGTAATAACGTCCACACCACAGGAAAGTATTTCCCTTGCCACTTCCCTTGTAATCCCGTTGCCTCCGGCTGAATTCTCCCCGTTGGCTATTACCAGATCTATCTTCTTGTCTCCCATCAAGTCCGGGAGGTTTTGCTTAACTGCTCGCCGCCCCGGCCTTCCCACAATATCTCCTATCATTAACAGGCGCAAGGTTTGTGCCTCCCACTACTTGTTAAATACCAGTACCCTGCCCTCTTCCCTGAAGGCAAAGAGCTTCTTGTCCCCGGCAAATCCTTTTACACTCTCCAGCATACGCTCTATTATCTCTTCCTGCATCAGCAGATCTTCTTCATAAAGTGACTGGGCTTCATCGGTAATCAGGCTGCTTTCAAGATTTTGACGAAACAATTCCACTATTAGGGCTATTTCCTCCTGCACCAGAGTCTCCACATCTCTTTGTATCTCAACCAAGGTAAAAGAACCACACTCCTGCCGGTCAACCAGACTTAATCTGGCAACCTTACCCTCCAACTTATTCAACACCTCTATACTTTCCAGGAGTTTTCGGCTTATAATATCCATTTCCATGGTATCAAGAACCCGTGAGATAGCAAAGGTAAACTTCAGTACCCTCTGGGCAGGGTCGAAATTTATGGTGGCAACCTCAGGGTAGCAGACCAGAATTGATATTAAAAGCCCTACACTGTCGGTAACATCCTCTCTTCCCTTGTACCTGCTGACTCCCACCATTCCACACTCCTCACAGCTTCTAAATATGATAGATTTCTTTCCTTTGCGTACTATTCCTGCTATGTTGTTTGTTTGCACCGGGTAAAATATTTTCCCATATTATTAAAAAGAATACATTAATGAACACTTTTAGGGGATACTTTAAACATTAAAGCGGCCCTTTTTATCAAAAGGGCCGCTCAAAGTTATTTTGCGTAATCCACTACCCTTGTTTCCCTGATTACCGTAACCTTAATCTGACCCGGATAATCCAGTTCACCTTCTATTTTTTTAGCTATTTCCCTTACCAGCCTTATTGAACCCAGGTCGTCCACCCTATCCGGCTTAACCATTATCCTTATTTCTCGACCTGCCTGGATCGCATAGGACTTTTCAACGCCTTCAAAGGTTGATGCTATTTCCTCCAGTTTTTGCAGCCTTCTGATATAGTTCTCCAGTGTCTCCCTGCGGGCACCGGGCCTGGCCGCAGAAATGGCGTCAGCCGCCTGCACCAGTACGGCAACAATGGTTTTGGGCTCTTCATCACCGTGGTGTGCCGCAATGGCATGAAGTATATCGGCATTTTCACGGTATTTTTTAGCCAAATCCACACCTATGGTAACGTGTGGACCCTCCACCTCGTGGTCCACGGCCTTGCCAATATCGTGAAGCAGACCGGATCGCTTGGCCAATTGTATATCGGCTCCCAGTTCGGCCGCCATTAGACCTGCCAGGTGGGCAACCTCTATGGAGTGTTTTAGGACATTCTGGCCGTAGCTTGTCCTGAAACGCAGCCTTCCCAGAAGGTGTACCAGTTCCGGGTGCAGCCCGTGAACCCCGGTTTCAAAGACAGCCTGCTCTCCAGATTCCCTAATCTGCGCATCCACTTCCTTCTTGGCTTTCTCAACCATTTCCTCAATCCGGGCAGGGTGTATCCTCCCGTCCACAATGAGTTTTTCCAGGCTGATTCTGGCCACTTCCCGCCGTATGGGATCAAAACCTGATAAAATAACTGCCTCTGGTGTATCGTCAATAATTAAATCTATCCCCGTAAGAGTTTCAAAGGCCCTGATATTTCTTCCTTCTCTGCCTATAATACGACCCTTCATCTCATCACTGGGCAGGGGGATAACGGCCACCGTGGTTTCTGCAACATGGTCGGCGGCGCATCTCTGAATTGCCAGGGATATTATTTCCCTGGCACGCTTTTCGCCTTCTTCTTTGGCTTTCTCCTCAATATCCTTAATCATTTTGGCCGCTTCGTGCTGTATTTCCTTTTCAACATCAGCCAGTAGTATCTGCCGGGCTTCTTCGGATGACATACCGGAAACCCGTTCCAGTTCAGCCACCTGCTTATTGTAAATCTGGTTCAAATCCTGTTTGATTCTTTCAGCTTCAGCTTCTTTTTTGCTTAATGCCTCTTCTTTTTTCTCCATGGATTCGGTTTTCCGATCCAGGCTTTCTTCCTTTTGCATCAGGCGGCGCTCCATTCGCTGCAGCTCTGACCGCCTTTCCTTATTTTCCCGTTCCACCTCGTTGCGAAGTTTTAAAACCTCTTCCTTTGCTTCCAGAAGAGTTTCTCTTTTTCTTGCTTCGGCAGCCTTCTCAGCCTCTTCAACCAGCCTTTTAGCCTGTATTTCAGCTGAAGTTATTTTGGCCTCGGCAATAGATTTTCTGACCAGATATCCAATGGCAAAAGAAATAATAATTGCCAGTACTGTTATAATAACAACATAGATTGTCGACACACTTATCCACCTCCTTTTACATCTGTCATTTGACGATAAGATAAACTCAAAATAAACAAAAAAACACCGAGTCTTACTCGGCAGAAAATGAATCAGATCTACTTAAACTTGTCCGCAATGGGCAGGAGAAAACCATTGCCCATTAAAGGTTAACTCCAGCAATTAAAATACAGCCCTACCCTTTATAACGGGATAGGAAGCGGAAAGTATGATGTTAAATATATCTTAACATGCAAGTAGCAAAATCCAATTCTATTTTCTCCCACGGTATATTGTACATTTTTATAATATACCTGTCAAGATGTCAGGGCTGACGCATATTTTCCAGGTAGTCACAGACCCTGTCCACAACTTCCTGACTAAAACCTCTTCTTCTTAAAAAAGAGGCTATATTCACAAGAGGATAGTCATTACCCCTGCGCTTTTTTTTACCTATGGCCAGGGCCAGGGCTATCCGTAATTCAGCTTCTGGATCAATATTACTCAGAGCCTCGTCCACCAATGATTCCTTTACACCCAGATTTTTCAACTCCCCCGCCAGCACTGCCCGGGGGCGAAGTTGTCTTTTGTCCACGTAGTCCTGAGCGTAGGCCTGGTCATTAAGCATACGGTATTCCAGCAGACTACTGATAACCTTGCTTACTATATTTTCATCAAAACCCTTCAAAAAAAGCTTTTGCTTCATTTCATACTCGGTTCTGGAGCGATAGGAAAGGTATTTATACGCAGCTTTACGCGCCTTTTCAAACTCCTCACTGAAAAGCATAATACCCCCCGAGCTGATAATTCAAGACCAAATTTCGAAACACCGACCCCCGGAATTTATACTTCTACAATGTCGTCAAGTTTTCCGGAGCCACCGGCGCGCAGGTTGAAGTGTTCTCTAACCTTGTACTCTATCTCGTTAAGCAAATCCGGCCGCTCTTTAAGCATTTCCTTGACATTTTCTCTTCCCTGCCCCAGGCGGTCATCCCCATAGGAATACCAGGCCCCGCTCTTGTTGACTATATTCAGGTCGGCGGCTATGTCTAAAATGGTTCCCTCGCGGGATATACCTGACCCGTACATGATATCGAAATCAGCCTGTTTGAAGGGAGGCGCCACCTTGTTCTTGACCACCTTGACCCTGGTGCGATTGCCAATAATATCTCCGCCCTGCTTCAGTGATTCTATCTTGCGCACGTCAAGGCGTACCGAGGCATAAAATTTTAGAGCCCGACCGCCTGGGGTGGTTTCGGGACTGCCGAACATTACCCCAACCTTTTCCCTGAGCTGGTTTATAAATACCACCACTGTCCTGGACTTGCTGGTAATCCCAGTCAGCTTTCTCAGTGCCTGGGACATCAGGCGGGCCTGAAGGCCCACATGGGCATCTCCCATTTCACCGTCTATTTCAGCCTTGGGCACCAGGGCAGCCACCGAGTCAACCACCACCACATCCACAGCCCCGCTGCGAACCAGGTGCTCGCATATTTCCAGTGCCTGTTCACCGGTATCCGGCTGTGCCACAAGCAAGTTATCTATATCAACCCCTATGTTTTTTGCGTATGTGGGATCGAGAGCATGCTCCGCATCAATAAAGGCGGCAATTCCCCCTAATTTCTGGCTTTCAGCAATTAGATGGAGAGCAACGGTGGTTTTTCCGGACGATTCCGGCCCGAATATTTCAATTACCCGGCCTCTTGGGATTCCACCCAGGCCTAAGGCAATATCCAATGATATAGCCCCTGTGGGTACCGTATCAATGTTCAGCCTGGCAGGTGAATCCCCCAGTTTCATAACAGCGCCCTTGCCGAACTGTCGCTCAATCTGCGACAGGGCCACATCCAGCGCCTTTATCCTATCAATTCCAGCCATAATCAGGCTTCCTCCTCATTCACAATAACAGCTTTGATCTACAGTTATTTTACCTTAATGTTACATAGCCCGTCCACTCTTTTTCAGTCACGGTTTTTCCGGTGACAGCACATTATACGACGGCATTTGACAATAGCCTGCCGGAGGATGATTTTCGCAATAAATAAGCATAAAGCCGGAGGATGAATTCCCCCGGCCTTTTTTGCATTGCATTTACCATGTTATGTTAACCTGAGTCTACCCCGCCTATTTTCAGGTGTTTCCAATCTATCTCCTTCTGGCTGGCTCCACGCTTACCTTCCTGCCCTTTATGATGGTCTGGCGGTGCATGTAGCCCATTACACAACTGGCCCACTCGTCCGGGACTTCCACAAAGGTGAATTTGTCATAAATCCTTATGTCTCCCACCAGGTTAGCCGGTATGCCTGTTTCATCGCACATTATACGAACCAGTTCGGGGGGCCTGATGTTGTCGGCGCGTCCTACGGTTATAAAGAGTCTGACCATACCTTGCTTGGCCCCGGTGTTTTCGAAAGAGGTGTCGTCGGTGTGATCGGTCAAAGGCAGGCCCTCTTCCTCCATCGGGTCAAGGGACATTTTTAGGGCTGCAGCCGCAATATCAACGGGATCATAGTCATCCAGAAGGGGGTCGATCATGGTTCTGAAATAACCAAGTTTACCCTCTTCAATGATCATGCGCAACCTTTCTTTCTGCCCCTCTTTCTGCCTTTCAACTATATCGGCCAGTTCAGGAAGATGTTCCCTGCGGATTCTGCTCTTGGTCAGCCTTTCTATCAGCCGTAGCTGGCCATAGTCCCTGGGGGTTACCAGGGTGACCGCGGTACCCGTTTTCCCTGCCCTGCCGGTTCTTCCGATACGGTGAACGTAAAACTCCACGTCCTGGGGCAAGTCGTAGTTTATAACGTGGGAAACATTCTCTATGTCAAGGCCCCTGGCAGCCACATCGGTGGCTACAAGTACCTCTATCTGGTTGTTTTTAAAACGCCTCATCACCTGGTTTCTTTGAAGTTGACTCAAATCTCCGTGCAGGGCGGCCACCCGGTAGGCCCTGGCTTCCATCCTGGCCACCAGCTCGTCCACTCCCCTTTTGGTCCTGCAAAAAACTATAGCCTTGGTTATATCAAGAGCATCCAGCAGCCTGGTCATGGTTTCCACCTTGGACCGCTCCTTGGTTTCGTAGTAAACCTGGTCAATCTGGGGGACAGTGATATTTCCCTTGCTGACGGTGACATATTCAGGGTTTTTTAGATAGCGGTTGGAAAGGTCCAGCACCTCACCCGGCATGGTTGCGGAAAAAAGCAAAGTCTGCCTGCTCTCCGGTGTAGCCTTCAATATGGTTTCCACATCATCAATGAAGCCCATATCCAGCATTTCATCGGCCTCATCCAGCACCAGCATCTTTACATCATCAAGATTCAGCGTCCTCCTCCTGAGATGGTCCAGAAGCCTTCCTGGGGTTCCTATTACAACCTGCACTCCCTGTCTCAGCACCCTTATTTGTCTGTCTATGGATTCGCCCCCGTAAATGGGAAGTGTCCTCACCCTGCGGTGGCGTCCAATGCGTGATATTTCCTCGGCCACCTGTATGGCCAACTCCCGGGTTGGCGTCACAACAAGGGCCTGTACCCCTGCTTTAAGATTTATCATTTCCACGATGGGTATGCCAAAGGCCGCCGTTTTACCAGTTCCGGTCTGTGCCTGACCGATGATATCCTTTCCCTCCATCAGTAGGGGGATGGCACTGGCCTGAATGGGGGTTGGTTCCTCAAAACCCATGTCGGTCAATGCCTGGGCAATTTTTTTACTTACTTTCAGCTCTCCAAAATCTACAAATTCTATCGGCAAATCACATTCTCCCTCTTTTTATAAATAATTACGCTTAGGCGTATTTTAGGTTGTAGAGTAATTATACTTATAACCAATAACCAATAACCAATAACAGCTTACAGCTTGCGGCTTACAGCTAAATAGGAACACAACAGTTCAAGGGCAGCCCTGCAGGCAGTCTCCCTTATTTCCCGCCGGTCACCCCCGAGGCGCAGTTCCTTGCTCAAGGCCCCACCGGGTCCTTCCAGGGCAATATACACCAGCCCTACAGGCTTCTCCGGGGTTCCCCCTCCCGGCCCGGCTATTCCTGTTACGGCAAGGCCTATGTCAGTCTGCAACACCCTTTTGGCCCCCCCGGCCATGGATAGGGCGACCTCGCGGCTGACAGCGCCATATGCAGCTAATTCCCCGGCCGGAACTCCCAGAACACCTTCTTTTACCCGATTGTCATAGGCCACCACTCCCCCGGCAAAGTATACGGAACTTCCAGACACACGGGTGATTCTGGATGCAATCATTCCGCCGGTACAGGATTCGGCCAGCCCCAGGGAAAGACACTGTTCCACCAAAAGCCTTCCCGATTCAGCCTCCAAACCATAATCTCCACAGCAGCAAGTCAAGGTGCCCACCCTACATTCCCTTAAAAATCCCCTAAACAATATATTATTCGCCGGTGCCCACAAAATACCTCTTTTTTATGTAAAAGGCTGTAAAGACTTCCCAGGGCGGCAACGGTAACAGAAAGCATGGTGCGCCCGCAAGGAAATGTTGTCTTTACAGCCTCGTTACCAGTTTTTCCGTTTTATTCTTCTGCTATACATTTAGCTTTAGTGTACCCAAAATTTCCCTTAGCTGGACACCTGAAATTTTCTCCTGCTCCAAAAGCAGATCTGCCACCTGGGAAAGTTGGAGTTTTCGCATTTCAAGGAAAATCTGGACTCTCTCCTCCTGGGACTGAAGAATTTTTTTCTGAGTCCTGTAGCGAAAGCTTCTGGGCAAAGTCTCCGGGTCCACCACACCCAACTCTGACATTCCTGAGTTTATAATCTGGTCGGCGGTTTTGGTAGCCTGAAGATAGTCGTTGCCGGCACCGGTACTCCGGCTCCCAAGCATCATTTCCTCGGCCAGTGCCCCGGCCAGCATGACGGCTATCTGGTTCTCCAGGTAATCCCTGGTATAAAGGTAGGTATCATCTTCAGGGGTCTGTCTCATATAACCCAGAGCCTGCCCCCGGGGTGTGATGGTAAGTGTTGAAACTGACCCTTCCCTTAGTTCCTCGCACATAAAGGCATGACCGGTTTCATGGATGGCAATTCTGTTCAATTCTAACGGGGAAGGCCTGCGATCCAGACGTTCACCCATCATAACCTTATCCACGGCCTCGTGAAAATGTCCGTGATGAATCTGGGCCAGACCTTCGCGCATGGCCAGTATTGCTGCCTCGTTGGCCAGGCTTTCAATATGAGCCCCGCTGAATCCAAATGTTTCCCTGGCAATGGACTCAATGTTGACATCCTCGGCCATGGGTTTATTCCGGGTATGAAGCTTCAGTATTTCAAGCCGACCCACCCGGTCCGGCAGCTCCACCTTCACCTGCCGGTCAAAACGTCCCGGCCTTAAAAGAGCGGGATCCAGCATGTCCACCCTGTTGGTGGCCGCTATAAGCAGCACCCTGACCCTGTCATCCACTCTGATCCCATCCATCTGCACCAAAAGCTCATTGAGTGTCTGGTCATATTCCAGGTGGCTGCTTGTCTGACCCCTTTTTCCACCCAGTATCTCAATCTCATCAATAAAAATAATAGAATTATTTTTGCCCATCTTCTGGGATATTTCACGGGCTGTCTGAAAGAGCTTTCTTACCCTCTGCGCTCCCACTCCGGCATACATCTCAATAAACTCGCTTCCGGAGGCCGTCACAAAGGCGGCATCGGTGTACCCGGCAGCAGCCTTGGCCAGCAGTGTCTTGCCTGTTCCTGGAGGACCGGTAAGTAATATCCCCTTCAGTGGTCGGATGCCCAGTTTCTGTATGTCATTGTGGTTCTTAATAAAATCCAGTGCTTCCTGAAGCTCCTTTATGGCGACAGCCTGCCCTCCAATATCTGTGAAGGAAGTTTCCTGCCTCCCTATTGCTGCACCCTCGCTGAAGTTTTTGGACACCACACCCCTGGAGCGGGCTATAAAATAAAGGGCCGTACCGGCTCCGGCAAGGAAAATCAGAGGTATTACGTCATAACCGGCCACTGCCAGAAATATAACCACGGCCAGGCCAAAACCGATACCAATTTCCTTAATCAGGACACCCGCCCCCCTTCACTGTCTGCGGAATATGACGCCAAATTTTCCCCGGTGCGGGGTAGTATCTCATACAAATATTTGTTTCCGTGTATTATCTGGATATACATACGCTGGCCATCCATAAAGACCCTTGCGCTGGCGCCATCCTGGACTGCCCGGCGGCCAATGTAATTCTCCATTTCCAGGTAATTTCCCCGCTCCATGGCCTCGTATGCCGCCAGCCTGGTGTGGTAATATATTCCTTCCAGGGTGGCATCGCGATCATCTTTTATAGTTATTTTGGTGTTTCTGCGTCCTACAACCTGCTGCACCGACTGGCTGATGCCGTTGTATGACTCCTGGATGTTGTCCACTTTCCGCAGCTTTACCTCAATTTCCAGGACAGGACCCTGGTCGTTGATTTTATAGGAAGCCACCTCCCCGTTTTCTCCCAGAATACGGGTCAGGGGACGTTCGTAATTATATCTTTTAAAGGTCCACTGGGCTCCCCATAAAACACCTATACCCACCAGCAAGGCCAAAATCACCACTGGAATCTTTATCCCATTCCACTGCATAATTCACCATCCCCTCAAATTCTGTATTGCTGTTACTGACGTAAAAGTGACAAAAAAATCAAATCCAACTACTTGATCAGTCACTGAAGGTATCTCGTGCCCGGCCCGAAAATTGGCTGACAACAAGGTATTATAACATAAGGGACTCAAATAATAAGCAGGTAATGGCTGTAAGCATTACCTGCCCCTTACTGCTATGTTATATTTAATAAAGTCAGATGTTAGTTCGTCAGTTACTAAAAAGGGTGTATTAGTAAATTATATTTTCATCCTATGTCGCGCCACATTTTTGCGCATGGGAGTCTGGCTTTTACCTCGACCGTAAAGCAGTACCCAGACATTGTCAGATTCCGTCTTTTTTAATTATCCACCAGCTGCGGTAAAAATAATCCCAGCCTGACCATATAGTGAAAAAAACCGCCACAGCCATGGCTGTATAACCGAGTAAAATGGGCAAATCCTTTATAAACAGGGCCACCATTGCAACAATCTGGGTTACTGTTTTGACCTTACCCAATCCTCCGGCCGATATTATATTACCATCGGACGCCGCCAATACCCTTAATCCGGTAACGGCAAATTCCCGTCCAATGATGATCAGCGCAACCCAGGAAGGCAGTCTGTGAAGCTCCACCAGTACAAGCAGGGCCGCGGTCACCAATAGTTTGTCCGCCAGTGGGTCCATTATCTTGCCAAGTTTTGTAATCATTTTATGCTTCCTGGCTATATATCCATCCAGTCCGTCGGTGCTGGCGGCCAGTATGAAAATTAAAGCGGCTATATAATCCCCGTGTGGAATTTGAAGTGTGACAGCTGCCACAAAAACAGGTATAAGAAAAATCCGCACCATGGTCACGCGGTTAGGCAAATTCATGGAACCAGTACCCCCCTCAGGCCATAATCAAAGGATCTGGTTACTCGCACATTAACCATTTCTCCGGGGGAAGTTCCTCCGGGTCCGGCGGAAAAAAGTACCGACCCGTCTATTTCCGGAGCATCGCCCTCGGTTCTTCCTATGTATAAATTGGAAATACCCGGCTTTTTTCCATCAACCAAAACCCTCACCGGGGTATTTACCTTTAGGAGGTTATGGCTGCGGGATATTTTCTTCTGAAGAGTCATAAGCCTGTCGTACCTGTGCTCTTTCACCTCTTCGGAAACAGTGTCCCTCATGTTTGCAGCCGAGGTCCCTTCCTCCGGGCTGTATTTAAACACTCCCATCCTTTCAAAGCGGGTTTCCTCCACAAATCTGTAAAGATCTTCAAACTTGACCTCATCTTCGCCGGGAAAACCCACTATAAAGGTGGTTCTGAGAGTAAGACCGGGGATCGACTCCCTTAGATTGTAGACCAGCCGCCTTATCTCTTCCGACCTGCCCCTGCGGTTCATGCTTTTTAAAATGTGATCATTTATATGTTGAAGAGGAAGATCAATATAACGGCAGATGTT
>Ga0209347_1003769_pt1 | contig 16950 bp, 15 predicted proteins | sample AutmiccommuBRH23_FD_187382 | JGI IMG/M metagenome (GOLD analysis project Ga0209347, IMG submission 187382) | Deep subsurface microbial communities from Mt. Terri, Switzerland - Autotrophic microbial communities BRH/23 (SPAdes) (version 2) | ecosystem: Environmental > Aquatic > Deep subsurface >...
ATCTTCATGCATTGTCTGCCCGCGCACCGCGGCGAAGAAGTGGCGGCCGAGGTCTGTGACGGGCCGCAGTCGGTCATCTTCGACGAGGCGGAGAATCGTCTCCACGTGCAGAAAGCAATCATGGTTACGCTCATGAAGGGGCGGAAGCGAAGCTGAAATCGATGCCGGAACCGGGCGCAGGAAAAAGACAGTCATCCAAATCAGGGATCGCGATCATCATCGCGCTCGGCCTGGTGTTTTTCGCGCTCGTCGCCGCGCTGGTGATCTTCTCCGGGAAGGAACCGGCCGCCGAAAAGGCCGCGCTCGAGGACCTCTACGTGGTCCCCCCCACCCTCCGCCTGAGGGCGAGCCCGAGCCTCGAGGCCCCGATCCTCGCCAATCTCCAGCGCGGCGAGCGGCTCGTGCAGCTCGGCATGGACGAGACGTGGGCCAACGTTCGAAGAGAGGACGGCACGGTCGGCTGGTCCGAGCGGCTCTACCTCGAAACGAAAAGCGATCACGACCGGCGGGTCGCGCGATACACCGCGATCCGCCTCCTCCCTCCGCTGGAGGGGAAAACCGAGCGGTCGTCGCCGCTGTACTCAGGCCCAGGCATCTTCTTCCCGGTCATTGGTGAGATCGGGCCCGAACAAACCCTCAAGATCTACACGCGCGATCACGACTTCTACGCGATCGAGACCGGCGGCGACCTCGCCTTCATCGAAGCGGATGCCGTGGACCTTTCCGGAGCCGGCGCCGCGGTATTCGAGGTCGCAGCCTCACAGCGGACCGCGGATATCGAAGAGGAAGACCCCACGCTCACCGCTTCGCTTCCTGATTTCGAGCCGCCATTCGACGAGAGGCTGGATGAGATCGAGCCGGCCCCCGCTCCCCCGCCTCCCCCGGCACCGTCGCCCGCTCCCTCGCGCGGGACGTATCCCGGCGTGCCGCCCGGAGGCACCGAGCCCGTCGTGATCTCGCGGGTGATGCCGCGCTATCCCCCCGCCGCCAGGGGCAGCGGCGTCGAAGGAACCGCGGTCGTCCGCGCGGTGGTTCGCCGCAACGGAAGAGTCGGAAGCGTCGAGGTGCTCCGCGACCCCGGCATGGGGCTGGGTGATGCCGCCGCCGACGCGGTGAAACGCTGGCGCTTCACCCCCGCGCGCCTCAACGGCGAGGCGATCGAAGTCCACTACAACGTCACCGTGAACTTCCGGCTATCGGACTGACGCCAGATCTCGTAGGGACCGGCTGCGCCGGTCCGGTCCCGCGGAGCGGGAGGGTGAGGGCGGGCGCGTGACGCAAGACTCCACGGCATGAACCCGACAGGTTTCATGAGGAGGAAACGCCCGACGAAGGCTCGCACCACGATAACCGTGGCCGGCCAACAAATCGGGCCCCCCGCACGTCGCTTCGCGACCGGACCGGCGCAGCCGGTCTCTACGCTTGCACTCACCCCCGCCCGATCAGCGCGCGCAGCTTGCCCAGGTTCCGGATGTCCGCCTCGAATTCGTCGGGTTTGGGCGTCTCCAGCATCTTCGGGATTCGCAGGAACCGGGGATCGTTGATCACCGCCGCGAACGCGTCGAGTCCGATCTCCCCCTCCCCGATATGTTCGTGGCGATCGACTCTCGATCCGAGCGGCTTCTTCGAGTCGTTCAGATGAAAGGCCCCCACCTTGTCGACGCCGACTTCCCGATCGAGCTCGTCGATCATCCGGTTCCATCCATCCGCCGATCGGATGTCGTAGCCGGCGCTGAAGACGTGGCAGGTGTCGACGCAGATCCCGACGCGATGAGGCTCGTCCACGGCCCGGATCACGCGCCCCAGCTCTTCGAAGGTGCACCCGAGGCATGATCCCTGCCCTGCCGCGGTCTCGAGAAGAGTCACCACGCCGCTCTCGGGAAGAATCCGATGAACCCTGTCGAGGGCGCGCGCAATCTGGTCGAGCCCCGCGTCGATCCCCGCTCCAACATGAGCGCCCGGGTGCAGCACCACCGATTCGACCCCGAGCTTCTCTGCGCGCCCCAGCTCGTCCACCAGGCCGTTGACCGACTTCTCCAGAAACTCCGGATTCGTCGTCGCCAGGTTGATCAGGTACGCGGCGTGGATCACGACCGGCGGGTTTCCGGCCTGCCGGCGAAGGTCGCCAAAGGTCGCGCACTCCGCATCTGCGAGAGGCTTCGCCTTCCACTGGCTGGCATTCTTCGAGAAGAGAGCGATGGCGCTCGCGTCGACGGTCTTCGCGCGCTCGAAGATGGTCGTGACGCCGCCACGAGTGGAGAGATGCGCTCCTAGAAGATCTCCCGGAGCGTCGTGAAACTGGAACCGATTCCGCGGTGGGTTCGCGCGCATGCCGAGCGCCCCAACGGGCTGCCGGCGAGGAATATTCGTCCCGCGTCAGCGCCCGATGCCGAAGGTGCGCTCGGCGAGAAACCACGGCTCGCGACGGCCGAACCAGGTGGCGAGCGCGACTCCAAGGCCGACGATCGACGCCACGATCCACGCGACATTGCCCACCATCGGAACGAGCCTGAGGGCGCCGAACGTGACCGCGCCGATCATCGTGAGCGCGAGATCCCCCCGCAGCCATCCCCCCGACAGTGCCTCCGCGTGCGTGCGCGGTCCGGCCAGAATCGCGCCGACGGCATGGAAGACCGCTACCATGCCGTACACCTTCGCCACGAAGGCGAATCCACCGAGAAGCGCCAGAAGGAGCGCCCCCACACCCCACGAGACCAGATAGCCGAAGGCGACGGCCGTGAGGACGAAGCTCGTGAACGCCACCAGTCCAAGCAGAAACGCGTAAAGAAGGCTGGCCCGCGCCTCGAGCGAGCTCGCGCGCACCTCACGCCCGAACAGCAGCACGACCGGGATCGAGACGAGCAGCCAGAAGAGAGTGAAGGCGAGCTTGATCGCTGCGGCGGCGAGAGAGAACGGCTCGCTGACCATCGTCACCAGCGCGTCGCTTCCCGAGTCCGACATCAGCGCGCTCGCGGCCGTCGGCGCGACGATCTCGCCACCCACTTTCTCCTGCGAGACTCCGGAGAGGTTTCCGCCGATCGCGACCAGGTCGCGGCCGATGCTTCCCTCCCGGCCGAGAGTGATCTGGGAGCCGAGGGCGACGACGCGCCCTTCGATCTTTGCATTGATCGTGACGTCCGAGCCGAGCGCCTGCACGTCCCCCGCGACCGGCGCGTCGATCACCGCCGTCTTTCCGACGAACACCAGGTCCCCGCCCGACCGTTGCGCGCCCGGGCCGACCTGTCCCCAGGCGCCCGGCGCGCCGAAGACCAGCAGGAGCAGAGCGGCCGCGACCAGAATCACCGCAGACCCTGCCGTCTTAGCGGGAACGGACATCGTACCCCCTCGGTCCGCGGCGCAGCAGCGCGAACAGCAATAGATTCACGAGCACCACGCCCACGCCGATGATGATATGGAAAACCGTGGGAGCGCTGCGGACGAATGCGCCCATCGACTCGGTCGCCGCGAAAATCGCCTTCCCCTGTTGCGCCACTCCCCGGAGCGCCTCACCGAAGCCTTCGAGAGGCGAGAAACCCAGCATTGCGAACGCGGCGACCGCCGCGGCGAAAAAGAGAGCGATCGAGAGGAGCACGGTCAGCCACGACCTGGTGTGCGCCCCTTCCCACGGCGCCACCGGGAGCTGTTCGGTCAGAATTGCCGCCAGGGAGCCGGCCGGCTCGGGAGCGGTCTGCTCGATCGCCAGGTCGATTCTGGCGAGCTCCGCTTCTCGCGCCGCACACGTCGCGCAGCTCGCCGGATGGAGAGGAACGCTCTCCGGGTCGTCCTGCCACCGCTCGCACTCGGGATTCTTCATAGGGGCTCCGTGTAGTGACCGAGTTGATCCTTCAACAGATTCCGTGCCCGGAACAACTTGTTCTTCACCGTTCCGAGAGGCAGGCTCGTCATGGCCGCGATCTCTTCGTATGAAAGCTCCGCGAAATGGCGGAGCTGAATCAGCTCGCGGTAATCCGGCGGGAGCCGCTCGACCGCTTCGTCGATCGCGACCGCAAGCTCCTTGTTCTTGAGATCGCGGTAGGGGGACACCCCCACGTCCGAGAACTCCCACTCCTTCCCGTCCGACTCATCGTCGGTCGTCCTGGTGAGAGAGACCTCCGACAGCGTCCGCTTTCGGAGCGCGTCGATCGAGGCGTTTTGGGCGATCCGGAAGAGCCAGGTCGAGAACTGATACTTCGGGTCGTACCGGTCGAGCGCGAAATAGACCTTGGTGAAGATCTCCTGCGCGAGATCGTGGGATTCCTCCCAGCGACGGGTGACTCGGTAGACGTAGTTCACGATCCTCTTCTCGTACCGTTTCACCAGGTCGCCGAAAAGGTCGTGCTCGCCCGTTAAAATGCGGGCTACCATGGCTCTGTCGTCGAGCGACGTGCGCTCCGGCATCAAATTCCTACGGCTCCCGACATCGAAAGTTTCCATGCGATCATAGCAGCGCGAGCCCGGGGCCATCGCTTCCTCGCTGCTGATGACAGCTTCCCCCGGCGACTCCGCACCACGATCCGGCACCATGATCGAAATCGACCAGCTCGTCAAACGTTACGGCGATTTCACGGCCGTTGACGGGATCTCGCTCACCGCCCGCCCCGGCGAGATCTACGGCTTTCTCGGGCCCAACGGCGCCGGAAAAACGACCACGATCCGGATCCTGGCGGGTCTGTCCATTCCAACCTCCGGAACCGTCCGCCTGGCGGGAATCGACGTGGTCAGCCGCCCGACCGAGGCGAAATCAATCACCGGGTACGTTCCGGACCGCCCCTTTCTTTACGAAAAGCTCACCGCGATGGAGCTCCTCCGCTTCGTGGCGGACCTCTATCGCCGCCCCTGGAAAGATTGTCAGGCGCGGGCCGAGCCGCTTCTCGAGCTCCTCGGTCTCGGCCCATGGGTCGACTCGCGGATCGAGAACTACTCCCACGGAATGAAGCAGAAGCTCGTCCTCGTCGCGTCCCTACTCCACGATCCCTCCATTCTGGTGATCGATGAGCCGATGGTCGGGCTCGACGCCCTCGCCCAGAAACAGGTGCGCGTTCTGCTCCGCGAGGAGGCGAATCGCGGCAAGACGGTCTTCCTCACCACGCACACGCTCTCGGTGGCGGAGGCGATCTGCGACCGGATCGCGATTCTCCATCGTGGGACGATCGCAATCGAAGGCGGAGCCGACGCGATCAAGCTCGCGGCCGGCCGCGCGGAAGGATTGCTCGAGGACGCCTTCCTCGCGATCACCTACGAGGAAGAGCCGGCATGACGATCGGGGAGCTTCGTGCGGAATGGCGCCGGGCCTTCGAGCGGAGCGGCCTGAACCCGGGCGACGCCGACCTGCTGATCGGGGACGCGCTGGACCGCCCCTTCTCTTTTCTTCTCGCTCACGAAGAGGATCCCGTGAGCGAGGACCTCGCGGAAGAGGTCGCGTTGCTGATGCGGCGGCGGCTGGCGCGCGAGCCGCTGCAGTACATCCGGGGGCGGACCGAGTTCTTCGGGCGCGACTTCCGGGTCGACGATCGCGCGCTGATCCCGAGGCCGGAAACCGAGCTTCTGGTCGAAGAGATCGTTCGCGCTCTCCCTTCCGGCGCCCGCGTGATCGACGTAGGGACGGGAAGCGGCTGCATCGCGGTGACGCTCTCGCTCGAGCGGCCGGATCTTCATGTTCTCGCTACGGACCGCTCCCTCGAAGCGCTCGCTCTGGCCAGGAAGAATTGCGAGACGCTCGGCGCCCGCGTCCGCTTCATCGCGTGCGACGTCTTCTCGGCGGTGGCCACGCGGCTCGACGCGATTGCATCGAATCCACCCTACGTTCCATCCGCCGATCTCGCGGGTCTCGCCCCCGAAGTGCGCGATCACGAACCGGAGATGGCGCTGACTCCCGGGACGTGGGGGCTCGAGACGATCCAGCGCATTCTCGAGGATGCTCCGCGTCTTCTCGGCTCGAAGGGGCTCATCATCCTCGAGATCGGTTTCTCTCAGCATGAAGCGGTGACCGAGCTCGCGCGCAAGTTCGGTCGAACTGCGGCTTTCCGCGACGACTACTCCGCCATTCCGCGGATCGCGGTACTATCACCGCTTCGACCCGGAGGTGACTGATGGCGGAAGCTCACTGCCTTTTCTGCCGGCTCGCGGCCGGCGAGATTCCAGCGAAAAAAGTCTACGAAGACGACGACGTCATCGCCTTCCACGACATCAATCCGCAGGCGCCGATTCACGTCCTGATCATTCCGCGCAAGCACATCGCGAAGCTCGACGAGCTCGGCCCCGGCGACACCGAAACGGTTGGCCGCCTGCTGGTCAGGGCCGCCGCGATCGCGCGCGAACAGCAGATCGACTCTCCCGGCTTCCGCCTGGTCATCAACAACGGCGAAGCGGCCGGCCAGACCGTCTTTCACATCCACGCCCATCTCCTCGGAGGCCGCGCGTTTGCGTGGCCGCCGGGATAGAGAAGACAAGGCAGAAGGCAGAAAGCAGAAGGCAGAAGTAAAGTCAAAAGCAAGACAGTGGATCTCTGCTTTTGCCTTTGCTCTTACTTCTGCCTTCTGCCTTCTGCCTTCTGCCTTCTGCCTTTTCTTCTGCCTTCTGCCTTTTCTTCTGCCTCCTGCCTTCTGCCTTCTGCCTTGCCTTTCAGCCCTTGGCCCCTGCTGCTCTCAAGAACTCCGCCTTCGCCGCGTGCAGTGACGTGGGAATGTACGTCGCGCCGGACTGGCGTGTCTCGATCGCGTTCGCGGCGAGCGCCGAGCCCGATCCGACGAGCATCTTTCCCTGCATCACTTCCGACAGCTGGCGCAGCAAGGCCCACGCTTCCTCGAGGTGTTCCGGATCCGAGCAGGAGATGAAGACTGCGGGTGGGTCGACCTCGCGCACGTACTCCACAACCTCCGCCGGAGGCAGATCCGTGAAGAAGTCGACTGCCCACCCCTCGGCGCGGATCATCTGCGCGAGCATGAACGTGCCGAACGAGATCCTTTCCCGCCCAACCGAGGCCGCGACAACCCGCGGCGACTCTCGCGTCACGGTCGAGTTCCGGTCTCCCAGCTTGGTCACGATCTCCCGGATCGCATCTTTGATGAAGTGGTCCTGCGCCGTGCTGATCCGCCCTCGCGCCCGCTCTTCGTAGGAGAAGCTCAGCGCGGGCATCAGCAGTTCCGAGAACGCCGCCTCCATCGACTGCTCCTCGGCGTAGTGATCGGCGATGGCCGCCGCTCCGATCCGGTCGCGCGACAACAGACGGTTGTAGAAGGCGAGATATCCCTCGAGCAGAGACTCCCGTCCCATCAGAATCGAGAAGGGACGGAGGGCCGGGATGAACTCGCCGCCGACCACCAAAGTCACCGTGATCGGAACCGCGAGAATCAGTCCGGCAGGACCCCACAGCCATCCCCAGAGAATCGCCGAGACCAGGATGGCTACAGGAGAAACGCCGACGCGGTGGCCGACGACCAGAGGCTCGATGAACCCGCCGATGAGGTGATCGAGGACGAGAAAGAGCGCCGCGACCGCGAGTGGACGGCTCCATCCGGGATAGACGGCAATCGTCAGCAGGATCGGAAGTGCCGCGCTCACGGCGGCGCCGATGTAGGGGATGAACCTGAGGAGCCCCGCAAGGACGCCCCAGAGGAATGCGTGCGGCACTCCCAGAGCCCAGACGCCGAGGCCGACCAGGGTTCCGTAGCCGAAGTTGAGCGCCGCCTGCGTGAAGATGTAGCGCGTGATCCGGTGCGTCATCTCCCCAATCGCCTGGGTCGTGACGGTCAGGTTCGTGCGACCGGCCAGGCGGAGGATCCGGTCGCGGATCTTCTGCCCCTCGAGGAGGAGAAAGAAAACGAGAACGATGACGAGGAATGTCGTCGCGAAAGCCTCGAAGGCGGGAGCGAAGTCCTCGTACTGCTCGCCGAGCGTGCGCGGCGCCGGGATGACCCGCACCGCCATGTCGGGGCGCTCCTGAACTTCGCCGCTCTGCGCGAGCCGCTGGAGGGTGCGCTCGAAGAGCTCGAGCGAGCCTCCCGTCCGGCTCTGCACCGATTCGAGCTTCTGCTCGAGATTACCGGCATAAGCGCCGAACTCGTGCGCCAGGGTCGACATCTGCGCCGCAAGGCCCCAGGCCACCAGCGAGATCAGCGCGACCGCCGTCGCCAGCGCCACCACGACACCCGCGCGCCGCCCGATCCTGCGCTCGAGAGTCGCAGCGACAGGGCGGAGGACGAACGCGAGAAGAATTGCGATCGCGATCGGGAGAAAGACCGGCTTCGCGACGTAAAGCACCGCGAGCACCAGCACGGCACCCACGAAGAGCTTCGACGTGGAGAGACGCCGGTTGTCCCGGCGCCGGTCGACCACTGACGAATGCCCGCTCTCGAACTCTTTTTCCACTTGCAGGCGCGAGTGTACTGCGAGGCAGAAAAAATGGCAGAGGAAAAGATCCGAACGTCATAGCGAAACACGGCGGAACTCGTAGGGACCGGCTGCGCCGGTCCGGTCGCGAAGCGACAGTTGGAGGGTCGGGCGCTGCGAACTGTCACTTCACGAGAACCGTGAGCGCGACCGAACGAATGAACAAGAAGGGGTTCATCGACACGGCCGCTCGTTTCAATCGTGCCCTTCGCCCGCCCTCACCGTCGCTGCGCGACCGGACCGGCGCAGCCGGTCCCTACGGATGGCCCCTGGCCCCTAGTCTTTCGGCTTCCACCTGAGGATCGGATTCCGGGCCGCGCGCGCCTCGTCGAGCCTTCGGACGGGCGTGGTGTGCGGGGCCGAGCGGACCAGCTCCGGCGTTTCCTTCGCTTCTTTCGCGATCGCGATCATCGCCTCGCAGAAGAGATCGAGCTCCTCTTTCGGCTCGCTCTCGGTCGGCTCGATCATCAGCGCTCCCGCCACGATCAACGGGAAGTAGATCGTCGGCGGGTGGAAGCCGAAGTCCATCAGCCGCTTGGCGATGTCGAGGGTATGGACGTCGTTCTCCCCCTGCCATTTGTCGTTGAACACGACTTCGTGCATCGAAGGGGCGTCGTACGGAAGGTGATAGGAGGCGCGAAGCCTCGCGCGGACGTAGTTCGCGTTGAGGACCGAGATCTCGGCGATTCGCCGGATCCCTTCCGCCCCCATCGAGCGGATGTACGAGAGAGCCCGCACGAGCACGCCAAAGTTCCCGTTCCACGCGCGCACCCGTCCGATGCTGTCCGGATGGTCGTAATCGAGAAAGAAAGTCCCGTCCTCCCGCCGCTCGACCGAGGGGGAAGGAAGGAAGGGAACGAGCCGGTCGGAGACGCCGACCGGGCCGGCGCCCGGACCTCCGCCGCCGTGCGGAGTCGAGAAGGTCTTATGGAGGTTCGAGTGGAGGACGTCGATCCCCATGTCGCCCGGGCGGGCGATCCCGACGAAGGCATTCAGGTTCGCGCCGTCGCAGTAGAGATACGCCCCCTTCCGGTGAAGGATGTCGGCGATGCGGACGATGCCGTCCTCGAAAACGCCGAGGGTATTGGGCACGGTGAGCATCAGAGCGGCGACGTTCTCGTCGACTTCCCTCTCCAGAAGATCGAGGTCGAGCGTCCCGCGGGAGTTCGACTTGAGCTGCTTGACCTCGTAGCCGGCGAACGCGGCCGAGGCCGGATTGGTCCCGTGTGCGGAGTCGGGGATGAGGATGTATTTCCGCGGGTTCCCCTGCTTCGCGAGCGCCGCCTGCACCATCAGGATGCCGGTCAGCTCGCCGTGCGCTCCGGCGACCGGCTGCAGCGTCACGCGCGGCATGCCGAAGATCTCGCGAAGGCTCTGCTCGAGCGTCCAGATCACCTCGAGCGATCCCTGCACCTGCCAGTCGGGCTGCATCGGATGCGTCCAGGCGAGTCCCGCGACGCGCGCCATCTCTTCATTGATGCGCGGGTTGTGCTTCATCGTGCAGGAGCCGAGAGGGTAGAGACCCGCGTCGATCGAGAAGTTGAGCTGCGAGAGGCGCGTGAAGTGCCTCACCACATCCACCTCGGAGACCTCGCACTCTCCCGCGATCTCGTCGCGCCTCAGCGCGGCCGGGATCTTCGCGTCGAGGTCCATCTCGGGGACATCGAGCTCGGGAAGCCGATAGCCGCGCCGTCCGGCCCGGCTCTGTTCGAAGATCAGCGCGGAGCCCGACGTGCGGCTCGTCGCCTTCGTGTCGATTTGTGGATTCATCGTTTCGGTGGTCATGGTGTCCTCACCCGATCCGGCCGAGGGCGTCGGCGAAGCGGTCGAGCTGAGCGCGGGTGTGAAGCTCGGTCACCGCAATCAGCAGGTCGTTTTCCATCCCGGGATACCAGCGGCTCAGCGCGAGCCCGCCGACGATCCCTTCCTTCTCCAGTTCCGCGAGGACCTCGGTGGCCGGCCTCGACGTCCGCACCGCGAACTCGTTGTAGACCGGGCCGTCGAACGCATGCTTCACCTTGCCGTTCCCCGTGAGCCGGGTCCGGAGGTAATCCGCCTTGCTGCTGCACTGGACCGCGACTTCCCGCAGCCCCTTCTTCCCCATCAGGGAGAGGTACATGTTGGCGGCGAGCGCGATCAGCGCCTGGTTGGTGCAGATGTTCGAGGTCGCCTTCTCGCGCCGGATGTGCTGCTCGCGCGTGGCGAGGGTCAGCACGTAGGCGCGGCGGCCGTCGACGTCGACGGTCTCGCCGGCGAGGCGGCCCGGCATGTGCCGCTTCAGAGCGTCGCGGACGACCATGAAACCGACGTACGGACCGCCGAACTGCGGCGGGATTCCCCACGCCTGCCCTTCGCCGACCACGACGTCGAAACCGTGCTCTCCCGGAGGGGCGAGCAGCCCGAGGGAAGTCGCCTCGGCGACCACCGCGATCCGGATCACGCCGTCGACCGCCGTCGCTTCCGCGATCGCGTCGTAGTCCTCGACGATGCCGAAGAAGTTGGGCGACTGGATCGCGACGCCGAACGTCGACTCGTTCACCGCCTCACGCAGCGCCTCGAGATCGATTCGGCCGTCTTCGGTCCATCCAATCTCGATCACTTCCCAGCCGAGGTTCCGGGAGTAAGTGCGCAGCGTGTCGCGGTACTGCGGGTGAATCGATCCCGCCATGACGAAGCGGTTCCGCTTCTTCGCCACGCGCTCGGCGAGCAGCGCGGCCTCGGCCAGCGCGGTCGAGCCGTCGTAGAGCGAAGCGTTCGCCACGTCGAGGCCGGTCAGCAGACACTGATGCGTCTGGTACTCGAAGATCGCCTGCAACGTCCCCTGCGAGACTTCCGGCTGGTACGGCGTGTACGCCGTCAGGAACTCGGCGCGCAGCAGCAGCTGATCGACGCAGGCCGGCTGGTAGTGGGGGTAGACGCCCGCGCCGATGAAGGAGAGGTTCCTGTCGACGGAGAGGTTCTTTCCGCCGAGCTCCTGAAACCAGCGCCGGACCTCGATCTCGGACCAGGGTTTAGGGAGATCCAGCAGGCCATCGAGCCGGACTTCGGCCGGGATGCTGTCGAAGAGGCGATCGATCGAGTCGACGCCGATGGTGCGGAGCATTTCCCGCACGTCTTCTTCCGCGTTCGGGATGTAACGCATCGGAGCAGTCATAGGCATTCTTTGGTGGGGGAGCCGACAGGGCCGGACGCCCGCGGGGTCGAGGGTTGATGATGCGAGCCGGCCGCGATCGACCTCAACGCGGCTGGCCCGGACGCTTCCGCCACGGGCTTCTCACCCGGGCGGAAGCAGATTCTTCCGATCAGCTCTCGCTCTTGATGTAGTCGTCGTAGTCTTCGGCCGACATCAGCTGCTCGAGCTCGGACATGTCAGTCATTCTGATCTTGACCATCCAGCCGTCGCCGTACGGATCGGTGTTGACCAGGTCAGGCTTCTCGGTGAGGTTGTCGTTGACTTCGATCACCTCTCCCGACACCGGGACGAACAGCTCCGAGACGGCCTTGACCGACTCGATGCTTCCCAGCTCGTCGCCGACTTCGACCGTCGATCCAGCCTGGGGAAGCTCGACGAAAACGACGTCACCGAGCTCCTTCTGCGCGTAATTGCTGATCCCGATCAGGGCGACATCGCCGTCGAGATGAACGTACTCGTGACTGCGGGCATAGTAGTTTTCGCGAGGTTCCATGACTTGCAGACTCCTCTTCTTCAGCTCTTTTTTGGTCTTTTGTAGAACGGTGTCGGAACCACCCGGGCGCGCGCCTGCTTGCCACGGATGAGAATGTTCAGTTCGGTGCCCTCCGCCGCCAGGGCGGGAGTGACGTAGGCGAGGCCGATCGCTTTTCCGAGGGTCGGCGAATGCGTTCCGCTCGTCACGATACCGATCTCCTCGTCTCCCGAGACGATCGGATAACCGTGCCGCGCGATTCCGCGGTCGACCATCTCGAAGCCGACCAGCTTCTTCTTCGCCCCTTCGCTCTTCTCCCTCTCGAGGACCTCGCGGCCGAAGAAGTCGCCCTTGCCGAGCTTCACGATCCATCCGAGGTCGGCCTCGATGGGAGTGGTGGTGTGGTCGATGTCGTTGCCGTACAGCGCCATCTTGGCTTCGAGCCTCAGCGTGTCGCGCGCCCCGAGACCCGCGGGGATGACGCCCTTGTCGCGACCGGCTTCCAGCATCTTGCGAAAGAGCGGCTCGGCGACATCGGGGGCGACGTAGACCTCGAAGCCGTCTTCGCCGGTGTAGCCGGTTCGCGAGACGATCGCGGGCACCCCGTTCACCTGGCCGTGCGCGAAGCGGTAATAACCCATGGACGCGAGGTCGAGATCGGTCAGCTTCTGGAGAACGCCTTCGGCCTCCGGACCCTGGATCGCCAGCTGCGCGAACTCCGCGCTCCGGTTCTCCACCACGACGTCCATCTCCTTCGCCGCGTCCGCCATCCACTCGTAGTCCTTCTGGGTGTTCGAGGCGTTCACCACGACGAGAAAGTCGTCAGGTGCGTTCTGGTAGATGAGGATGTCGTCGACGAATCCCCCGGTGGGATAGAGGAGGGCGTTGTACTGGCACCGCCCGTTCTCGAGCTTCGAGACGTCGTTGCACGTCAGCGTCTGGAGAAGATCGAGCGCCTTCGGCCCCCGTACGAACACCTCTCCCATGTGCGAAACGTCGAAGATCCCCGCCCGCTCGCGCACCGCGCGATGCTCTTCGAGGATGCCGGAGAACTGAACGGGGAGATCCCAGCCACCGAAATCGACCATTTTCCCTCCCAGCTCGCGTTCGAGCCCGTTGAGAGGGGTCTTTTTCAGTGGCGTGTCGGGGGGTGTTTCGGCCATGCGGAGGAACCTCCGAAAGAGGGCGCAAACGTAACACGTGCAAATACAACCGGCAAGCGAATTCCGACCATGTCGAGAGGGGGCGAAATCACCGTAGGGTGTGGGGATTGCGAGGATCGTGGCTGGCCGGGGCGGGGGCAACGGGCACGAAGCAGGATCCTGCCATTTTGAGATCCTTCGGTCGCGCGCACGGCTTTCGTGAAGCGACCCCTCAGCGCGGCGCTCCCTCAGGATGACCCCCGGGGGCACTTCTGCCTTCTGCCTTCTGCCTTCTGCCCTCTGCCTTGCTTCTATTCGTCCTATTCGTCTCCCCCGCGCCGACCTCCCACCCCGCCATGAACTACCATTACTCCATGAAAGGCGAGATCGGAGACTTCCTCGACTACCTCAGCTACGAGCGAAATGTCTCCATCCACACGGTCGAGGCCTATCGCTCCGACCTGGACGCCTTCCTTCAATTCCTCACCAACGATTACTTCACCACGAGTTTCGAGATGCTCGACCCCCGCCAGATCGACCATCTGGCGGTCCGTTCCTGGCTCGCTCACCAGCAGCGACGCAAGATGTCCCGCTCCTCGGTGGCCCGCCGCCTCTCGGCCATCCGGACGTTCTTCAGGTTCCTGATGCGGGAGGGAGTCATCGAGGCGAATCCCGCCCGGACGGTGGCGACCCCGAAACGGGAAAAGCATCTTCCGGCCGTCCTTCAGGTCGCCGATATTGCGCTCCTCCTCGAGCAGCCCGACGCCTCCACCCCCCTTGGCCTCCGCGACCTGGCGTGGCTCGAGATCCTCTACGCCAGCGGGATCCGCGTGAGCGAGCTCGTCGCCATCGACCTCGACCACATCGAGCTGAGGGCGCGGCTGCTCAAGGTTTTCGGAAAAGGGTCGAAAGAGCGAATCGTCCCCTTCGGCCGCAAAGCCGAGCAGGCGATCCGGCGCTGGCTCGAAGCCCGCGGAGAGATCGTCGGAGAGAGGTTCGAGGAAGAGCAGCCGCTGTTCGTCAACCACCGGGGACAGCGGATCACCACGCGCAGCATCCGGCGGCTCCTGGCCCGTTACGTCCGCGACGCCGCTCTCCGCGCCGGCATCTCCCCCCACACCCTCCGCCATTCCTTCGCCACGCACCTGCTCAATGCCGGCGCCGACCTCCGCTCCATCCAGGAGCTGCTCGGCCACGTCTCCCTCTCGACCACCCAGAAGTACACCCACCTGACGGATTCGAAGCTGATCGAGGTGTATCGGAAGGCGCACCCGAGGGGATAAGCCAAGGCAGAAGGCAGAAGGCAGAAGGCAGAAGTAAATGCAAAAGCAAAAACAAATACAGAAGAGGAGGTTCCACACGGCTCCTGATCTCTGTCAAGCTACTTCCCGTAGTTCATTTCTTGATGTTGTCTTTGCTTTTACTTCTGCCTTCTGCCTTCTGCCTTCTGCCTTGCATTCACGATGATCCAGGCGATCGTGCATCACGGGATCCTGAGCGACACGATCGAGTATTTCGCGACCGTCGCCGGGCCGAGTCTCGACCGGAAGTTTTTCTTCGAGCAGATCCGCGACCATCGCGGGCCGCTGATCCGCTATTTCGGCGGTCACGCCGAAGTCGCGCTGCAGCCGGACGGCGTGCTTTTCTCGGGGAACGGCGGAATCTTCAGCGAGTACATGTTCGGCGGGCACTTCCCCGTGCAGGATCTGCTGAACGACGAAGTGGTGAACCGGCTGGTGATGTTCGGCGGGGTATACGACCGCGAGGCGAAAGAGCTTCGCTTCACCGGGCACACCAACGGGTTCGAGACCTACGACGATCTCTTCTTTCACGGGAACGCGGTCGCGAATCACTTCTTTTTCGTCGACGACCGCGGTGCGACGAAGACGGTCGAGCAGCGGCAGCAGCTGACCATCCGCGCGCTCGGCAAGCTGCTCAAGCGCTCCCATAAGGTCGGGCGCGGGCAGTTTCTAGACCTCAGTCACGAGCTGCACGACGCCCTCGGGGAGCCGGACTCCACGATCTTCCTCATCCGGCTCGTCCACCGCATCTACCAGCGCCACTACGAGGACTGCCGCGCGGCCTACCAGGGACAGAGGTCCCTCGCGGAGCTCGGAAACGTCTCGGCCGAGCGGCTCGGAATCGATCCCTATCAGCGCGAGCGCATCCAGATCGACGTCATCTACCACCACACCGAGAACCACCAGCTCATCGACGAGTACAAACGGGTGCTGGCGGCGTGCAGCGGCTCGCGAATCGGCCCCTCCGAGCGCGCCCGCCTGATGAGGCTTCGGACATTGTCGCTGCGCAACAACATCCCGCTGTCGATCTTCGACACGCTCGAGGACATCGTTCTGCAGGACGCCGGCCCCCGCCCGCTCGAGGTGGCCGAGAAGGAGCCTCCCTACATCCAGTCCACGCGCGAGATTCTCGAGGGATTCCTCCTCGGGAAGTCGGTCAGCCGCAAGCTCGGCCCTGCGGACCTGGTGACTCTGCTCGAGAACAAGCAGAAGGCCGTCGCCAGCCGCGATCAGTCATTCGAGGAGATTCTGCTCGAGACGGGGCGCGCAATCGACGAAGCGGCTCGCACCGAGGCCGACTTCGAGCGGATGGAATCGTTCGGCGAGCTCATCACGCTCTTCGATCGCTTCGACCACACCAGCATGCTCGTCAACAAGCTCGGCTTCATGGAAGACGTCGAGCTCTCGCCCGAGCACGTCCGCTCGATTCTGGGGAACATGCACGTGTTCGAGGAGCTCCGTCGAGGGCTGTTCCAGAGCCTCTTCATCGACCCGGTCGTCTCCAACGAGTACACGCTCTCCTACGGCCGCCGCAAGCTGTTCGCGATGATGCTCGGAATCATGCAGATCGACCAGAACGAGGCGACCATCCAGGAAGTCGCCGGCGAGATCGGCGGGATCAACCGCCAGGAGCGCGCCTACTTTTCCCTCTACCGCCTTGCCCGCAGACGCATGATGTCGTTCTACCTCGAGCTCAACACCGCGGAAGGCCGCGAGACCTTCCGGAAGGAGATCGCCGACGAGGCCTCGCGCGACAACGATCTGCGTGAGCTGACCGAGCTGATCGACGACAGGCTCATCGACGATGTCATCACCAAGATCCGCCTCGAGGCCTTCTACATCAACCAGCTGCTGCCGCGGATCGTCGACGAGCAGGATGCCGAGATCCGGGATGACTTCCTCATGAACTCGGGCCTCGACCGATTCCAGATCGAGGACCTCGAGGAGGAGTATTTCGAGATGCGCGACTTCCCGCCGCAGCTGCTCAACGCCATCCGTCAGCCGCGCGCCTGATTCAGTCGCCCGCCACCAGCGCGGTCATTCGCCACACTCCGCCCTTGCGGTTGAAACCCGCGCGGTAGCCGATCGGACTGCGAACATCGCCCGAAGCGACCCATCCCTCGACCCCTGCCTGCGTCCGCACGCGGACCCATGTCTCCGACTCCTCTTCACGCCGCACCAGCTCGAGAATCTCGAAATCGACCCGCGCCACCTCGGCTCCTTCCGGGTCGGGACGCTCCCGAACCACCACGCCGCTCCCCATCGCCGCCACGTGCTCGAACGCATCGACATCCTCGGGCCAGCTCGCGTAGACGTAAGGCGCCCAGAACATGCGATTGTCTCCCTCTCCGCGGAACGCGCCTCCGCCCCGGAGAATCGCCTCCAGCTCTTCCCAGAGGGCCGCGGAGCCCGACCCGGTCTCCCATTGATCGAGCAGCGCCTTGAAACCTCCCC
>Ga0209347_1003771_pt1 | contig 16935 bp, 12 predicted proteins | sample AutmiccommuBRH23_FD_187382 | JGI IMG/M metagenome (GOLD analysis project Ga0209347, IMG submission 187382) | Deep subsurface microbial communities from Mt. Terri, Switzerland - Autotrophic microbial communities BRH/23 (SPAdes) (version 2) | ecosystem: Environmental > Aquatic > Deep subsurface >...
GCTGCCGACGACGGGGAGACACTGAACGCACAGATACGTGAGATAGAAGAAAAACTGGCGCACATCCCCATGCTTTCACCCCTTCGTTTCACGACCGACAGACATCTCTATAACCGCTACTGGAACGTGAGAAACGGGCTCTTCACCTCGGCTGCTGCCAGTCGTCCGCCACACACCGCCAGCATCATCGAAGACGTGGCCTTTCGCGGAGAGATACTGGGGGATGCCCTCACCGATTTACGTCAATTACTCCGGCAAACAGGATATGATGATGCCGTGATGTGGGGGCACCTGCTCGATGGGAATGTTCACTTTACTGTCTTTCCTGACATCAACACTCCGGAAGGAGTGCAGAAATATGCCGGGTTCATGCACGAACTCTGCGATCTGGTCGCTGTCAGGCATGGCGGCAGCCTGAAGGCAGAGCATGGTACGGGGCGCAACATGGCACCTTTCGTCGAGAAAGAGTGGGGTGCCGATACCTACGATTTGATGAAACGGATCAAGCGGGCTTTTGATCCGGAGAACATCCTGAACCCGGGCGTGCTGCTCAACGACGACAGTGAAGTGTTCATCCGGAACCTGAAGCGCATTCCCGATGCCAATCCCATCATTGACAAGTGCATAGAGTGTGGTTTTTGTGAAGTGAGCTGCCCCTCTAAAAATCTCACGCTCACCCCGCGGCAGCGCATCGTGGCCTATCGTCATCTGGCGGATAATGCCATGAAGGGCAAAGGGAGGAAGCGATTGATTCAGGAACAGGCGAAAAAGATCTCCTATCCGATGGACGAGACCTGTGCCACCGATGGCCTCTGCAGCATCGCCTGTCCGGTAGGGATAGACACCGGCAAACTTATCAAGGAGTTGCGGTGGCAGCACAACGGGAGATTTGCAAACCGGATGGCAGATACGATAGCCGGTCACATGACCGGCACAACGGCACTGCTGAGAAGCCTCCTGAGTATACCCCACTCCATCGGCAGGAAGGTGGGTTATGACACCGTGGAGAACGCAGCGAAAGGGCTTTACAGGGTGGGTGACAGACTACTCCCCTTGTGGACGCGCTACACTCCCCAGGGAAGCCGGAAAATCACCGGAAACCTCTTCCCTGCCGATCATCCCGGAGCTCCCTGCGTTGTCTATTTCCCCTCCTGCATCACCCGTGCCATGGGTGGCCCGTCGTACGGATACAAAGAGACGGACGACCTGCCCGCGAAGATGCTCTCGCTACTGCATAAGGCAGGGTATACCGTCATCCTACCGGAGGAGAAAGACAGGCTCTGTTGCGGGATGGCGTTCAGCAGTAAAGGGTTTCGACAACAGGCCCGGAAAAAGGAGGATGAGTTGAACGAAGCATTGCTGAAAGCAAGCCGTAACGGTGAGCTACCCGTTGTTTGCGACATGAGCCCCTGCCTGTTGCATATGCGTGAGACCCTTGACCGGCGGCTTCAGCTGTACGATCAGGTGGAATTTATCCACGATTTTCTGCTGGGCCGGCTTCAGCTCACCCGGCAGCCTGTCACGGTGGCGATCCACACCACCTGCAGTGCCACCAAGATGCAGCTCGGGGAAAAGCTCCTTGCGGTAGCATCATGTTGTGCAGAGAAAGTAATTGTGCCGGAGAATGTGGATTGCTGTGGCTGGGCCGGAGACCGGGGGTTTTTCTATCCCGAGCTCAACAGGTCAGCGCTGGCACCACTCAGACAGGGCATACTGGATGCCCGGGAGGGCTATTCCAACAGCCGTACCTGTGAAATAGGATTATCGCTCAACAGTGGTATCGCTTATCAATCGCTGGTCTACCTGGTAGATAAGGCTACTGCACCGGATCCTCATTTCATCTGATCAAACCCCTTCCCATAGACCCCCACCACATTGCTCTGGGAGATAAAGGCGTTCTCGTCGATACTTTTTACCAGACGGAAGATGGAAGTGGACTCTGTTTTGCGGGCAAGGATGATCAGCACTTTCTGTGGTTGCTGAGAGTACCATCCTGTCCCTTCCAGTACGGTACACCCCCTGTGCAGCTCTCCGTTGACATGGGACGCAATCTCATTGTATTTGGCGGAAAAAATGATAAATTGTACCGACTGGCGTGCTCCGTTAATCACCAGGTCTACCGTGTAGTACATGACAGATACCACGATCAGTCCGTAAATAATCTTCTCAAAGCTTTGAAACAGGAAATAGGAACTGCTGACAATAAACAGGTCAATATACAACAATCCCCTGCCCATACTGATGTAATGATACTTGGTGATGATAGCCCCCAGGATATCGGTTCCACCGGTACTGGCATTCCTGGAGTAGACCAGTCCCAGTCCGGTGCCGCTGCAAATGGCGCCGATGATGCTCGACATCAGCGGATCGGCATGAATAAGCGCTTCCGTAATGTAGTTCTCAGCAACGCCCATCAATAGGGTGACGCCTATAACCCCGTAGAGTGCCTTGAATACATAGCCTTTTCCCAGGATAAACCAGGCGATCACGAGCATGATGCCATTTCCCACGAGAAAAATCAGGTATACCGGGATGTTGAACGCATACTTGAACAGCAGCCCCACTCCGCCCAGTCCGCCGGCAACAATCTCATTGGGCATGATAAACCCGGTAAATCCTATTGCAAACAGTACCAGCCCAATGGTGATGATAATATAATCTTTCCAGTAAAACGATCTGAGATAGCGCACCTCTTTCGCCATAGACGATGTTAAATTGACATTCTGAAACAAAGATGAAAAAAAGACAGGATTAAACCACGATGTTGACGATCTTTTTAGGAACAATGATCACTTTCTTCGGTGTCTTACCGTCGATCCATTTTTGAGAATGGGGATGCTCCAGTACCGTCTTTTCTATCTCCTCGTTCGTGGCTTCCGCAGAAAATTCAAGTATAAAACGTGATTTCCCGTTGAAGGAGATGGCGTAGGGGAAGGCATCTTCTTTCAAATGTTCCTCGTTCCACTGAGGCCATGCGGCGTCACAAACAGAGGTTCCATGGCCCAGTGCCTGCCACAGCTCTTCCGCGATATGCGGTGCGAAAGGAGCCAGGCATACAACCAGATCGTTCAGGATCGCTTTCTCCCTGCATTGAAGGGCAGTGAGCTCGTTGACACAGATCATAAAGGCAGAGACAGCAGTGTTGAATGAGAAATTCTCAATATCAAACGTCACCTTCTTGATCAGTTTATGCAGTGCTTTCAGCTCTTCTTTCGCTGGCCCATCCTCAGTAACGGCCAAAAGACCTTCCTTATAAAACAGGTTCCACACTTTGCGCAGGAACCGGTGTACTCCGTCGATACCGTTGGTATCCCACGGCTTGGACTGCTCCAGCGGTCCCAAGAACATCTCATACAAGCGCAGCGTATCTGCACCGTATCTCTCCACGATGTCATCGGGATTCACTACATTGAACATCGACTTGGACATCTTTTCCACAGCCCACCCACACACATACTTCCCATCCTCCAGGATGAATTCAGCGGATGCATATTCCGGGTTCCAGCGACGGAAAGCCTCAGTGTCCAGCAGATCGTTATGCACCATATTCACATCCACATGGATAGGAGTCACCTCGTAACTGTCCTTGAGGTTGAAAGAGACAAACCTGTTTGTCCCTTTGATGCGATAGACAAAATTACTGCGTCCCTGAATCATTCCCTGATTCACCAGCTTTTTGAACGGCTCCTCCTCGCACGACACACCGATGTCGAACAGGAACTTGTTCCAGAAACGGCTGTAAACCAGGTGACCCGTAGCGTGCTCTGTTCCCCCGATATAAAGGTCCACATTCCGCCAGTAACCGTTGGCTTTCTCCGACACCAGCGCATCGTTGTTGGCCGGATCCATATAACGCAGGTAGTAGGCCGACGAACCCGCAAAACCGGGCATAGTGTTCAGCTCCAGCGGATACCCTTCTTTGGTGTGCCAGTTTCTGGCACGACCCAGCGGCGGCTCTCCCGTCTCAGTGGGAAGAAACTTATCCACCTCCGGCAGTTCCAGCGGCAACTCCTCCTCACGGAGTGTATAGGGCATTGCATCCTTGTAATAGACAGGAAAAGGCTCTCCCCAGTAACGCTGACGGGAGAAGATGGCATCACGCAGCCGGAAATTGATTTTCCGGTAGCCAAGGCCTCTCTTTTCCACCTCGTCGATGGCGGCGGGGATCGCCTGTTTTACGGTCATCCCGTTCAGGAAACCGGAGTTGACCATGATGCCCTCTTTGGCATCGAAACTCTCTTCTGAGACATCACACCCTTCAATCAGTGGAACGACGGGCAGCCGGAAATGTCGGGCAAATACGTAGTCGCGACTATCGTGTGCCGGCACAGCCATAATGGCTCCTGTGCCATATCCGGCCAGCACATAGTCCGATATCCAGATGGGAAGAGGCTCACCGGTGAAGGGATGTGTGGCATAGGATCCCGAGAAAACGCCCGTCACTGATTTATCGGCCAACCGTTCCCTTTCGGTTTTTTTCTTCGTTTTTTCTATATACTCCTTAACGGCCTGATACTGTGCCGCGGTGGTAAGCTGTTCCACCAGTTCACTCTCGGGTGCAAGCACCATGAAGGTCACCCCAAAGATGGTGTCGGCACGGGTGGTAAATATATCGAAGGAGATCCCCTGTGTGGTGTCAAAATGCATCACGGCTCCCTCGCTGCGGCCAATCCAGTTACGCTGTGTCTCTTTCAGTGAATCGGTCCAGTCAATGGTGTCGAGACCGTCGAGCAGCCGCTGTGCATAAGCCGAAACACGAAGACACCACTGGCGCATTTTCTTCTGTACCACGGGATAACCACCGCGAATAGACAATCCCTCGCTCACCTCATCGTTGGCAAGCACGGTCCCCAGCTGCGGGCACCAGTTAACCATAGTATCTCCCAGATAGGCGATACGGTAATTCATCAGGATCTCCTGCTGCTCTTTCTCTGTCCGGGCGTTCCACTCTTCCGCAGTGAACGTCATCGGCTCGCTGCAGGCAATGTCGAGGCCGGTTGTCCCCTGACGGGAAAAGACAGCTGTCAGCTCATCAATGGGCCGGGCTTGCCTGGCCTGGTTACAATAGTAGGAATGGAACATCCGGATAAAGGCCCATTGAGTCCATTTATAATATGCCGGGTCACAGGTACGCACCTCACGGCTCCAGTCGTAGGAGAATCCGATCTTATCGAGTTGTTCGCGGTAACGGGTGATATTGTTTTGTGTGGTAATGGCCGGGTGTTGTCCGGTCTGGATGGCATACTGCTCTGCCGGGAGCCCGTAGGCATCGTACCCCATGGGATGCAGCACATTAAATCCCTGCAGGCGTTTGAATCTGGAGTAAATATCCGAAGCGATGTAACCCAGGGGATGCCCTACATGCAGCCCCGCTCCCGACGGATAAGGGAACATATCGAGCACGTAAAACTTGGGTTTCGATTTCTCCTCCGACACTTTATAGGTCTGGTGATCAATCCAGTATTGTTGCCACCGTTTTTCTATCTCACCGAAATTGTAATCCATTCCATTCCTTTTTAAAAAACGGAGCAAAGATACAAAAAAGTTCTGAAGTTCAGCCCGTAAAGCAACGGGTTTTGGGGATGACCACAACAAGTTAAAAGCCAACAGGAAACAGGAATCACCGGTTGTGATACATCTCTTCGATCAAATCGGCATACCGTTCCAGAATCACTTTCCTCCGTAGCTTGAGGGTGTTGGTCAGTTCGCCGGTCTCCACGCTAAAGGGTTCGGGCAGCAGGGTGAACCGTTTGATTTTTTCATAGGATGTAAATTGTGACTGCAACAGCTCAATCCGGCCAAAAATAAAGTCGTTGATTGCTTCGTTATGCATCAGTTCCGCCACCGATGTAAATGAGATATGCTGTTCCCGGGCATAGTGTGCCAGTGCCTCGTAATTGGGAATAATCAATGCACTCACAAATTTTCTCCCGTCGCCGATGGCTGCCACCTGATCGATATATTTATCTTCGCTGATGCGTGTTTCGATCATTTGCGGAGCAATATATTTCCCGTTGGACGTCTTGTAAAGGTCCTTGATACGATCGGTAAGGATGATTTCATTGTTTTCCGTCAGGGAACCGGCATCACCTGTTTTAAAATAGCCATCTGCGGTAAATGCTTCTCTGGTGGCATCCGGCTTATTGTAGTAACCAGCCATCACCGTCTCGCCCTTCACCAGTATCTCATTGTTCTCCCCTATCTTCACATCCACATCAGGCATCACTTTTCCCACGGTCCCTATCCGAAAACCTGTTTCAGGAAAACAGCTTACTGTGGCTGTCGTCTCGGATAGGCCATATCCGTAAATGATGTGCACGCCGATTGACTGCATAAATTCGTTGATCGTATCAGATAAAGGCGCTCCGGCCACCGGGAAGAAGTTACCCCGATCAATCCCCACGATTCGCTTGACAAGATAAAATACCGTATGCCGGTAAAGAAAGTATTTGACACGGTTACCCAGAGGGGCTCTTTTCCCTGCGTTCACATACATCAGATTGTGTCTGTTACCTGTCTTCACGGCGTCATTGAACACCCATTTCAGGATCCCCGAAGCATTATCCATCGTCTCTTTCACCCCGTCGTAGACTTTTTCCCAGAAACGCGGGACGTTGCTCATCAACGTGGGCCGAACCTGCTTGATGGTCTTTCTGATTTCTCCCGGCTCCCTGTTCACGGCAACAACCACACTCTTGTAAAGACAATAATAGGTCCATGCTTTCTCGAAAATGTGGGTCAGCGGAAGGAAACACATGGACAGATCCTTGTCCGACATATGGGTAATACGAAGATCATGGATCTTCAAGGCTTTCATGTAGTTGGCATGCGTCAGCATCACACCCTTGGGTTCACCGGTAGTGCCCGACGTATAGATGATTGTTGCCAGATCACTCTCTCTCAGCTGTTTCAGCCTGGCATTTACCAGGGCCACCGATTCAGAATTATCGCCCGTAGTGATAAAATCATCGAAATAGACCGACGTCTTGTCGTCACTCTTCAGCACCACCTTCCTGTCGAAAATAATCAGTTTTCCCAGTACCGGACTCTCCTGCTGCACCTTCCAGGCATTATTGTACTGGAACTGCTCGCCGACGAAGATTACCTTTATTTGTGCATCATGGACGATATAACTCACCTGAGAGGGAGAGGAGGTGGCATACATGGGAACCATGACTGCCTTATTGGCGTAGGCAGCAAAATCGGTAATCAGGTATTTCTCCATATTCTGCGCGTAAATACCCACGTTGTCATTCGGTTCCACACCCATCTCGGCCATAGCCCGTGCCGCTTTCATCGTTAGATTGGAAAAGGCTTGCCACGACAGGTCTATCCATTCTCCTTCCGGTGACTGATACTTAAGTGCCGTTCTGTGTTTCAGGTTGAGAGCCTGCTGATGGATAAGTTCCCCTAAATGATAATATGCCATTGTCTGTCCGTTTAGTGATCTCAAAAATACACTTTTTCCCCGTATTTTCCTGGTTAATCATCTTTTTTTGTAGTTTTGTCCGGTTTATGAAATGATTTTTCCGAATTATTTTCTTAACATTCTAAAAACTCGGTGTTTAATTAACTACACTTAACGGGTTTTTTCATGTACGAATAAAACATTGCCATTATCTTTGTGTGGTTATGAAAAGACGTCACTGCATATTTCTTGCGCTGTTCACAACACTCCTTCCCTTTACGGTAAAAGGACAGGGTTATTATGCTTCCAATTCGAATCCTGATTACGACGGTTCCGTATCCACCATATTTTTAATGCCCAACGTATATCCTGCCGTCATCCTGGAAGGAGACACCGTTGCCTGTATGTGGCTGAGTGATTTCATCAAATATTCACCCCTCACCTTCCGTAACACCAGAGATCATGCGGCCTATGCGAAACTGATTCGCGATGTAAAAAAAACACTCCCCTACGCCAAACAAATTGCCGGTATCATTACCGAAACGTACGAGTACATGGAAACACTTCCCGACGACAAGGCGAGACAGAAGCATCTGAACCAGATGGAAAAATACCTGATGGACGAATATACTCCCAAAATGAAAAAACTGACCAAATCACAGGGACAGTTACTCATGAAGCTAGTGGACAGGGAAACCAACTCGTCATCCTATCACATCATCGATGCATTTATGGGTAGCTTCAAAGCATGGACCTATAATGTCTTTGCCGGGTTGTTCGGAAACAGCCTGAAGGTCAGATACAACCCCTACGGAGATGACCGCGTTACCGAACGGGTGTGCGTACTCGTGGAACAGGGAGGAGTCTGAGAACCTGCAGATCATGCCTGAAGGAGATTTTACCAGGGAGCGCCTCCTTACCCCATCACCCTGATTTAGCGGAATCTCAGGGACAGATGCGTTGATTCCCGGATTTAATCACTATCTTTGCAGCGTTTTTTTTCAAAATTATGCTTACAAAATTTCTTCGTGATTTCCAGCCGGCCTTAGTACAATCCTTAAAGACCTACAACAAAGAGAAATTCATTGCCGATCTGATGGCAGGATTGATCGTGGGTGTCGTCGCCCTACCATTGGCCATCGCTTTCGGTATCGCGTCGGGAGTAACGCCTGAGAAAGGTATTTATACCGCTATCATCGCCGGATTCATCATCTCGTTCCTGGGAGGCAGCACGGTACAAATAGGCGGACCAACCGGTGCTTTCATCGTGATCGTATACGGTATCGTCGAGCAATACGGTATTCACGGATTGGCCATTGCCACGGTACTCGCCGGAGCGATGCTGGTTTTAATGGGATTTCTGAAACTGGGAACGGTCATTAAATTCATCCCTTATCCCATCGTAGTGGGTTTTACAAGTGGTATCGCACTGACCATCTTCTCCACGCAGATCAAGGATTTTTTCGGTTTGTCCACACCGAAGCTTCCTTCCGGTTTTTTTGAAAAATGGATGGTTTATTTTCAGCATTTCGATACTGTCAACTGGTGGGCCGCCCTCATCGCTGCCGTTAGTGTCATTCTCATTGTGTTCACCCCTAAAATATCAAAGAAAATACCCGGTTCACTGGTTGCCATTATCATCATGACGATCGCTGCCTACCTGATGAAGACCTATGGCAACATCACGGGAATTGAAACGATTGGAGACAGGTTTGTCATCAACAGTCAGCTGCCTGAAGTGAATCAGATCCCTTTCAACCTCGAAAGTATACGATTGTTATTTCCCGCAGCATTCACCATCGCCATGCTGGGCGCCATCGAATCGCTGCTCTCTGCCATCGTCGCCGATGGCGTTACAGGTAAAAGACATAACGCCAATATGGAGCTGGTGGCGCAGGGTGTTGCCAACATCGTCTCTCCTTTCTTTGGTGGAATACCGGCTACGGGAGCCATCGCCCGTACCATGACCAATATCAATAACGGTGGCAGAACACCCGTTGCAGGCATCATTCATGCCTTTGTATTATTACTCATCGTATTGTTTCTGGGCGATCTCACCAAACATATCCCCATGGCGTGTCTGGCAGGTGTCCTTGTGGTGGTGGCTTACAACATGAGTGAATGGCGTACCTTCCGATCACTCGCCAGGCAGTCGAAATCGACCTTGGCCATTCTGCTGACCACCTTTCTGCTGACAGTCATCTTCGACCTTACCATTGCCATAGAAGTGGGACTGTTGCTGGCTATTTTTGCCTTTCTGAGACGCATGAACGAAAGCACCCGTATCTCGCACACAACAGGCAAAATCGATATCTCCAAAGAGATGGAATCACACTCGGCAGACCTGAAAGAGGAAGTGCTCTACCTGCCCCATGGGGTGGAAGTATACGAGATTGACGGTCCTTTCTTTTTTGGGGTAGCCAACAAGTTCGATGAGAAAATGCGTGAAATAGGTGATCACCCCAACATCCGCATTATCCGCATGCGAAAGGTCCCGTTTATCGATTCAACGGGATTGAACAATCTGGAGGCATTGTGTCTCAACTCAAGGAAAGAAAAAATTCACATTATTCTCTCTGGTGTAAAAGAAAATATCCGGGAGAGTCTGAACATGTCAAAAATACCCATGATCGTGGGTGAGGAGAATATCTGTTCCAATATCCACGTTGCCGTGGAGAGAGCGATACAGATTGACGAAGAACTGAAAAAAAGACATAAACCCAAAGCATGACCGATGGCCAATAAACCACATCAGCTCACTGACTGGCTTCCAACGACGAAGAAAGAGACGGATCTTCGCGGATGGGACTATGTGGATGTGGTCCTCTTTTCGGGTGATGCCTATGTCGATCATCCTTCCTTTGGCACAGCCGTGATCGGGCGGTTGCTCGAAAGTGAGGGACTACGCGTGGCTATTGTTCCGCAACCCAACTGGAGAGACGACTTGCGTGATTTCAGGAAAATGGGCGTGCCCAGGCTCTTCTTCGCGATCACGGCCGGCGTAATGGATTCCATGATCAATCATTACACAGCCAATAAACGGATTCGGTCGAAAGATGCCTATACCCCCGACGGCCGGCCGGATATGCGACCTGACAGGGCAGTCACCGTATACTCCCGCATCCTCAGGGAGCTGTATCCCGATGTTCCGGTCGTGCTGGGAGGGGTGGAAGCATCACTGAGGAGGGTCACCCACTATGATTACTGGGATGACAGGCTGCACAAAACCATTCTGACCGATACAGGTGCCGATCTGCTGATCTACGGTATGGGGGAACAACCCCTGAGAAAGCTGGCAGAGGAGATGCGCGGCGGTAAAAAAATCGGTGAGATAGTGGATATACCACAGACAGCGTTTCTCCGTCCTGCAAAAGAGGTCCCTCAGAATCCCTTTCAGGAAGAAATACAACTCTATTCACATGAGGAGTGTCTGCAGGATAAACTGAAACAGGCCAAAAATTTCCGTCTGGTGGAAGAGCAGTCCAATCGCCTCTCTGCCGCCCGTATACTGCAGGTTGTAGAGGATCAAATGCTGGTTGTCAACCCACCTTTTCCCCCGATGAGTGAAGCCGAAATCGATGCTTCGTTTGATCTGCCCTATACCCGCCTGCCTCATCCAAAGTACAAAGGGAAAGAGATCCCCGCTTTCGACATGATTCAATTCTCCGTAAATCTGCACCGCGGATGTTTCGGAGGCTGTGCCTTCTGTACCATCTCGGCTCACCAGGGAAAGTTTATCGCGTCACGGTCAAAAAAATCTATCCTGGAGGAGGTGCGAAAAATCACGGAAATGCCCGGCTTCAAGGGCTATATAAGCGATCTGGGTGGTCCTTCGGCCAACATGTACCGGATGCAGGGAAAAGAGCTGATCATCTGCGGGAAGTGTAAAAAGCCCTCCTGTATTTTCCCGAAAGTATGCTTCAACCTGGATACCGACCATACAGCCCTGCTGGATATTTACCGTTCCGTGGACGCCCTGCCGGGTGTAAAAAAATCGTTTATCGGCAGTGGCATCCGGTACGATATGCTCCTGCACAGCAGTAACGACAGTCAAACGAATGAATCAACGCAGGCCTATCTCCGCGAACTGATCCAACATCATGTCTCCGGCCGCCTCAAGGTGGCACCCGAACACACTTCCGACACAACACTCCACCTGATGCGAAAACCATCATTCAGCCTGTTTCACCAGTTCAAACGAATATTCGACGATCTGAATGAGAAAGAGAAACTCAACCAGCAGTTGATTCCCTATTTCATATCGTCACATCCCGGCTGCACGGAAGAAGAGATGGCCGAACTGGCTGCTATTACCAGGAACATGCATTTTAAGCTGGAACAGATTCAGGATTTCACACCCTCACCCATGACGCTGGCTACGGAAATCTATTATACCGGTTTTCACCCCTACACGCTGGAACCCGTCTATACAGCCAAAACCAAAGATCAGAAGCATGCACAACGTCAATTTTTCTTCTGGTACGATCAGGATGCAAAAAAAGATATCATCCGCCATCTGAAAAAAATCAACCGGCCGGATCTCATCAAAAAACTCTATCCGCAAGGTTAAGACAATCAACTGAAGCATCATCCGGAGGTTCAGAAAAACAAAAATCAGTTAAATATTGTTAATCGTGAATTTTTATCTGTTTTTTGTGCAGCTTTTTTTTTGTTTTTGCATCTATCAGGTATAAACGCATTTTTGTATGAGAAAAAGACTTTTACCGGTTGTCATTGTTTCGGTTGGCATTCTCATGGGTCTGATAGCCTGTGATGACAATGCCAATTCACTGGGAAATTTCGGCATTGATATTGCAACGGTGATGCCCGAAGGGGAGGATGCGTATTCCCTGTTACTGGATAATGGCAAACGTCTCTGGCCGGCGGCCAGCGCTGTCAGGTATTCTCCGGGATACAACCAGCGGGTATTTCTGAACTACACCATTTTATCGGATGCGCAGAGTGGTTACGATCATTATATCAAGGTCAATGATATCTGGAATATTCTGACAAAACAGGCCATTGTGCTGACTGCCCAAAACGAAGACAGTATCGGTAATGATCCGGTAAAAGCCAATGCGGTATGGGTAGGAGGAGATTACCTGAATGTCTCATTCATGTTCAACTATGGAGGGTCTCAGCCCCATGCGGTCAACCTGGTGAAAAACAGTCTCTCTTCCGGGACATCGGAGGATGTCATCGCACTTGAGTTCCACCATAATTCCTACGGCAGCACGCAATCAAAGCTTTACGAAGGATTCGTTTGTTTCGACCTGAAACCTTTTCAGGCAGTCAATACAGATTCTGTCAAACTATCCATTCAAGTGAAAGAATGGGCCGGAGATACAACCTATGATGTCGTTTACAGGTATAACCAGGCAGCCATGCAGACACAGACGGAAATGCCCATACCTGTTATCTCATCAAACGAATACTATTAAATTTCAAAGACCACAACTAAATTAGTTCTATTTCTTATATGACTTTTTGATTTTCCAAAAACCGGATGGACTCTGTGAAGAGTTCATCCGGTTAATTTTGTAGGTGCCGCCATGGGCAAAAGACCCATTTTACAACTGGCTGTATGGCAACTGCGCTAATGCATCCGCAATTTTATCCACGACCTCTTTCATCGGTTTTTCAACCAGTCCTTTCATAAAGGGGTTCAGGTCGGCACGCACGGTCATGCGCAACTTCGTCTCTTTTGCTGTTTTCGCCACCAGCTGTATCCATAAGAAAACATCGAAGGGGAGTTTTTCCGATTTGAATTTCACCAGTTTGTCCTGTTCGCGTTCCACCACGAGGAAGGTCACTTTCCCTATCGGGTCCACCCGAAAGGAAACACTCTCCTCATCAATCGTGAAATCCCTGATCTTATCTTCCGGGATATGATCTTTCACCTTCTCCAGTTTACGGAGATCGGAAAGAATGCGGTAAATGTCGGCATCACTATATAAGACGGTTTTTACATCGCTGACAAATTCGGTCATTTCCTTGTTTTTTTTGGCGTTTGTCCCCAGTTTTCAGGATCACTGCGCCAATCCTGCAAGGTCTTCAGTTCCGATTCATCAATGTAATCAGTCACCAGTGCTTCATCCAGGATAGCATCATAGTCGCAGAGCGTGGTAAGCTCCACCCGTGCCTCCTGCATGCTTTTTAGGGCGTGCGGAAATCCATAGGTGAAGACGGCCAGCATTCCCAGCACATCCGATCCGTCACGACGAATAGCTTCTACAGCTTTCAGGCTGCTGCCGCCGGTAGAAACAAGATCCTCAATCACGATCACCTTTTGTTTGGGTTTCAGGTCACCTTCTATCAGGTTTTCCAGTCCGTGATCCTTTGGTGTGGAACGGATATATACAAATGGTAATCCGAGCAGGTCGGCAACCAGTACTCCCGGGGCAATGGCTCCCGTGGCAACCCCGGCGATGGCATCGGTTTGGGGATATTTCTCGAGGATGATCCGGGCAAACTCAATTTTGATGAAGTTGCGTATGACCGGATACGACATCAGTTTACGGTTGTCGCAATATATGGGGGACTTCCAACCCGATGCCCAGGTGAATGGGTTGGAGGGTTGCAGCTTGATCGCTTTAATCTTCAGCAATTTTTCGGCTGTTAATTTCTGTACTGTGTTCATATTTTTTGTTGACTTTTTCGCAGATTAACCACAAAAATACAGCTTTCAAAATAAATTACTGCCTATTTTGGGAAAATTCTGATTAAAAAACCTCTCCGAGAGTGGCAATGCTGATTTTCAATCCGTTGCATTTTTGCAAGGCTAAACCGCACGCTTCCAGTGTTGAACCGGTGGTAATCACATCATCTACCAGCAAGAGATGTTTTTCCTTATATTCCTGTGGACGTTTCACTTCAAAGATATTTCGCACATTCTCCCAACGCTGCGTTTTGGTGCGCTTCGTTTGGGTAGGGTTGTAAATCACCCGGATGAGATTTCCCACTGACAAAGGAAGGGAGGTAGCTTCCGATAATCCTCTCGCGATCAGCTCTGCCTGATTATATCCGCGACTTCTTTCCTTCTTCGGATGCAGCGGTACCGGTACGATCATATCTACCGGATTCAGGAAATCGCTCCCCGCAAGATCCTCCCCAAACAACCTCCCCAGCAAAGTACCGATTTCTTTTTTCTGATAATATTTAAGCTGATGGATCAAGGGGGGCAGGATGCCTCCCTTGGCGTAGACACAAAACGAGGCTATCCTTTCAAAAGGTATCCTTCCCGCCATCAGTTGTTCCGCGTCATTGTCCTTCTCCCTGAAGTTATTGGTTTTCGGCAATTTATAGAGACATCTGAGACAGACAGTCACTTCCGAATGGAGCAGCTCCTCTCCGCAGACAACGCATACATTCGGAAAAAACAGGTGTGAAAATTCATTCAGTATATTCATTCCGTTACATCCGGGAGTTCACCTATATCTATCTTTTTCAGGCAGGCCAGAATTTCTTTCATGGAGAATCCTCTGCCAAGAGCATATTGTATGAGTTTACCTTTTTTCTCATACTCCGATCGTCCTTTGACCGATCGCCATTTCTTCTCCAGCAATGGCTGCAGCGATTCGTTCAGGGAAGCGTCGGTGAATTCCGAAAAAGCAGCCGCAATGACACCGGGCGGCAGTTTTTTTTGCCGCAGCGCCATCTCTATTTTCTTTCTTCCCCACTTGTTGTATTGAAGTTTATCGTGAATAAAACTACGGGTAAATCGATATTCATCGATGAACTTTTCCTTTTGCAGTCTCCCGACAACCTTCTCCACCACATGAACCGGCAGATTCATCTTCTGCAGCTTTCGTTCGATATCGTAGGAACAGCACTCTTTCTGTGCGCATATCCGTGCCAGGCGGACGTAGGCCTGTTCTTCCGTGATTATTTTATTGATCTTCTCCATGTACCCGCGGTTTTACCGCCCTGATCATACGGTTATTTCCTGAGATATCTTTCCTCAGCTCTATCTCCACGAAACCTCTGTCTTCAAGCATCTCAACTATTTCCGGTCCCTTACTCCTGTTGATTTCGAAATATAATCTGCCACCATCGTTCAAGATCGTTAATGCCGCGTCTGCAATCCGTTCATAAAACAACAGCGGGTTAACATCGGGAACAAAGAGTGCTTCGTGGGGTTCAAAATCGAGTACATTCCTTTCCATGTCCTCTGCTTCAGATTCCATCACATAGGGAGGATTACTCACCACGATATCGTAAGTCATTCCAGGGGTCAATGGCTGCAAGATGTCCTGTCGGGAGAAGTGTACCGTGACCTCGTTTTTCTCAGCATTTTCGGCAGCGATTTGCAGTGCATTTTCCGAAATATCCCACGCCCGGACATTGGCAGAAGGAATATTTTTTGCCAGGGCAACAGCAATACAACCGCTTCCCGTACCCATATCCAGCATAACCGGGTTTTCAGAAGTGTTTTCTGACAGAATCCATTCCACCAGCTCTTCCGTTTCCGGGCGGGGTATCAACACATCGGCTGTCACCCTGAATTCCATGCCATAAAACGATGTCTTCCCCATCACATACTGATGCGGTTCTCCCCTTTTCAGTCTGGAGAGAATATCTTCCATCTTTCGGGTCTGAAAACCGGATAAATGATTAATTTTGTCCGTTGCTATGCCGGCAAAGGAGGTACTGCATACCTCTTCGAGAATGAGGCGGGTGAGAACGGAAATCTCAGAAGAGGTATACAACCCGTTCAGTTCCCGGAGAATAGTTTGAATTGCTTGTTGCATAGCGATGGTTTATCTGCTGAATGAAGATCTCGTACCGGAATCTTTCGTCAGATATATCCTCCCGGTGTTTGACAGAGCAAAGATAAAAAAAATGGCGTTACATACTGAATTTATGCACCGATGCCTTCAACTTGCCCGCAAAGGTGAGGGTTTTGTCAACCCCAACCCCATGGTAGGGGCTGTCATCGTGCATAACGATCAAATTATCGGTGAAGGATATCACCGGCAGTATGGGGAAGCTCATGCCGAAGTGAATGCCCTTGCTTCGGTCAAAGATGAATCACTGCTGACGGAAGCGACCCTGTATGTATCATTGGAACCTTGCGCCCATCAGGGTAAAACGCCGCCTTGTGCCGATTTGATCATCGCCAGAAAGATCCCCCGCGTGGTGGTGGCCGTCACAGATCCCAACCCGCATGTGGCCGGTAAGGGAATCGACAGGATGAGAGCGCACGGGATCGAGGTGACCGTGGGGATGCTGGAGGAGGAAGCCAGGGAGTTGAACAGGATCTTTTTCGTAAATCAACTCTACAACAGGCCCTTTGTCATATTGAAGTGGGCACAGAGCAAGGATGGGTACATGGATCGCCATCGGCTGTCCCCTGATGATCAATCACCGGCAATGATCTCAAACAGTCTGACACAGAGTATCGTCCATAAATTCCGCACACAGGTCCAGGGCATTCTGGTCGGCACCAACACTGCTCTGCTGGACAATCCCCAGCTTACCGCCAGAAAATGGTACGGCCATCACCCCACCAGAGTGGTGATAGACAG
>Ga0209347_1003773_pt1 | contig 16929 bp, 15 predicted proteins | sample AutmiccommuBRH23_FD_187382 | JGI IMG/M metagenome (GOLD analysis project Ga0209347, IMG submission 187382) | Deep subsurface microbial communities from Mt. Terri, Switzerland - Autotrophic microbial communities BRH/23 (SPAdes) (version 2) | ecosystem: Environmental > Aquatic > Deep subsurface >...
CGGTAGGGATCGAACCTACGACCAATTGATTAACAGTCAACTGCTCTACCGCTGAGCTACGCCGGAACACGGGGCGGATATAGCTGCGTGGTGGGGGGGTGTCCAGAGGGTTTCGTGACATTCTTGAGTCGGGGTCGCATCAGGCGCGCGGAGGGCTGGAACCGGGCGCCCGGTCGCCTCGGCGCGGGTGGTTTGCGGGAACCGGCGGGCCGCCGCTGCGCGGATCGGCCCGTGCGCGCGCCTCTCTCCCGGGTTCGAACTCGATCTAGCCCACGAAGGGGCGGCCAGCGGCCCGGCACGACCGTCGCGGCGCGTTCCGACCCGCTTTCTCACTCGCGCTCGAACACCGCGCCGGCACTCAGCGGTGCGCGCGCCGTGATCAGCCCCCGCTCCGACAGGTCGATCAGATGGGCCAGCACGTTGCGGGCGGCGGCGGCCATCAGGACGGGGGGCGTGGCCGTGTAGATGCGTGCCGCCAGCACGGCGGCATCTGCGGGCCCGTCCGCCAGCGCGGCCAGCACCTCTGCCTCGCGCTGTCGGCGATGGGCGGCGAGTTCGGCAATGCGGGCCCCCGGGTCGGCGATGTCGGCACCGTGCCCGGAATGCGCCACCTGCGCACCGACCGCTGCGAGTCGGTCCAGCGAGGCGAGATACTGCGCCACATCGCCATCGGGCGGCGAGATCAGCGAGGAGGACCAGCCCATCACCTGATCGCCGGTGAAGAGGCGCGCCCCCCAGATGAAGCTCAGGTGATTGCCGAAATGCCCGGGCGTGTGCAGGGCGGTCATGCGCCAATCCCCGCCATCGACCTCGTCGCCATCAGCCAGTGCCTCATCCGGCGCGAAGCCGGCATCGATGCCCTCGCCGCCGCCGGCAGCCCCAGACGCCGCCAGTCGTGCCATAACCGGCGAGCGCCCGGCCAGGGCGTCGCCAAAGGCCAGCACCGGCGCGCCGGTTGCCTCGGCCAACGGACGGGCCAGGGGCGAATGGTCCCGGTGGGCATGGGTGACAAGGATGTGGCTGACCGTCTCGCCCGGGCCAAGCGCCGCTAAGATCGCGGCTAGATGGGCGGGCAGGGCGGGACCGGGGTCGATCACCGCCACGCGGCCCTCGCCCACGATCCAGGTGTTGGTTCCGTGCAGCGTCATCGGTGACGGGTTGGGCGCCAGGACCTGCCTCAGGCCGGGTGCCACCTGCCGCACCTGGCCCGGAACCGGGACCTCCAAGGGATCTGCCATCTTTCCGTTCTCCCCCTGCGCCGTTAGGCTGATGCCATGTCCAGCGATACACAACCGACACCGCAGCCGCAAACCTATCTCCCGCCGGCCGGCCCCATTCGCCGTTTCGTGCCGCGCAGCCTTTATGCAAGGGCGGCGCTGATCCTGATCGTGCCGGTCGTCGCGCTGCAACTGGTGGTGTCGGTGACGGTGACCCAGAGGCTCTACGAGGATGTGACGCGGCAGATGACGCGCACCCTTGCCGCGGGCCTTGGCGCGGTTGTGCAGGCAGTGGAGGCGGCCCCCGATGCCGAGGCGGCGCGGCAGACCGCGGCGGCGCTGGCGGCGCCTGCGGGCGTGATCACCTCGCTGCCGGCCGAGGGGCCGCTTGGTGACAATCTGGCGCTCAGCGATCTGTCGGGGCGGACGGTGATCGGCACGCTGCGCGACGAGGTGCCGGGAATCCGCGGCGTGGACCTGACCGCCTCGCGCGCGGTGCAGGTGGCGATCGAGACGCGGCACGGGCTGCTGGGGGTGGAGTTCGACCGGCGCCGGGTGGCCGCCTCGAACCCGCACCAGCTCCTGGTGCTGACGGCCTTCACCAGCCTTCTGATGACCGGCGTCGCCTTTCTGTTCCTGCGCAACCAGCTGCGCCCGATCCGCCGGCTGGCGATGGCGGCCGAGGCTTTCGGGCGCGGGCGCATGGTGCCCTACCGGCCCTCGGGCGCGGTCGAGGTGCGCTCCGCCGGCAGCGCCTTTCTGGACATGCGGGCGCGGATCGAGCGGCAGATCGAGCAGCGCACGCTCATGCTGTCGGGCGTCAGCCATGACTTGCGCACCCCGCTGACCCGGTTGAAGCTGAGCCTTGCGATGATGCCCGAGGATGAGGAGACGAAGGCGATGGAGCGCGACATCGCCGAGATGCAGGCGCTGATCGACGCCTTCTTGGCCTTCGCCCGCGGCGATGCGATGGAGGGCGAGGCCGAGACGGTCGAGCCAATGGATTTCGTGCGCGAGATCTCGGCGCGGGCCGCGCGCGCCGGCCAGCCGGTGAGTGAGGGCGTCTTCGAGGGCCAGGGTCAGATTCCGCTGCGCCGGGTGGCAATCAGCCGGGCGGTGGAGAACCTGATCGGCAATGCCGTGCGCTATGGCCGCCGGGCCGAGGTGGGCGCGGTTCTCAGCGACAGGGCGCTGGTGATCTCGGTCGAAGATGACGGGCCGGGCATCCCGCGCGAACGGCGGGAAGAGGCGATGCGCCCGTTCTCGCGGCTGGACCCTGCGCGCAATCAGGACAGTGGCTCGGGCGTGGGGCTGGGGCTGGCGATTGCCGCCGATGTGGCGCGCAGCCATGGCGGCACGCTGCGGCTGGGAGAGAGCGCGCGGCTTGGCGGGCTGAAGGCGGAGCTGGTGCTGCCGCGTTAGGCCCAGACCGGCCTTCGCCTAACCTTGCCCGAAGCCGCGGCCAAGGGCGCGCCAGCCGATTGCCCCCAGGGCTGTGGCGCCAAGCGCGGCGGCAAGGAAGGGCATCACCAGCGCCCCTTCTCGCGGCATCACCGCGCCCGAGGCCCGCACGATCAGGCCCGAGGCGATCAGCCCCACCGGCATCATCCCCCAGGCCAGCAGCCGGTAGAGGCTGTTGACGCGGCCAAGCAGCCGATCAGGGATCATCCGCTGGCGGTAGGAGACGGAGACGGTATTCCACACCAGCCCCGTGAACTCGAACACCGCCAGCACGAGCGCCAGCGTCAGCGCTCCCGGCGCCAGCGCGATGGCAAGGAACGAGGGCGCGGTGCAGGCCAGCATCACCTGCGCGGTGCGCTTGGGCCCAAGCCGGGCGATGATCGCCTCGCCCCAGAAGCCGCCCGCGATGCCGCCGACCGCGCCCGCCGCAAGGATCAACCCATAGGCCGGCGCGCCAAGGCCGAGATTCTCCTGCACATGCAGCACCAGCGCGATCATCACCATCTGGAACAGCAGGTTCCAGAACCCCGTGATCCAGGCAAGGCTGCGTAGCAGCGGCGCCCCGGCGAGGAAAGCAAACCCCTCGCGCAGCTCGCGCCGCCAGTCGCGGGGGCCGGCGGGCTCGGGCCGGAACCGGCCCGTCAGTCGCGCGACCAACACGATGGCCAGCGCATAGGCGGCGGCGTTGGCCAGGAAAGGCAGCGGCAGCGCCAGCGCGATCAGCATTGCGCCAAGCGCCGGCCCGATCAGGGCATTGCCCGCCAGCTCCACGCTCCAGAGCCGCCCGTTCGCCCGCTCCAGCCGCTCATGCGGGACCAGCGCCGGCAGCATGGTCTGGGCGGCATTGTCGCGGAACACCTCGGCGATGCCGACCAGCAGCGCAGCCCCGAGGATCAGCGCGAAGAGCGCCGGGTCGGACACGCCCTTGGCCGGGGCCAGGTCCAGCGGCAGCGCGGCCCAGAGCGCGGCGGCGGCGATGAGGAAGGCCAGCGCCCGGAGCGCGTCCATGCCGAGGATCAGAACGCGCCGGTCCACCCGGTCGGCCACCAGCCCGGCGGGAATGGCGAACAGGAACCAGGGCAGCCGCAGCGCCACCGGCACCACGGCGACCAGCAAGGGGTCGCGGGTCAGCAGCGAGGCGAGCCACGCCCATGCCACCGTTGCCACCCCGTCGGCGAGGTTGGTCAGGCCGCTGGCGGCGACGAATCTGGAAAATGCCGATAGTGCCATCCGTGCCCGCTCCCGTTTCCGGGGGCAGTCGGTCGCGGCGCGGAGGGAAGGTCAAGGGGGCGGTTGGGGTTTGCGGGTGCAAACCGGCGGGCCGCACGAATTTTGGTCGCCCTCGCTCCCCTTGGAGCAGGCCATCGCCCTCGCCACGCGATGCCCTCTCAACCTGCACCGGCCAGCCCCGCCCCGCCCGGGCGCTGGCCTCACACGGTCTCTCGCGGCCACCGGCGCCAGATTGCGCGTCCCGCCCGAGCAATCTTGCCCCGAACGATCTTGTCCGAATTCTTCGCCGTGGCGAAGGCCTCGCCCCTCACCGGTCCTCGTTGCTGTCATCCCCGAACCGGGCATCGTCGTCGAACTCATCCTCGCCCTCGGGCATGAACTTCTTCGACAGCGAGATGGAGTGGTCGTCATGACGCGGGTCCATCACCACATCAGAGGGTAGCTCGCCCGTCAGCCAGTCGCGGATCTCCTGCGCGGCCTCGCCGGGCTCCTGCGCCGTCAGCTCGGCAATATAGGAGATGAAGGCGCGCTGGTCGCCGTCGATATCCTCCAGATCGCTCTCATCCGCCTTCGGCCAGCGATCAACGATGGCGTCGAAAAACGCGGGCCAATTTTCCTGAACGTGGTGCCATTTCATGCGCCTGCCTCCTTCTTGCGGGCGATCAACCCGGCACAGTCTGCGCCGGTTCCGGGCCGCTGCACAGAAGTTTTCGTCAGCTGCCGCGAGGGCCTACAGCATCCCCTGCACCGTGCGGGCGCCGCCCGACACGTCTTCCCCCAGCCCGGCCACGGTGTTGCAACCGGCAAGCCCGGCCATCAGCAAGGCCAGCACTACGATACGCTTCATATCCTACTCCTCATGCCACCAGACATCGGGCGCGAAGCCCGGCCAATCGCCATATAGCGGCAGCCTTGCCGGATAGTGAAGATCGCTCGCATGGGCAATCCGCGTTGCCTTGGAATACCACACCGGGATCACCCAGCGGCCCGCGGTCAGCACCCGGTCCAGCGCCTGCGCGGCGGCGGTCAGCTCCTCGGGGTCCGTCGCCGTCAGCATCGCGTCGATCATCGCATCGGCGGCGGGCGAGGCCATGCCCATCCAGTTGCGGCTGCCGGGCTGGTCCACGCCCGCCGCGCCCCAGTACAGCCGCTGTTCATTGCCCGGGCTCAGCGATAGGGCGCGCAGCATCCAGGCCATGTCGAAGTCGAAATTGTTGGTGCGCTGCACATATTGCGCGGCATCGACCGTGGCGATGCGCGGGGTGATCCCCAGCTGGCGCAGCGCCTGCACATAGATGTCCACCACCTGTCCGGTTTCCGCCGCGCCCTGCGCCAGCAGGATCTCGAACTCGAACGGCTTGCCATCGGCATCTCGCAAAGTGCCGCCTTCGGCCGTCCAGCCCGCCTCTTCCAGCAGCGCCATCGCCTGGCGCATGTTGGCGCGGTTGCGCAGGGTGCCGTCCGACACCGGCGGGGTGTAGCCCTCGACCGTGCCGGGGATCAACTCATCCGCGAAGGGCGCCAGCAGCTCCGCCACCCGCCCCGTCGCCGGGCCGGGCTGCATCGCCAGCGCCGAATTGGCGAAGTAGGAGGTGATGCGCGGCTCTGTCCCCAGATTCAGCGTCTGGTTGATGAACTCGAAGTTGAAGGCCAGCGTCAGCGCCTCGCGCACGCGCCAGTCGGCAAAGACCGGGCGGCGGGTGTTGAACACAAGGCCGGTGATGCCCGAGGGGCGCTGATGCGGGATTTCGGCCTTTACCACCTCGCCACTGGTGACGGCGGGGAAGTCGAACTGCGTCTGCCAGCGCGCGGCATTGGTCTCGCGCCAGATCGACAGATCACCGGCCTTGAACGCCTCGAAGATGATCCCCGGATCGGCGAAATACTCGTAGCGCAGCTCATCGAAGTTATAGAGCCCGCGGGCAATCGGCAGATCCTTGCCCCACCAGTCGGGGTTACGCACGAAGCTGATATAGCGCCCCGCCTCGAACGCGCCGACAGTATAGGCCCCCGACCCGATCGGCGGCTCCAGCGTCGAGGCGGCGAAATCCTGGCCCTCCCATTGCGCCTTCTTCAGCACCGGGCGCATCCCCATCAGCAGCGCCAGCTCACGGTCCGGCTCGGTAAACTCGATGCGCACCTTGCCCGGGGCAGGGGAGCCGATGCTGGCGACCTTGCCCCAGGCGGTGCGGTAGCGGGGGTGGCCCTGGGTGCCAAGCGTCTCATAGCTCCAGATCACATCCTCCACCGTCACCGGGCTGCCATCCGAGAATCGGGCCTCGGGACGCAGGGTGTATTCGACGAAAGACCGGGCCTCATCCGTCTCCACCGATTCGGCCAGAAGGCCGTAGAGCGTGAAGGGCTCGTCGATGGACCGGGACATCAGCGTCTCGGCCACGTGCAGCCCCATGCCCCAGGGCGCACGGCCCGACAGGATCCACGGATTGAGCGAATCGAATCCCCCCGGCTCGCCCATGACGATGCGCCCGCCCTTGGGCGCGTCGGGGTTCGCATAGGGCAGCGCCACAAAATCGGGTGGCAGGGCCGGCTCGCCATACATAGCTATGCCGTGCATCGGCTCGGCAGCCACCTGCGGCGGCGCTGCGAGCGCGAAAAACGCAACACACAAAGGCGCGAGGGCGCGGCAAAGACGGCGGCACGGGGCCCGGAAATTCTGCGGTTTCATGCCGGGGGCATCCCTTCTTTGGCGGTTTTTCTGAGGCCGACGCTACCCTTCCGGGCCAGCCTTTTCAAACTTTTAGCTTGGACGGCGCGTTTGATCGGCGTATAAGGGCCCTACTGCTCGATAGGTTTCTTGCCTGTATGAAACCTGCCTCAACGACTTAACGCCCGCCTTGTGCGGGCGTTTTTTTTGCGCGTTTTGTGCTCTCCCCTTTACCGCGATGCTGGATGTTGCAGCGGCCGGGTATATGGTCGGCGCAACGCTGCAAGGGGACCCAAATGAGCATCACAACTTCACTGGCCGGCAAGACGGCTGTCATCACCGGATCGAACTCCGGCATCGGGCTTGGCATCGCGCGCGAGCTGGCGCGGGCCGGGGCGGATGTCGTCCTCAACTCCTTCACCGACAGCGCCGAGGATCACGCGCTGGCGGCCAGCATCGCGGCCGAATTCGGCGTGACCGCGCGCTACATCCGCGCCGACATGTCGAAGGGTGACGATTGCCGCGCCCTGATCGAGCAGGCGGGGGCTTGCGACATCCTGGTGAACAATGCCGGCATCCAGCATGTCGCGCCGGTCGATGAGTTCCCCACCGCGAAATGGGATGCGATCATCGCCATCAACCTCTCCTCGGCCTTCCACACCACCGCTGCCGCGCTGCCGAAGATGCGGGCCGCGGGCTGGGGCCGGGTCATCAACGTCGCCTCGGCCCACGGGCTGACCGCCTCTCCCTACAAATCGGCCTATGTGGCGGCCAAGCACGGCATCGTCGGCTTCAGCAAGGTCGTCGCGCTGGAGACGGCGGAAGAGCCGATCACGTGCAACTCGGTCTGCCCCGGCTATGTGCTGACCCCGCTGGTCGAGGCGCAGATCCCCGACCAGATGAAGACCCATTCGATGAGCCGCGAGGACGTGATCAAGAAGGTGATGCTGGACCGCCAGCCCTCGCGCGAGTTCGCGACGGTGGAACAGATGGGCGGTACGGTCGTCTTCTTGTGCTCGGACTACGCCGCGCAGATCACCGGAACCGCGATCAGCGTCGATGGGGGCTGGACGGCGCTCTGACAGGGGCTACCTGCCCTTGTGGGGATGAGATGGCGGGCACGGGTGTGCGGGGCGGTCTGCCCTTCGCCCGGCCCGCACGCAATGCAGATGGCAGCGAAAGGCGGGCACCATGGCAGGAACGGGAGCGGGCAAACCCGGCGGCGGGCGCGGCAAGGCCGACCCACGGCCGGGACCGCGCAAGGTCGTGCGGCGGCCGAAGGCCGGGGCAGGGGTGGCGGAGGCGGCCGCCGTCGCCGATGCCAAGGCGACTGAGACGCCAAAGCCCGTGCCAAGGCCCAAGCCCGCGCCCAAGCCAAAGGCCGCTGCGTCCGACGCGCCAGCCACCGCCAAAGCCCGCGACAAGCCCAAGGCTGCCACCAAGCCCAAGCCCACCGACCTGGCCGACGAGCCAGGCCCGCTGGCCGCCATCGAGGAACTGATGACCGCCAACGAAGGCGAGGCCCCCAAGACCGACCTCGCCGCCCCCGCCGTCAACGGCGGGACAGAGCCTTGCCGCATCAACCTCGCCCTGCAGGGCGGCGGTGCGCATGGCGCCTTCACCTGGGGCGTGCTCGACCGGCTGCTGGAGGATGACGGCATCGACATCGCCGCCATCTCGGGTTGCTCGGCCGGGGCGCTGAACGCCGCCGCGCTGAAATCCGGCTGGGTCGCCGGCGGGCGTGAGGGCGCGCGGGATCAGCTCGACTGGCTCTGGGGCCAGATGGGCGCGATTCCCGACCTGTCCTTCGCGCATTGGCTGATGGCCTTCATGCCCGGCCCGGCGATGACCGCGAAGATGGTCGAGGCGGTGGTGCCGTTCAAGATGATCGACGCGGTGACCAGCGCCGTCAGCCCCTATGACCTGCCGTTCTGGGAAAACCCGCTGCGCCGGGTGGTCGAGCGCTTCGCCTATGACCGGATCAGCGGGCAGGAGGGGCCGCTGATCTTCATCAGCGCCACCAATGTGCGCACCGGCAAGATCCGGGTCTTCAACAATTCCGAAATCAGCACCGACGTGATTCTTGCCTCGGCCTGCCTGCCGACCCTGTTCCGCGCTGTGGAAATCGAGGATCCGAAAACCGGCATCTGCGAGGCCTATTGGGATGGCGGCTATGCCGGCAACCCCGCCCTCTTCCCGCTCTTCGCGCCGAGCCTGCCCGATGATGTGGTGATCGTGAACATCAACCCGATGCTGCGCGAGGAACTGCCCCACAGCGCCGCCGAGATCGCCAACCGCGTCAACGAGATCAGCTTCAACTCGTCCCTGCTGCGCGAATTGCGCGCCATCGCCTTCGTGAAACGCCTGCTTGCGGGTGGGCAGTTGCAGCCGGGCAGCATGAAGGACGTGCGCGTGCACATGATCGCCGATGACAAGCTGATGGGCAGCCTCAGCGTGGCCACCAAGATCGTGCCGACCCCGACGCTGCTGGCGCATCTCAAGGCGGCGGGCCGGATGGCGGCCGAGGATTTCATGGAGGTCGCGCGCAGCAAGATCGGCAAGGCGGGGACCGTCGATCTGGCGGCGCTGCTGGCATGAGGGCACAGGGCGGGGGGTGAGCTAAAGAATGGGGGGAACGTCGTGTTGGTCCGCCAAGCGGGACGACGCGGACAGTTGCCCGTCGCTTCACTGGTTCGCGAGGCACCGCCGTCGCATCGCGTCCGGACGGGCCCCCAAAGGGCCCGGCCAGCCCCCGCCCCGCCCCGCCCCTGGCGGGCGCTGGCCTCGCTCGGTCTCACGCGGCCAGCGGCACCGGGTGAACAGTTCCGCAGCGGGCGGGGGCGAGGCAGTGCCTCGCCTTGTCCCGCCCGAAACTGGAGTGGGCCAAAGGCTACGCCGTCCCGCACACGCCTTGCGGACCCCAAGACTCCCCCAGCCCGCAACGAAAAACGCCCGGACCGCGCAAGCGGTCCGGGCGTCTGGCAGAGCCCCGAAACCGGCAAAAGCCGGCCCCGAGGCGCAATGCCGTGATCAGTCAGCCGAAACGACAGCAGCGACCAGGATCAGGAGCAGGATCGGCACCAGGATGCCAGCCGACGAGGACGAGGTGTCTTCGACGATGACTTCCGGCTGGATCATCGGCTCCATGACCGGTTCGGCATAGCCGCCGGCAAAGGCCGGGGCGGCGATCAGCGAGGCGAGGATGGCGGCTTTGAAGGTTTTCATGTCAGTCTCCGACTTTATTTTGGCCCAGCAGGGCACTGTTTCAGGCAACTCTCGATCCGCGGCGCCCCGCCACCGCCCATTCGGGCGGCAGAGGACCAACGCAGGCCCGCAAGCATGTCCGGTCCGGAACGGTAGCGAGAAGCCCTGAAACCTCAGTTGGCTACCCTCCGCCCGCGGAACATCGACAGCTTTGATTCTAACACGCCCCTTGGCCGCCACAACGGAAATGTCTGCGTAAAGATGCGAAGCGTTGCAAAGAGGACGCAGCGTATTTGCAACTTTCCCCGCCGTCGGCGCATTCCCGCCGCCCGAGACGGGTTCACCGCGGCGGCAGCACCGCGGGATCCTTGGGGGCGGGATAGACCAGCCCCGCCGAGATGATCAGCTTGGCGGTGTCCTCGACGCTCATGTCGAGATAGGTCACCTGCGATTGCGGCACATAGAGCAGGAAGCCGGAGGTCGGATTCGGCGTCGTCGGCAGGAACACCGATACCAGCGGATCGTCGAGCGAGGCGCGCGCCGCGATTTCGCCCTTGGCCATGGTGGAGACGAACCCGATCGCCCAGATTCCCTTGCGCGGATATTCGATCAGGCAGGCCTTGTCGAAGCTGGCCTCGGACTGCGCGAACACCGTCTCGGCGATCTGCTTGAGCCCGCTATAGACCGAGCGGATAACCGGCATCCGGTCCACCAGATGCTCGCCCCACCGCAGCAAGGACCGCCCGATCAGGCCCTTGGCCAGCCAGCCGACGATCACGGTGAACAGCAGGAAGAAGATCACGCCCACGCCGCGCAGGTCGATGCCGATATATTGCTCGGGGCGGAAGCGGTGCGGCACCAGCGGCAGCACGAAGGCGTCGATCCAGCCGGTGACGGTCCACAGCAGCCAAATCGTCAGCCCGATCGGGAACACCACCACAAGGCCCGTCAGGAACGATGCGCGCAGCGCCGCCAGCGGGCCGGTCTTGCGGGCCGGAAGCGGCTTCAGCGGGTTGGTATGCGGATGGGGCTCTTCGGGATGCTCGGTCATGGCGGTCCTCTGCTGACCGCCCGACCCTAGGGGCTCAGGCGCGGCGCGACAATGCACCCCGCGCCCTGACGCCGCTCATTTTTCTGCGCTGGCGAGTTCGATGGCAATCGCGGCCCCCAGCCGCGCATTGTTGCGCACCAGCGCGATGTTGGCGACCAGCGACCGCCCCCCGGTCAGTGCAAAGATCCGGTCCAGCAGGAACGGCGTCACCGCCTTGGCGGCAATGCCCTGCGCAGCCGCCTCGGCCAGCGCCACCTCCACCGCCGGCATGATCTCGGCCAGCGGGATCTCGTCCGCCGCCGGCACCGGGTTGGCGACCAGCTGCCCGCCCGGCAGGCCGATCAGGCCCCGCATCCGGTGCGCGGCGGCAATCTCGGCGGCGCTGTCCATGCGCAGCGGGGCGGGCAGGCCAGAGGCGCGCGACCAGAAGGCCGGAAACTCGTCCTGCCCCACGGCGATCACCGGCACACCAAGCGTCTCCAGCACCTCCAGCGTCTTCGGCAGGTCGAGGATCGCCTTCGCCCCCGCGGCGACCACAGTCACGCGGCTATGCGCCAGCTCGCGCAGGTCGGCCGAGATGTCGAAGGACAGTTCCGCCCCGCGATGCACCCCGCCGATGCCGCCCGTCGCAAAGACCTCGATCCCCGCAAGCTCGGCGCAGATCATCGTCGCGGCGACCGTAGTGGCACCCGTGCGCCCGCTGGCAAGGCAGGCCGCCAGATCGGCCCGGCTCAGCTTGGCTGCGTCCGGCGTCTGCGCCAGCGCATCCAATGCCGCATCCTCCAGCCCGACCAGGATCTGCCCGCCCATCACCGCGATGGTGGCGGGGGTGGCGCCCGCGGCGCGGATCTCGGCCTCCACCGCGCGGGCAGCCTCGAGGTTCTGCGGATAGGGCATCCCATGGGTGATGATCGTCGATTCCAGTGCGACGACCGGCTTGCCGGCCTCCAGCGCGGCGCGCACCTCGGCGGACAGGGTCAGGGGCAGGGGGCTGTTCATCATGTTCCGATATCTCCAGATACGTAGCTCGCGGCGGCGTCCAGTGCGGCGGCCAATGCCGCCCTCCGCTCCGCGCCGCGCAGTTCGGCCACCAGATGGGCGGCCATGAAGGTGTCGCCCGCGCCGGTGACGCGGGTCACCAGCACCGGCCGCGGCGCTGCGGTGATGACACCGCCCGCCCCCTCGCATCCATCGGCGCAAGGCCGGCCGCCATCGGTGACCAGCACCCGCCGCGCCCCCCGCTCCAGCAACCCCGCCGCCGCCTCGGCTGCGCCCGCAAAGCGGCGCTGGCACAGCAGCCCGGCTTCCTCGAGGTTCACGTAGATCACCGCCCGCGGATGCCCCAGCAGCGGCAGCAGCCGCTCGGCCTTGCCGGGGCTCGCCGGCGCGATGCGCAGATCGGCGGCGGCAAACAGCGCCGAGCCGGCAATCTCCGCCAGCAGCCCCGTGGTCAGGTTCCCGTCCAGCGCCACCGGCCCGGCCCAGGGCGCGGCCACCGATCCCAGCCGCCCATCTTCCAGCGCCCGCAGGATCTTGCCCCCTGCCGCCTCCAGCGAATGGGCATCGGCAATCGCCGCGATCAGCCCGTTGCCGCCCTCGATCGCCATATAGCGGTCCGTCGGCAGATCGTCCGACCGGTAAAGATGCGCCGTCCCCAGCCCGAGTCCCGCGCAGGCCGCCACCAGATCATTGCCCTCGGCATCGCGCCCCACCGCCGACAGCAGCCCCGGCCGCAGCCCGAACCGCGCCAGCGTCATGGCGATGTTCAGCGCCACGCCCCCCGGCACCCGGGTAATCCGCCCCGGCACATCGGCGCCCGCGCCCATATGCGCCGGGCTGCGGCCGATGATGTCCCACAGCACCGATCCGATGCACAAAATGTCTGGTCTCTCGCTCATGGCCCGACCTCATCGCCAAACCCGCGCCCCCACGCAAGCCAAATCCCGCCCTTCCTTGCCCCTTCTTGCTGGCGGAAATATCCCGGGGGTGCGGGGGCTGGCCCCCGCTGCCGACACCCGCCACAGGCACCGCCGGCACCTTTTCCCTTGCCATCCGCCCCCGCCTGGCCTAAAGGCGCGCTACTTCACAGGCTTGGTGCGGGCCTTTTCGGGGAGACATCCCGAAAGGTCCACCGGTTGGGGGAAACCCTGAATCACCTTGCCAAGGCGCAAACCGGAAAAGGAAATGGACATGGCGCTTCCCGAATTCTCCATGCGTCAGCTGCTTGAAGCTGGCGTTCACTACGGTCACCAGACTCAGCGCTGGAACCCGCGGATGGCCGAATACATCTATGGCGACCGCAACGGCATTCACATTCTCGACCTGACCCAGACCGTCCCGCTGCTGGACCAGGCGCTGCAGGTGATCCGCGATACCGTGGCCAAGGGCGGCCGCATCCTGTTCGTCGGCACCAAGCGTCAGGCCTCCAAGGCCATCGCCGAAGCGGCGGACAAGTCGGCCCAGTTCTACATGAACCACCGCTGGCTCGGCGGCACGCTGACCAACTGGAAGACCGTCTCCCAGTCGATCGCGCGCCTCAAGCAGATCGACGAGATCATGGCGCATGGCGCCGAGGGCCTCACCAAGAAAGAGCGCCTGAACATGGACCGCGAACTGGCCAAGCTGCAGGCCTCGCTCGGCGGGATCCGCGACATGGGCGGCGTGCCGGACCTGCTGTTCGTGATCGACGTGAACAAGGAATCGCTGGCGATCCTCGAGGCGCAGAAGCTGGGCATCCCGGTCGTCGCCATCGTCGACACCAACTGCTCGCCCAAGGGCGTGGACTATGTGATCCCGGGCAACGATGACGCGGCCCGCGCCATCGCGCTCTACTGCGATCTGGTCTCGCGCGCGGCGCTGGACGGCATGACCGCACAGATGGGCGCCGCCGGCGTCGATCTGGGCGCGCTGGACGAAGCCCCCGCCGAAGAGCTGGTCGAAGAAGCCGCCAGCGCCTGACCTCTGCGCGCGGGGCCGTCGGATTTACGGGCCCGCGCGTGAGCGCATGTTACGCAATCGTCATCAGGCGGGGGATATTCCCCGCCTGAACGCTGCAAAGGGTCGGGCCCGCCCGGCCGCGATGATCAAACGAGGAGAGCCGACATGGCAATCACCGCCCAGATGGTGAAGGAACTGCGCGAGTCGACCGGCGCAGGCATGATGGACGTCAAGAAAGCGCTGACCGAAACCGATGGCGACATGGACGCCGCGGTCGATTGGCTGCGCACCAAGGGTCTTGCGAAGGCCGCCAAGAAATCGGGCCGCGTCGCGGCCGAGGGTCTGGTGGGCGTTGCGGTCTCGGGCGGCAAGGGCGTCGCGATCGAGCTGAACTCGGAAACCGACTTCGTCGCCAAGAACGCCGACTTCCAGAGCCTGGTGCGCGAGATCACCAAGGTCGCCCTGGACACTGCCGACAGCGTCGAAGTGCTGCGCGCCTCGCATCTGAACGGCAAGACCGTGGATGAGGTTCTTAACGAATCCATCGCCCGCATTGGCGAGAACATGAACCTGCGCCGCCTGCACGTGCTGGAAGGCGAGACTGTCGTCTCCTACGTGCACAACGCGGCGGCAGATGGCATGGGCAAGATCGGCGTGCTGGTCGCGCTGAAGGGCCCGGTCGAGCAGGCGCAGGTGATCGGCAAGCAGATCGCCATGCATGTTGCGGCGACCGCCCCGGCCTCGCTGTCCGAAGCCGATCTCGACCCCTCGCTGGTCGAGCGTGAAAAGGCCGTGCTGTCCGAACAGGCGCGGGAATCGGGCAAGCCCGAAGCGGTGATCGAAAAGATGATCGTCGGCCGCATGGCGAAGTTCTTCGAGGAAGTCACGCTTCTGGGCCAGAAGTTCGTGATCAACCCCGATGTGACCGTCGGCCAGGCCGCCAAGGACGCGGGCGTCGAAGTCACCGGCTTCGCGCGCATCGTGGTCGGCGACGGCATCGAGAAGGAAAAGGAAGACTTCGCGGCCGAGGTCGCCAAGACCCTTCAGGGCTGATCGTCGCTTTTTGCAAGATCCGGGGGCCGGGCAGGGAAACCCGCCCGGCCTTTGCCGTTCTGCGGGCCGGGCCTTGGCCCACGCCCTCCTCAAGACGAAAAAGCGGCGCGGACCCGAAGGCCCGCACCGCCATTCGAAGCGCGCCGCATCTTTTGGGGATGAGGACGGGGCGCACAACTGTTCGGTCTGCCAGACCACAAAAACCAAGCAGACCGGCCCGGTTTCCCGGTCAGGCGACGATCCCCGCGCAATATCGGCGGGCTGGACCGAAGCCCTCTGTTCCCGGCCAAAGCCGCCACTCACGGAACGCCGTCACCATGCCGGCTGACCCCGCGTAAGGAAAGTCGGGGAATCCTTACCTGACCGTCCGGTCAAATGTGCCGCGCGGTCCCCCCGCGGCGGCCGGTTCGCGGGCGCCGGTCCCGACGTCCTCGGGCGCCACGGCGACGGTCTTCAGGATCGCGTGGCAGTCTTGCCCGGCGGCCAGCCCCATTGCCTCGGCCGACCGGCGGGTGACCCGCGCCAGCAGCCGGTCCGCCCCCACCGCCAGCACCACCATCGCGCCGGGGCCATGGCCGGGGCGCAGCTCGGTGATCGTGCCCGCCAGGATGTTCAGCGCCGACAGCCCCTCGGGCCGGGCGCGCGACAAGATTACGTCCTGCGCCGCGATCCGCACCCGCAGGCGGCTCCCCGGCGCGTCCGGCACCTGCGGCAGCCACAGCCGCCCACCCGCCGTCGCCAGCTCGCTCAGCCCATCGGCATGATGCGCCACAATCCGCGCCGTCAGGACCGAGGCGGCGCCGCGCACCCCCATCGCCGCCACATCCCCCAGCACGCGGCCGGGCGGGCCCACGGCCGTGACCCGGCCCTCCCGCAGCGCCACCACCGTCGTTGCCAGCCGCGCCACCTCGGCCGAGGAATGGCTGACATAAAGGATCGGCACCGTGATCTCGTCGCGCAGCCGCTCGAAATAGGGCAGGATTTCGGCCTTGCGCGCCTCGTCCAGCGCCGCCAGCGGCTCATCCGCCAGGATCAGCTTCGGCGCCGCCAGCAGGGCGCGGCCGATGGCGACGCGCTGCTTCTCGCCGCCCGACAGCGCGCCGGGGCGGCGGTCCAGCAGATCGCCAAGGCCGAGCAGGTCCACCACATGCGCCAGCCCCGGCGCCTGCGCCCCCCGCGGCGCGAACCAGCGGCCATAGGTCAGGTTCTGCCGCACCGTCAGATGCGGGAACAACCGCCCCTCCTGAAACACATAGCCAAGCCGGCGCCGATGCGGTGGCACGAAGCGCCGCGCGGCCGTATCCAGCAACACCCAGTCCCCCGCCACGATCCGCCCGGCATCGGGGCGCAAGAGGCCCGCCACCGCATTCACCAGCGTGGTCTTGCCCGACCCGGACGCCCCGAACAGCACCGTCACCCCCGGCGGCGTCTCGAAGGCCACATCCAGATCGAAGCCGGCAAAGCGGTGCTGCACCGAAACCGAAATCATGCGCCCGCCACCCTGCGGCCGACCCGCCGCGCCAGTACCTCGGACAGCAGCAGCGCGCCCATTGCCAGCGCGACCGACACGATCACCAGCCGCCCCGCTGCCTGCTCGCCGCCCGGCACCTGCAGGAAGGCGTAGATGGCGGAGGGGATGGTCTGCGTCTGCCCCGGGATGTTGGACACAAACGTAATGGTCGCCCCGAACTCTCCCATCGCCTTGGCGAAGGCGAGGATGGACCCCGCCACCACCCCCGGCAGGATCAACGGAAGCGTCACGGTCACGAACACCCATGCCGGTGAGGCCCCCAGCGTGCTTGCCGCCGCCTCCAGCTTCGGGTCCACCGCCTCCAGCGCCAGCCGGATCGCCCGCACCATCAGCGGGAAGGCCATCACTGCCGCCGCCAGCGCCGCCCCGGTCCAGCGGAAGGACAGCACGATGCCGAATTGGTCGAGGAACTCGCCCACCGCGCCGCGCCGCCCGAAGGTCAGCAGCAGCAGATAGCCGGTGACGACCGGGGGCAGGATCAGCGGCAGATGCACCAGCCCGTTCAGCAGCGCCTTGCCCCAGAACGACCAGCGCGCCAGCGCATAGGCGGCGAGGATCCCCAGCGGCAGGCTCGCCAGCG
>Ga0209347_1003774_pt1 | contig 16925 bp, 10 predicted proteins | sample AutmiccommuBRH23_FD_187382 | JGI IMG/M metagenome (GOLD analysis project Ga0209347, IMG submission 187382) | Deep subsurface microbial communities from Mt. Terri, Switzerland - Autotrophic microbial communities BRH/23 (SPAdes) (version 2) | ecosystem: Environmental > Aquatic > Deep subsurface >...
GCGGGCGCAGAAGAAGGTCGAGGAGCGGAACTTCGAGATCCGCAAGAGCCTGCTCGAATACGACGAGGTGATGGACTACCAGCGGAAGATCTTCTACTCGCGGCGGCGCGATCTGCTGGGCGGCAAGGGCGTCAAGGGACTGATCGAGGGGATGATCGATTCGGTCGTCACCAAGCAGGCCAAGGCGTTGCTTGACAAGGAGTATCCGCTCCGGAGCATCGTGGAGTGGGCTCGCGCGAATTTCGGCGTGGAATTGAAGCTCTCGGACGTCGCCGAGGCCGAGCCGAAGGATATCGAGGAGCTGATCAAAGAACGCGCCAAGGACGGTATCAAGAGCGACATCTCCCTGTCGCTCGGCGAGTACCTGGAGGATTACGAGGACCCGAGCACCTGGGACGTCGCGGGCCTGTCGAAATGGGCGATGAGCGCGTTTCAGGTGAACCTGAGCATGGGCAAGATCAAGAGCCTCTCGCCCGAGGAGATCGAGGAGCAACTGGTCGCCGCGGCGGCCGAGCAGGTGGACAAGAAGGACTGCTCTCCGCTGCTGGAATTCGTTCGCGAGGACTTCGCGGTGCGCCGGTTCGCGGAATGGGCCCGGGCGAAATTCGATCTGGCAATCGACATGGAGCAGTTGACGGGTCAGAGCGCCGAACAGGTGCGGCAGTTGGTTCTCAAGCAGACCGAGGCGAAGTATCGACGCCGGGAGGTCGAATATCCCGTCGAGTTCGCCATGAGCATGATCTACAGTCCGCAAGGGGCCAATGTCTACGGGTTCGAAGACCTCGCCAACTGGGCGAACCGCAAGTACAACGCCGGTCTCACGGTCGAGCACCTGCAGAACGCCAAACCCCGCGATCTCCACGGGGAATTGCTCGCTTTGAGCGAGAGCTATAACGACGGCAGGCTCGATGAGGAACTGGACAAACAGATCGGCAGCTTGAGCCGGGCGGAGCTCGTGCAGTGGGCCAACCAGCGATTCAACGGTTCCTTGCGGGAGGAGGAGCTCACGGACGGCGACGGCACGCGGCAGCGCCTGGCCGAGGTCGGCCGGGAATTTCTCCGGGCTGAGCTGGCGCACCTCGAACGGTACGTCCTCCTGCAGGTTTACGACACCACCTGGAAGGACCATCTCTACGCGATGGACCACCTCAAGGACAGCATCTGGACGCGGTCCTTCGCCGAAAAAGACCCCAAGGTCGAGTACAAACGCGAAGGTTTTCGCATGTTCAACGACATGCTGGAAGCCATCGAGGACCGCGTTACCGACATCATCTTCCGCGTGCACATCGAGGCGGGCGCCCGTGCGAGAAACGTGTGGCGGGTGAGCCAGACCTCGCACGACCAGGTGGGGCAGTTCGCCGCCGGCGAGCAACAGCAGGCGGCCCAGGCTCCGCAGGGCGAGGTGCAGGTCAAGCAGATCAAACTGGATCAGCCCAAGGTCGGTCGCAACGACCCCTGTCCGTGCGGCAGCGGGAAGAAGTACAAGAAGTGCTGCGGCCAGAACTCCTGATCGGCGGCATCGAGGAAATTGAGATAGAAATCAGGCCGTCGCTCACAGAACTCTGTGAGCGGCGGCCTGTTTGTGCGCAAAAGAAAACATCGAGTAACATGGCGCTACCCGATGTTTTCCGGAGGGGAGAAAATTCTTTTCTTGGGCTATTGTCGTATCGACAATCGTGCCTAAGCACTTGAGCCCAAGGTATTTTATTTTCTTGTTCGTCCTACTAAAAATACGGCGAGAGAAAAAGGATGTTCGGCAGGCAGCGACGAATTCATCTTTAACAGAAGATTTTTTCGATAGGCGGTTTGCTGGATCGGCGGTGGAAAGCCCCCGATTCGATACCGGGTTTTCCCGACCCCAAAAACCCCTCATGGAAGCGGGGGTTTGCGCCGGCCGGCGAGGCGCCGATTCCACCTTGCCGCTACGCCCTGGGACCGGGATTCCGTTTCCGCTTGACATCCGCAGGCATCGTTGGCATGGTAGCACTGCGTGCCGGCTGCCCGGACGTGGCCGGCAGGAGTGTGGACCGTTCCTGATGGAATTTGGGCCGGGTTGATGGAGGCATAGATCGTGAAGAAGGATTGGGGTTTCCTTCCTCCGCACAAGTCTACAGATGGACGCCATGCAGGAACAGCCATGACAGATCACTCGCAGAACAAGCGGATCGAGGAGAGATTGGCGGACGAGCGAAGTCTGTTGCGCACGCTGATCGACAACCTCCCGGACGCCATTTACGTCAAGGATCGCGAGGGCCGTTTTGTGCTGTGCAATCGGGAGGTCCTTCGCCGCAAAGCCGTGGGGTCGCTGGAGGAAATCGTCGGCCGGACCGACTTCGATTTCTACCCTGCGGATCTGGCGCAGGATGTCTACGCCGGCGAACAGGACCTGATGCGGACCGGCCGGCCCACGATCAACAAGGAACGGCGCGTGATCGACAAGGTCACCGGCCGGCCCACGTGGAACGTGACGACGAAGGTGCCGTTGCGAGACGCCGCCAACGAGATCATCGGCCTCGTGGGCATCGGTCGGGATATCACCGAACAAAAACGGGTGGAAGAAGCGTATCATGCGATCGTGGATCATTCGCTCCAGGGGTTGGTCATCATTCAGAACATGCGGGTCGTCTTCGCCAATGAGGCCATGGCGAAGATCAGCGGATACGCGGTCGAAGAGATGCTCAGTGTGCCCGCCGAGCAGTTGCGGGATTTCGTGCATCCGCTGGATCGTGAGATGGTCTGGAGATCCCACCAGGCCCGTCTCGGCGGCGAATCCCTGCCCGAGCAGTACGAGTTCCGAGTGGTTCGCAAGGACGGAACCGTTCGGTGGCTGGAAATCATCACCAGCCGGGTCGAGTATCAGGGCGCCCCGGCGATCCAGGCCGCCTGCATCGACGCGACCGAACGCCGTCGGGCCCAGGAGGCCCTGCGCCGCAGCGAAGCCCGCAATCGGGCTCTGTTGAACGCCAATCCCGATCTGATGTTCCGATTCAGCCGGGGCGGCGTGTTCCTCGACTGCAAGCCTCCAAAGGATGACGCCGTATCCGCATCGCCGGCGCAGTTTGTGGGCAGGCATCTCGATGAAGTCTTTCCGGCTCAGATCGCGCGGACCCTGATGCGGCATATCCAGGCGGCGATCGAAACCGGGCAGGTGCAGACGCTCGAATACAACCTGCCGGGCACGGAAAGCGAGGGAGGCGATTTCGAGTGCCGGCTGGTCGCCTGCGCGGAGCAGGAAGTGGTCGCCATTGTCCGGGACATCTCCGATCGAAGGCGGGCCGAACGTCTGGCGAGGCTCCAACGCGACGTGGCGATCCGGCTCAGCAGCCTGTCGGACCTCAAGGAAGGGCTCCGGTACTGTCTGGAAGCGGCGGTCAAGACGTCGCAGATGGATTGTGGCTCGATCTACACGATGGACGAGCACACCGGCAACCTCGAGCAGGTCGTTCATCTCGGGTTGTCGCAGGAGTTCACTGCCCACACCGCGGTGTATTCGGCAACCTCCCGGAACGTCCGCATCGTCCTCGAGGGCGAACCGGTCTATGCCCTGTACGACCGGCTGGGCGTGCCGATCGGACCGGTCCAGAAGGCCGAGCGACTGCGGGCCGTCGCGATCATTCCGATCAAGGACGGTGGACGGGCCGTGGCCTGCCTGAACATGGGTTCGCACACGAGCGATGAGGTGCCGCAATGGTCCCGCATCGTCCTGGAAACCATTGCGGCCCAGATCGGAAGCGCCATCAGTCGCCTGAAGATTCAGGAGGCCCTGCAGCGAGCGGAGCGGGAAAAGGCCATCATCCTGAATACGATGCCCCAGATCGTGGCCTACCATGATGTCTCTCATCGGATCCTCTGGGCCAATCGGACGGCGATCGAAGCCCTTGGCCAGACGTCCGAGGAGATCGCCGGACGGCGCTGTTATGAATTGTGGGACGGCGCGGCGATGCCCTGCAAAGGCTGCCCGGTCGACCTGGCCCTGCGGACCGGATGCTCGCAGGAGGCTGAGATCATAGGCTACAACGGCGGTACCTGGCTCGTGCGCGGCGAGCCGGTGCGGGACGGCAACGGTCGCCTGCTGGGAGTCGTCGAGCTGGCTCTCGATATCTCCCGGCGCAAACGCGACGAGCAGGAGTTGCGACGGCGATTGCAGTTCGAAGAGTTCATTACGAGCATTTCCACCGAGTTCGTCAACCTCCAGGCGGATCAGATCGAAACGGGGATCGAGCGGGCGCTGGCCGGCATCGGGAGCTTCGTGCAGGCGGACCGCTGCTCGATCGTTCAGTTCTCCGGCGTCAAGATGGTGATGACCCATTCGTGGGCGGCTCCCGGATTCGGGCGGACTCCGTCTCCGCTGATGGAAGGGGACTTCGCATGGTCTCTGGAGCAGATGCGTAAGGGGGGCTGTCTCGCCTGTGCCCGAATCGAGGACTTGCCCGCAGAAGCCTGGCGAGAGAAGGAATACTGCCTGCGGGAAGGCATGAAGTCCATCATTGTCATCCCGCTGGAGGTGGCCGGCTCCATGCTGGGCGCCGTGTCGTTTTCCTGCATGCGGAACCAGCGGGACTGGTCCGACGAGCTGATTCAGCGATTGCGACTGGTCGGTCAGATCTTCGCCAACGCGATGTTGCGCCGCCGGGCGGAGGAGGCCCTTCGAGCCAGCGAGACCCGGTTGAGGAGCATCGTCCGGGCGGCGCCCACGGGCATTGGACTTGTGTCCGACCGCGTATTGCTGGAGGTGAATGATCGGGTGTGCGAGATGCTCGGGCACGGCCGCGAGGAACTTGTCAACAGGAACTCGCGGATCCTGTATCCCACGGAGGAAGAATACGAGCACGTCGGCCGTGAGAAGTACCGCCAGATTGAGGAATTCGGCACGGGGACGGTCGAGACCCGCTGGCTGCGGAAGGATGGACGCATTATCCATGTGTTGCTCAGCTCGACGCCCTTGGATCTGGCCGACCGATCCAAAGGCGTCACGTTCGCGGCGCTGGACATCACCGAGAGACAGAGGGCCGAACAAGCTCTGCAGGAAAGCGAGCGCAAGCTGCGGACTCTGATGGCGAACCTGCCCGGCCTCGCCTATCGCTGCGCCAATGCGCCGGGATGGCCCTTCGAATTCGTCAGCGAGGGATCTCTGGCTCTCACCGGCTACACACCGGAGGAGATCACGGTCGGCGGAACGATGACCTATGGCAACCTGATCCATCCCGACGATCAGCAAAGGGTGTGGGATGCCGTTCAGGAGGCGGTGGCTCGAGGCGAATCCTTTGATCTGGAGTATCGGATCGTTGCGAGGGACGCACGGGAAAGATGGGTCTTCGATCGGGGAAGAATGGTGCCGTCCCCCCATGCCGGATCTGGCGTCCTGGAGGGATTCGTTATGGACATCACGGAATTGAAGAAGGCCGAGGCGGCGTTGCGGGAGTCGGAGCAGAACTATCGGGAGATCTTCGACGCCGCCAATGATGCCGTCTTGATCCACGATCCGGTTACCGGCGCCGTTCTGGATGTGAACCGGACCATGCTGGAAACCTATGGGTACACCTACGGGGAGGCTCTGCAACTCCACCCGGGTGCTGCGGGTTCCACGGGGTCGGAGTCTTCGCAGCAGGACGCTCTGATGCAGATTCACAAGGCAGTGGAAGAAGGGCCGCAACTGTTTGAATGGCTCTCTCGGAAGAAGAACGGGGAGCCCATCTGGGAGGAAGTGAACCTCAGGACCGCCGTGATTGGCGGCGAGCGTCGCGTGCTCGCCGTGGTCCGGGACATCACCGACCGCAAGAAAGCCGAATCGCAGGCCCAGGAGCATCTGGCCGAACTGACCCGTGCCTGGCATGCGAATACGCTGGGCGAGATGGCCTCGGGGCTCGCCCACGAGTTGAATCAGCCGCTGTGCGCCATCGTCAATTACTCCAACGGCTGCCTGCGGTTGACGCGGAGGGAGGGATACGCGATCGAGACGGTACAGGACTCGATCGAGCAGATCGCCGCCCAGGCGCAGCGTGCGGCCGACATTCTCAAGCGCATCCGCGGCCTGATCGCCAAGCGCGAGCCGCAGCACGCCACGCTCAATCTGGAGAACATCCTTGGCGGCGCCGTGTCTCTGCTCAAGGACGAAGCCGTCAAGCACAACGTCGTGATCATCTCCAGGTTGGAGGCCGGCCTGCCGAGAATCCAAGGAGACCGCGTCGAGATCGAGCAGGTTGTGCTCAACCTGATGAGGAATGCCATCGAGGCAATGAACGATCCCGGGATCGTCCACAGGAACCTGACGATCTCGAACCGCCTGCCGGACCCTCGCTGGGTCGAGATTGCCGTGACGGACACGGGCAAGGGGGTCCCCCCGGAGTTGTCGGAGAGGATCTTTGAGTCCTTCTTTACCACGAAGACCCAGGGGCTCGGGATCGGCCTGTCGCTGAGCCGGCGGATCATCGAGGCCCACGGCGGCCGGCTCTGGGCCGAATCGGACGGCCGATCCGGCGCCACGTTCAGATTCACCTTACCGATTGAAGGAGACTCCCATGGAGAAGGATAATACGGTCGCGCCGATCAAGGATAACCCGGTCGTGTTCGTCGTGGACGATGATGAAGCCATCTGCGAGTCTCTTCGTCTGCTGATCGGCGACATCGACCTGGAGGTGCGAACGTTCACCAGCGCCCGCCAGTTCCTGGAGCAGTACGACCCCTCGCATCCGGGCTGTCTCGTTCTGGACGTGCGGATGTCGGGCATGAGCGGCCTGGAGCTTCAGTCAAAGTTGCTCGAGACGAGGGTCCGCATTCCCACGATCATAATCACCGGCCATGCCGATGTGCCCATGGCCGTGGAGGCCATGAAGGCAGGGGCCATGGACTTCATCGAAAAGCCCTTCCGCGACCAGGTTCTGCTCGACAGCATCCAGAAGGCCATCGATCTGGATCTGCGGACCCGCCGCCAGCAAAGAGAACGCCAGGATGTCCAGTCGCGCGTCGAGCTTCTGACGCAGAGGGAGCGGGAGGTGATGGACCGTCTGATCGCCGGCAAGAGCAACAAGAGCATTGCATTCGAACTCGGCATCAGCCAGAAGACTGTGGACTTTCACCGCGCCAATATCCTGGACAAGATCGGCGTCAGCAGCGTCGTGGAGCTTGTTCGACTGACCCAGCGGGGCATCGCCGGTTCGCCCTGATGTGTCTCTGTCGGCGACTCCTGTGCTCCCCTGGGATAATCCTGGGGGGACCTGGGAGTGGACTGGGACGATCGCTTGCTTTTCTGGACCCCGGCCGCTCGCCGCAAGGAGAGTCCCCATTTATGTGAAGCCGGTCGCACTCGATAATATCAGTACGTTCGCGACGTTCGGCCGCTGTGCGGCGGATGGATGGTGGTGGGACCGGCTGGGGGCAGCTGTTCTGGTGTGAGAAGAAGGCGTTCAGTGGCTGTTTGAGATCGGATGGTAGTACAGATGCAACCCAAGAAACCGATACTGCTTGTGGAAGACCCTGGAGCGGGTGCGCCCATCGCCAGAGAGACGCTGGATGAACTGGGCATCCGAGATCGCGTGGTTTCGGTCGCCATGCCGGAAGTGCTCGCATATCTCAAGGCTCAAGGGGCGGAGAGGCCGCATGTGGTGCTTCTGAGCGTGGAGGAGTCGGGTGACGACGGACTGACGGCGCTCAGGGCAATCAAACAGGACGACCAACTCAGGAGCATCCCGGTGGTTGTGCTCGGCCCGTCCGGCGACAGGTGTATCATCGACGAGAGTTTTGGGCTGGGGGCGGCCGGCTACATGGCCAAATCGCCGGACCATCTTGAATTCTCAGAGACCATGCGCACCCTCTATGCATACTGGGATCTCAGCGAATTGCCGAGATAGAAACGCGGCGGCGTCTACGGTGCTTTCCTGATCCAGCGGAATCGGAACGTGTCGCGAATTCGTTCGGTGAACCGCACCCCCATGCGTTGCGTGCTCGCCCGGTAATCATGCTTCTTGAGATCGCCGCTGGAGGGCCGCGGCAATCGCCCGGAGAACAGCCTCGCCAGCACGACGCCCGCAAAGCCCAGCCACACAGCCTTCCCCCGTGGCCGTTTCGCGCGAGTTCGGGGCAGCTTCAGTGTCGAGCGCTGCGTGTGCATTCGCTACCTCTGCACCGCGCGGACTACGGACTCCAGCAGTTCCTCGCCGGTCCGGCTGAGGTTCTCGCCGGCCCCGAAGAGCTGATGCCGGTCCAGGACTTCCGGATTGTCCCGGTAGTACCGCTCGACGGCCCCGACGCCGCCTTCGGCCTGCCCGGAGGTCCGATAGTCGCCGTTCAACAGCCACGAGCTGATCTCCTCGTCGTGCTCGGCCGGATAGATCAGGGCCACCGCATAGCCATCCCCGGCGTACCGGGCCAGATGCACCTTCGCCCGGCAGGGCGGCGGCGTCCGGACGGCGAGACTGACGAGGCGTTTGAAGTCGTCCTGTGCCGTCACTTCATCCTTTGCATGGAAGAGCATCCCGGCCTCGAGCTGAAATCGCTCGGCCGGTACGCCCTTGAGCTCCAGCCGGCCGTCGGGATAGGCCCGGTGGATCTTGTACACTTTGCCTTCGCGGTATCGTTCGCTGTCCAACAACTCGGCCACTTCCTCGGCGGTGAACCCCACCCCGGCGTGGTCGCCGAAGTCGAACACATACAGGCCTTCGTATCGATCAGATTTTTCCAATTTCGGCAGTTTCATACAGGTATTATACGTCGGTCGCTCGCCGCTTGCACACAATTTTCAGATGGTCCTGCTGAAGATCGTCTTGGCGCAGAGCCAGTGAGGCCTTCCAGCAGACAACCCGATTGTCCTGCCGGGCGTTCCATGCTATGATCCTCCGAGTAGAAACGTGATCTCGATGTTGAGCGGGGTTGGGAATGTACCATCGTCGATGCAGGCGTCGCATTTTCCTGTGGCTCACGTGTCTGGCCTGTGCCTGCGCGTGCGGATGCCGGCCGGCCGCTTTTGTTGCCGGCGCGGTCGTACGCCAGGGCGCCTCGCCGTATGCGGGCTGTGGCGAGCCGGGCCTGTGGACCTATCAAGGGCTCGATCCCTGCGTGCCTCCGCGAATCCGGCCGGGCACCTATGCCACGGCAACCGATGGCGTGCCGTTCCTGGACGTGACGGCGCTCGGGCGGCACGGCTATCGCTTCAACTGGTCGGAGCGCAATGGGGTCGTCTACACGTGCCGGGCCGGGCACATCGATATCGCCCACGTCCGCAAGGCTGCCGACTGCACGGGATACCTGGCCGCCGTGACGCTCGAACACTTAAAGAGAGGAGAGACTCGTTTTCAGTGCAAGTTGATCGAGCCTTCCCTGTACTTCGTTACCCTGACGCCACCTTTGGGGTGGGATCGCCTGGACGAGGCGGACCGCGAGCGAATCGCTCGCGACGTCTCCCGGGAGTTTGCCCAGCACCTGGCCTTTACGGCGTTGACGTGGCACGAGATTCTGACGTGGTTCGGCTACAGGCCCAGGCCGCACAAATCGGAATTCCCGTCGGCGTTCTCCTGGGAGGATACCTACTCCAATCTGCTCGGCGTGCATGTTGCAGGAGCAGCCCTCGGAGATGAAAGCGGCGCCTTCAGTGAAATCGTGACCGTGGTCCTGGATCGATGGCTTCGCGAGCTTGGAGGCCGGCCCGGCAAGGTGGCCAGGCACGCGGCTCGCATGATGAGAGGGAAATGGTACTCCCATCGCTGGTTCTCGACCAGGATATGGATGCGGAATTTCGATCTGGGCTTTGATGACGGCTATGTCACGCCATGTCTGGTTCCCTCCCTGGACGGTTGTGAGGAGGCGCAGCCTTTGCCGTTGGCCGTTCCAACCCTCGATGCGCTTGCCCGCCATGGATTCTCGGCGAAGGTGGAGATCGAAGCCAGGGTGTGGGAGCTGAACCGGATTCTGGAGGTTCTTGATGCCGCGGGCAGGCCGGCGGTGAAACGGCTCGATCCCGCCACTCACTTCCCGGTTATTGTGAGCTACTGCCAAGCACGGTCTCGCCCGTCCGGTTCGAGGAGGGGGGACTGAGCGGCGGCCCCGTCGCTCAGTCCTCTGCTCTACCGGTTCCGTTATCTCCGCACTGCAAAGGCGCAACATCGTTTTCTTGACAAGGAGAATCGAAAGAGAGCAGGAGAATGGAGTCCAAAAAGACGAAAGAACACGCAAGAAAGAAATGACGCGAGTCCCCTGTGCGTGTCCCTTCTTTCGCTTGTTTTCGTTTCTTTCGGCTCTGGTGATTTCGGTTACGGCCGAAGGCCGCGCCAAGACCTCTGTGTCTCTGTGGTGAATACGGAATTCTGTGGAAGGGGTGATCATTCTCTCGGATGCACGCTCGTGTACGTGGGCCCGGCACCGCCGGAAGGGGCCGTGTTGGCAGTCCCAATTGCCCGTCATCGCGGTTGATCGCCAAGACGCTGACCGTACCACTGCGGCTGCGGTTTCCTCTTCAGGGGGGATGACTTTCTTCGCCGGGTATGGTATGGTGGTCTGCCAACATAAGTGAAGCCACGGCGTATGGAGTGCTGCCGATTGCCGCCGGCATGGCAAGGCGCCGTACCTACGTGTGATAAGATGAAGAACCGGCACTATTTGATCCGTGGAGATGTATCGCAATGCTTGATCCTGTACCGATCTCGAAGACTGGCTACAACAAACTGAAGGAGGAGTTGGAGCGGCTTGAGAAGAATGAACTGCCTGCGGTGATGCAAAGGGTGGCCGAGGCGCGCGAGATGGGGGATCTGAAGGAAAACGGCGAGTATATCAGCGGGCGCGAGCAGCAGGGCTTCCTCGTCGGGCGGGTCCGCGAATTGCGGGGAATGTTGAGCCGGTCGGACATCATCGATTGCACGAAGGCCGAGACCGATCGGGCGGAGTTCGGCACGGTGGTGACCGTGTTGGATCTCGACGCGAACGAAAAGGCGACCTATCAGTTGCTGGGTCCTGATGAGGCGGATTCCGATACGGGGAGCATTTCCGTTCACTCCCCCATCGGGCGTGCGATCCATGGATGTTCGGTGGGAGAAAAGGTATCGGTGGAAACCCCTCGCGGCGACCGTCATTTCGAGGTGATCGAGATTACGAAGTCGGCAATCGAGTGAGCCTGTATTCATGCTGCTGGATGACTTTCGCCGCCGGTTATGGTATGGTGGTTTGGCAACATAACTGAAGTAACGGCGTATCGAGTCCTATGGCACGAAAATTCACACTCCAGTCGCGAACGGCGGCGGGGGATATCGATTTTGGGGCGGACCTGAACCCCGAGCAATTGGCGGTAGCGACCGCGCCGGGCGGACCGATGCTCGTCGTGGCCGGGGCCGGCAGCGGCAAGACGCGGACGCTGACCTATCGCCTGGCCTGGCTGGCGCATCATGGCGTCGATCCCAACCGGATCATGCTGGTCACCTTCACGAACCGAGCGGCCCGCGAGATGCTCAACCGCGTCGAGCTGCTCGTCAAGCAGAAGACTAAGGACATCTGGGGCGGCACCTTCCACCACATCGCCAACCGCATTCTGAGAATCCATGGCCGGCGGCTGGGGATTTCGCCCGATTTCACGATCCTCGACCGCGAGGACGCCAAGGACCTGCTGGCCTCGTCCGTCGAGGAGGCCGGCGTCGACACCAAAGAGCGGCGGTTCCCCCAGAAGAACGTCCTGGCCGCGATCTCCAGCTTCCTCCAGAACACGCTCGATCCGCTCCAGGCGGTCATCACGAAGCGATTCCCCATGTTTATCCGGGAGATGGAGGGAATCGAGAAGGTGCTCGTGCTGTACACGGAGAAAAAGCGGGCCCGCCAGCTTTTGGACTTCGACGACCTGCTCAGCGCGTGGCTTCGATTGATGATGGAGCACACAGACGTCCGCGAGATGCTCGCTGGCCAGTTCCAGCACATTCTCGTCGATGAGTACCAGGACACCAACGCGATCCAGGGGATGATCGTCGATCTGCTGGCCTCCAGGCACCGCAATCTCACCGTCGTCGGCGACGACTCGCAGTCGATCTACAGCTTCCGCGGGGCGAATTTCGAGAACATCATCACGTTCCGCGATCGCTACCCCGAGGCCCGGGAGTACAAGCTCGAAACGAACTATCGGTCTGTGCCGGAGATCCTGACGCTGGCTAACGCCAGCATCGCTCAGAACAGCCGCCGGCTGCCGAAGAACCTCAAGGCCATCCGGTCCTCGGGCCTCAAGCCCGCGATCGTCGCCTGCCAGGACCACTTCACGCAGTCGCGGTTCATCGCCGAGTACGTGCTGCACCTGCTCGACCAGGGCCGCACGCTCGCCGATATAGCGGTCCTCTATCGCAGCCACTGGCACTCGCTGGAGATCCAGCTCGAATTTCAGCGTCGCAACATCCCGTTCCACATCCGCGGCGGCCTGCGATTCTTCGAGCAGGCGCATATGAAGGATGTCCTGTGCTACCTCCGCGTCACGCAGAACCCGCGCGACGAGCTGGCCTGGCTGCGGCTGCTCAAGATGCTGCCCCGCGTGGGCAGCGCGATCTCCCGGCGGGTCTGGCAGCACATCAGCAGCGCCGCGGACCCTTTCAACGAGGTCCTGGGCATCGAGACGGCCAGCCTCCTGCCGAGCAGCTCGCAGCCCTTTTTCCACGAGTTCGTGAACCTGCTGAAGGAGTCCCGCGAGATCGACTCGCCCGCGGAGATCATCGACCTGGCGAACAAGCGGTTTTATGACGATTACCTGGTGTCCCACTATGACAACGCCGCGATGCGCCGCGAGGACATCAAGGCCCTGGCCAACTTCGCCGGCCAGTACAAGAACGTCGAGGCCTTCCTCGCGGATGCCTGCCTGGCGGGCGAATTCTCCGGCGAGAACTGCGTCGAGGGCCCGGTCGAGCAGGAGTTCGTGATCCTCAGCACGGTCCATCAGGCCAAGGGCCTGGAGTGGCCGGTCGTTTTCATCCCCTGGCTGGCCGATGGCCGATTCCCGACCGACATGGCCATGAACCACGACGAGGACCTCGAAGAGGAGCGTCGGGTCTTCCACGTCGCGGTGACAAGAGCGCGTGACGAGGTCTACCTCGTGGTCCCGCAAGTCTACCGCAACCGCGGCGGCAGCGTAATCATGATGAAGCCCAGCCGCTTCCTCACGGAAATCGCCCGCGACCTCACCGAGCCCATGGAGCTCGAAGAAAGCCTCCCGCACCTCCTCGGCGGAGTAGAGCGGGAATGCCTGCCTCCGGCCGCGGAGCCGTAACCCGTGCAGTCTTCGGACAGGACTCTCGCTCAAGCCGCACCATCTATCCGTAATGGAGATCATCCCCGTCGTACCAGTCTCCCTCACGGACCGGGCCGTGAAGGCGAGAAGGAAAGGCCGACAGGGCCGTTCCGAACAACTGCAGCGCGGCGTGAGGAAGCCGGACTTGAAGAAGCAGGCAGGCACAACGCTGTTTCTGAGTCGCTGTTGCGGGGCGTTGGGCAGCCGGGTATAATTCCAGAAGTGCAGGGGATAAGATTGCTTTGCACGCAAGGGGTTACAGGTTCAAGTCCTGTCCCGCCCATTCCTTTAAGGCTTGCGATGATTCAGGGAGCATGAGTGAGTGAACCTGTGCTGACGACGGGAATTGTGGAAGTCGACCGCCTTGTCGGCGGTGTTCTGCCCGGCGATAATATTGTCTGGGAGGTGGACTCCGGTGCGCCGGTGGACAAGTTCGTTTCGAGCTTCCTGGCGGCCAGTGAGGCGGCGGGCTCGCCCGTCACGTACGTCAGCTTCAACCGCTCGCCGCAGACGATCTACCGGGCGTATTCCGAGGGCATGTCGCAGGGGAAATTCCATCTCGTGGACTGCTTCTCGTCGGGCAAGGGCAACAACGACCAGGTCTTCCTCGACTTCTACAAGTCGGCCGAGGAGTCGGTGCGTGGTTCGGTCGTCCACGTGGCCAATCCGTCCGACCCAATAGAGTTGGAGAAGGCACTGACCGAGGCCGGGGCTGCTGCGGGGGCCAGCACGCAGTACATCTTCGACAGCCTCACGGGGATGCTGGACCTCTGGGGTGTTGAAGACGTGGTCGTGCGGTTCTTCGGCCACATCTGCCCGAGGCTCTTCGATCTCAGCACCATTGCCTATTGGCTGCTCGAGACGGAGGCGCATTCGCAGCGGTTTCTCGCCAAGGTGCGTCACATCACCCAGGTCGTTCTGGAGATCGGCATCTCTCGTGGGCTGCGCACGCTGACGATTCGCAAGGCCGCCAATCGGCGCAGCACGGCCATCGGCGTGCCGCAGTGGTTCCGGATCGTCGACGGCAAACTGGCCATCGCGGCCGAGTCGCGGGAGAACCGCGAGCTGAGCCTGCTGACCCGGATGGGCGAGGCGCTCGGCACCGCCCTGACCCCGAGTTCCTTCCTCGAAGAGACCATGACCGTGTTGGCCAGCGAACTCGGCATGATTCGCGGCACGGTCGTGCTGCTGGACCGCACGACGAGCAAGCTGCGGATCATGGCGGCCCACGGGCTCTCCGCCGCCGAGCGGTCGCGGGGCGCATACAACATCGGCGAGGGCGTCACCGGCCACGTCGTCAAGACGGGCCTGCCCGAGGTCGTTCCGGATATCCACAAGGACATCCGCTTCCTGGACCGCACGACCGCCCGCCGGGTGGATGCGGCCTGGCCCATCGCCTTCATCTGCGTGCCTCTGAAGGTGGACAACGAGACCGTCGGGGCCCTGAGCGTGGACCGGCCGTTCGCGGTGGAGGCGACGCTCGACATGGACCTGAGGCTTCTGTCGATTGTGGCCTCCCTCGTCTCGCAGGTGCTCAAGATCAACCAACTGCTGAAGGTCGATAAGGATGAAATCCTGCTCCGGGACGAGCAGACGGTGCGGGAGCTGCGGAGCCGCTACCGGCTTGAAAACCTCATCGGCCAGAGCCAGACGGTCCAGCAGGTGCTGGCGACCGCGGCTACCGCCGCCAAGTCCAACGCCCCCATTCTCATCAGCGGCGAGACCGGCACGGGCAAAGAACTCGTCACCAACGTGATCCATTACAACAGCCCGCGATCCAAGGGCCCGCTGGTGAAGGTCAACTGCGGAGCGTTGCCCGAGACGCTGCTGGAGTCGGAGCTGTTCGGGCACGTCAAGGGCGCGTTCACCGGGGCGATCCAGAACCGCAAGGGCCGATTCGAGTTGGCCGACAAGGGGACCCTCTTCCTCGACGAGGTCTCCGAGATGAGCCCGCGGGTGCAGGTGAAGGTCCTTCGCGTGCTGCAGGAGGGCGAGTTCGAGCCCGTCGGCGGCGCGCGGACCCTGCGGTTGGACGTCCGGATCGTCGCGGCAACGAACACGGACCTGAAGGAGGCGATCGGCGAGGGCAAGTTCCGCCAGGACCTCTACTACCGGCTGCACGTCGTGCCGATTCACCTGCCGCCGTTGCGGGAGCGGCGAGAGGATATCCCGCTGCTGGTCGATCACTTCCTCGAAAAGTATAACCGGGAGAACGGCAAGAGCGTGACCAAAATCACGCGAGATGTCCTCGACCGGTTACTGGAGTACTCCTGGCCTGGGAACGTCCGCGAGTTGGAGAACTGCATCGAGCACGCGGTCGTGATGAGCCCGGGCAACACGCTGACCGCGAGCATCCTGCCGGCAGAGATCCTGGCGAACGCTTCGGCCAAGGGCTCGCGAAAGGCGCCGCTCAGCGTCGCCGGCCTGGAAGCGGAGATCCGGGCCCTGATCGAGCGGTCCTACAAGACCGCCGAGGAGTCCGCCGGGGCCAGGGAGCAGTTGCACGCCCTGATCGAGCGCACGATCATCGCCCGGGCCATCGCCGAGGGCTTGAGCCAGCGGACCCTGGCCGCCAAGCTCGGCCTGAGCCGAACGACTCTCCGCAAACGGATGGAAGAGTACGGACTCGAATAATACCTGCACGCCGCATGGTCAGCCCAAGACCCTCGTAATACGGATTCGGAGAAGTCCGTGCGCGTCAGACTCTGTGGCATCGGCATCCTGCCGATGATGCATGGGCTGGAAGCCCATACCACCCTCGGGTCGAGCGCACGAATCAAATCGAATCCGTATAAGCCAGCCGCCCCCGTCAAGCAAGGCGGTTGCATTGCCCACGGGATAGAGCGTGGTGCCCCCAGATGGATGGTCCATAAAATATGCCGAGGTACATTTTCTGGGCCATTCCCTGCGGATTCAGCGGGGAATGTCGAATACTCCGTCGAAATCATAAGTATCGGTAAATACTAAGCATACACACATTCATCCTGATGCCGCGGTCCTGGCACGGCCATTGCGTAATGTATACCGTCTTGGGCTATGGGGCTGTCCCGTCAAGCCCGAAACAGGATACAGATGTGCAATCAGGACGCTGCTCCGGCAGCGTGAGCCGCACTAACGGATGAAGATGAGACCTGGACCCAGGGGTCAGAGCGTGAAGTTGGTGAAGTTCTGCGGCGAAGAAACGCAGACTGCCGCGCAGGCGCCTTCGCCCGAGGCCGAACTGAAGCACTTTCAGAATGTGATCGGCAATGTCACCCAGGACGCCCTGAACGTCTGGGCTGAGATCTGGGGAGAGCTCCAGAACGGCGTCCACACCGGCGTGACGATTGCACCGGGGGCCGACGGGGAATTGGCGATTCCCAGTGCGGAATCGGCCGCGGGGGAGCCCTTCAAGCCCTCGTGCGGCTGGCCGGAATTCATGGAGAAGATATGGCTTCTGAGGCACTACCTGGATTTCATGGCCCGCTTCAGCCGCCAGTGAGGATCGATAGATGAACAAGGAAAGACTGGAATGATGGCATTGGGTTGTGGGCAAGGCTTGCCTTGGCTGATTAGCGGCAGCCGAGATAAAACAAGCCTTGCCCCACCTGTTCATTATATTGTCCCGATGATCCGGGCGTGGGTCAAGTGCATTTGACTGGAAATGAACCGATGATTCATCTTTTCTACTGCTCGAACAGTATGACCG
>Ga0209347_1003775_pt1 | contig 16923 bp, 13 predicted proteins | sample AutmiccommuBRH23_FD_187382 | JGI IMG/M metagenome (GOLD analysis project Ga0209347, IMG submission 187382) | Deep subsurface microbial communities from Mt. Terri, Switzerland - Autotrophic microbial communities BRH/23 (SPAdes) (version 2) | ecosystem: Environmental > Aquatic > Deep subsurface >...
TGGGTGTGTCGCCCGAGATCAACGCCCTGTCCACGATCATGATCGCCATCGTGACGGTAGGTGTGGTCACGGCCTCGATCATCTCGAAACGCAGCAGCCTTGCCCAACAACGCGATGAACAGGCCGCAGCGCGCGCAACATGACCCGTATCTTTCCGGCCTTCGCCTATAGCAACGCCCCGGTTGCAGGCTGTTTTTGGGCAGGAACAGTGCCTGATGACGCAGATGGTTTTCCGCCGGTCACAGGGGATCACACGGCGGATGTGGTCGTCATCGGCGCGGGTTTCACCGGCCTGTCGTCCGCCCTGCATCTGGCGCGGGACGGTGTTGATACCATTGTTCTGGACGCCATGCACCCGGGATGGGGCGCTTCTGGACGAAACGGGGGATTCTGCTGCCTCGGCGGGGCGAAAGCCAGCAGTGCAGATATCGCTCGCCGGTTCGGGCAAGAGGCGCTTATGGGCTGGCGGCGTGCAGAGCAGGACGCCGTGGCGTTAGTTGCAGGATTGTTGGAGGAGCACGGCATCGACGCCGATACTCATTCGCAGGGCGAGACGATTCTGGCCCATAACTCGCGCAACGCCCGCGGCCTTCAAGACGATATCTCGCGGGTCAGGCGTGAATACGGGGTGGATGCCACATGGCACACTCCGACCCAACTGGACGATCTGGGTATGTCTGGGCCGTTCTTGGGGGGGCTGACCATCCCCGTCGGATTCGCCCTGAACCCGCGCAAGTATATCGCGGGGCTGGTTCAGGCGGCCCGCAGTCTTGGCGCGCGTATCCACGGGCACAGCCCGGTCGCCGCAATCACCCAGATGAGCAACGGGATCGAGGTTCGAACGGGCAAGGCCACGATCCGTGCAAAGCGTCTGATTCTTGCGACGAATGGCTATTCATCAGATGATCTGCCGCCTTGGATGGCTGCGCGCTATATGCCCGCGCAATCCAATGTTCTGGTGACGCGCCCATTGACGCAGACCGAACTTGACGCAGCGGGCTGGAACAGCCGGCAGATGGCCTACGATACGCGAAACCTGTTGCATTATTTTCGCCTGATGCCCGACAATCGCTTTCTGTTCGGGATGCGTGGCGGTCTTTTGGCGTCTGCGCGCGCAGAAGCGGGTATCACCGCCCGCGCACGCGCGCATTTCGATGCGATGTTCCCGGCATGGCGCCATGTCGACACACCACATGGCTGGAGCGGGATGGTCTGCTTCAGCGCGAACCGCGTGCCCTATTGCGGGCCAATCTCCGGAATGCCCGGTGCCTTTGCCGGCTTTGCCTTTCATGGAAACGGCGTGGCGATGGGCAGCTATACAGGCGCACTGCTGGCCGATCTTGCGCAGGACAAGCCGACAAGGCTCCCCCATCCTGCAATTATGCGTGCCGATGCCCCCCGATTTCCCTTGGGCAGGTTCCGCAGGGCGCTGCTGCCGGCGGGTTATGCCTTGGCCGGTTTGCGGGATCTGTGAAACCGGCGTCACCCTTGCGGGGTCATGCCAGATCGCGCCTTTTCCCGCTTCAGGCCGAGCGCATGTTCGCGCAAGATGATCATCACGCCGGCCAGTATGACCAGACCAGCACCGATCAACATCTGAACCGTCGGCACTTCATCAAAGATGAAATACCCGATCAGAATCGCGAATAGCATCGAGGCGTAATCGAAGGGCGCCACGACGCTGGCATCGGCAAAGCGATAGGCGGAGGTAAGGAAAATCTGCCCCAGCCCCCCGAGTAGCCCTGCCACGATGAGTAATGCCGCCTCGAACGGCAGGGGGATCACCCATCCGAAGGGGAGTGTCAGCAATGACAACCCTGTGGCCGTCATCGAGAAAAAGAAAACGATGGCCGAGGTCTGTTCGGTCTGCACCAACTTGCGAACATAGATCTGTGCAAGCGCCGCACAGACTGCACCCATCAGCACCAGCATCGCTCCCAGAGCGGCCGCTGACTCAACCGTCGGCCCCGACAGCAGGGTCAAACGCGGCGCCAGCACCACCATCACGCCCACCATCCCCAGCGCGACCGCAAAAAGCCGGAAGGCACGCACTTCTTCATTCAAAAACATCGCAGCAAAAACAACGACTAACAGCGGCGCCGCATAACCGATCGCCGTAACTTCCGGCAGGGGCAAAAGGCCCAATCCCGCGAATCCAAGACCCATCGCAGCAGTTCCTACAAAACCGCGCCAAAAATGTCCCAGTGGTGACGTCACTTTGAGCCCTGTCCGCAGGTCTCCTCGCATCCAGAGCCACGCGAGTATGACAGGCATGGCAAAAAAAGACCGGAAGAAAACGGCCTGACCCGGTGGCACATGATCCGCCGTTGCCTTGATCAGGGATGCCATTGTGATGAACAGAATGACCGAACAGAGTTTGAGGATAATCCCCCGTAATGGCTGCATAATTCCCGCTTCCCTGCGACCGCATCGTGATGCTGACGGGTGTAGGTGTAAAGGTCAATGGTCACCACGCAACGCGGGTGAAAGCACTCGATCAAACCAAGTCAACCCAGGATGGAAAACAGGATCGGCGGAAAAACTCAATCAAATAGGCTATTTTTTGCCAATTTTCCTCACGTTTTGTTGTTCCGAAATCTAATGCTCAACTCTTGCGATATAGGCGGTTCAAGAGCATTTCTGCCGGGATCGTTGTTGTGATGGCTTTTCGCATTTTGCAGTAACGACCCCGTAACGAAAGGATGGGACTATGAAACTTACACATACACTTCTGGCAGCTCTGAGCGTCTCCGCTCTCGCAGCTCCCGCATTCGCCGGTTCGGCTGCGCCCGCAGCCATGGAGCCGATGATCGAAGCACCCGCACCCGTCGCAATGACCATGGGCCGCGACTGGACTGGTGGCTACGCTGGTCTTCAGCTGGGTTATGCTGACGTCGACGCCGGTGGCGCGCTGACCGGTGATGACGTCATCGGCGGTCTGACCGCTGGTTACGACTGGGATTTCGGCAACTTCGTGCTGGGTGCCGGTCTGGACGCAGACATTGCTGATCTGGACGTCGGTTCGCCCGCTGCAGCTACGCTGGAGCGTGTGTACCGTCTGAAAGTGCGCGGTGGCTACGATCTGGGTAACGGTCTGCTCTACGCAACCGCAGGTGGCGCCGGTGCAGACGTTGATGGTCTGGGCTATGACACCGGTTACTTCGTCGGTGCCGGCTACGAGCACATGGTGACGGACACGATCTCGCTGGGCGGCGAAGTGCTGTACCACGAGTTCGACAACTTCAATGATTCCGGCCTGGACATTGAAGCGACCACCTTCCAGGTGCGTGCGAACTATCGCTTCTGATTGATCTGATCCTTCGGGATCACATCGGAAAAGGGCGCCCCTCCGGGCGCCCTTTTTTCTTTCGCACTTATGGGTATGGCGCTACCCCCGCACGACCCAGAGGCCGTACATCGTCACAATAAACCAGATCACATTGATCAGGATCATCAGGAACACAGCCGCTGATCCCACATCCTTTGCCTGCTTGCCGAATTCAGACCACTCGGGCGACAGGTGATCCACGATTACCTCGATCGCCGTGTTCAGCGCCTCGACCGTCAGAAGCGCCAGAAGCATCATCAGATAGACCACAACGCTTTGGCCCGGTGCACCGCTGATCAAAAGCACCACCAACGCCGCCAGACCTCCCACGATCTCTTGTCGAAAAGACGCCTCTTGCCACAGGCGCCGCAGACCCGCCATGGAATAGCCCGTCGCGGCGATCAGATGCACAAGGCCGCGTGTCCGGGCCGGTTTCTGCGGGATCATCGGTTGGTCGTCACGCACGCCTGGGCAACACCCAATGTGGTCGCGGGAAATGGCAGGTATAGCCATTGGGGCGCTTCTCAAGATAATCCTGATGCTCCGGTTCGGCCTCCCAAAATTCTCCGACGGGTTCGACTTCCGTCACGACCTTCCCCGGCCATATCCCGGACGCTTCGACATCCGCGATAGTGTTCAGTGCCTCGTCGCGCTGAGCTTCATCTGCATAGTAGATGGCAGACCGGTAGGACAGGCCGATGTCATTGCCCTGACGATTCAGGGTGGTGGGGTCATGGATCTGGAAGAAGAACTCCAGAATGCGACGATAGGTGATCCGCTCAGGGTCGAAAATGATCTCGATCCCCTCGGCATGGGTGCCGTGGTTCCGATAAGTGGCGTGGGGCACATCTCCCCCGGTATAGCCGACCCGCGTGCGGATCACGCCGGGCAGCTTGCGGATCAGGTCCTGCATTCCCCAGAAGCAGCCACCTGCCAGAACAGCACGTTCTTCAGTCATCGGATATCCTCCACCTGATCCAGATAATCGCCGTAACCCTCGGACTCCATGTCATCACGATGCACAAAGCGCAGAGAGGCCGAATTGATGCAATACCTTAGCCCACCCTTGTCTCGCGGCCCATCTGGGAAAACATGCCCCAGATGGCTGTCCCCGTGGGCGCTGCGCACTTCGACACGTACCATCCCATGCGTTGTATCGGTCAGTTCCCGCACATGCGCGGGCTCGATGGGCTTGGTGAAACTCGGCCAGCCGCAGCCGCTGTCATACTTGTCCGACGAGGCAAACAGCGGCTCGCCCGAAACGATATCCACATAGATCCCCGGCTCCTTGTTCCGCAGAAGCTTGCCTGAACCGGGCCGCTCGGTGCCGCTTTCCTGCGTCACCCAGAATTGCTCGGGCGTCAGATTGGCCACCACATCGGGGTTTCTCTCATATTTCGGCATGATAGCCTCCGTCCTTGCGTTGTCTGCGCTCAACCTGCACCTTCCGGCCACGCTTTCAAGGCGCGTGCAAGCATTCACCGTTCTGAAAATACTTAAATCACCGTCAGCGAAACCTCTGCTCCGCTACCAGTCCATGACCACTTTGCCTGCATCGCCCGAAATCATGGCCTTGAAACCCGCCTCATAGTCGTCGATTCCGATCCGGTGGGTGATCAAACCCGAAAGGTCCAGCCCACCGCGAACCAGAGCGATCATCTTGTACCATGTCTCGAACATCTCGCGCCCGTAGATGCCCTTGATATGGAGCATCTTGAAGATCACCTCGTTCCAGTCCACTGCAAAGCCCTGTGGTGCAATCCCCAAAAGCGCGACTTTGCCGCCGTTGTTCATGTAGTGGATCATGTCCCGCATGGCTGGCGGCGCGCCTGACATCTCCAGCCCGACGTCGAACCCTTCGGTCATCCCGATCCGGGCCATGACCGCGTCCAAACCTTCCTCGTCCGCCTTGACCACATGCTGCACACCCAGACGCCGGGCCAGATCCAGACGGTAAGGGTTGATATCCGTGATGACCACGCGCTGCGCCCCCGCACGCTGCGCCACCAGCGCGCCCATGATCCCGATGGGACCAGCCCCGGTGACCAGTACGTCCTCGCCCACCAGATCGAAGCTTAGAGCCGTATGAACGGCGTTGCCGAACGGATCGAAGATCGCTGCAATCTCATCGGGGATCTCAGGCGGAATAGGCACGACATTGGCCTCGGGAATACACAGGTATTCGGCAAAACTGCCGGGCCGATTGACCCCGACGCCTTTCGTATTGCGGCACAGATGTCCGCGTCCGGCGCGGCAGTTGCGACAGACACCACACACGATATGCCCCTCGCCCGACACACGCATGCCCACGGTGTATTTCGTAGCGGCCGCCCCGGTTTCGACGATCTCGCCCACGAATTCATGCCCGACAACCATGGGCACGGGAATCGTGGCCTGGGCCCAGTCATCCCACTTCCAGATATGCACGTCCGTGCCGCAAATGGCGGATTTCCTGACCCTGATCAACACATCCGACGGCCCCGGTTCCGGCACCGGGACCCGTTCCATCCAAAGGCCGGGTTCGGCGCTGGATTTCACCAGCGCTTTCATCTGGTTGCTCATCAGATTACCCCCATGTCACGGCCGACCACATCGAAGGCGTCGATCGCCCGGTCCAGCATGTCACGGCTCAGGGCTGCCGACATCTGAGTGCGGATGCGGTCCTGTCCACGCGGCACCACCGGGAACGAGAAAGCCGTCACGAACACGCCTTTTTCATGCAAGCGCGCCGCCATGTCGCGCGCCAGTTTTGGATCGCGCAGCATCACGGGAATGATCGCATGTTCCCCCGGCAGCAACTCGAACCCCAGCGCGCCCATGCGCGCCCGGAAATAGGCGGCATTTTCCCAAAGGGTCGCGCGCAGAGCGTCGCCTGACTCCAGCATATCGAACACCTTGAGACTGGTGGCCGCAATTACCGGGGCCAACGTGTTCGAGAAAAGATAGGGGCGCGACCTTTGCCGGAGCCAGTCCACAACCGGCGCAGACGCCGCCGTATATCCGCCCGAGGCACCCCCCAGCGCCTTGCCAAGGGTGCCTGTAATGATGTCCACCCGGTCCATCACACCACAAGCCTCGGCCGTGCCACGCCCGGTCGGGCCGACAAAACCCACGGCATGACTGTCATCGACCATGACCATGGCGTCGTAGCGGTCAGCCAGATCGCAGATCTGCTCCAGCTTGGCCATGTAGCCATCCATCGAGAATATCCCGTCGGTGGCAATCAAACGATGCCGCGCACCGGATGCCGCCTGCAACTGCGCCTCAAGATCGGCCATGTCCGAATTAGCGTAACGCAGGCGCTGCGCTTTGCACAGACGTACACCGTCGATGATGCTGGCATGGTTCAGCGCGTCCGAGATGATCGCGTCCTCCGGCCCCAGAAGCGTCTCGAACAAGCCTGTATTGGCATCGAAACAGCTGGAATAGAGGATGGAATCCTCCATTCCCAGATAGGCCGCAATCCGTGCCTCCAGTGCCTTGTGCTCTTCCTGCGTGCCACAGATGAACCGGACCGAGGCCATGCCGTAACCATAGCGCTCCAGCGCCGCGCGCCCGGCTTGGATAAGGTCAGGATGATCGGCCAGCCCCAGATAGTTATTGGCACACAGGTTGATGGCCTGCCCGTCACCTTCCAGAACCACCTCGCCGGACTGAGGCGAGGCAATGACACGCTCGATCTTGTAAAGCCCTTCGTCCCGCAGCCCGTCCAGCCGCTCTGCCATGTCCGCGTCAAATCTGTCTGCAGCGCGCATTGCCTTCTCCTTCATCCACAGTCAGCCCAGCATAACACGCCGCTGTCCGGCCCTCATCCTGCTTTCACCCTTGCAGCACGCCTCATGCCGGATCAACGGCCACGCGCGGCCGACCGCTTGCCTCGACTGTCAGGACGGCTTCAATGAACACATCTCGCGCTTCGACCTGCGCGCGCCTGATCTCGCGGTCACATGTCACAAGGATCTCACCCGCCCCTGCGCGGCGCGCTTCTGTCGCTGCTTCGGTCCTCAGCACTGCCTCTAGCCGGGACATGGCCTTTTCCGGGTCCGGGAAATCCTCGGGTCCGGTTTCAAGATGAACCCTGTATTTTCCCTCGGATGGTGCCGAAACAGTGCCGCTTTTGCGGAATGTCACCTGCCCGACCACCGCCCCGATTGCGTTGGCGACACCCGCGTGCTCAGGCAGGATCATCCGCGTATTCAGGCGCAAGCCAACCGCGGGATAGTAGCTGGCAGCCGACGCCCCCAACCCGATCACGTCGACCGCCAACCCGGCCTGCAGCGCAATCAGCCCGCGATGCCCGGACAGCGCCCTTTGCATCAAGGGATGGCGCGCAAGATCGGATGGGTTGGCATCAAATGTGCTGCCTTCCTCTGCAAAAGCAGACTCTAATAAAGCCAGAACCGTCTGTTCGGTCAGCCTGTCCACAATCATGCGGGCCAGCGTCATTGCATCGCGCGCCAGAACCTCGCCCGCGCCGGTTCGCCTGCGCCCGAGCAAAAGCAATGCCTTTTCGGCTGCGTCGCGATCCCACGCTGTCAGGCCCCCCAGAACATGGCTTGCGTCTGACGGGGTTACCCCTGCCACCTGGACCAACCCCCGCCCAACAAGACGTTGCAAGCCCTGCCCTTCGATACGTGTCTTCAGAACCGCCGCCAAAGGCTGCACTGCTGCGCCGATCCTTTCCAGTAAAACCATGTCGCGGTCAGACAACCCGCCTGCATCAACGCCGGCCACTGCCTTCACAAACCGCCCGTCATGCTCACCGGGAACAGCCGTGCGCAATTGTGCGTCCAGCGCATCGTGCACCGCATCCGGCGCGTCCAAAGCAATCAGGCTCACCGGCAAAAGCCTGCATGGTCCGAGGGTCACACCGCCCTCCAACCCGTCGGCGATGAAATGCACTTCGCTGTCACCCCCCAATCCGTGGGTGCGCATCGCCACAGCTTCGACCATCGTTCTATAGGGCCCGACCTGCGCGCCATTGGGATCAATCGCGGGCTTTCCATGGCGCAGAACGGCGATATCGGTCGTAGTCCCTCCGATGTCGGAAACCAGCGCCTCGTCGGCACCGGTCAACCAACGGGCACCAACAATACTCGCGGCAGGTCCGCTCAGGATGGTCTCGATAGGCCGTGCCTTAGCTTGGGCCGCTGACATCAGCGCACCGTCTCCACGCACGACCATCAACGGGGCATTGATCCCAACCTCCTTCAGCACGTCTTCCGCCCGACCGATCAGGCGATGCGTCATACCGATCAGCCGCGCGTTCAGAACGGCGGTCAGGGCACGTTTCGGTCCGTTCAGTCGCGCCGACAAATGATGGGAGCAACTGACAGGCCGTCCTGTCATCCGGCCAATGATCTCGGCCGCCCGATTCTCGTGCGCCGGATTGCGCGTGGCAAACTGTGCCGCGACCGCAAAGCCCGAGATGCCTGAAACAGTCTCTAACCAAGCCTCAAGCGTGGCAGTATCTAGCGGAACCACCTCACCCCCGGCGTGACTGTGACCCCCTTGCAGGACCAGAACCGGATCTCCTCGCAACGCATTCGACAAGCCATGCGTCTCAAGATCGCGCGCATCGAAGCCGATGTAGACCAACCCAACGCGCCCGCCCTGCCCCTCGACCAACGCATTTGTTGCCAGCGTCGTCGACAGCGAGGCCATAGCGACCTTGCCCGGCGACACGGCGGCCTGCGTCAGCACGGCACGGACGGCCGAACCGATCCCGATCGCCAGATCTGTTCGTGTGGTCAATGCCTTGGCACTTGCGATCACCTCGGTCTCATTGTGAATCAACACGGCGTCCGTAAAGGTTCCGCCCGTATCCACCCCCAGTAGCAGCGCCATGGGTTTCTCCTTTGCATGTTCTGGTGAGGGTGTAGCCCGCCGGGTCGCCTATGCCATCCTGTTTGCGGCACCTTTCAGTCGCATCACCGCCCACCGCGCGGCATCGGCGACCTCTTCCGCCGGATCGTCGCTCAGGGGCTGTGCTGCGGCTATGAGCCCCGGATCGCCGGAGTTGCCGATAGCATAGAGCACATTGCGGACAAAGCGGTCTCTACCGATACGCTTGATCGGCGACCCGGCGAAAAAAGCACGGAAGCCCGCATCATCCAATTTGACCAGATCGGCCAGCGGTGGCGAGATCAGATCCGGTCGGGCGTGATATCCTATGTGGCGCGCCGCAACGGCGAACTTGTTCCACGGGCAAACGGCCAGGCAATCGTCACAGCCATAGATCCGGTTTCCCATCAAGGGCCGCAATTCGGGATCAACCGGGCCTTTGTGTTCGATCGTAAGATAGGAAATGCAGCGCCGCGCATCCAGTTGGTAAGGTGCCGGAAATGCCTTGGTCGGACAGATATCAAGACAATTCCGGCAAGATCCACAATGATCAACCTCGGGGGCGTCCACGGGCAAGTCCAGCGTGGTGAAGACTGACCCGATGAAGAACCAGCTTCCCAATTGGCGGCTGACCAGATTGGTATGCTTGCCTTGCCATCCCAGACCTGCTGCTTGACCCAAGGGTTTCTCGGGCACGGGTGCCGTATCAACGAAAACCTTGACCTCGCCACCGCCTGCGTCGATCAACCAGCGCGCCAGTCGTTTTAGCCGCTTCTTGACCAGATCGTGGTAGTCCTTGTTCTGCGCATAAACAGAGACTGTTCCGGCGGTTTTTCGCTCCAGCGCTGCTAACGGATCTGTTTCAGGCGTGTAGCTTTCAGCCAGTATGATCACGGACCGGGCATCAGGCCAAAGCGCCGCCGGATCACCACGCCATCCACTGCGTTCCGCCAACCACGCCATCTGGCCGTGATATCCTGCCGCCAGAAAAGCCGCCAGCCGTTCAGGAACCTCCGGCACATCCCACGGTCTGCATATGCGACACGCGTCAAACCCTTCGGCCCGCGCCTGAGCAATCAATCGTTGTTTTAACCCTTCCATCACGCGCCCGTTTCTTCTTGCGCGAAATACCCTTGGCGGAAGGCGGCAGGTCGAGGAGCTGGCAGCACCCCTTGCGCAACGGGTGTCTCAGAAATCCAGATCAGCATAGTGACCCGGTGGGGGAAAACCTGGAACCTGATCGGCCAGGATCGACCGAAACGCCGGGCGAGACTTGATCGTGGCATACCAGTCCTTGACCGACTGCGAGCGGTTCCAATCAACATCGCTGATATAGTCCAGCGAGGACAGATGGGCCGCGGCGGCGAAGTCGGCAAGGGTCATAACATCACCAGCAAGCCAGCGTCGATGATCCAGAAGCCATGCCATGTAGTCCAGATGAAACTTGATGGCCTTGGCACCATCCTTGACGTTGCGGCTGTCGGGAAAACCGCGGGACATGATCTTTTTGTTCACCCGTTCGTAGAGAAGCTTCGACGTCACCTCGTGGTGGAACTTGTCATCGAACCAGGCCACCAACCGTCGCACCTCATAGCGGTCGTCCCGTCCGCGTGGCATCAACGGAGGTTCGGGATAGGCCTCTTCCAGATACTCGCAGATCGCGGCACTTTCCGACATCGTCTTGCCGTCGATCTTGAGCACCGGAACCTTAGCCGCGGGATTGCGACGCAGAAAATCAGGCGATGGCTCCCAGTATCGCTCTTCGACCAGTTCACATTCGATGCGCTTTTCCGCCAGACTCAACCGGACTTTGCGGCAGAAAGGGGACAGGGGAACGTGGAATAGCCGCGCCATGGAACAGATTTGCCTTCAATTACGGGTTGCCCCCCTGCATGCCTTGCTGCGCGCGGATTTTCAATCCTCGAAACAGGCGGCTCGTCCATCGGTGGCGATCAACTGCGCTCCGTCTTCAATCACCGCGATGCGGCGACGCTGAGATGCTGTCGGCGATTCCGCCGACCTTGCCTTGGGAGCAGGCAGCACCATCGCCAGTCGCGCGGCCTGTGCCGATGACAGGCTTTCCGATCCAATCCCGAAATAGTGTCGTGAGGCCGCCTCGACGCCAAACACACCCTCGTCGAACTCGGCGATGTTCAAATAGACTTCTAGGATGCGCCGCTTTGGCCATGTCAGCTCGACCACAGGCGTAATCAAAGCTTCAAGCGCCTTTCGGCCCCAGCTTCGACCGTGCCAAAGGAAAGCATTCTTGACAACCTGCTGCGTGATCGTCGACGCCCCGCGGTTCGCGCCCGAGTCGATAGCTGTCTTGATAGCGTCCAGATCGAAACCCATGTGGAGACAAAAATTTGCATCCTCCGCCGCGACGACGGCACGCAACATCACCGGGGCCACCTCATCGGCATCTACCCATTCACGGCTGATCTCACCCAGATACCGCTTTTCTGACTGCATGTAGAGCGTGGTAGGCGGGTTGATGACGCGATAGGACAGCACCCAGAGCAGCATCAACACAACAGACCCCAAAAGTCCGCGGAGCAACCAACGCCGTAGGGTTCGCAGAGGAGCCAGTCCTGCTGCGCTGGATGAGCGTTTCGCGCGTGTTGTTTTCGTCTTGCGTGCCACGCTGTCAGCTATAGGCAAGCAGCGGCACTTGGGAAAGCCCAGTCATGCAACCAGAAGCGTCGCCTCGCGGGACTTTGCGATACTGCGTATGGGTTTCCATCTGTCCCGACCGGATTCTGTCGCCAGTTCCGGGAACAATGCCAGAATCTCGGCACGTGTTTCGCTGGCCCCCGCCATCAGATAGTCACCTGGATGCAGGCTTTCGGTGGCGGCCCCTTCCGCAAAAATCACTTCGTGATGATCCATGAGGATGTGGACATAGGTGACCTGCGCGCAGGGTGCCACGCTGATCGTGTCACCATTAACCAGTGTCTTTGCAGGGACAAGAACTTCGCTCTCGCCGAAGTACATTTCGGCTTTCCAGCCGGTCATCAGCATACGATGGTTGGGTGAGACAAGCAGAGCGCGTGTGTTGCCCTGCGTATCCGGCATGAATCGGATCGGGGCAAACCGGCCGGTCCCGTCAACGGTGATCTGACCAACCCAACGGACCGGGCGCATGCCGCTGTCGCGTGTCAGCAAGAGATCCCCAGGCTGCAAGGATTCGACCGGCAGCGCCCCTTTCGCCGTGAAGATCATCGTTCCCGCGACGAAGCAAGGAACCGGTGGCAGGTCATATTGCGTTGAAGTGTTCACAAAGGTCGAAGAGCGGAAGCTTGACGCGACAAGCACCGTGCCATCCGTCGGCATGAAGACGGCAGACGCCCCAGCGCGATAATAGGTCACGCCTGTCATGGTCACGTTCTGACCATTGATGCGAACGGTTATCGTATCACCCACCCAGACACTGGTGACAGCGAATCCCCCGACCGTATCGCCCTGCGATGTGCCCAGTGATCCGTTGTCATTCTGATCGACAGCGGTCAGCGTTACAGGAGTCAAGCTTGTGCCAAAAAACGGCGGGTTGCCGGGGTCCAGGGTGTAGAACGAGAAGCTATATTCGGTTGGCATTGCGCAGCTCTAACTGTCAAACATACTCAACCCTAACGCGCGAATGAGACAAAATTTTTCATAGATAATGTCTTAAGAAAGAAAAACCCGGCGAAAACACGCCGGGTTTTCAATAGCTTGGTAAGGTTGGTCCCGAATATGACTTATTCGGCGGGCATCGCCTGCTTTTCGATCGTCAGGGGGTGCGGAATATGGATCAGCATCTCCTTGGGACAGACTTGGATGAAGTTGGCGCGTTCTGCCTCCCAGTGCTGGAGAATGTCCGCAGCACGCCGACTTCCGGTTTCGTCCAGATGGCGCTGGATCAACGATTTGAGCTGATCTTCCCAATAAGGGACGGTCACCGGGCAGGTCACCAATGTCTCCATGTTCATCATCTTGGCTGCAACGCCTTCTGGGTCATAGAGATACGCCATGCCCCCGGTCATCCCTGCGCCGAAATTGGCACCGATGCCGCCCAGAATCACGGCAACGCCGCCGGTCATGTATTCGCAACCGTTGCTGCCGCAGCCTTCGACCACGACCTTGGCCCCCGAGTTACGCACAGCAAAGCGTTCACCCGCGCGGCCGGCCGCAAACAGATAACCATCCGTCGCACCGTAAAGCACGGTGTTGCCGATGATCGTGTTCTCCGACGCGACCAGCGGGCTGGCCATTGGCGGACGCACCACGATGGTTCCCCCCGAAAGGCCCTTGCCGACATAGTCATTCGCATCGCCCGACACTTCCAGCTTCAACCCAGGTGCCGCAAAGGCCCCAAGGCTTTGGCCCGCTGATCCTGTCAGTTTGACCGTCAGGTGGTTGGGTTGCAGCGCATTGCGCATCCCGAACCGCTTGACGATATGGCTGGAGACGCGGGTGCCGACGGTCCGATGGGTGTTCTGCACCGCATAGGACAGTTGCATCTTCTCGCCTTCCTCAAGAAAGCGCGCGGCGTCGCGGACAATCTCGGCGTCCAGCGTGTCGGGCACAACATTGCGCGGCTTGGCACGATCATAGACGATGTCACCCGCGCCATCGACGGTGATCAGCAGCGGGTTCAGGTCCAGATCGTCCAGATGCGCGGAACCACGGCTGACCTGCGACAGAAGATCGGCGCGACCGATCACCTCATCCATGCTGCGCGCACCGATGCTGGCCAGAATCTCGCGCACTTCCTGCGCGTAGAAGGTGATCAGGTTCACCACCTTGTCAGCATTGCCGGTGAATTTGGCGCGCAGCGCCTCGTCCTGCGTGCAGACGCCGACAGGGCAGGTGTTCGACTGGCACTGACGCACCATGATGCAGCCCATGGCGATCAGGGCGGCGGTGCCGATCCCGTATTCCTCGGCCCCCATCATCGCCGCCATGACGATGTCACGTCCTGTGCGCAGACCGCCATCGGTGCGCAGCGTGATCCGGTCGCGCAGGTTGTTCATCGACAGAACCTGATGCGCCTCGGTCAGGCCCATTTCCCATGGCAAGCCAGCATACTTGATCGAGGTGGCGGGGCTGGCACCGGTGCCACCGTTATGGCCTGATATCAGGATGATATCGGCCTTGGCCTTGGCCACGCCTGCCGCAATCGTGCCAACACCCGACTGAGCCACCAGCTTGACGGTGACCTTGGCGCGTGGGTTGATCTGCTTGAGGTCATAGATCAGCTGCGCCAGATCCTCGATCGAATAGATGTCGTGATGCGGCGGCGGGCTGATCAGCGTCACGCCCTTGGTCGAATGGCGCAGACGGGCGATCAGGTCCGTCACCTTCATACCGGGCAACTGACCACCCTCGCCGGGCTTGGCACCTTGGGCGACCTTGATTTCCAGTTCTTCACACTGGTTCAGGTATTCAGCGGTTACACCAAAGCGACCCGAAGCGACCTGCTTGATCTTGGCGCTGGGGTTGTCACCATTCGGCTCGGGCACGAAATGCGCCGGATCTTCGCCACCCTCGCCGCTGTCGGACTTGGCACCGATACGGTTCATCGCGACGTTCAGGGTCTTGTGCGCCTCGGGCGACAGTGCGCCCAGCGACATGCCGGGTGTCACGAACCGCTTGCGGATCGAGGTGATGCTCTCCACCTCTTCGATCGGGATCGCTGCGCCCAAGGGTTTGATCGCCAGCAGGTCGCGCAGATGGATCGGCGGCATGGCCTGCATCTTGGCCGAATACTGCTTCCAGATCTCGAAGCTGGCCTTGTTGCAGGCGGTCTGCAGCAGGTGCATCGAGGTTGCTTCCCACGCATGCGTCTCGCCGGATCGGCGGGCCTTGTAGAAGCCGCCGATAGGCAGAACATCGGTCCCACCCAGCCATCCCTTGGCATGAACTTCTTCGGATTTGCGCTGGATCCCCGTCACGCCGATGCCACTGATACGGCTGGTCATGCCGGGGAAATACTCGGCGCACATGGCGCGGGACAGACCGACCGCCTCGAAGTTCAGGCCGCCGCGATAGGAGGAGACGACAGAGATGCCCATCTTCGCCATGATCTTGAGCAGACCCTGGTCGATCGCTTCCCGGTAGCGGCGCATAGCCTCGGTCAACGTGCAGTCGATCAGGCCGCGCGCGATCCGGTCTGCGATGCTGTCCTCGGCCAGATAGGGGTTCACGACGGTAGCCCCGCAACCGATCAGCACCGCAAAGTAATGCGGGTCGATACATTCAGCCGACCGCACATTCAATGAACAGAAGGTCCGCAGACCTTTGCGGGTCAGATGCGAATGAACAGCGCTTGTCGCAAGGATCATCGGCATGGCAACGCGGTCTGCGTTCTGCTTGTGATCGGTCAGCACCAGATGCCCGGCACCCGAGCGCACAGCGTCCTCAGCTTCGGCGCGGATCCGCTCCAGACCCTTGCGAAGCGCATCGTGATCTTCGCCCATGGGGAAGGTGCAGTCGATCTCGACCAACGGCGCATTGAAGTTGCGCGTGACCTCATCCCACTGTGCGTTGCCGACAAATGGGCTGTCCAACACCAGAATCTCGGTCTGGGCAGAGCTTTCGTCCAGCACGTTCTTGAGGTTGCCGAACCGCGTCTTGAGGCTCATCACGCGGAATTCACGCAAGGAGTCGATGGGCGGGTTTGTGACCTGACTGAAGTTCTGGCGGAAGAAATGCGACAGCGGGCGGTACTTGGTGGACAGAACAGCCGCGGGCGTGTCGTCCCCCATGGAGGCCAGCGTTTCCTTGCCATCCTCAGCCATCGGCGCAAGGATTTGCTCCAGCTCTTCGATGGTATAGCCGGCCGCGATCTGGCGCTTGCGCAGTTCAGCGCCGCTGAACAGCGGTGCTTCCGTCACACTGGCCAGCGCATCGTCCAATTCGTTGATCTTGCCGACCCATTCCCCAAAAGGCTGGGCAGCAGCCAGACGGTCCTTGATCTCTGAGTCGTGGAAAAGCTTGCCTTCCTTCATGTCCACCGCGATCAACTGCCCCGGCCCCAGCGCGCCTTTTTCGCGCACGGTGGCTTCCTTGATCGGGACCATCCCCGCCTCGGACCCGGCGATCAGCAGACCGTCACCTGTCACGACATAGCGCATCGGACGCAGACCGTTGCGGTCCAAACCAGCGCAGACCCAGCGGCCATCGGTCATCGCCAAGGCGGCGGGGCCATCCCACGGCTCCATGACCGAGTTGCAATAGGAATACATGTCACGCCAGCTTTGCGGCAGTTCCACCGCCTGCTTGGACCACGATTCCGGCACCAGCATGGTTTTTGCCATCGGCGCCGAACGGCCCGCGCGAACCAGCACCTCAAACACGGAATCGAGCGCGGCAGAGTCAGACGACCCAGCCTGCACGATCGGCTTGATATCTTCTGCCAGATCACCAAAGGCACCCGAGGCCATGCGGATCTCGTGCGATTTCATCCAGTTGACGTTACCGCGCAGCGTGTTGATCTCGCCGTTATGCGCCAGCATGCGGAAGGGTTGCGCCAGCCACCATTGCGGGAAGGTGTTGGTGGAATAACGCTGGTGATAGATGGCGAAAGCCGATTCAAACCGAGGATCCTGAAGGTCGGGATAAAACTCGGCCACCTGCTCGGCCAGCATCATACCCTTGTAGATGATCGAGCGGCAGGACAGCGAACAGATATACATCCCCTGAATGCCTGCAGCGATAGCGGCCTTCTCGATCCGGCGACGGATCACGTATAGCTCGCGCTCAAAGGTTTC
>Ga0209347_1003776_pt1 | contig 16921 bp, 15 predicted proteins | sample AutmiccommuBRH23_FD_187382 | JGI IMG/M metagenome (GOLD analysis project Ga0209347, IMG submission 187382) | Deep subsurface microbial communities from Mt. Terri, Switzerland - Autotrophic microbial communities BRH/23 (SPAdes) (version 2) | ecosystem: Environmental > Aquatic > Deep subsurface >...
CCCCTCACCATTGTTTCATCCACGATAAAAGGAATATTAATTGCGGTTAAATAATTCTGAACCTGTTCAAAATGACCTGCACAATCTGGGCATAAATTTTCAGCAATAGTAGGAGCACCTTTTATTGCATCTTGGCAGTCGGAACTTTTGCAATCAAATATCCGCAAAGGGTTTTTCTCCCGCCTACCCCGACAAGTCTCACAAAGTTCTCCAATCTTAGGCTCTAAAAATGCTAGCAACCGTTCTTTATGAGTCTCTCTGCAACTAGGGCAACCCACACTGTTAATATGAAGCGCTAACCCTGTCAAGCCTAACCGCTGGAAGAAGTCCATGGCTAAAGTAATAACTTCTGCATCAACGGCAGCATCTTTTGAACCGAACACTTCTATCCCAAACTGGTGAAATTGACGAAAACGTCCCGCCTGTGGTCTGCCGTAACGAAACATGGGACCAATGTAGTAAAATTTTGTTGGTTGTGCATTTCCATAAAGCTTATGTTCAAGGAAAGCTCTAACTGTTGGTGCAGTTCCTTCTGGGCGTAGAGTAATACTTCTATCTCCGCGATCTGTAAATGAATACATCTCCTTCTCAACGATATCAGTAGTCTCCCCAACGCCACGTAGAAACAACTCCGTATGCTCGAAAATAGGTGTCCTTAATTCGTGGTATCCATATTCACTGCATATTTGATGAACTGTTTGTTCTAATGTCCTCCAAAATACAGTTTCTTCGGGCATAAAATCGTTAGTGCCTCTGGGTCTCTTTGTCAGCATCAATCATCCCTCCAAGGAAGGCTATTTTATCAATTTTTTCTCTAATCAACAGGGGTAATCTTTCCATATAAACAGTTATATCTTTGGGGTTATAGGTAACATTATGCAGCTCTTGGTCCAAAACCCACTTAGACCCGCTGCCAACGCCCAGTCCGATTACAGTTTCTCTTTCTTCTATCATTAAAATATTATAAAGGCCTTCTTTTCCTGGTAAAGAATACCCCACATTTTCCAGTTGGCCAAGAGTGTTTTTCTGTCTGTACATATAGTACGGCTGTTGTCCCATTTCCTGTATGCGACGGCGGGCGAAAGAAACCATCTGGTCTATCTCTTTATTATCCACCAATTGTCTATCTTTGGATTGTTGTATTTTCGAAGCTTTCTTTAAAGCCAATGTATGGACGGTGATGTTATCAGGATGTAGGTTTTCCAACCGATCCAAAGTGTATTTAACTGTATCAATATTCTCTCCAGGCAGCCCAATAATTAAATCCGTATTAATTATATCAAAGTTAAGCTCTTGTGTACTGGAGTATGCCTTAATAAATTCCTCTACAGTATGGCGCCGATCAATTTTCTCTAGAGTTTCTCCCCAAAAAGTCTGGGGATTTATGCTTATCCTGTCTACGCCACCACTCTTTAAGAGCTTTAGTTTTGTCTTTTCCAAGGTATCCGGCCTGCCTGCCTCCACGGTATATTCCTCAACATCTGCGTTTAAAGTTAAATCAATCGTGTTCAATAACCGGTCTAATTGGCCAACGCTTAGTACCGTAGGCGTTCCACCGCCAATATAGATAGTCCGCACTTTTAATCCGTGCTCGTGCACCGCTTTGAGAGTTGATTTTATCTCTTCACAAAGAGCCGTCAAATAAGGCTCCACCAATTTGGCATGTGACCCAACCGCTACTGCCGGAAAGGAACAGTAGGTACACCGGCTGGGGCAGAATGGTATGCCTATATAGAGGTTAATACAATTATTTGAACTGTTTTTTAGTATAGTCCTTTGACTATCAGTCACATCCAAAAGTAACTGCACTTTATCATGGCGCAATGCATAATGGTCCTGCAATACTTTTTTAACTTTTGTCTTATCCCAACCCTGATCCAACATACGATTGACAACTTTTGTCGGCCGGACACTTGTTAGGGTACCCCAATACCCCTTGGTTTCCCCGGCAGCTGTTTCCAAAAGCTGCAGTATTGCTAGCCTTACAGTCCTTTTGGTTTCATTAACCGGATCCGTATCACCTAACCACGGCAGCTTGATACTACGTTCCAAATGCTGACTATTATCCGAAAGTTCAGCCCGAACCTCCGGTCCATCAAAGGTTTTCTTAACTTTGATACATAGTACCACATCCGCCGACCTTTCGTCATCCATCTGTTTATATCCCGGAAAATATAGGTGTAATAATTCATTAATTGTATTTCGGTATTGTTTGTCAATGTCTAAATATATAAACACCACCGCAACGCCCCAGTTACCGGAAAAATGGATTGGAAAGCTTTTCTTCTTGTAAAGTCGATGCCGGCCCATGACCAGGATACAGCTTATAATCTCCTGAAAGAATTAACAATTTTTCTTTAATAGCGTTAATGATAGTTTCATAAGAACCGCCAGGCAGATCTGTTCTACCAATAGAACCTGCAAAAACCGTGTCTCCCGTAAAAATAACTTCTTTACTAACCAAACAAATCCCACCCGGGGTGTGACCCGGAGTATGAGTTACTTTTAATGTTACAGTCTCTCCGATTTGAATAGCGTCACCATCTTCTAGCAATCTATCTGCGGCAGGGCCGGTGTTGTTTTGACCCATTAAACCGGATAAGTTCTTGCTCGAATTTGTTAAGAAATCTGCGTCATCTTTATGTATCATTAATTGAGCGCCGGTTGCTGATTTTATTACTCCGTTAGCATTAATATGATCCATATGGCCATGTGTATTTATTATCTGTTTGGCTTTATAGCCCACCTCTTTCAATACCGCCAGAATCTTTTCACCATCTTCACCGGGATCAATAACAGCAGCCTCCTTTGTCTTTTCACAACCAACTATGTAACAATTAGTGGCGAGGCTTCCAACTACCATACCATGTAAAAACAAAATATCAGTCCTCCTTGATTAAAATATCTTCTTACTATCTAACAAAAGAGTTACCGGGCCATTGTTAACTAGTTCAACATCCATTATGGCCCCAAATTTACCTGCTTCCACTTTTATACCCTTCTCTCTAATGCTGTCGTTAAAACTTTCATAAAGCTGATTACCCAATTCTGGCGGTGCTGCAGCAGTAAAATTTGGCCTTCTACCTTTACGACAATCACCATAAAGGGTAAATTGAGATATTGACAGTACAGAGCCTGCCACATCCGCCAGCGAGAGATTCATTTTTCCTTCTTGGTCGGGAAAAATCCTTAAATGGACAACCTTATTTGCCAGGTAGACAGCATCCTCTTCCGTGTCTTCGGGCCCTACTCCTAATAACACCAACAACCCTTCCGCAATTTTTCCTGTTACTTCACTATTTACTGTTACTGATGCCCGACTTACTCTTTGAACTACTGCACGCATTATATTGATCACCTTTTCTTTCTCATGAAGGTGTAATCCTCTTAACCTCCAATACATCCTTTACCCGATTTATCTTACCCATTATATAATGTAAATGCTCTAAACTGCGAATTTCCAACTTCAAATCGACTATTGCCAGGCTATTCTTTTTAGACCTGGCGTGAACCGAATTAATAACCGTCTTAGTGTCCGCTACTGTATTCATTATATCCATAGCCAACCGCGGCCTATCAATGGCAACCGCTTCCAACTGCACTTGATAAATAGAATCTTCTTCGCTTTCCCATGCCACAGGAACTAATCTTTCCTTTTCGTTTTGCTGGGAATAAACAATATTGGGACAATCCTGGCGATGGATGGAAACACCCCGCCCTCTGGTAATGTACCCTTGAATTTCGTCTCCCGGCAGCGGATTACAGCAGCGTGCCAATCTAACCATTACATTGTCTATTCCCCTTACCCTTATCCCTTGAGACGCCTTTCCGTAGCCATCCCAAGGTTGTACAATGGCTTTTTGCTTAGGTTCCTCTTTTTCCTGGTCAGGTAGAGAATCTTTAATTCGGCCAAGTACCTGTAAAGCGGTTATACCGCCATCTCCGATAGCCACATAGAGATCTTCAACTGAAGGAAGTTTAAATTTATTTGTAGCTTCAAGTAAGTACTCCGATTTGAGTACTAAGTTTGCATCCATCCCGGCCTTCTTAACTTCCTTCTCCAGCATTTCCCTACCCTTATCCAAATTTTCTTCTCGTTTTTGCTTTTTAAACCAAGCACGTATCCGGTTTCTTGCCTGTGAAGTCTGAACCAGAGACAGCCAATCCCTGCTGGGTCCACTGCTCTTGGCAGTTAGCACTTCAATAATATCACCAGTTTTTAACTTATAGTCTAAAGACACAATCCGACCGTTAATCTTTGCACCTATGCATTGATGCCCGACTTGGGTATGTACCCTGTAAGCAAAATCCAGGGGCACGGAACCTACCGGCAGTTCAACCACATCGCCCTTAGGCGTAAATACATAGACCCGGTCAGAGAATAAATCTATTTTTAGGCTTTCCATAAATTCTCTGGCATCACCTAAATCTGTCTGCCATTCTAATATTTGACGCAACCAACTTAGTTTGCTATCAAAATCCTTATCTCCGCTTTTCCCTTCTTTATACTCCCAGTGGGCGGCAATACCAACTTCTGCTGTCCTGTGCATATCCCAAGTACGAATCTGTATTTCAGCCGGTTCCCCTGCCGGTCCAATGATGGTTGTATGCAGGGACTGATACATATTTGGCTTAGGCATGGCGATATAGTCCTTAAATCGACCAGGTATGGGTTTCCAAGCTGAATGAATAATTCCTAAAACCCCATAGCAATCCCTTACCGAATCGACAATCACCCTAATAGCAATCAGATCATATATTTCATTAATATCTTTTTCTTGATTAACCATCTTGTTGTAGATGCTGTAAAAATGTTTCGGCCTGCCTTTAATATCTGCTGAAATATCCATTTCCTCAAGCTTCTTATTTAAAATATTTATTATTTCGTTAATATAGTTTTCTCTTACCTTCCTTTTCATCGATATGCGGTTAACAAGCTGATAATAGCTTTCCGGTTTTAAATATCTAAAAGCTAAGTCTTCTAACTCCCACTTCATTTTAAAAATACCCAACCGATGGGCAAGGGGTGCAAAAATTTCCAAAGTTTCTTCCGCTACTTCCTTCTGCTTATTAATGGGCTGGTGTTTCAAAGTACGCATGTTATGAAGCCGGTCGGCTAATTTAATGAGTATCACTCTAATGTCTTTAGCCATAGCCAAAAACATTTTGCGTAAATTTTCAACCTGGCGTTCTTCTTTAGATTGATACTCTATTTTACTTAGTTTAGTAACGCCGTCAACCAAAAGTGCAACTTCCGATCCAAATTCCATCTCTAAATTTTCCAACGTTACATCAGTATCCTCCACTACATCATGGAGCAAACCAGCAGCTACGGTAACCACATCCATCTGCAACCCGGCTAAAATACGTGCTACTTCTAACGGATGAATAATGAAGTTATCGCCGGATTTCCGTTTTTGTCCTAGGTGAGCACTTTTGGCATATTCATAGGCCTTTTCAACCAATCTTACATCTGCTTTTACATTATAACCTTCTATTTCAAGCAATATTTGGTCAATTATTTCCCTCAAAGCCACTGACTTCCCCCCTCTCTGCACTTACCATATAATAATTGTTTTTATTCACCTATCCATTATTTATCACTTTATTTGCAGTACTTACATCTTCTTCAAACAACTCATTCAGCATTGCCAATGCATCAAATTCCGCTGTTCCCTCTACGAAGCGCCAACTATTATTAAGTTCTTTTTTTTCAGCCACTGGTATAGTTTTTATGCCTGCAGACTGTTTCTCAATCAGCTGAAGTTCTTCCAGCACCATTAATGCAGACTCCGCCAAGCGCGGGTTAGTAATACCGTAAGTCCTTAACCCAATTATTATCTTGGCAATGTTGACATAACCGTTTGCAGACTGCTGTTTCTTAATTGCATTGTACACTAAAAGTACCGTTTGTCGATTTAAGAACAGCTTCAGAAGAATTTTCTTTTGTTTAGCCCATACACTTTCATTAAAGCTGCTGTACACGTTTCCATGTAAGGGCAGCATACTGCTATAATCCTGTTGATTAAATGGAACATCGGTGATTACCACATTAATTGGAAAATCAACAAATAGTGGGAAACCATGGGTTGTAACAATAACTTTAACCAATCCCTGATTAAAGCCATTGAGTAAATGAAGCTTTTGACCCAGGGAAAGACTCTCACTATATGGCATGACCGGCTCTTTAATTATCATTTGAATGTCCTTCGCCAGGGCCTCTGCATCGCTGGGCAGACTAGTAAAAACTACCCCCGGTCGTTCTGTAAAAATGGCTGACAGCGGCTTGGCTGCGTCCAGACTACTGCTCTTACTCCATTTAATTTTTTGTACAAAAGGTGCACGGTGTATTACTTCCTTTAACTTTTCTTCATAGTCCACCCAAAAACACCTTGAAAATTTTGTTTCTTTTACTTCACCTTTATTACTTATGTTAACCAAAACCAAAGCAGCTCTTTCACTAAGGATGTCTTGAAAGTGAAGAAAGGCTGTAAATGACATAAACAGCACCTGCTTCGCGGCCAATTCATTAACAATTTGTTCGGCATGATGGGTTTCTGCACTAATAAATTTGGCCTCCAAGTTATCAATAAAAAGACCTGACGTATTATATAGCTGTTTGCTGTAGCTGGCAAGGGGTGACACTACTATTACCGGACAAATTTCAGATAATGCAGCTGCCGTTTCAATAGCATACCACTGTTGATACGAGGCTTGGTTAACGGCTAGACTACCATTCTTATACTTTTCGATCAGATTGTAAACCTGATGCCGTTCTTTTTCCATGGTTGGTGTAAAATGATAACCCACCTTATCTAAGGCGACAGATTGAGCAAACCTTATATCTCTTACATTTAGTTGCAGGTTTACTTTACCCTGCCAGTAGTTTTTTTCCGGTACGAACGCTAGGTCAATCGCTTTATTGGTTTTCCCATATGGCTCAGCATTTAAATTAAACGCAATACCGTCCCGGGAAATACTACCGGAAGATAAAGTTATTTTAGCATGTTTTTTATCTCTACCTACTTGTTTCCAATCTATTAAATTAACATTCCTTGCACAAAACAAAGGACTGGGATTGCCAAAACCATGCGGCTTTAATAACTCCAACTGATCCACTAATTGCTCGTCTAGTTGGTGAAATAACATTTCGCAATCCAAATTAATTAACGGAGCCATTTGCTCTTTGCTCAGCCAACTGTCTGCCAACTCATTAATTGATTGTCGAAAGGAATTAATATTGTGAGCCTTGATAGTAAAACCGGCTGCCTGTTTATGACCACCATATTGTTCCAGTTGATGGCCGCAGTGCTGCAAAGCTTTAAACAAATGAAAGCCAGGTATACTCCTGGCAGAAGACTTCCCCACTTCCCCTTCCAAAGCAATCAATATAGTGGGTCTATGATATTTCTCAACAATTTTCGAAGCGACTATGCCAATAACCCCTGAATGCCATAACGGTGAGCTGAGAACAATCACTTTCTCCCGCTCTAGATCAATCTGACTTTCCACTTGGGCCACTACATCCTCAAAAATATGCTTTTCTACCGTTTGTCTCTCTCTATTTTCATTATCAAGAATTTGGGCAAGTTCTTTAGCCCTATCCATAGAGGGTGTCAGCAGTAGTTCTACGGCCAAAGAGGCATTTCCTAAGCGCCCCACCGCATTAATACGCGGCGCCAAAGTAAATCCAACATTTCCACAACCTATTTGTTTTCCCGACAGGCCTGAAACATTAATCAACTCCTGCATGCCAGGTCGGGCTGAATAGGGTAAATATTCCAGACCTTTCTTGACGATTATACGATTATCCCATAGCAAGGGCACCATGTCTGCTATAGTACCTAACGTTACCAAATCTATGGTTTCCCAAACCTTAAGACTGCCCTTTCCTAACTTGCTGCACTGCTCCTCTAAAGCCTGGGCCAGTTTAAATGCCACACCTACCCCGGCTAAGTCCCGACAGCGCATCTCACTATCAAGCTTTGGGTTAATCACTGCTAGAGCATCAGGTAAAATATCCGGAGGTTCATGATGGTCCGTAATTATTACGTCTATCCCAATACCCTTGGCAAGCTCCAATTCATCTACAGCACTAATTCCACAATCTACCGTAATTATTAAACTAAAGCCTTTGTCGCCAGCCCACTCAATAGCATTGACATTTAAGCCGTACCCTTCTTCCATTCGGTCAGGGATGTAATAGTCTACTACCAAGCCCATTCGCTCTAATACAGAAACTAATAGAGCCGTTCCAGTGATCCCATCTACATCATAATCACCGAAAATTAAAACATTTTCTTGATTTTCGGATGCTTCCAAGATACGTGAGACAGACTTCTCAATCCCTGTTAGGATTTTATGGCTTACCAGCTTGTCAACGCTGGGATAAAGAAATTCTTTGACATCTTCGTAATCTGTCAATCCGCGATTGATCAATAATTGGGCTACTAACGGCGATATGTTAAACTTATCTACCAGCCTTTTCTGTTCCGCCCATTGTGCACTGGAAACATGCCAGCGCTTTTCCGGTTTCATATCTTAGCCTCCGTATTTTGTCCATACTGTTTGAAAGTTGAAAGGTTGGACAGTCGGAAAGTTGGAAAGGTTTGAAATCCTAACCAACTTACAGCTTACCAACTAACCAACTTAATTATCTATGTCTACTGTATCGTTCAGTTCTACATCTGGTTCCTCAACGGAATTAACCGAACTAACTTCCTTTTCCAACCGGATAATCTCATCCGACAATCTTTTATTTTCCGCTTGTAATTCACGCTGCTTACGATATAAACTTAATTGTTTTACCATACCTAACAAGAACATGAACACAGCACCAACTATACTGGAACCCAGAATAACTAGAACCAATGAAATTTCCCTGAACTTCCATGCTAAGAAATTGATTGCCACAAGCTCAGTATTTTGTACGGCAAAAATAGCAACTAACAATGCAAAACCCAAAGCTATAACTAAATAGAGCAAGAAACCCACCTCCTTGGATTTTCTGATTATAATTCTCTTTATTCAGACCAAAGTCCTGCTTCTAGCATTACTTTTGGCATGTTTCGGTATTACAATCAGTACATTCATCTTTACACGGCTCAACATGCATCAATACTTGCGTAGCAGGAAATTGTCTTTCAATATCCTCCCTAATATGATTGACCAAGAAATTAACCTCTTCAATATTTTTCCCTTTAGGTACAACCAAGTGCAAATCTATGTGCCGCTCAGGCCCCGCTTTACGGGTCCTGAGCTTATGAAACTCAATAAAATCTTGTGCATGGGCGTTGATTATGCCATTAATTACCGCTTCTTCTTTTTCAGGTAAACTTATGTCCAATAGAGGCAGTAAAGCTTCCTTGGTTAGTTCCCATGCAGCTTTAATTATCATCAAAGCAACGATTATAGCTATAATCGGGTCTAACCAACTAAACCCAGTTATGTACATGAGCAACAAGCCTAAAAATACGCCGGCCGTAGTATATACGTCTGTCCGGAGATGCATTGCATCCGCTTCCAACGCAATAGAATCGGTGCGTTTTGCTACTTCAAACAATTTACTAGACACTACCCAGTTTACAATTCCTGCGCCCCCCATAACCAGAAGGCCCCAGCCAATGCCCTGCACTTCAACTCCCAACATAATCTTATCTACCGCTTCATAGATAATCCAAATCGCAGCTATAAAAATCAACAAAGCTTCAATAACTCCCGAGACGTTCTCAATTTTACCGTGACCATACCGGTGCAGTTCGTCAGGCGGTTTCTGGGATTCACGCACGGAAAAAAATGCAATAACAGCGGCTACCAAGTCTAGTAATGAATGTATAGCCTCAGAAATAATACTGACCGAATGGGTAATCAGCCCTACAGCCAGTTTGGCCAGAACCAATAACGTATTAGATAGGATAGATAATTTTGCCGCTTTCATTTTTTCATCCATTTTTATTGCCCCCCCTTCACCCACCATTTAGGAAGATATAGAGTATAAAGTACTACAATATTATACCATGTTAATATGTTGTACAATAACCATCATTTAGCCTTGTTTAATAATTGTAACATAAGAAAGGCACCCCATACCTGTACAAAAAAGGTGGAACCCCTTTAGGAGTTCCACTATTGGCTATCTTATTTTTGGGCAAATCTCTCACGTAGCCCAATCCATATTGGACTGGCCGTAAATATTGAGGAATAGGTACCGGAAATAGCACCTATTAATAGCGCTAACGAAAAAGTCTTAGTGGTTTCCCCGCCAAGGAACAACAATGAGACTAATACCATAATTACTACTAACGATGTATTTATGGAGCGCCTTAAAGTTTGATTAATACTAAGGTTGACCACTGTATCCAAATCGTCCTTTTTCTTAATCCTTAAATTTTCCCTGATTCGGTCAAAAATAACAATGGTGTCGTTAATTGAATACCCGATAATTGTCAAAATAGCCGCTACAAACGCGCTGTCCACTGGAAAACGAAATAGTGAAAATATCCCTAAAGTAACAAGCACATCATGCAGCAGTGCAATAATGGCTGCAATTGCAAACCAAAATTCAAAACGAATGGTAATATAAACTACCATGAAGACTGAAGCAATGATTAGTGCCATAATGGCATTTCTGGTCAGCTCGCCACCAATAACCGCGTCTACTTTTTCATTTCTTAATACTTCCAACTGCCCTAAGTCTTTTTTAAAAGCCGTAATTATTTGTTGATTTTCTTCTTCTGTTAGTATTCTCGTTCGAATTAAAAATTGGTTTCCTTCGGAAGCTTGTACCTTACTTTTTTCCAGACCAAATTGCCCCAAAGAACTGCGAACTTGTGCATCGTCTACTTCCTGCGCAAACTGTATCTGCAGTAAATTGCCGCCGGTAAAATCTATACCATAATTAAGACTCTGGGTGAGGAAGGAAAAAAGACCAGGGATAATTATTAATAAAGAAATAATATACCATATTTTACGTTTGCCTACGAAATCCAACATTATTTTTTCTCCCTCCTACGCACCATAAAGCTTGGTGTTTTTAACAATTTTAGATTCAGCAACCGTTCGTAACACAACTCGAGTGAAAGTAATTGCCGTAAACATGCTAGCTATAATACCAATACTCAAAGTAACAGCGAAACCGCGAATCGGCCCTGTTCCAAAATAGAATAATACTGCTGCTGCCAGCAAAGTTGTGGTATTGGCATCAAAAATCGTCCAAAATGCTCGCTTAAACCCCGCTTCGATGGCAGCTCTAATTGTCTTTCCGTTGCGCAGCTCTTCTTTAAGACGTTCATAAATAATAACGTTTGCATCAACAGCGAAAGCCACCGAAAGGAGCAAGCCCGCAATCCCCGGTAAAGTCAATACAGCATTTATGGCTACCAGCGAACCCATAACTATTACTGAATAAGCCAATAGTGAAAAAGCTGCAATTAAGCCGGGTACCTTGTAATAAAGAATAATAAATAACACTATTGCAATAAAAGCATAAATAATTGCATTGATACTCTTATCCAAAGAGTCAGCCCCTAGCGTTGGCCCTACTGTACGTTTTTCCATGATTTCTACACTAACAGGCAGCGCCCCGCCTCTTAACAATGCAGCAATATTACTAGCTTCTTCAAAGCTTCTATTACCGGTGATAACTGCCTCTCCGCCGCTAATTACCTCCGTAAGAACCGGGTTGGTGAGTAATTTACCATCCAGGTAGATCCCTATAGCAGTTTTTGGGTGTTCTGGCCCATACTGCTGTATAAGTGAACGTGTAAGGTCAGTAAACTTTTTAGACCCTTCAGAGTTAAATTGCAGTTGAATCTGCGAGTCGTTATCTGTTTGATTAATTACCGCCTTTGCATCTTTAATGTCTTTACCTGTCAAGACGGTTTTTCCATCCGAGTTCTTAAACTCCAAAAATGCAGTTGTGCCGATGAGTTTTACAGCCTCATCAGGATTGTCTATACCGGCTAACTCAACAATTAGCCTATCCTGACCAGATAGTTGTATGCTAGGCTCAGTTACACCTAACTCATCCACCCGCTCCCACATCACCATTTTTAGTTGGTTCATATCTTCCTTGGATGGTGTAGTGCCATCTTCGTTTGTGGCATTCAAAACTACATGAACCCCTCCTTGAAGATCCAACCCTAGTATAATGTTTTTAACGATTGGATTGTATAGGAGGGCAGCCACAACCAGCACTAAAATTATTACAAATGCTAGCTTTGTCAGTTTCCCCGAGTTCATCTTCATACTCCTCCTCATATTAAATCTTATCTATCATCATCTAAATTATTATAAACCCCTGCTGAAAGCTGTGTCAATTGAAGGACCTGCCAACATTCCCATAAGATACAAGCCTCTGCAGCTTAAGCTAAACAACTTACAGCAAACGCGCACCATTAATTACCAACCCAAAATGACAACCTAAAAAATCGGCCGCTCTGCGACACATAACCATTCGGGTCAAAAATATCTCAAAATATTCCATCACAGTGCTTATTTCCAGGTCAATGGTTAGTTCCATCGTAATGGATTTTTCCTGCTGTGATACCCTAAGGAAAGAGTGTTCAACTGCATAATTAACTCGGTCGTGTATATCAAAAGTAGCAATATCCCGATTACGTACACGGGACCGATGAACATCCGACTTATCTGCCAAAATTAAAGCCGCGGCCAATTCGTTAACAGCATGACCATACTGTTCCTCGTGGTTACCAATTGCAGAAATGACAATAGCAATTTCATCCGGTGCCATTCCTAATCTATTTAATATTGTATAACTTAGGACAGCGCCAGACTGCCCATGGTCATAGCGACTGATGACATTCCCTATGTCATGCATGTACCCTGCAATTCCCGCTAATTCAATCAGTCTTTTGTGATAACCCAACCGCTCTAAAATATTTTGACTAATGTTAGATACTAAACTAACATGTCTGTAGCTATGCTCGGTAAAGCCCATTGAACCTAAATATTCGTTTCCCTTTCTGATATAAGTATCTATTTCTTCATCCTTTTTAACTATTTCCAATGTTACCATGGTCTCCCCCCTTGGATGCCAAACTTCTTTTTAAGGACGCACAGTAATTACCATAAATAACTAACCCTCAAACAACATTCTATAGATTTCTGCTTAATTAAGCAAATTCCTCTTTCACCTAACTATTTTCCCAAAAACATAAAGCTATAGCCATTACTTAGGTAAAATCTCTAATACTCAGAAGGCCGCTTAAGGCCAAAAAAAATCGCGGTGAAATTTTTACCGCTTACCTATCCTATCTTCGATTTGCTGTAAAGCGCTTAAACCTAAGCTTATTTGTAATGCTTCGTTAATTTCCTTTCTTATATCTGTATTGATACTTCCCAAATAGTTATTTTCATGAAATTTTTCCTTACTGAGAGTTCTTATTTGTGAAAATAGAGCAACATACTCACTGTTCAAGCCTGTTTCTTTATTTCCCGGTATTAACACGCCAAAAAGCACCTTCCGAGCGTATTTTTCCGGCGTAAGGGGTACGACTATAATTGAACTGCATAGTCTATTTCCAATGTCGTTTTGTATTACCAGGACCGGTCTGATAAAAGGCCTATCCCTTTCGTCACTTCCGAGCCTAATTGCATGGATATCGCCGCGTTTAACCTTCCAAGGATGATTCCCCAGTTTCATGTTCATCACTCTCTGCCACTTTTTTCGAATTGTTGCAGAAGAAGGTTTTCCTCATGTGAAACTAATGCGTCACCATTAAGATCCCACTGGGCAATGGAATCGTAATCTAGCGCCAATCTTTCTTCTAAAGCATATTCCTTGCATTTTTTTACAAACAGTCCCATAAAGGCACGGAGTACTTTCACACGATCACTCCCTCAAAAATCAGGTAATTTATTAAACATTCCCCTTTATGAAGACTATTTTGACAAAGCAAACAGCATTCCCTTTAGCGATAGATGTCGCTTATTGAGAAGTTTTGCATAATAAAAGCGACCTTAACGGTCGCTTTCAATTACTTTACTTACCAACTACATAAGCAACAGATTTCTTATCAAACTTTAACTCAACCTTATCAGCAACTTGCAACGTTATCACGTCATCATCCATTTTAATTAGTTTCCCATGAATGCCGCCCACGGTAACAACTTTATCGTTGACACTAAGAGAATCCAGCATTTGTTGCCTTTTCTTTTGTTGTTTTTGCTGCGGTCTAATCATTACAAAATAGAGAATGGCGATAAACAAACCAAAATATATAATAGTTCCGCTCATGCCTTGTAGATTACCCAATCTATATCACCCCTTTCCAGGTAGTATACAATTTAGTCCCTTCATTTTTTTCTACGCAACCACATCATAACCCTTTTTATTCTCCATAACTCTTCATAAATTCTTCTTTAAACTGCATGAAACTATTATTTCTAATCGCCTCTCTAATACGCTCCATTAAACTTAACAGAAAATGCAGGTTATGTATAGTTGTCAGCCTGATGCCTAGAATCTCATTTGCTTTTATCAGATGTCTAATATATGCTCTTGAAAAGTTTTGACAGGTATAACAATCACAATCTAAGTCCAGCGGCCGAAAATCTCTAGCATAAGCCGCATTTCTCACAACTAACTTCCCTTGGCTCGTCATAACTGTTCCGTTCCTAGCAATCCTGGTAGGCAAAACACAGTCAAACATATCTACTCCCCGGGCGACAGCCTCGAACAATACATCAGGCGTACCAACTCCCATCAAATATCTTGGCTTTTGCCTGGGCATCAACGGCGTAGTATAGTCCAGCACTTGGTACATGAGATGCTTGGGCTCTCCCACACTCAATCCGCCGATTGCATAACCAGGAAAATCCAAAGCTATCAATTGCTCGGCGCTTAAGCGACGAAGTTCTTCATAGACGCCACCCTGAATAATACCGAACATAACTTGATATTCATGTTCGTGTACCGCCAAACACCTTTTTGCCCAGCGGGCAGTCCGCGCAACGGCCTTTTCCACTTCTTTGCGTTCGCAAGGATAAGGAGGACACTGATCAAAGGCCATAGCGATATTAGACCCCAAAGCCATTTGCACCTCTGTAGCCTTTTCCGGACCGAAAAAGTGTTTTGACCCATCGATATGTGAACGAAATTCTACCCCGTCATCTGTAATCTTACTTAAGTCACCCAGACTGAATACCTGAAAGCCACCGCTATCAGTTAGTATTGGTCTGTCCCAATTCATAAACTTATGTAGTCCGCCCGCTTCTCTTATTAAGTCGTGACCGGGCCGTAAGTATAAGTGGTATGTGTTACTTAGAATAATCTGTGCATTAATTTCTTTCAATTCTTTTGGAGTCATGGCCTTTACAGTGGCCTGGGTTCCCACCGGCATAAAGATTGGCGTCTCTATCCTGCCATGGGAGGTAATTAAAGTCCCTAGGCGGGCTTGACTATCCTCAGCTTCTTTATGTATTTGAAATTCTATTGACATTATAACCTCCTAAATTTTCCCCGATCCTACTTTGGAACTTTCCATCAATAGATCAACATGGCATCACCAAAGCTAAAGAAACGGTATTTATCATCGACAGCGTGCTGATAAGCTGACAATGTTTCTTCCCTTCCGGCAAATGCGGAAACCAGCATCAGCAATGTAGATTTTGGCAGATGAAAATTTGTCACCAGCAGATCTACAACCTGAAACCTAAAGCCCGGGTAAATAAAGATATTTGTCCAACCGCTGTTTGCAGATAATTTTCCATCTTTGGCAGCCGCTTCCAAGGTACGTACCACTGTAGTCCCAATCGCAATAATTCTTCCGCCTTTGGCCCTGGCTTGGTTAATGGCGTTGACAGCCTCCTGATCGATACGAAAAAACTCGGAATGCATCCGATGTTCAGCAATATTCTCTACCGATACCGGCCGAAAAGTCCCTAAACCTACATGAAGTAAAATAGGGACTACCTTGACTCCCTTACATTCAATTTCATCTAGGAGCTTGGGGGTAAAATGCAGTCCTGCCGTAGGTGCTGCAGCAGAACCTTTTTCACGCGCATAGACAGTTTGATATCGCTCAGGGTCTTGAAGTTTTTCCTTAATATACGGGGGCAAAGGCATCTCCCCTAATTCTGAAAGAATTTCTTCAAAAATCCCTTCATAAACAAAGGTAATGATCCTACCGCCGGCTTCGGTAACATCCTTAACCTCAGCTCTCAGCATTCCTTCACCGAAAACTAACTGATCCCCAACCCGGACCTTCTTTCCCGGCTTAACTAGTGTTTCCCACGTATCTCCTTGGATACGCTTTAGTAAAAGTAATTCAATACGGGCTCCCGTATGTTCCCTTATCCCAAATAATCTTGCTGGAATAACCTTGGTGTCGTTTATAACCAAGACGTCACCCGGCCTAAAGTATTCTGTTATATCCAAAAACATTCTATCTTGTATTTGATTGTTTTCTCTGTCCAATACCAATAACCTGGAAGCATCCCTAGGCGTTATAGGACGTTGAGCAATTAATTCATCCGGTAGATAATAATCAAAATCTGATATATTCACGCTAAAACTTCCTTCTTATAATAAGTGCATGCCCTAAAAGGGGTGAAACTTGTCGGGACAACGCTTTAATATATTTTCTTTATAACTAGCCTTCCATCATCTTTTCCCTGGTTATAATAGTGTTGGATAATTTCATCGTATTTATACCCATCTTCTGCCATTCCCCTGGCCCCCCACTGGCTCATGCCTAAACCATGTCCATAACCATTCCCAATAAAAATAACGGAGGAAAATTGTTTTGGTACTTCCCTAGTTGAATTACTGCCTACTAGTTGTACCTTGTCTATATTACCGTTAATTTCCTCTGATATTTTGTCCCTGCCTATAACATTAATTCCGCCCAGACTATTTACCCGTGTTTGTTCCCCGCTGCCATCCAGTACTGTCACCGAG
>Ga0209347_1003777_pt1 | contig 16921 bp, 20 predicted proteins | sample AutmiccommuBRH23_FD_187382 | JGI IMG/M metagenome (GOLD analysis project Ga0209347, IMG submission 187382) | Deep subsurface microbial communities from Mt. Terri, Switzerland - Autotrophic microbial communities BRH/23 (SPAdes) (version 2) | ecosystem: Environmental > Aquatic > Deep subsurface >...
AGCATTGGCGAGTAGGTAGAAACCCCCAAGGATAAAAACACTGCTGATTATGTGAAACAGGCTGAGATGAGGTTCTCCCTCAAAGCCAAGAAGTGTATACCATAAGTGACCGGCATTATGGGACAGAATGTCAATGCCTGGATAACGGCTTCCCAGCCATCCTGAAAGCAGATATATGGTCAGCGGAAAGCCATACATCTCTGTGAACATTGCAATTATAAAAGCTGAGAAAGTTCCTAAAGAGCGCCAGTCCCGCTTTGTTTTAGGCTTAGTGAAGCTGAAGGCAAATATTATGAATATCAAAGAATTTATTATGACTAGAGACCATAGGCCATATGCTGGTATGTCGCTCATTTAACATCATCCCGGCTGTTCTTGTGCTTCCCTGCACTCCCGTGCTCTCCATCACATTCTTCAGCTCCATTTGCTGTATCCTTAGGATTATGCTTTCCGTGGCCATGGCCTCCACATCCGCTATGCCCTTTATGTCCTCCCCCGTGCCCTGAGTGCATGAAAACATGCATCAAAATGAAAGCCAAGAGAATTATATAATTTGAATATTCCAGAAGGTGTGCTCTATGTTCTGTCAGTAAGTAGAATGTAACTACACCTAGACTGATGATTAACACTACCTTCAAGGTAAGATTATCTTTTGATATGGGATTTGATGTGTTCATTTGAAAATTTCCTTTTAAAATCATAGGAGTAATACATATTAAAGTGGAGCTTTGCGGCAAAAATTGCAGTTTATGACAGGTTTCTTTTTAAATGAGAAAGCACGATTCTGATTTAACCAGATCACTGACAAAACTACACCTTTACTTTTTCAAAACTTCTGTATTTACTACATTCTGCAGTTCTCCCTTAACAAACATCTCGACATTTTCAACACATATGTATGTGCATTCCTCAAGAGACTCTTCAGACAGGAATGCAACGTGAGGAGTTAGCATCACGTTGTCCAGCTCCATGAGTGGGCTGTCCATTGGAAGAGGCTCCTTTTCAAACACATCCAGACCTGCAGCTCTAATCTTCTTTTCTTTTAATGCTTTGACCAGAGCTTCTTCATCAACTACTTTTCCCCTTGCTGTGTTTATCAGGATGGCACTTGACTTCATTTTGTCAAGTTCGGATTCACCTATCATCTTTTCAGTTTGAGGATTGAGAGGCACATGAAGGGTCACAATGTCAGACTCTCTTAAGAGTGTGTCTATATCTACAAATTTTATTCCCAGTCTTGTCTCTTTTGAGGGATTTGGGTGCCTTGTCACAGAGAGGACGTTCATGTTGAATCCATGAGCAATCTGTATCACTCGGATTCCTATATCTCCTGTACCAAGAACCCCTATGGTCTTACCCATCAACTGATTTCCTACATAGTCTTTCCAGTTGAACTTACCCTCGCGTATTCTTCTGTCAGCCACATGTACCCTTCTAAGTAGGCTAAGGGCAAAAGCGAACACAAGTTCTGCTACAGCGTCAAATGCATAACTAGGGACATTGGCTACGATCACTCCAGCCTTATTTGCAGCTTCGATATCAATATGGTCATACCCTGTTTGCCAGACTGATATCATCTTTAGATTTGAAGCTGCCTGAAACGCCTCTTTTGAGAAACCGTATCTGCCAACTATGGCAATTTCTGCGTTATGTATCCTGTTAATGAATTCATCGGTAGAATCAGGTGTTGTATCAAATACTTCCAAATCTCCAAGAGACTCCAGTTTTTCTCTATATTCCTCTGGAAGATAAATGGAATCAGCAACGACAATTTTCATGTATCTACCTTCTTGATATAAGACTTTATATATTTTTCCGGATTCTCATCAAACTTTTTCTTGCATGCAAGCGAACAAAAATAGTAGGTTTCACCTTCATATTCACTTTTGAACTTTACAGTATGCTCATCAAGCTTCATGTGACATACCGGGTCTTCAACTGCCGATACTGCCGGATCTATAGTAGTCATTCAATTTACCTCCTTTAACATATTACCCCATTTTTAATGTTTTTGCATTTATAGAAACGATAATTGTGCTAAGGCTCATCAGTATTGCTCCGGCTGCTGGCGACAGCAAAACACCATAGCTAAAAAGAACGCCCGCAGCCAGAGGGATAGCAAAAATGTTGTAACCAGTAGCCCAAAGAAGATTCTGATACATTTTTGAATATGTTTTTTTTGAGAGTACTATTATATCCACTACATTTCGGGGATCGTTCTTTACAAGCACAATATCAGCACTTTCTACGGCTACATCTGTCCCTGCACCAATAGCAATTCCCACATTTGCCTGAACAAGGGCAGGAGCGTCATTTACTCCATCCCCCACCATTGCCACAATATATTCTTTCTGCACATCTTTGATGGTTTCCGCTTTTTCATGTGGTAATACCTCTGCAAAATAGTTATCCAGTTCAAGTTCTTCAGCGACCCACTTAGCAACGAACTTGTTATCACCGGTAAGCATCATGCATTTAATATCCATGGATTTAAGTTTTTCAATAGCTTCTTTTGACTCCTTTCTGATGATATCAGCAAGGCCAAGAGCTCCCAATGGTCTGCTTTCTTCAAGCAGAAAAACAACAGTCTTTCCTTGCTGTTCTATTTTTTCTATCTGATCGTTTTTAATTTCTATTCCATTTTCTGTGAGGTATCCGGGACTAACAATTTTTAATTTTTTACCGTTGACCAAACCTTCAACGCCTTTTCCCGTGATAGAGTTAAATTCCTCCAGATTTTCCAATTTCAAGTCATGTTCTTTTGCACTATTAACAATACCAAGAGCTATTGGGTGTTCGGAATTTGACTCAAGGCTGGCAGCAAGTCTTAGGATTTCATTATTATCCATATTATTAAAAGGTATTATGTCTGTAACCCCAAATTTCCCCAATGTAAGAGTTCCAGTCTTATCAAAAACAATAGCCTGGATGTCTCTGGCCCTTTCGAATGTCTGCCTGTCCCGGATCAATAGGCCGGAATTGGCGGCCAAAGATGTTGATACAGCAACTACCAGAGGAATGGCCAGACCAAGTGCATGCGGGCAGGCAATTACCATGACAGTAACTGCCCTCTCAAGGGCAAAATTGAGTTCTTGCCCATAAGATAACCATACAACAATTGTTAATGTGCCGACCGTTACGGCCACTATTGTGAGGATTAATGCAGCTTTATTTGCCAAATCCTGTGTTTTCGATCTGCTTTCCTGTGCATTTCTGACGAGTTCAATAACCTGACTTAGATATGTATCTTTACCTGTACTCTTAACTTCAACTTGAATAGAGCCTTCTCCATTAATAGAACCACCAATTATTGTATCATTTGCTTTCTTGGAGACTGGTTTTGATTCGCCTGTAAGCATTGCTTCGTTGACGTTTGTCTCACCTTTAATCACAATACCGTCTACAGGTATTTTTTCTCCTGGCTTGACAAGTACTTTATCGCTAACTTTTAGTTCATCTACGCGCACATCCACGGTTTCCCCGTTTTTCAAGAGGTGAGCTTCAGAAGGCATTATTTTCACCAATTCCTCCAAAGCCCTTGAGGCACCTAGGACTGAGCGCATTTCAAGCCAGTGTCCCAGAAGCATGATATCGATTAATGTGACTAGTTCCCAGAAGAATACTGTGCCAGGTAATCCGAAAACAACTGCAACACTATAAAAGTAGGCTACACTGATTGCAAGAGCAACCAACGTCATCATGCCTGCAGTTTTTGTCTTCAATTCATCAAAGCTGCCTTTAAGGAATAAGTACCCGCCATAGAAGTAGATGACAGAGGACAATAAAAGGAAAATGAATGTTGAGCCGGTGAATTGAAATTCAAAGCCTAAAAAGTCCTGAATTGGAGGAGACAGAAAAAGTACCGGGAAGGTAAGTACTAATGAAACAATGAACCTTTTTCTGAACTCTTCCATCATGCCTGGGTAATGCTCCTTATGCTGAGCTTGATCCATTAGTACTTTTTGTTTTTTTGAGGTTTTCTCATCCGTTTTATCTCTGTGCATATGTTCCATGTTATTAGGATTGTTACCGGGTATGTTCTTCTCTTTCCCTCTGTTTTCAGATTTCATCCCTTGCCCCCTTAACTATACTAATTTATTATAAAATATCCCACATAAATATGCTAACACGAACGAGATAATTGCGGCTTAATCACTCCTGCTAGTATTCCGGTCGCAGTCAAGGAAAAAAACATATGCCATTGTCTATCATCTGTACTGCACCGTCATATATTCCAAGATTTCCAATTATTCCAAATATAAGCATTCCAATAGATGCTACTACTGCCGCAGCATACCCTAATGACAGTGATTTCAGTTCTTGAATCACTTGTACGGTCCCCCGTTAGTTGAAATCTAGGTTACTAGAGACTTTATAACTTTGAATTGTAGATGTAACCTAAATAATGTAATGAACTTCCCCATAGTATCATTGGAGGGAGTTTTACTTATATTTATTGATGGACTTTTCCCACATATTGACTGTCCCTTTTACTAGGATATGTTACACTCCTATGTACTAATTAGGCATATATTTACAAACATTTTATATTTTGAAAGGTCAACACAACTCATCGATACTATCTTTGAGAAACCCTAAATAGTATTTATCAGATAGATATCATATAGTATAAAATAGAGATAAGGGGGAGTTATGAGTTGAAGGAAGAGATTATAAATATAGAAGGAATGACGTGCGGACACTGCCAAATGACTGTGGAAAAGGCAATCAAGGCTGTAAAAGGAGTACAGGAAGTAAAGGTCAGTCTTGGCAACAAGCAGGCGGAAGTGTCCTACGACCCTAGTGTCACGGACCCGGCGGCTATAAGGACTGCTGTTACCAAGGCTGGATACAAGGTAGTGGATCAATGAGCCTAGATGCCTGCATATTCGTACACAGTTATTGCCAGACATGAATACTAAGATAAAAATTCACGGAATGTCCTGCATGCACTGCCACAAGCGTGTGACAGATGCTATCATGGCCATCGAGGGGGTCTCTTCAGTCGACGTGAGCCTTGAGGATGAAAGCGCTACCATAGACTTTGACCCGGCCAGGACCAGCCTTGAAGAGATCAAACAGGCTGTCATGGATGCAGGATACGAAGTAGGAGAAGAGGAATGTCTGCTGCCTGAAGATTCACAGCAGGGACAGGCATGCAGAATAGTTCCCGATGAGGACCTGGGAGAGCAAAGGAAACCCGAGCCCGGACAGGTGGAAGACATTGTTATAAGGGTATCCGGAATGACATGTGCATCCTGCGCCCAGAACATAGAGAATATCCTGAAAAAGCAGGCTGGTGTAGTTTCAGCGAATGTGAACCTGCCCCTCGAAAGGGCTGCTGTTAAATATGAGCCTGCTGTCATCAGCCGTGAGGAGCTGGAAAAGGCTGTTGAATCTATTGGCTATCGGGTGGTCAGGGACAGGGTCACCCTTGATGTGGGTGGCATGACATGTGCATCCTGCGCCATGAATGTTGAGAAGGTTCTCAAAAGGTTTAAGGGTGTTAGTAGCGTCAGTGTTAACGTTTCCACAGGAAGGGCGCGTGTAGAGTATAATTCGTCCCTGGTTTCCGTGGGAGAGATGATAGCGGCCATAGAAGGTATCGGATATACGGCTTCCCTGCCTGTTGGAAGAGAAGAGACCGAGGACAGGGAAAGGAAGGAAAGAGAAGACGAGATCCGTCGGCAGAGGAACAATCTAATAATTTCGGTGGCAATTGCAATTCCTGTAATGTTGGGCAGTTTGAAACCTGTTTTTCCTGATATTTTTGGTTTCGTGCCGGACATCATGGCAAACAGGAACGTGCTTTTCCTGCTTACAACAATCGCCATGGTCTTCCCAGGAAGGCAGTTCTTCGTTGGTACTTACCGGGGACTGAAACATGGCGTGACTGACATGAACCTGCTCATCGCCACAGGAACTGGTGCGGCCTATGTCATAAGCGTTGCCTCAAGCTACCTGGACCTGGGGCCAGGCTACCATCACCTGTATTATGATACTGCGGTTATGCTCATCGCTTTCATTGTGCTCGGAAGATACATGGAGGCCCGTGCCAGGGGCAGGACATCTGAGTCTATCAAGAAGCTCATGGGACTGCAGGCAAAGACCGCACGCATAATTGTCGACGGCCAGGAAAAGGAAGTGCCTGTGGAGAGCGTCGAGGTTGATGACATCGTCTTTGTCAGGCCAGGAGAGAAGATACCCGTTGATGGTGTGGTCATTGATGGATCTTCTGCAGTTGATGAGTCCATGATAACGGGAGAGAGCATACCCATTGATAAGAGCAAGGGCGATATGGTCATCGGCTCAACCCTGAACCGCAGCGGAGCCATGAGGCTTCGGGCTACCAATGTAGGTGCCGATACCGCACTTGCACGTATTATAGAACTTGTGGAGAATGCACAGAATTCCAAGGCACCGATACAGAGGATAGCTGATGTGGTTGCAGGCCACTTCATACTCATAGTCCACGTACTGGCGCTGGCAGCGTTCTTCTTCTGGTACTTTATAGGATTCGAGAGATATGATGTGGTCCTGAACTCTGGGATAGCAAGCCCCTTCCTGTTCGCATTGCTCATATCCATTACAGTGCTTGTGATATCCTGCCCTTGTGCCGTGGGTCTTGCAACCCCTGCAGCCATAATGGTGGGCACAGGCAAAGGTGCTGAGAACGGCATACTTATCAAGGGCGGGGAAGCCCTTGAAAGAACGCTCAAGATAGACACCATTGTTTTTGATAAGACCGGAACCCTCACAAAGGGAGAGCCTGAACTTACGGATATGGTCCCTTCTGCAGATCTCAGCGCCGATGAAGTGCTTGTGATCGCAGCAAGCGCTGAAAAGGGTTCAGAACATCCCCTTGGGGAAGCTATCGTCAGAGGTGCAGAGCATCGCAGGCTTAAGTTAAAGGATGTGGAAAATTTCAGATCCATTGCAGGTAAAGGCGTGGAAGCGAGCATAGAAGGTAGCACGATACTACTCGGGACCCGTAAACTGATGCAGGACAACGGCATTGACATCGCCTCTGTTGAAGGCACCATGGAGAACCTTGAGGCTCGGGGCAGGACAGCCATGATAGCTGCAAAGGATGGAAGCGTTGTAGGTGTCGTAGCTGTTGCTGATACACTCAAGGAGAACTCGGAGGAAGCGGTGCAGAGGATACGTGGCATGGATATCGAGGTCGTTATGATCACCGGCGATAACCGCAGGACTGCCGATGCCATTGCAAGAAGCATTGGTATTACAAGAGTGTTAGCGGAAGTACTTCCCGAGGACAAGGCCTCAGAGATACGCAAGCTACAGGATGAGGGGCGTGTGGTTGCAATGGTGGGCGATGGTATCAACGATGCACCTGCCCTGACACAGGCTGATGTAGGTATAGCCATGGGCGCAGGTACCGACGTTGCTATGGAATCAGCTCAGATAGTGCTTATCAGGAACGACCTGAGGGATGTGATCGCCTCCATCCGGCTGAGCAGGCTTACCATGAACAAAATCAAGCAGAACCTCTTCTGGGCATTCGGCTACAACACCATAGGGATACCGCTAGCAGCAGGTCTGCTTTACCCTGTGGTGAAAACTATCCTCATCAGCCCGGAGCTTGCAGCAGCTTTCATGGCACTGAGCTCTGTATCAGTGACCACGAACTCAATGTTGATGAAGAGAAAGAAAATAAAGTAAGGGGCAGCGGAGACGGGAGACATAAATGAGCGATCAGAACATGAGTCGAAAAAAAGGCAGGTATACCCTGATAGCAAGCCTGGTGACATCTATCCTGCTGGCAGTCCTCTTTGCAGCCCTCTCCTTTGCTGTGAACAACTCAAGAGTTATTCCTTTGTATACTCAGGTGGACATAATCGCAGGCATGGTTTTCGTTTTTGTTCTCAGTATGATAGTGTCGGCTTCGATATGGCCTGCATTGATTGAGAAAAGACTGCGTTAATCCTCTATTCGATCAGGTTTTGAAATGGTGTAATTACAGAAGAATAAACGAAGACTCTTAGGTAAGATTGGAAATGAATGAGAAAGTGTGCAGTACGATGAAGGATTCATTTAAATTATGGGATAGTTTTTGACAAATCTCACACACCATCTTAAATATGGCACAGGTTTATACATGACTGGAAATAATCAATGAAGAGCAAGGGCACCTTAATTGTGCAGAGTTTAGAGCCTTAGGTTGCAGAAGGCTTCTAGGTTTTTAAGTTGCTATAAGCACGTTTCCAATTCTCCTAAAAACACAAAAATGCTTTGAGTTAAAAAAGCAATCTGAGCAAACCTCTTATTTTCCCTTACAGTAATTTAAACGCTCCTGATATTCCCTATCCTGTTCTTCACGCAAGACAAGTTCTTTCCTTACATACTCGATAAGGTCTTCATCCATATTTGCTACTACCATGCGCTCAAGGCATTCCCTGAGCTCATCTGCCATAGGAACGATGTTAATACTTGAAATAGAGCCAAGACAATCCTTCCTTGCTTTCTTTGCTTCGACAAGGTAATCCTCATATTTTTCATATTGAGTAGAAAAGAATATTGCCCTTCCCTTCTGTCCCTGTAGTTCAAGTCGAGATAATCGTTTTTCAATTGCCTCAAGTGTCATGCTTCAGTGCCTCCAAATCGTCTAAACGCCTATTTATGTCTTCTAACTCAATATCCTTCAGGATAGCATTATGTGCCTGAAGTGCCTGAATCAATGCACGCACGTATTGCAAGCGAATTGGATCTCCTTCACGCTCCTTAAAGCGCTCGACATTAAGACGAATATATAGGGATTCAACCAACGATGAAGAAATTTCAAGCAAGTTTCCACGGTCGATTTTTTTTGGTATTGCAGTGTTTTCATCACTTTTTTTTGGCATTGAACCACTCTCCAGTAATATTTTCTCATTCACTTGTACACTATTATGTATCTTATCTTATAAATTCAATTGCACATGCACCTATTGCTTATCAGGCTCCTCTTTATATACAATTGACACTCGTGGGGCCCTGCCTTTAGTTCTAGCAACAATGATTAAATCGGCATTTTCTAGCAAGCGTAAGGAATTAGAGACACTACGCCTGCTAATGTTAAACTTCCGGGCCTGAGTATAGGAAATTACCAAATCTTCTTCTGTCTTGTTTATGCCGGATAAATACCAGATTAATAAAGCCATTTTAGTAGCACTACCGGATATCACTGTTGCAGGAACTATCCAATCCAAAGGAAGTGCCTTTATAAACTTGCCTTTATACCTCTTAGGAATGCCCAAAAGAATCAATCCTCCTATAGTAATTAAAATAATATAATAAAATAATATATAGAGCGCCTAGGCATATTTTGCAGCCAAGACTGCAAATATTGCTGGAGAAACTGCAAATTGTGCCTAATAGTAGTCTGATGCCAGAACTTCCTGTTTTAACTGGACTTGTTACACTGTGTTCTCAACTTCAATCTCATGCATGATTTGTATGATTTGTTTCCAAGTTTCTTTACCCCGAGGATCTGAATATCTATCAGGATACTTTATAATTTCCACATCTGTCCGAATCCTGTGACCTTTGCCTAAAACATGCTCTGAGGCATCTCCCATTAGCTTCTGGACCTCTGCACCTACTAGTTTTAAATCTGTCTCACCACATTCTATTAACAAGGCATCGTGGATTGGGGCAACTACATTGAAGCCTTTATCAGCAAGAAGAATGCATGCCACCCGAAGTATTTCTGCACCAGTCGCTTGGGTTGGAAAATTCTTAATCGTTCTTTCTTCTTTTGCATCATTGCCTAGAATTTGGTAGCTCCAACCATAGCAAGTAGTAATTCTCCTGCTAATCAAAGTTGAATTAAAAACCTCTTCCACCCATCCCCAATATCGCCTGTACACTCTTTTATGATGCTGTATCAGCTCCTTTGCATGAGCAGGAGTCTTGCCCAGTTGGCATGCAAGGGAATTTGACATCATGCCGTATTGGACACCTAAAGAGCAAACTTTAAAAGCATCCCTCTCAGCTCTGTGCGTCTGCTTTGTTGCATCTTGAGGGACAGCTCCTGCTTGCTTTGCAAAGGCCAAGTAAGGGTCACCTGTTTCGTAGGCTTCAATCATCGCCTCATCTCCAGAAAGAACAGCAGCGATATAGAATTCCTGTTGCGAGTAATCCACATACAGCAGTACTTTACCTGGCCCTGGCTTTATAAGGCTCCTGAGCCAAACAGCTGGTCCAAAAATAAATTTAGAGGTACTGGGGGCATTCCTTCCCGTCTTTGTTCTGAAAGGTGACAACAGGCATCTATTGCGTCCATCCCTACCCACGGGCAACTCGTTTAGTTTGAGCTGTCCTAAAATATACCTCAAATCTCGCAAGGCCTGCAACTGTGGGTAGGCTTTAGACATATCTTTGAAGCTATTGTCATCCAACTTCAAGTTTCCCTTTTCAGTCTTGGGCCAGGGAATCTCATTTTTAATAAGGTATTCCTCAAACCTTGAAATTTTGAAAGTTGTTTCTTCGTAAACTCTGAAGTCCTTATCTGTTTCCTCTATTAACCTCTCTTTAATCCTTTCCCAGTGTAGTTTCAACTTTTCGAGGATAACAACATCTATAGGAACTCCGGCGTGTTCCATCCTCGCGACACATTCCATATACTGGCCGCGGTATAAGGCTCTAGGAATGTCAATTATGTCTTGCATTTTGTTGAATAACTCTGCGGTTGCTATTACGTCACTCTCACAGTAATCCATAATTAGACTCTTTTCTTCCTCTGTGTACGGAGGGCCCTGCATTATTCTGGCCCGCATTCCTTCTTTAAAGGAATCAGACGTTGTTAAAATCCCAAAATAGCTACAAGCATTTATCAAGCCCGACCTAATACCAAGTAGTCCATTGGTCAGCACCCGATATTCTGCGAATAAATCCACCGTATTTTTTGGTAATGGCCAGCCTAGTACAAGATGGCATGCCCACTCAGCTGATCCATAATAGGCAATCAATAAAGTGGCATCATCAACTGGGTATGGTGGTTTTTCAAGATTTTCATCTTTTAACCATACCTTTAAAACCTTACCTGTCTTGATTTCATTTGCAACAACGCAAACTGGAATAGGTCTTTCTCCAGGTTCTGAGATAAACTCAAAGTCCACTGCCCATATTTGCTCAAAGGGAAGCACTCTTAAAGCCTCCCTAAAAGTCTATTTAAGATGGGATGAGTATCGCTGTCAACGACTTTGCCCTTAAAAGTAATTTCAAGAGCTTTGCGCATGTTTTCAGGCTCTTCAGGCCAAGCAGGTTCAGGCAAGTTTGTCTCTGGCAAATATATCTCATATGCTCCTAAGTCTTTATTAGCACCTATCTTTGCCCACTTCTTTTTCGCTGTTTCATAATGTTCCATACGTGAACGGTTATAGTCATTCTGTTTTCCATCGACACCAGGCATCCCCACTTCTGAAAGAAAGATAACGTTAGTACTGTATGTAATCCCTGTGTAGATTCTCACAGGCTTTAACAGTCCCATCTGCAAAAGCTCTCCCTGAAGTTCTGGACTCACAAGGTACTTTTCTTCATCTCCCTCATTCAGGTCTAATATTAAAGCATCAAAAGTCCATGCAGGATCATCTCTTATCCTGAAAAACTCAGTGCGTCTGGGTTTCCTCAAGGGTATTGTAGTCAGTATTTTTTTAACTGCAAAGCGGTCACTAGTATAACTTGGAGGTAATCTCAGTTTCTCAAAATCAATCATTTTTCCACCTCTTGGGAGTCGTTTAAATCAATTCCACGCTTTCGCTTCACTTCTGCAAGGGTCGTTTCACGCCTTTCAATAGAAGCCATAATTTCCATAAAACGAGTCCTTGCCCTTTGTTCAATCATAGCCATGGTTTGAAAAGCCTTAGGCATATGATCAAGCAAATCTTTATCCTGTAGTGATGTATTTATATTGGCTTTGGCAATATTGTTCATTGCTCATCACCTTCTTTTGATGGTGTAGAGTTGCAATTGTAGCCGGGGTAATCTTGGCGGACATCACCGGCTACAATTCTTAAAGTACTTTCATCATCCATTTCTACGTTGACTGTTTTTAGGCTAGAACTCATGATTTGAGCCCATGGCATCGGGAGCGAAACTATATAGCTCCACCCTTGTCTGCTAACTTTTCTTTCATCAAATTTTATCACAGTAATTCCTTCTTTTAGTCTTACATTTTGGCATTATACAAATCCAAATAACAGTATGCTTTGCAACTTAATATAGATTTTTTAACGGTAATTATATACTATTTTCCGATATATCGGCATTTTTCCGATATTTACCGATTACTAGTCAAGACCTGCTCGGTATATTCTAATATCCGTAAGGCTTAGATTATTACATGAGAGAAGCCACTATTCAAGAAAAATTGTTAAAAATTTTATTTGAATCAAGTGAATCAAGAAAAAGTACAGCGACTTTGGCACAGGAGTTAGGCTTCTTCAGCATAGATGAGAATAACAAAAATATAGTACACTATAATTATATTGATAAGGATCTTAGAAAACTTAAAGATAAAGGATATATTGATGGAGTAAGAAACGAACTCACCTCTCGAGGCAGCAAGCCAACTGAATACTTTATTATCTATAATATACAATCGCTGTCTGGTATATTTGATGAGTATCCTCGCATGCAAAATATTTTGCAGAAGGATAATAATGCAGTGAGTTGTTTAATGAAAGAGCATCATCTTTTGCTTGGAGCCTTAAAAGGCAATTACAGTTACCCAAAAAAACGTCTTGAAACAGAGTTTTCAATTAGGTTAAAGTTATCACCTACTTTTTTTGAACTATGCCTGAAAAATAATAGTGAGGATTTAATTCATAGAAGTAACTTCCTTGGAATTCCGTTATATTCTACACACAGTGAAGAAAATCTATCTTTCATAGTTAAAAGCAAATTAATCTTACCAAAAGAGCACTTCTATTTTGATCTCATTTTTGAAATATGCGTTCGAATGGATGCACTTAAGGGATTTAGGGAAGAGGTAGATTTGAACGACTTATCAATGCCTGCTATGGTTACTCTTCTTTTACAAGCGTTTAAAGAATCTTATCTAGACAAAGAAGAGATATTATATTTACGAAATCAAAATCATATTAATGATACTTTAAACCCTGAAAACATAGAAGTTATGAAAGAAAAGCTCCTTGAATATGGATCGCTATTGGGAATTACTAGTTATAATCTTGAGGACTGTTCTGCCAAGGAGATTATATTATTGGCTAACTTTATTATGTTTGACATTGAACTTAAAAAGATGGAAGATGAAGAACAAAAAGTGTATCCTACAGAAGAGAGAGTTAAAGCATTTAAAGAACTAGTAGATTCAGGTGACTTAATAGATGTTGTACGAAATATGCTTACTTTAACTCACCCACTTGCACCAATGGATACAGACACCGAAGAAACCTGAGTATATTGTTTATGTTATTTTACTGAGCATCTCATTTACCCTGGCTTCGACAAGTTCATTTATCCTTGATTCCAGCAATGCGTTCAAATTATCATCAAGTGGCTTGGCTTGTTCTGCCAACTCCACTGCAGTCTTTAGATTAAGGACAGCACCGCACCTGAAACAGAACATGTTGTTAGGTGTGTTAAGTGTCTTGCACCTGGGGCATTTGTGTACTTTTGGCTTGTTTTCTTCTTCTTCAATTTCAACCCCGTTTGCCTTCAATACAGCAAGATCAACGTCGCGCCCTGAAAGGTGAACATACACTGAGGGAACATCTGAGCCCTGAACCCAGCCAAAATAAGCATTCATTTGTGCTTCTGTCAGGTGATTTGCCATATATGTGGCTCGGCTATGTCTGAACAAATGTGCATGAACTCTTTTTTTGACACCTGCTTTTTTAGCTATCTTTTTTATCTGTTTAAGGATAGATGGGTAACTCATCATTGTAGAAGTGTTGGCTTTATTTGTGTCAAAATTCCACCACAATGAAGCATTGGGATTGTCTCTTTCCGGATGCTGTTCAAGCCATGCCATAAGGCGACGAACTGAATAGAAGAGCATTACCATACGTTGTCCTGTCTTTCCGTCAACCCTGATCTTCATGCCTTCATCAGCATGTGTGATGTGTTTTATTTTCAGATTTCCAATCTCGCCTATCCTGCAGCCAGAATCCCACAATACGGCTATAAGTGCTTGATCTCTCACATTACGTGTAGCATCAATCATTTTATTGACATCTTCTTCTGTAAACAGCTCTTCTGGTAACTTGCGTCCGTTGCACTTTTTTGTTGCTTTGAAGAACTCGGTTATTTCAGATTCCTTACCACCATTTCGCCATCTATAGAACCTCTTCAATGTTACAGCATAGTCGTGTCTGGTCTCTTCACTTGTTGTTTTTTCCTTTACAGCTATAAGCACATCTTCTATGTCGGTCCTTGTTGCGTCACACAATGGCTTATCATTCATCATAAGAGCAATCTGCTTTAATGTGCTTACATATTTCATTTTCCGAAAATCAGTAAGGCCTTCAATGTTGCATTGCCTTACAAAGTCCTTGATAAGCTGGATATTTGTAGGAGATATCTTTCCATTTAGTCCATTTATCCGTGTTTCGAGCTTTTGATTGTAAAGTGCCATAATACATGATAGGATTAGGGGCTTTTAACCTTATGGCTCAAATCCCTCCGGAGGCTTCCTAATTTATGTTCAAAGCCTGTATTTTTTAATTATTGTTACCGGGCCGGTTTCAAAAATCTCCTCATACCCTTTTTCCAGCCTAAGATAAAACATGCAGTATCTGATAACCCTTGAAAAGTGATAACTGTGCTTCTCCCCAGAGTTTCCTATACTTATAATTCATCTAGGATAAATTTAAAAATATCGGATTAAAATGAAGTTTTAATCCGTGAGTCGGAATCATGGGAGGAAAGAAGCTTCTTCATGATCCAACTTAAGGGAGAGTTTCAATGTTAAGAATCAGGGATAAATTAGCCGGTGGTGGAGGAGTACGTCAGAGTAAAGCTACACCTGCCACTACCGGAGAAGGAGAGCATCTCGGTACACGATTCAAAATGCGTCAGCGCTTTTTTACAATAGGGGATCGTTTCTTTATAGAAAATGAACAGGGAGATAAGGTTTTCCAAGTTGAGAATAAAGTACTTCGTTTGCGGAAAACACTGAATTTTCAGGATATGCAGGGGAATGATATCTACAAGATCCAGGAGAAACTAGTACGCATACGTGATACCATGGAGATCGAGAAGGAAGGCCAGGTAGTAGCTGAAGTGCACAACGCTCTGATAACGCCATTGCGTGACCGCTGGAAGATCTCGGTTCCCGGCGGTGAAGACCTGACTGCGAAGGGCAATATCCTGAACCATGAGTACAAGATACTCAGAGGCGACCAGGTGATAGGAGCAGTTTCCAAAGGATGGTTCCGCATCCGCGACACCTATGGTGTAGACGTGAGCAACACCGAGGATGCCTTGCTTATATTGGCAATTACCGTGGTTATTGACAGTATGGCACATGAAGGAAGGTAAAGGGGACACAAGAAAATTAGATACAGAAGGAGAAGAATCATGCTGGGTCCTATACAACTATTAGCTATTGGCTTTGAAACTAATGAAAGGTTCAAAGGCGACATTATGCGGGAATTGAACGAGACACGCAGCAGAGGAGTAATAAGGCTGCTGGATATGCTTTTTATAATGAAGGACAAGGAAGGGAATATCGTTACCATGGAAGACACTGATCTGACACCTGATGAGGAAATAGAGGTCGGTAAAGTGATCAGCAAGATGCTGGGAATGGAAGAGAGCAGCGCAGGAACTGCCGGGTCCGATACATCTGCTGAAAATAGTTATGGCCTGGGCATAAAGGACATCATGGATGTTGTCAACCAGATAGAACCCGGCACATCAGCCGGTCTTCTTCTCATTGAGCATGTCTGGGCCACCGGTCTGAAGCAGGCTGTACACGAAGCCGGCGGACACCTTATTGCACAGGGCTTCCTTACACCTGAAGCAATGATGATGATAGGCAAGGAAGCTGAAGCTATTGCAGAAGCTGAAGCAACCATTGAGATCTCCGAGGCCATTAAAGGTGCTGCCTTGCTTGACGTGCTGTCTACCATTGACATGGCTGAAGAGCTGAAGGAAGCTGCCATTGGACAAGCTTCCGAAACAGTAACAGAGATGCAACTGGTAAAGACTGCAGCAGTGGCCGAAGCAGTGAGAACTCTGGTAGTAGCTGGTGTTATAGAGGAGGCTGCTACCATGGAAGCGATCGATGCCCTGGCCGAAGCCGGGCTGATGGAGGCTGCTGCACTGAAAGTAGCTGAGAAAGAGGCAGCTGAAGCATGAAGAATTGCAATGGTGATGAAGGTTCATCCAGAAGTTGTGAACCGGAATAATAGATCAACAAATTGATTTTTAGTACCTTAAAGGAGAATCGAATATGACAATGACGTCTTTAACAGTTCTGAAGTTTGAAAGCGCAGACGGTGCAGAAAAGGCTCTTGAAGTGATCGAAGACCTGAACAAGAGACAACTGATCACTTTGCATGATGCAGCTATTGTTACATGGCCGGAAGGTAAAAAGAAGCCAAAAACAAAACAGTTGGCTAATATGACAGGTGCAGGTGCTTTAAGCGGTGCTTTCTGGGGTATGCTCTTTGGCCTGATATTCCTGGTCCCGTTCTTAGGCATGGCCTTTGGAGCAGCGATGGGTGCTATGGCAGGCTCTATGGCAGACGTGGGCATCAGCAATGATTTCATCAAATCGGTCAGAAGCAAAGTGACAGAAGGGACATCAGCCCTCTTCCTGATGAGCAGCAATGCCGTGATGGATAAAGTTGTCGAAGCTATGAAAGACTTCAAGTTCGAACTGATCGCTTCCAACCTTTCCAAGGAACAGGAAGAGAAACTGCGCGAGGCCTTTGCAGAAGACTAAGAGGGA
>Ga0209347_1003782_pt1 | contig 16898 bp, 19 predicted proteins | sample AutmiccommuBRH23_FD_187382 | JGI IMG/M metagenome (GOLD analysis project Ga0209347, IMG submission 187382) | Deep subsurface microbial communities from Mt. Terri, Switzerland - Autotrophic microbial communities BRH/23 (SPAdes) (version 2) | ecosystem: Environmental > Aquatic > Deep subsurface >...
GAGTTATGATTTGTGGGAAGAGCGGCGGGGTATTTTCACCTTCACGGCATCAGCGGTATACGGGGGGCTGGTGGCAGCGGCCAATTTCGCCGAGCTGTTTGCCGACAACCCCAGGGCCAGCCTATTCAGGGAGCATGCGGAAAAGGTCAGAGAGGGTATCCTCACACACCTGTGGGACGAGTCTCTCAACCGCTTTTTGCGGGGTGTTTACGTCCGGGAAGATGGTTCCCTGGAGAAAGACCTGACCCTGGAAAGCAGTGTCTACGGAGTGGCCAAATTCGGTGTTCTGCCGGCTGACGATAAGCGGGTTGAGTCTACAATGAAGGCCATCGAAGCTGGCCTTTGGGTGAAGACAGACATCGGGGGTATTGCAAGATATACCAATGATTATTATTTCCGCAAGTCCAGTGATATCGCCAATGTACCGGGTAACCCCTGGTTCATCTGCACCCTCTGGGTAGCCGAATGGTATGTGGCCAAGGCCAAGTCGGTGGAAGACCTGGTAAAGCCCCTGCAAATTCTGCAATGGGTGACGAAACATGCGGTGCCCAGCGGAATATTATCCGAGCAGATCCACCCCTATACGGGGGAACAGCTGTCTGTGGCGCCCCTGACGTGGTCACATTCGGCATATGTGATGACTGTTAAGAGGCTTATTGAAAAAATGAAAGAACTTACCTGCAGCGAGGTCTGCCCGCTGCCGGAGCTCAAACCATGATGAATAAAGACAGGTCGGCGTGATTCGCCGGCCTGTCTTTTTCTTTGGGAAATACAAAAAAAATAACCAACCGCAGAGGGCGGAGCGTCCAGGAAATGGTGCATAATTTAACAGGTGGAAATCCTGTCTGGTAAGGTTAAAGCCAAACCACCAGTAGCGAGTCTTGGGTCTGGAGGAGTAATTCTACAGGCTAAAGCGTAGACAGTTAGGTAGCAGGCCTGAAAGTGATTGAGCCTCGAAATGCGGAAAGTCGAGAAGGTAGACGATGTCGTTCTACCGGAAGATAACATCTTATCTATCGCAATAGCAATGAGGATAAGACTTCTCCGGGGTCGAAGAGCCAGGCATGCTATACAATGATTAAGCGGCAACCTTGGTAGTAAATTTGAATTGTATGAGGGCTTTAAGTTAGTTGCTATGGGTGAAGTAATAGATTTATAATAATTAGTTCGCCTCAAGAGATTTTTATAATTCTCATAAGGTTCTTCTTTTGTAGAGGCAATGCGAATAGAGTTTTGATGATATTAATTGTGTCGGTTTTTTTGGTTGGCAGCGGTTTTACCAAAACGAAATAGAGGTAAATGAAGGGCTGAATAAAAAAAGACTTAAGTGAAATAAAAAAGCCTCCTATGGTAGAAAAACGCCATAGGAGGCTTTTTTATTTCGCGAACGTCAAAGTTAAAATGCTGAATCTGTTTCTAAATGGCCTTCTTCCCGGCTTCCAATACCTTGATCCTCAGTTCATGGTCTTCGGCGACGTTGTTTAGGTTATCAAGTTTTAAGTTGATAGATGTAAGGGATTCCTTCATTTCAGCTCTGTCATCATATAGAGTCCGTATCTTATCCAGAACTTCATTTTCGATAAGGAGTTCTAACTTTTTCTGGCCTTTTTCAACATCACCGATACGTTGGTCCATAGCACTGAAACGTTGGTCAATCTGTTTAAAATTACCGCTGAATTCAATATACATTTTTTCCACTAAATCAAATAACTTATCGCTCATTCTTGATACTTCCTTATCATTCTTTTCACGTATAATTTTACCATAAGTACCTCTTTTATTATACCAAACATGTGTTCGTTTGTAAGGTAAAATTCTTTTTAGCCTCTAACTGGTATAAAGGATGTTGCCTGAAACTGGGCAGGTTGTGTTATAATAAGAAAAGCTGTGACTAAAATTTTCCTGCGGAGTAAAAAATGGATAATCGTTTGGATGTATCTAAATACATAATATTCGCCGAAAACCTGGTCAAAAGGTTCGGCAATTTAGAAGCTGTAAGGGGAGTTTCATTTACCGTTAGCCCGGGAGAGTGTTTTGGGCTGCTGGGGCCCAATGGGGCAGGTAAAACTTCTATTGTTAAAATGGTTTATGGTTTTTCCCCCATTACCAGCGGAGACCTTAGTGTTTTTGGCGAAAGTATTTCGCAGCATGCCCGCCAGGTCAAGGCCAGGATAGGGGTAGTGCCTCAGGAAGACAACCTTGACCCCGAACTGACAGTGGTGGAAAACCTGCTGGTTTACGCAGGATATTTTCGCCTGAAGAAGGAAATTGCCCGGGAGCGGGCACGGGAAGTCCTGGAGTTCATGGAGCTTACGGAAAAAGCTGATACTGCTGTAAATAACCTATCCGGGGGGATGAAACGACGTTTGACCCTGGGACGGGCGCTCATTAATCAGCCTGACCTGTTGATTCTGGATGAACCCAGTACCGGCCTGGACCCTTATGCCCGCCATATGGTTTGGCAGCGTCTCAGAAAGCTCAAAGAGGCAGGGACGACCATGCTCCTGACGACTCACTATCTCGAAGAGGCTAGCCAGCTTTGCGACAGGCTTGTTATCCTGCACCAGGGAAAAATTCTAGAAGAAGGAACTCCCGAGGGGCTCATCAATTCGCACGTGGGGAAAGAGGTTTTGGAATTGGGAGTGGGTCCTGAAGATAGAAGCACCATTCTGGCAGAAGCCGCCGATTTGATAAAAGACAACCAAATCCTGGGGGATAATCTGTTGCTTTTCACTAATATGGGTGAAGAGCTGGCCGCGTCAGTTGCCAGACTGACTGCCACCCGAGGTATCGAGGTCAACTACAGGCGTCTTAGACCGTCTAACCTGGAAGATGTATTTCTCAAATTGACGGGTGAAACACTACACTCGGTACCCGGTGATGATTGATAGGAGGTGAGACTAAATGCCCAAAATAACTGCAATTCTGCAGGGGGTCACTACCTGGCCGGACATTTCGTGGCCTCTGGTGGTTAGGGTGTTTTTGCGCAACCTGCGCGTGTTTTTAAAGAACTGGAAAGCAAACCTGATGTTTAATTTTGTTGAACCAATCCTGTACTTATGGGCTATGGGGTTTGGCCTAGGGATTTATGTAACCGAGATCCACGGCCTTTCCTATATCAATTTTCTGGCCCCGGGACTAATAGCCTCCTCGGCCATGTTTTCGACTTCTTACGAAATGACTTACGACAGTTTTACACGGATGAATTACCAGAAGACCTTCCATGCCATGGTAGCCACTCCGGTTAGTATGGATGACGTCGTTATGGGTGAGATATTGTTCGGTACCTTTAAGGGTATGCTTTACGGTCTCGTGTTTTTGGTTGTGACTTTTGCCTTCGGTTTGGTTGAGTCACCTATGGCGCTTTTGGTTCCGGTTCCCTTAGCCTTATTGGCGTTGACATTCTGCATTCTGTCCATGATTTGGACCAGCGTCGCACCCAATTATGATTCCTTCGGGTATTTCTTCACCCTGATTGTATCGCCGATGTTCCTTTTTTCAGGGATTTTCTTTCCCCTGGAAAACCTGCCGATGGGTGTAAGGTACCTGGCCTGGGCTACTCCTCTGTATCATGCTGTAGAAGTTATCAGACCATTGGTTCTGGGCACACTAACGTGGACGGGATTGGTCCACCTGGCCTTGCTGCTGATTTTTGTGGCGCTGACTATCAGGATACCTTTGGCCATGGTAAAGAACAGGCTGATACAGTAAAGCGGCTAGTAATAACGGACAGTAGTTTATTGCCGGGGAGTTAAAAATAATTCAGATTTTAGTTAAAAGGTTTGTTGTTATCTGGTTCCTTTGGGTAGGGGTGGCCAGGAACTTCTTGGACATTACTCCTTACCTGTTCACTGATGTTAAGACCAATATGCTTCTTTTGCTGCAAAGTGAAGTCTATTCGCTGGCGACTACTTTCTTTATGATTAAATTAGCTGGAAGCAAAGAGGCCATCCAACTGGTGGATGACAGTAAACGGAAAAAGCACGGATAAACCAAATCCGTGCTTTTGTATCTTCACCTGTTATCCGATATAGGAACAGCAGTAGTCCGTAACCTCTTGAACTTTAAGCTTAAACTTGGAGTTAGCCGGTACATTGAAGGATTCGCCGCCGCGGACTGTTTTCCAGGTGGTTTCTCCTGGCAGCAGGACTTCCAGGTTCCCGGCCAGGATATCCATAATCTCTTCCAGGCCTGTCCCGAATTCGTAGTCACCGGGAAGCATTATACCGAGGGTCTTTTTGGTGCCATCCGGGAACAGCACTGTCCGGCTGGTCACCTTGCCGTCAAAATAAATATTGGCATTTTTTACTATAGTGACATTTTCAAACTGTGACATGAATCTTCCTCCTTTTTTATAACAAGCACCTAGAACCTGGCACTTTGTACCTAATTCACGATATGCATTTTGTACAGCCCCAGCTTAATGTATTCCAACAAGACCAGCCTGGCGATACGGATACGATCCTGACCGTCGGCAGTGTAGAACTCACTGTCCTGGACCGGGGCTGAGATCGCTTTGATGCCTTTGTCCTGGAAAATCATTTTGGCCCGAAGTGTATGGTAGGGAGAGGTGACCAGGACTATTGAATTAATTTCCTCTTCCAGCAGAATTTTTTTTACAAAGAGCGCGTTTTCGTACGTGCTTCCGGAGTTTTCTTCAGCTATTATAACTTCATGGGGAAAGCCGTCACTCATAGCCATTTCCGCCATTTCTTCAGCTTCAGAGGGGGTACCCCACAGGTTTCCCCCTGAAAGGATAAGGTATTTACCGTAACCCTTTTGAAACAAACGGACGCCGTATTTGTATCTTTCCAGAGTGCTTTTTCCCAGTTTCCCCTTGCTTTCCCAGCCGCCGCTCAACACTACCACTGCATCAGCTTTTTTTAACGGGTCCTTTACAATCAGGGGAGAGGCCAGAAACTGCACCAGAGGAGTGTATAGGAAGGCCAGGACAAATATAACAATGCCAATGACGATAATCTTGGACCTGCCCATAAACATCCCCCTTATCATCGGATAAAGGTAATTTCTACGGATAATCCGGGAAGTCCTCCGTCATAATAATATTTAGATACCAGTTGTTAAAAACTTCCCGCCCAGTAAAAAGGCTGGCCACTGGCAACTGATTAGAGGTGATTAACCATAGAATACGAATGTCCGATATGTAACGGTCTGGCAGAAATAAGAAAAGACTGCCCCCACTGTGGTCAGGCCATGGTGGACAAAGGTTTGGTACAAGACTACTACGGCCCGTATAGCCCTTATGATAACGTAGATTTATACGAAGAGGCCCAACCTTGGGAGGCAGGAGAAGTTGAACCCTGCATCCATTTGTTTGCATGCACTGAATGCGGATATGATACCCTTATTGCATTTCCCCGGGTCGTCGTATAATGAGACAATTTATTCTCAATGGTTGTAATTTTCGACCGGAAGGATTTATAATAAATGCAGAGCCTTTCATATTTTGCCGAAAAGGGTGAAACTATTGGGTAATTTGATGCATGTTATCCCTCTCTTGGTTATTTTATTTGAATACGTTGCCGTTTCATCAGCCCTTGCATATGCAAGGTTTAATGTTGAATCCGACGGTGTGGTTAGCCTTTTGGGAGGATTGCTTAGGGTGGGGGAAAATCTGCCTTTCGATGCGGTCCCCAATACCGTAGTAACGCTCCACCTGCTGGGTTTACTTCTGGCTGTGGTCTATTTCACCTATTTCGTTATTTTTGGTCCTACATCCGTTGATGAAGAAAACATTACCACCCCTCAGGCGGAATAATCCCCTGGGGGATTTATTTTAGGTGCTAGGTGCTAGGTGTTAGGTGCTGTGGTTGATTAACCAACCGCAGAGCATTCCTGTAATGAATTTAAAAGAGGTTTGAAAAAAAGAGTACCTTCTGTTAACATACGAGGTGTCAGCTTCACGCAAGCGACCCTTAAATAACAGAGGAGGTACTCACATGAAGTATACCCAAAACGAAAAGATTTTGCAACTCAATGATCAAACTCTAATTATTGGCGTAGATGTGGCCAGTGAAACACATTACGCCAGGGCCTTTGATTACCGGGGAATTGAAGTTGGTAAAGTAATCAGATTTGACAACAATGCTTTAGGTTTTGCAAGTTTAGCATCTTGGGTTAGGGAACTTCGGGTAAAACACCAAAAGCAGCATGTGATGGTAGGAATGGAGCCAACAGGACATTATTGGTTTAACTTAGCTCAGTTTCTTAAGGATCATAACATGCAAGGAGTGTTAGTAAATCCTTATCATGTTAACCGAAGCAAAGAGCTGGATGACAACAACCCCACTAAGAATGACAGAAAAGACCCAAAGACAATTGCAATGCTAGTAAAGGACGGTCGATATATTATCGCATATACCCCGGAAGGCATATTTAGCGATTTACGAACTACTATGGAAACACGATGGGCTATAGTTAAACAATTAAACGCTATACGTAATAGGATGAAGCGATGGATAAGCATATACTTCCCTGAGTTTAATACAGTGTTTGCCGATTGGGAAGGCAAAGCTGCCCTGGTCGCATTAAAGAAATTCCCGCTGCCGGCACAAGTGCTGGAAAAGGGTGCTGATAATATCGTGTCCTGCTGGAGAGAGGATAAAATAAGGACAGTAGGCATGAAGCGAGCAGATAAACTAATAGAGGCTGCAAATACATCTATTGGGATAAGAAGTGGTATGTTAGCTGCAGAAAATAATTTACTGACATTAATTGAAGATTATGAAATGAAAATGCTTCAGTATGAACGAACAATGGCTATTGTTGACAGGCTTGTGTTTCAGATCCCAGGTACATCTGAAATGCTTAAGATAAAAGGTGTTGGTCTTGTTAGCATAGCAGGTTTCATTGCAGAAGTTGGAGATATCAGCAGGTTTGAACATCCGAAACAAATACAAAAGCTTGCAGGCTTGAATCTAATAGAGAACAGTTCTGGTAAGCATAAAGGCATGACTACAATCAGCAAACGGGGCCGAAGCCGGTTACGGGCAATATTGTATCAAAGCATAATGCCATTAGTGTCAAAGAATCCTGAGTTTATGGAATTACACAGGTACTACACAACTCGGGTACAGAACCCACTGAAAAAGAAGCAGTCGTTGATTTTATTGTGCTGTAAACTTATCAGGCTATTCTACGCCATATTAGTAAAAAGAATCAAGTATGACCCACAGAAAATGCTAAGTGATATAAGAAGACCACTATTGCAAAAAATAGCGTAAAAAAGTTAAACAAATTTGTTTCAGTACATTGACAAAACGAGCCTGGATTAGTCAGACTAGCGTCCTTAAGGGCAATGACCCCGTCGCAGAGCAAGAATGACAATCCACGTCTGGGCAGGCAGAACGAAGGAATTTAGGGCAAAGACCCTGTGAGACATGGGAGGTTGGCCACCAGATATAAAGTGGATTCCAGAGGCCAAAATAGGCAAAAAGACTTAAATGCTTATTAGGGTTGACCACCAATACCCATATTTTTACATTAATGGTTCCGCTGCCCAGATGGCTCTTTTTGAAATATGTGAAATACTAAGAATACGCGAGAAAATCGAAGCAATTTAAAAATCATAGAGGGAGGACACAGAGGGGCACAGAGGGCCACAGAGAGTTAGCAGTGCAGCCTAATCCCGGCTTTCTCACCTACTTAAACGGGTCCTTAGATTCAATGAAAAAGGGTAAAAAATCAAATAGTATAGTGTTAAACCAGACTCTCTCCTTCTTCTGTAAAAAATTACCTATTTCCGGTAGAAGGGTAGATTATAGGTTACCACCTAGCATATTTTGGTTTTGTACATTTGAATTATCGTTTTTGGTTTTCTTTGTGACCTTAGACCATTAAGTAGTGCCTGTAAGCCTTTGTGGTTAAATTTGATTTTCTTTTTTTACCACAAAGGGCACAAAGGACACAAAGGGATTTCAATAATTTCTTTGTGGTCTTAGACCCCAGAGTATTGCCAAATGAGTACTTAGACCACAAAAGAATACCCGCAAGTCTATGTGTTCCGATTTTGGTTTACTCTCAACTCCGAACTCCTAACTCCCAACTCACTGGCCGCTGGCCACTGGCCACTGGCCACTGGCCACTGGCCACTGGCCACTGGCCACTCGCAAATAATTTACAAGAGGTGAAAGAATGTTTAAGTTAGAGAAGCCGCAGAAGGTCTGCCAGATTACCAATTTCAAGGTTGGCGGACAGTACGGTGAGAACCCGCCTTTGCTGATTTCTTCTATGTTCCATAATGGCGATAAGATCCTGGAGAGCAGGAAGGAAGGTAAGTGGGATAAGGCTAAGGCCGAAGAATATGTAAAGAGACAGGAAGCGTTGGAAGATCTGACTGGGATTCCCGCCATCGTAGCCATGGTAGCTAACTCCGGTGAGGAGATGGCCAGGTATGTGGACTGGTTTACCAGTATTAGCGACAGGGCTTTTGCCATTGACATGTGGGTTGAGAAACCCCGTCTTGAGGCTGCCGAATATGTGGCCAAGAAGGGCCTGCAGGATCGCTTGGTATACAACAGTATTACCCCGTGGGATAAAGATATCCCGGACCAGGTCAAACGGTTGAAGGAACTGGGTATTAAACATGTCATTGTCCAGGCTTATGATGTAACAGACCCAACTCCGCAAGGCAGGCTGACCTCCTTCAATAAGATTATGGAAGCAATCGGTGAAGGTACATTTGAATCTATCCTGGTTGATACATCAGTAATGAACCTGCCGGCTATCGCCCTTTCAGGCGTGGCGAACAAGATAGTCAAAGAAGCTACCGGTTGGCCCTGTGGTGTAGCCAGTTCCAATGGTACTTATATGTGGAAACAGGCCCGGGAACTCTTCGGCCCTGACGGTTTTGCCGCCATGAATGCCGCCGGCCAGGGCGCTTCAGCCCTCTACTGGTCCGACTTCATCTTCTACGGCCCGATTGTGGCCGCACCTAAGATGTTTCCGGCGGTAGTTTCCGGTGCAGTAATGGCAGCCTGCATGGGCTTCCATGAGACCGGCAATTTGCCCTCTAATCCCAATCATCCTTTCTATAAGTTCTTCAATGATTTTGCCCAGAAACTGACCGGAGGGGCAGAACAAGCCCTGCCGGTGCATGACTAAAGTGGAGGTAACTATAATGAACGCAAAAGAACGCATATTAAACCAGCTTGCCGGAAAAGAAGTCGACAGGCCGGCCTGTTACAGCGGGATGGGCAACGTTACCACGGCCGGACTAGAACAGTTTGGCTACAAGTTTGCTAAAGTACACAGCGACGCCAAGATGATGGCAGACACTGCCGCTTCTTCCCACAAGCTTTTTGGCTACGAGTGTGCCATTGTGCCTTATGACCTCTGCCTTGAGGCTGAGGCCATCGGATGCGTGATGAACCCCTACGAACAAGTTGATCAACTCCTTTATCCGACCATTAAGGAAAAGGTGATCCATTCAGACGAAGAGCTCGAGACCTTCCCAATTCCCGAAAATGTAGCTTCCAAAGGCCGGGTGCCGATGGTATGTGAAGCTATCAAACTTCTCCAGAACGATATTGGCAGTGAAGCCGCCATCGGTTCCTATGTATTAGGGCCATTCACCCTGGCCGGCCAGTTGATGGACTTAAACGAACTGTTCAAGCTTTCTTTTAAGAGTCAGGACAGGGTAAACGCAATGCTGGACCGGGTTTCTAATGTGACCATTGATATTGCTAAAGCGCTGCATGCTGCCGGAGCAGATTATATCTGTATCCGTGAGATGGGCGCCACCACTGATGTTTTAAGCCCCAAGGTCTTCCGGAATGTTATCTTCCCCCACCTGAAGAAGGTGCAGGAAGCCCTGACTGCAGTTAACTGTCCGACCATCCTGCACATCTGCGGCGGGACCAACAAGATTATGAACATCCTTAACGATGTGGGGTGCAATGCCATCTCCATTGAGACCAAAAATGATCTGGCCAAGAGCCGCGAAGACATTGGCAATGAGCCGCTGATTTTTGGCAACATCGATGCGTATAATATCCTGGTTAACGGTTCCCCCGCTGATGTAGAGAAAGCCACCTTAGCCGCTCTGGAGCTAAGTTGTGATTCAGTATGGCCCAGCTGCGATATCTGGCCAACGGCTCCAATTGAGAACCTGAAAGCCATGGTTGAAACAGTTGATAAATACGGAGCCGAAAAATGGGTCCGTAAAAACAGATAAGATGTCCAAAATTGTCCGGTTTCAAGCCAATTCAAATTTATTTAGGGAGGAATTCAAATGAGTAGAGAACAGGAAATTCTTAACCAATTGAAAGAAGGAGTAATCGAGTATGAAGGTGACATGGTTATAGAAGCTGCCAACGCAGCTTTGGCCGAAGGCATCGATGCCGAAAAAGCTATTTTTGACGGGTTGGTTGCCGGTATCGAGGAAATCGGCCGCCTTTACGAACTGGAAGAGATCTTTGTCCCTGAAATGCTCTTAGCTGCGGACGCTATGTATGCCGGCTTGAACATCCTGAAGCCGCACATGAAAAAGAAGGACGGTGGCAAAAAGGGTTCGGTAATTATGGGTGTTGTCCAGGGCGACGTGCATGACATCGGCAAGAACATCGTCAAGATGATGTTTGACGTAGCCGGTTTTGAAGTACATGACCTGGGCCGTGATGTTCCCCTGGACCAATTTATCGAGGAACAGCTGAATACCAATTCTGACCTGGTGTGCCTCTCTGCCATGATGACCACAACAATGGTCGGGATGCCGGAAATCATTAAAAAGCTTAAGGACAAAAACCCTAATGTGAAGATTATGATTGGTGGAGCGCCGGTAAATGAGAACCTGGCCAGTCAGTGGGGCGCTGACGGTTACGCCAAGGATGCCAACAATGCTTTAAAAGATGCCATCAACATGGTTAGTTCCTTACGGAATATGTAAACTGCGACGAGAAACTGGTGCTGAAAGTCTATCAAATTTTGGAGGTGAGCTTAGTAAAATGAGTAAAGAGGAAGTTCTCAAAAAAGCGATTAATGCTGTCATTGACGGTGACGAAGATGCCGCCATCGCAGCGGCCAAACAGGCCATCACGGAGGGGCTGAATCCGGTGGAGGTAATCTCGGAAGGACTCTCGCTGGGTATGACCAAAGTAGGGGACCTCTTTAACATGGAAGAAATATCCCTTCCCTTCGTTATTGTGGCCGCCGATGCCATGACCAAGGCGATTGCAATATTGGAGCCGCATATCCCGGAAGAACACAGAGGAGATAAGCTCGGTGTCATCGTCGTTGGTACTGTTGAGGGTGACATCCACGATATCGGTAAAGGCATCGTGGCCACTATGCTGCGGGTTTACGGTTTTGAAGTGCACGACCTGGGGAGAGATGTCCCAGTCCAGGCTTTTGTAGACAAGGCTAAGGAAGTAAATGCCGACATAATCGGCTCATCAACACTGATGACAACAACTCTGCCCGGACAGAAGGCCCTCCAGGAAGCTATTCAGGCGGCAGGACTGAAGATTAAAACTATGGTTGGCGGTGCGGCAACGAATCAGCAGTGGGCTGATAAAATTGGGGCCACCGCCTACGGAGAAAATGCCAGCGATGCGGTGCAAAAAGCGAAAGAATTGATTCAACAATAGGTATAAACGGAGGTGATTTAATTGAAAAGAGGATTTCAGGCGGGTTTAGATGAACGGCGCGGTTTTAGCCTGACTATGTTCAGCACTGATGAACTGGAAGAAATCCATTCCGCGACGCTTGAGGTAATGGAAACGATTGGAATCCAAGTGTTCTGTGATGAAGCCATGGACATTCTCGATGGAGCCGGGGCTGAAGTTGACCGGAACACCAACACCGTCAGGTTTCCCCAGTGGATGGTTGAAGATGCTATCCGTTCAGCACCTAAGAAGATTATGCTGGCCGGTCGGGACCCCAAACATGACATGATCATGGAAGGCAGAAGAGTTGGGTTTACCAATTTCGGCGCCGGGGTTATGATTGTTGATCCTTATACGGGGGAACTGCGGGAAACTACCAAAAGAGACGTTGGTTTGACTGCGCTGGTATGTGACGCAGTTGACACTGTTGATGTCTATTCCAGCGCAGTGGTGGCCAGGGATATGCCAGAAACTTCAGTCGACCTGCATGAGGCTGAAGCGTTTCTCTCCAACACGACTAAACACTGCCAGCATATTGACCTCACAGGGGGTGCGGGTGCCAGGGGCTTCCTGGAGATGGCGGCTGCCATTGTGGGTGGTTATGAGGAACTGCGCCGCAGGCCGGTGGTCTCAGCGCTGGTCTGCCCGGTAAGCCCACTTCAGCTTCATACAAACACCTGTGAAGTTATCATTGAATTTGCCAAGGCCGGGGTACCGGTAAACGTACTCTCCATGGCGATGTCCGGGGCATCTTCACCGATTACCCTGGCAGGGACCCTGGTAACTCATAACGCTGAGGTTTTGGCCGGCATCGTTCTGGCCCAGGCTACCCGTAAAGGGGCTCCTATCATGTACGGCAGTTCGACCACAACCTTCGACCTGACCTATGTAACAGCTCCGGTCGGGGCGCCCGAATTGGGCATGATCAGTGCAGGTGTGGCAGAACTTTCTAATTTCTACCGGTTACCCAGTTACGTAGCAGGTACCTAGGCTGACTCCAAGCTCTCAGATGCCCAGGCAGGTCACGAGAAGACCATTACAGCTTTGCTGCCGGCCCTTGCCGGAGCTAACCTGATTTATGGTATGGGCATGCTCGAGCTTGGAGTAACATTCAGCTTCGCTCAACTCCTCATTGATGACGAGATTGCCACCATGGTTAAACGGGTAGTGCAGGGCATTACTGTTAACGATGATACAATGGCCGTTAATACCATCAAGAATGTCGGTTCCGGGAAAGATTTCCTGGGACAAAGGCATACTAGAGATTTCATGGCCAAAGAGCAATCTAAACCAAAGTTGATTGACAGAAGAATGAGGGGTGCATGGACCGGCCGGGGAGCTAAATCCATGGCCGAGCGAGCTGCTGAAAAAGCTATTGAGGTCATTGAGAACCACAAACCGACTCCGCTGCCGGAAGAAGTACTGAAGAAGTTTAAGGAAATCATTGCCCGAGCCGAAGCAGAACACAAATAACAGAAAAGGTGGTGATGAAATGGGTAAAGCAGAATTGTTTGAACAGGCGGCCCAGGCTGTAGTAGATGCCAACAAAGACGCGGCAATAGATATCGCCAAACAGGCGATAGCCGAGGGCATAGACCCTGTTGAAATGATAAATGACGGTTTCTCGGTAGGAATGTCCCGCTGTGGCGAATTATTTGACACAGGCGAATTGTTCTTACCGGAACTTATCGTGGCTTCAGATGCCATGGTGTCTGCCATCGCTGTACTCGAACAGGCTATGCCTGTTGAACAAACGAGCAAAAAACTGGGTATTGCGGTTGTCGGCACCATCGAGGGTGACGTGCATGATATCGGCAAAGGTATCGTTGCGACCATGCTCAGGGTTTACGGCTTTGAGGTGCATGACTTGGGCCGTGACGTACCTATTAACGTCTTCGTGGAAAAAGCGAAGGAAGTAAATGCTAATATCGTCGGCTCATCTGCTCTGATGACAACAACTCAGGTCGGCCAAAAAGCGCTGGAGCAGGCTCTTAAGGATGCCGGACTGCGTGACAAGGTCAAAACTATGGTTGGCGGAGCGGTTTGTACCCAGAGGTGGGCTGACAAAATCGGTTCTGATTTATATGCTGAGAATGCCACTGATGCAGTGACTAAACTGAAAGAACTATTCAGCTAAAAGGAGGTGGATTAGTTGACAAAGTATATAACCCGTATGGGTGACGGACAAAGGGTAGAAATGACCGCGGACGAGCTGATGCGTGATTTTGAGCTAGGTACTCAGGACGCAGCCAAAAGAGGTAAAATTGACCCCCTGACCCAAGACGATTTAAAATACCTGCTGGAGATATTCACCTGCACAAACAAGATTGTCAGTGTCGAGCCCGGTAACGAAGTTGTGTTAACCCATGATATCGGCAGTTTACGGCTAAACGGTGACCAGGCCAACAGCGGCGTCGGTATCCCGCTAAGTAGAATACAGGGTATTGGAGTACATGAACGGGCCTTTGCGGCTGATACATTTGAACTGGGCCATATCGATTACAGTTATAAGCCGGTAAAACCTATTATTTCGATGGAACAAACGGAAATGGAAACTGCCCAGCTGACTACTACCATTCCACTTTTTTACGGCGCCATGCCTAACTTGGGAACGTATTACCGGCCTGACGGACCCTTTGGTAATCCATCTGATCTTCTGCCGATGGGTAAAATTCAGGAAGCCCGGGAAGCCCAGGAGGAAGCGGTCCATCATGCTACCAGGGATATGATTTACATTGGTGAAAAAATGAATGCTGTGGGCGGTGACGGTCTGAACTTTGACACCACCGGTGCCGCCGGGGACGCTGACATGAAGGCAACCCTCCATGCAGTGGAATACCTCAAACAGCATACTGATCTTGCTATTGAAGTTGGGATGGCCGGTGAATTCGTTCTTGGTATTCATGGCGGCCTCGAATATGACGGTGTTCGGCTGGCAGGTTTATATCCGCACCAGCAGGTAAAACTTGTAGAGAAGGCCGGGGCTGATATATTCGGACCTGTAGTTAACACCAACACCGGAAAATCCATAGCATGGAACCTGTCCAGAGCGCTAACCTTCATTAAAGCATGTGTGCAAGTTTCAAACATACCAGTCCATGTTAACGTAGGTATGGGTGTCGGCGGTATCCCGGTATTTGAGACACCGTGTATTGACTCCGTGACCAGGGCCTCCAAGGCTATGGCAGAAATTGCCAAAGTCGACGGATTGTAGGTGGGTGTTGGTGATCCCTTCGGGATGCCTATAGCTCATGGGATGGCAGCAGGAATGGGTGGGATTAGGACTGCCGGAGATCTGGTAGCCCGCATGCAGATGACCCGCAAGATGCGGATCAACGAAGCTAAAGCCTATGTTGCCGACAAGCTGAAGGTAAGCCCGACCGACCTGTCCAACGAGCATGTAATGAGGGAAGTCCGCGAGGAGCTGGACATCGGAATCATTACTGCAGTGCCGGGTTGTGCTAAGGGGATTGAAGCCAAGGCAAGAATCGCTAACTTGCTTGGGGTCAGAATTAACAGCGTAGAGCGGTTAAAAAGTAAAATCAGGTAATAAAAAATGAGGTTAAGCTCCGGTTATTATGCCGGAGCTTAACCCACAATTAAAAAGAGTCAAAGCCGCGAATAAAATTAATTTTCGGTAATTCACTTAGTAGGTGGTGAGCGGTTTGAGCATCCGGAAGGAAAACGGCATCTACGATACCCTCAGGACCGTGGCGCAGAACTGCGGCACTGAGATTCATGAACTGGATATAAGTAAGATAAACCCAACTCACAGCGTAAGGCTTAAATGTATGGCTCCGTTATGTGAATATTACTCTGTCTGCAAGGTTTGCCCGCCTAATATACCGGGAGTATCTGAGTTTAAAGAGGCGCTGCAGGACTATGACCGCGCTTTCCTGGTTGTTTGGCGGGAAAAAATAGACGATATTGGCAAATACCGGGACGACTTTGCTGCTGAGCTTAAACTGGCTGATGCTGTTGCCAGCCTCGAACTGGCTGCGTTCCAAAATGGATACTGCCAGGCGATGGGGCTGTGTGTAGGCGGGTGCAAATTCTGTAAAGAATGTACTCCTCCCGGAGAACCCTGCCGTCACCCGTTTAAAGCGCGGCCAAGTCCGGAAGGGTTTGGCGTCGATATCACCAAATTGGCCAGGGAAGCAGGGGTACCGGTAGAGTGGCCGCCGGTGGAATATGTATCGTTTTTGGGACTACTGTTGATCTAATAGTGAGGGGATTATAATGCTCGAAATATATACTAAAGCAAAAAGAGGAGTTGTAGGCCGGGACAATGAGATAAAATCAATCCTGGCGGCAATGGATGCTGGTAAACATATTATTCTCGAGGGGCCACCGGGAACTTCCAAGTCGACTCTGCTGAGAAGTATTGCCAAGGAAGCCAACATCCCCTTCTATATTGTTGAAGGCAACATTGACCTAACTCCTGCCAAATTGGTCGGTTACTTTAATCCGGCCAAGGTTATGGCTGATAATTATCAGCCTGAATACTTTGAAAAAGGGCCGCTGACTAAAGCGATGCTGGAAGGCGGGATTCTATATATTGAAGAGTTCAACCGGATGCCGGCAGACGTATCCAATGTCCTCATCACACCGATGGAAGAAGGGGAAATGAACATCCCTAGATATGGGACGGTCCGGGCTATATGGCCTTTTACTGTCATTGCCGCGCAAAACCCCTATGATGACGTAGGAACAGTCAGGGTCAGCCGGGCTTTTATGGACCGCATCTGCTTAATTAAGATGGATTATCAGACGGAAGAAGAAGAACGTGACATTGTATTTCAAAAAACAGGTTTTGAGGACCCCCGGATTGTATCCCAGGCAGTAAAACTTGTCCGCCGGACCAGGGAACATCCGGATATTAAGCTGGGAGCGTCGGTGCGTGCAGCCATTGACCTGGTCGATATTTACGTCAGCCTGCAGAAGTTGACAGACCAGCCGGAAAGCAGCTTCCTGACGGCCGCTCACATGTCCCTGGCGAATAAGATATGGTTGAATGAAATCACCAGCAGGACTGCTTACGAAATTATCACTGATATTTGGGATAGCCTGCGGGTCCAGTATAAGGAGATGACCACGGCGGCAGTATCGGATTCTGAGCAGGATATAGAAGGCAGCAAAGTCGAACAGCAAAAAAAAAAGCTGACCGTTATGTAGGAGACCGGTTTCTGGACGAACTATTGATTAATTCCGCATACTACTTCCGGGTTGCGTCATATCTTAATAGCCATCCGGAGGAACTCCATGAGTTTTTCG
>Ga0209347_1003783_pt1 | contig 16893 bp, 12 predicted proteins | sample AutmiccommuBRH23_FD_187382 | JGI IMG/M metagenome (GOLD analysis project Ga0209347, IMG submission 187382) | Deep subsurface microbial communities from Mt. Terri, Switzerland - Autotrophic microbial communities BRH/23 (SPAdes) (version 2) | ecosystem: Environmental > Aquatic > Deep subsurface >...
CGGCGGTAGAGGGCGAGGTCCCGCTTGCTCAGGTCGGAGATCACCTTGCCCTCGACACGGATCGTGCCGGCCGACGGCGTGTCCAGCCCGCCCAGCAGGTTCATCAGGGTGGATTTGCCCGAGCCCGAGGCGCCGGTCACGCCGACGAACCGGCCGCGAGCTACCGACAGCGTTACGTCGCGAAGCGCCGCGACTTCGACCTCGCCGAAGGTGTATACCCTGCTCAGGCCCCTCGTCTCGATAAAGCCGCTATCGTCCGTGCTCAAGGAGAAACCTCCGCAGTCCTTCGAGATCGTCCGTATTGATCAGATCGACGCCCACCGAGAGCAGTTCCCGCCATACGGCGTCCCGGGCCCCCGACCGCAGGTCCGGCGTCTCCCAGAACCGCACCAGCCGGCCCTTCGCATGTGACTTGCGAACGATCTCCTGAAGCTTCGCGCGTTCTTCGGACGGCATCGGCCCATCGCCCCGCCAGGTGAAATTCCGGCCCCAGTGGTCGCTGATCATCGGAATGACCTCCGCCGGGACCTCGGAATCGAGATCGGTCAGCCGGCCGTCGTACCCTGCGTAGCGAACCTCCTGCAACTGCATCTGCCTCAGCGAGCGGTTCCCCGACACGATCACGAGCACGGCCCCCTCCTTGCGGCCGTCCGAGCCGAAGACGGTGAGCATATCCCGATACTCCGTCAGAACCTCGTGCAGCCTTCGATATGTCGGTTCGGCGGCGGTCTTGATATCCACCAGGAGAACGAACCCTGGCCCTTCCCGATACACTCGGCCGCCATTTCTCCCCACCCGCTCCCGCAGAGGCTGCAAGTACAGCGATTGCAGCGTCCTGTCGGGTTTGATCTCGTTGGGCGCATGGGCCACGCAGAGCTTGTCGCCCACCAGGAATATGTCCGCCTCGACGCTGGTGAAACCCAGGCCGAGAGCCTTGAACAGAGGCGGATCGTGCCGATAATCGTTATGAGCGTGGGCCCCGCACTGAGGCGCCGCATCATCCTGCGGAACCGACTGCAGGGTCAGCAACAACCCAAGAACACAAGCCATCCTGATCATCCGATTCGCACTCCGTCACTTCATCAGCCAACCCGCGTCCGCAGGCATCCCGCGTATACGATACTCCCCTCCCTCCCCGGCGGCAACGATAACCTGCCTGAAACCACCGGACGGGCGCCACACCCAAGCGGAGCTTGAGCGTGTCTGCCTGTCCGATGGGCGTATCCAGGCAAGCACGGCCAAACAAGTTTGTCCATACCCCCCGATAGAACGACCCTGTTGATTCTGCACATGTGACGGTTTCTCCGCAATATGTGGACTGGGATTGCACGTCTGTACCTGAGTCCATAGAATGGGGCGATAAACAGGCCCGTGGAGACGCTGAGTCCTGCGTCTGGATCGAATCCACAAGAGTGATTGGAGTCCTCGATGAACCGGACAATACCGTTGGGCACCGTGGTTTTGGCAGCATTCGCTTCGCTTCTGCTCTCCACGGTCTGTCCGGCCGTATCCAGCCAGACGGTCTTAGTCCCGATGCGTGACGGGGTCAAGCTCGCCACGGACATTCATCTGCCCGAAGGCGAGGGCCCCTGGCCGACCATCCTCGTGATGACCCCATACAATAAGAAGGGCCTGGAGACTTTCGCAGCCGAGACCGGCCGGCGGGGATACGCCCTGGTCGCCCAGGACTTCCGCGGCCGATTCGCCTCCGAGGGCGAGGACTTCCCCGTCTTCGTTTCCTGCGGCTGGGGCGAGCATCAGGACGGGTACGACACCGTCGAATGGATCGCCGCTCAAGCGTGGTCCAGCGGCAAGATTGGCGGGTTCGGCATCAGCGCTCCCGGCATTGCGTTGAACATGACCGCCCCGAGCCGGCCGCCCCACCTGACCTGCTGCTACGTCGGCGTGGCTTTCTCCAGCATGTACCACCAATCCGCCTACCAAGGCGGGGCCTTCCGCAAGAGCCTCCTGGAAGGCTGGCTCACGGACAACAAGTTCAGCCCCAGGAACCTGGAAACGATCCGGGCCCATCCGAACTACGACGATTTCTGGAAGGCGATCGATCCCGAGCGGGTCGCCTCCCAGGTGAACGTCCCGACAATGTTCCTCGGAGGCTGGTACGACATCTTCGCCGCCGGCACCCTCAACGGCTTCACGACGATCAACAAGCAAGGCGGCGAGGGCGCCCGGGGCAAGTGCCGGCTCGTCATGGAGCCCTACGGCCACGGCCGGTCCGACGACCTGGTCTTCCCCAACGCCGACCATCCCAAGGCGGCCGACATGTGGAATTGGTTCGACATCTGGCTCAAGAACGACGGCAAGGGCATCGAGCAGGTCCCCGCCTTGCAGTACTTCGCGATGGGCGACCCGGGCGATCCCAACACCCCCGGCAACCAATGGAAAACAGCCGACGACTGGCCGCTCCCCGCTCAGATGGTGGCGGTCTACCTCCATACGGACAACAGACTGCGCCTCACGAGATCCGAGGAACTCTTCGGCTGCCTTTCGTACCAGTACGATCCAAAGAACCCCGTCCCTACGATCGGTGGCGCGAATCTCACCGGTACCAAGGGTCCGAAGGATCAGCGTCCCATCGAGGAGCGGCCGGACGTGCTGCTGTTCACCTCGCCCGTGCTCGACAGGTACGTTGAGATCACCGGGCCCATCAAGGTCAAGCTCTGGGCCTCCTCGACGACCCCGGACACCGACTTCACGGCCAAGCTCTCCGATGTCTATCCCGACGGCCGAAGCATGATCGTCCTCGACGGCATCCTCCGAGCCGGCCACCGCAACTCCATGGAGAAGATTGAGCCGATGGAGCCCGGCAAGATCTACGAATTCGAGATCGACCTGTGGTCCACCAGCCTGATCCTGAGCCCGGGCCATCGCGTCCGCATCGCGATCTCGTCGAGCAACTCGCCCCGCTTCGAGCCCAATCCCAACACGGGCAAACCCTCGGGCGCCGACGACAAGACCGAGGTAGCCACCAACACGATCTATCTGAACGCCGGCCACCCCTCGCACATCCTGCTGCCGGTCGCGACAGTCTGGCCGCCCAAAGCCAACAACTGATGATGGATAATGGATAAGGGATGATTGAAGAGGAGCAGTCCGCGCACAGCGAAGCGTCTCCGTCCAATCATCAATCATCAATCGTAAATCATCAATGAAGAAGGGCAAGGCTCTCGTCTTCCGCTAATGAATCTGCAACAGCCCGCAGACCTGGACGAGAGCCCTGCCCCTTCCCGAGCAGTAACGCCCGGGCCTGAATATCGAGATCAACGCGGCCCCAATGGGCCGGTTTAGACGTAACCCTGCTGTACCATGGCGTCGGCAACCTTGACGAAACCGGCGGCATTCGCCCCGTTCACGTAGTTGACGAATCCGTTTTCCTTGCCGTACTTGACGCAGTTCTCGTGGATCGAGTGCATGATCGTCTGAAGCTGCGCGTCAACATCCTCGCGAGACCGCCGCATGCAGCCGGCGTTCTGGTTCATTTCCAGGCCGGAGACCGCGACGCCGCCGGCGTTGGCCGCCTTGCCGGGACCGTAGAGGATCTTGGCATCGAGGAAGACTTCGACTGCATCGGCGTGCGAGGGCATGTTGGCCCCTTCGCTGACGCAGTAGCACCCGTTCTTGACCAGCGTGCGGGCATCGTCTTCTTCGATCTCGTTCTGCGTGGCGCTGGGGAAGGCCAGGTCGCAGGGAACACCCCAGGGCCGCTTGCCGGCCAGGTACTGGGTCCCCTTGAACTGGCTGGCGTATTCGCTGATCCGTCCGCGACGGACGTTCTTGAGTTCCATGACCCACGCCAGTTTCTCGGCGGTGATGCCGTCGGGATCGACGATCGTGCCGTTCGAATCGGACAACGTAACGACCTTGGCCCCGAGCGTATTGAGCTTCTCCACGGTGTACTGGGCGACGTTTCCGGAGCCGGAAACCGTGGCGGTCTTGCCTTTGACGCTCTCGCCGCGGGTGGCCAGCATGTCATTCGCGAAATACACCGCGCCATAGCCGGTCGCCTCCGGACGCAGGTTCGAGCCGCCCCAGGCGAGGCTCTTGCCCGTCAGGGCGCCGTCGAATCGACGGGACAGTTTCCGGTACTGGCCGAAGAGGAACCCGATCTCCCGCCCGCCGACGCCGATGTCGCCGGCCGGCACGTCGATCTCGGAACCGATGTAGCGGTACAGGCAGGCCATGAACGACTGGCAGAACCGCATGACTTCGCCGTCGCTGCGGCCCTTGGGATCGAAATCGGACCCGCCCTTGCCGCCGCCGAGCAGCAGCGTGGTCAGGCTGTTCTTGAAGACCTGCTCGAAGGCCAGAAACTTCAGCACGCCGAGGTTGACCGAGGGATGGAAACGAAGCCCGCCCTTGTACGGACCCAGCAGACTGCTCATCTGGATGCGGTAGCCGCGGTTCACTTGCACCTCCCCGGCGTCGTCCGCCCAGACAACTCGGAACTGATAGACGTTCTCCGGCACGACGATGCGTTCCAGGACCTTGGCGTCCCGATAGGCCTTTTTGCTCTGCACGAGGGGCATGACCGACCGTGCCACTTCCCTGACGGCCTGGTGGAATTCGACCTCGCCGGGTGCTTGGGCGACAACGCGCGCCATGAAGGCGTCGACCAACGGTTCGATAGATGATTCTTCGGTTCGTGACGTTATGACAGTCATACGTTCTCCTCTAACTTCCATCAAATGGTTCGTTCTTCTATGGATTCGCGCGTCTCGGTGCGGCCTCAACCGTCCGGGCGTTTATCAATGCTGCCTCTCGCAGATCCGCTGGATCGAATCCAGGTAGTGCTTGAGCAGCCAAAACTTCTCCAGGAACTCCGGCCAGCCGCAGGCCGGGACGAAACCCTCTGCGGCCTCGGGGATGATCATCCCGCTGCTGGTGACGATGCGCCGGAACTCGCCCCACATCTCGGCCCAAATCTGGTTGGCGTCCTGCGAGACGGAGCCGGCGACCTTGAGCAGGTGGTCCAACTCGACCAGGGGCGTAAACGGCAAAACCGTGGGCTGCTGGGCCGGGGCCTGAACAACATAGGGCTTTCTTCTCGGTTCAGCGGTCATCGCAACCTCCCTTACCTCAAACGACAGTGGTTTGATTCTGAACGCCAAGGACGCGGCGCCCACGTGCAGCACAGCGAACAGCGGGTATTGTAGCGTGGAAACGGGCACAGCTATCCCCAACAGAACACTCATGGAACACCCATTGCCCATGTGTAAGTATTTAGCCATGCAATCCCCACGAATACGCATTCGTCCCTTGTGCAACATCCTGCTTGCTTGGGAACGAGTGCGTGCCTAATCCGTTACGTAGCAACAACTTATGGTGTTTCCGCTACAGACATGAAAAACACTTGCATCCGAAGGGATTTTCCCTCATCATGGATGGATTGAGTCTCTGCCCGTTTGTGTCCGTATGTATTAGATGGGTAATCACCGATGGCCAAAGCCCCGACTCGCGCTGAACTGATCAAGCAGGTGGACGCCCTGCACAAGCGTCTGGCATCGATGGAGGCGGCCGCCGCGAAACGGCCGCAGTCCGAGCTCGAGATCGCACTGCGGGAACGAATCAAGGAACTCGACTGCCTCTATACGATCTCGACGTTTCGAGAAATGTACTTTCATGCTCCGGATCGCTTCCTTCAGAGCGTCGTCGATTGCCTGCCCAGGAGTTGGCAGTTCCCCGAGCACGCCTGCGCGCGGATTGTCTACGGGGAAAAAGTGTACCTCACGGAGCGGTTCACCGAGGGCAAGTGGCGAATGGCCGCGAACATCATGGCCGAAGGAAGAGCCGCCGGGATCGTGGAGGTGTTCTATCGCACGGTCGTTCCCACGTCGGCCGCCGGACCGTTCCTCAAGGAGGAACACGCCCTGATTCGGGCCGTCGCCGAGCGGATCAGCAGCGAGCTGATGCACATGAAGGCCCTGTCCGACCTGCGGGCGGCGCATCGCGCGATCCAGAGGGAACACCAGGCGTTGCAGGAGGCCAACATCGCCCTGCGTGCGGTCCTTTCCCGGCTGGAAGAAGAAAAACACGGGATCAAGGCCTCGGTCGCCGCCAACATCCAGAAGGTGATCATGCCGATCGTCTTCGAGTTGGAGCTCGAGGTGACCGGTCGCCAGCGGTCCTACGTAACGCTGCTGCGCCGCAGCCTCCAGGAGATCACGTCCCCCTTCCTCACCCAGATCGCCAGGGACCACGTGCAACTGACGCCCGTCGAGATCGCAATCAGTACGATGATCCGCAACGGGCTCTCGACAAAGGAGATCGCACAATTGCGCTGCATCTCGCCGGCCACGGTCCGCCGACACCGGGAGAACGTCCGCCGCAAGCTCGGCCTGAGGAATCGAAAGGCCAATCTCGCCACATATCTTCAGGCCTCGGTCGCCAACGAATCCGCCGTCTCCCATGACACGGCGCCCGAGTCTGTACAGCAGATCGCCGATGACCTCTCGCCGCTCGGCGGCTGGACCGCCAACGACTTCGCCGGCATCATAGGCGATCAGACCAAGTAAGCGTTGCCGGCCCGTCGCTGGGGCATCAAGTCCCAGGCTCTTATCCACGCCGGCAGGCTATCGGTAGCGCGCGACAATTTCCTGCCGATCTGTCAGCGTGCCGGGCAAGATGATCCACTCCTTTTCGCGGTCGATCTTGTCGTAGGCCGTCCCGTTCACCAGAACACTCTTGAGCGGCTCGGCCTGCGGATGGCGGATGCGAACGTAGATCGTCTCGGGCCGATTGCGGGCCGGCGGATCGAGTGTGATCTTCACAATCCCATCGGCCGCATGCGACTCGTATCGCACGGACAGCGGACCGAAGCGAGAGGCCGCCCGCTCGATGCCGATTTGCCTTCCGTCGGCCAGCCAGTAACGAGGGATCGCCTGGCCGAGGTAGAGGTCGCCGCCCTGCTCGTTGACGAACATCAGCCGCAGCCAGTAGGTGGACTGGGCCTCGTCGGAGGTCTTGAAGTGATCGCCCGCAGGATAGCCGAGCTCGGGCAGCGAATGCTCGTTGCACATGCGGATCTCGGGGTAGAACGCCGAGGCGAAGCCGTTGAAATAGGCCCGGATGTAATGTTTGACGTCGTCTCGCCACAGGTACGGCAGCGGACCATCGAGCAGGTTGGCTTGCATGGAGAACCCACCGCGAGAGAACCAGAAGGCGTCGTAGGCCGGGATCGAGTAGCCGTAACGATCCGAGATGTAGAGGTTGTCCTCGTAGTCCTTGAGCACCCACCTGGTCTCCGGGGCATCCGGCGCCAGCAGGCCGTAGGCGGGCAAGAAGAGCGGCCCTTCGAGCGTCTCACGCAGCCAGCCGTGGGCCCGGCCTCGCTCGTAGAGCCGTGAGGGAATCTTCGGGACATAGGTCCCATCCCGCAACCGCATCACCGGACAGAGGATTCGCGATTCCGTGATGCCCCGCATGAGATCGTCGTAGTACGCTCGGGCATCACGCTGCAGTCGCTTGCCTTCCGGATGGCCCGAGTCCGCCAGGGCATCGGCCAGCGCCCGGAAGCCCCAGACCGTCGCGCTGTTCGTCGCGAGCCAGTTCCAGTAGTCGGTGACATCCTCCAGCGAGCCGGCGGGCAGCCAGCCGTAGTCCAGCGGCTTGTGTCCGTTGGGATTCGTGGTTATCGCGGCCTGACGCTCCCGAATGACCCATTCGCAGGCCTTGACCAAGCCCGGAGCCGCCTTGCTCATCCAGTCACGGTCACGGGTGAGTTGCCAGTGCTGGGCCATGCCCCACATGACGTAGCCGTGGCTCTTGTTGTAGCCGCCGGTCTCGTGACCGCCGGCGCCGTAGAACTGGCCCTCGGCGCTCTTGAAGTTGCCCGGCATGGACACCGTGCCCTGGTAGTGCAGGAACGCGTCGTAGTTGCGCCGCGCCTCGTCGTGATAACCCCGTCGGTCGAGATCGCTGATCATCATGACTGATTCGTTCGGGTAAACGCCGTAGTGGAACGTGCCGACGTGGGCGTGGAGGTAGTCCGTATCGAGTTCCTTGAAACAGTTGACCAGGAGATGCCGCACGTGGGACTTGTAGAAATCGTTGAGCCATGGCTCGGGAGTCACGATCTGCGTGCCCTGCGCCGTCAGTGCCCGCCAGAACGCGCAGACGCGCGTCACTTCCGCATCGAAGTCGAGCTTGCTGACGGTATCGATCTCTTCATCCTTGAGCAGCGTGATGGAAGGGACTGTCATGTAGACAGTCTTGCTCTCGCGGGGCTTCAGACTCGCGGTCCACTTCACCGCCCTGCCGTCCTGCGCGAGGCCCTCGGCACGCACCAGGAATCGCAATCGCTCACCCGCACCGGTATCCGCCAGGACGCGGTTGTCCTTGAGCACAAGCTTCTCATTGCCCTGGGCATCGGTCCCAAATCGCAGGCAAGCCGCAGCCTCCTGCGAATCCGATGTGTTGACCACACGTACCTGCATCAGCAGGACCGTCGGTGTATCCAGGGCGATGTCCTTCAATTCAGGGGCCGTGAGAACGGTCTTCTGCTCGTAGTACAGGGGCCCGTCCTGCCACCAGGTCCGCAGCACGGGCAGGAAGCCCTCCTGCAACTCCCGGCCGCCGCGAAGCTCATCGCGAGGGAATCCGCACGCGATTCGCAACCGGTCGCCGTTCCAAAGCTTTCGTTCGCTGTCGCGGGGGCTTCGCTGGACGTTGAACCATCGACCCACGGAGGTGACTTCGATTTCCCCGTTGGGGCTCTGTCGCATCGTGTTGCGATTGCCCGGCAAGCCATGCACGAAATAGAGCGGGCGCTTGAGCGGCATGTCGTTCCAGGCACGGGAGAGCGTTTGCTCGTCCTCGGCCGCCACGCGGTCATACACCGTTTGGCCGCCGAACTCCCGCCGCAGTGCGTCGCGATAGGCATCGAGAGAAATGGAGTCGTCGCCACTCGTGACCAGAACGCCCAGGTCGTCCACGAGAATGCGGTCACCCCTGGCCACTTCGTCGGCTGCAAAGGAAAACGGCCTCGTGCTCGAGCGGACGGTGACAATCGTTCGGTCGTACCGGCCGTCGATGGGATCGGCCGCCATCACAAGATCGGCCTCAATACTCGCCGTTTCAGATTGCTTGAGGGTCCATTCGCGGTCGGGCGTCACGGCGACCACCTGGCCATTGAAGACCTCCAGACGCCCGGACTCGGCTTGATCTGACCGGAAAACTGTCTCCTGCGGCCGGCCGAACTGGATTCGCACCCGCAGGGGCTTGCAGACGGAGTCCGTATACACGCGGAAACGCGATGGAACAGGCATTCCCGAATCGCTGTTGATGCGAACCGCAAGCGTCTTGCGGTAGGAGACTCCTTCTCCTTCCATTTTGGCAATCTCATCCGGGGAAGTCGGAGCGAACGTGAACTCGTATCCGTTCGCCGTGCGCTCGATCTGGCCCTTGGCCGTGATCCAGCGGCCGTTCGTCCAGTCGTCCATGGCGTCCCAGCCGACGCCGCCGGCCCCCCGCTCGACAATCAACGGATCGGCCTTGCCGTTCCAGACCCGGTGCCAGTACTCCAGCCGGACCTGCGAGGGCTCGGGCAGAGCCTGGTTTCGCTCGAACTCCACGACCACACGACGAACCTTGCGAGGCTCCGCCCAGCGGGGACCATGAGACTTGCCGTCGCCATAGGAAATCGGGTGGCCAAATGGGGCGATGTCAAACGCCGCACCGGGCGAATACTCTTCCGCTGAACCGATGCCCGCCTGGGCGCCATGCACGAGCAGAAGAATGAAGGCAAATAGAAGAGGTGTTTTCATACGTTCGGCCCTTTCGCCACATGGTCATCGATCCCGGTCCCACGGCAGAACCATCGCTATCCTACCGATTTGCCGCTCCAGTTCAAGACCTTGAGATACATGGACTTGCGGACCACGAAACGAACTGCTACCCTTGTCACAAAGACATCCTATGGAGGTATGCATATGAGTTCCAGAGTCGTTGGCCTGCGGTTGTCGATGGTCATCCTGTTCTCGTGTACGGTCATCACAGCACAAGCCGCAAACCCAGGCAGCGTCGAGACCGTTGTCTTCGTGCCGGGCAGTCAAAGTCACGGCTGGAGCGGCCACGCCTATACCGCCGACTGCAAGCTCCTGGCGCGAATCCTCAATGAGAACGTGCCCGGGATCAAGGCGATGGTGCTCGAAGGCGGCTGGCCGAAAGATCTCAAGACCCTCGAAGGGGCCGCCGCGATCGTGGTCGCCTGCGACGGCAATAGCCTGCTGGGCCCCGAATCCAACTGGAAGGCTCTCGACAATCTGGCCCGCAAAGGCGTCGGCGTTGCCTTCCTCCACTACGCCCTGGACCCCGGCAACGAGGGCGGCCCGTACCTGCTCGACTGGATCGGGGGCTACTACAAGCAGTTCTGGTCCGTGAACCCATCCTGGCTGGCCGAGTTCAAGACGCTGCCCGAGCACCCCATCACCCGCGGCGTCAAGCCGTTCCGCATCCACGACGAATGGTACTATCACATGCGGTTCCGCGAAGCGATGGCGGGCGTGACGCCCATTCTGACGGCCGTGCCGCCCGACGGCACGCGAAAAGGCGAAGACGGCCCGCACAGCGGAAACCCGACGGTCCGCGCCCGCATGGGGAAGCCCGAGCACGTGGCGTGGGCATACGAGCGCCCGGACGGCGGCCGGGGCTTCGGCTGTACGGGCGGGCACACGCATTGGGTCTACGCACAAAATGACTTCCGCAAGCTGATGCTCAACGCCGTGTGCTGGATCGCCCGAATCGAGGTCCCGGCCGACGGCGTCCCCACCCGAACGCCGACCGTGGAGCAGATGGAGGCCAGCTTGGAAGGCGACCGGCCGCAGGATTGGACCGCCGACAGGACCCGCGAGATCATCGAACGGATGAACCGGTAACAACGTAGTCCTCAGGCGGCGGTTAACTCCCGACGGCAAACGGTCGATGAACGGTTGTACCCAGGCAATTGGACCATGCTGGAGGAGACCTGCCGTGGAGACCGCGTTGTTGGAACAAAAGGCTGACTTGCAAGAGACCAAGAAGTGTCCGTTCTGCGCCGAGCAGATTCAGCTTGAGGCGATCAAATGCCGCTATTGCGGCGAGTTCCTGGACAATCGTCCCCCTGCCCGGCCGTCAACGAAGACGAAATGGTACTATTCCACGTCCTCCGTAGTCATGGCGACACTGTGCCTGGGCCCGCTCGCCCTGCCGCTGGTGTGGCTGAACCCTCGCTACAATGGGATCGTGAAGGTGATGATCACAACCGCCATTATCGGACTGACTCTCGCACTTTGCTACCTCACGATAGACGCGTATACACGGGTTATCGACCAGATGAAGGCCCTCGGCATAGGCTAAGGCCGCAACCGGGACCCATTTCGCATTCTCCTTCCTTCACTTGCAGCAGCTTTCAGCCGATCTATAGAACAGCAGCGTCAGAGGAGGCCGGCGATTCTGCACGCGCCCTCTGGCGGCTGGGATCATAGAAGCGAGAAAGGACGGAAAACATGGCGGATTCCACATGCACCGTCGCCCCGGTGAAGACCTGGGCCTCGGACCAGGAACGGGAGTGTTACCGGGAACTTCGCGAACTCAACAGAACCTCCCCCATTCCCGACCGGGAAGTCCTGGCCAATCTGAGCCTGTTCCTCGTACGCGTGTCCCTGGGCCGCATGCTCTTCATGCACAATCTGTACCGGCAGATCCTCGGCACGCACGGCGTGATCATGGAATTCGGCGTCCGCTGGGGGCAGAATCTGGCCCTGTTCACGACGCTCCGCAATCTGTACGAGCCGCACAATCAGACTCGCAAGGTCATCGGATTCGATACCTTCAACGGGTTCCCCTCCGTCGCCCCGGAGGACGGCGACTCGGCGTCCGCACAAGTCGGCGCCTACGGCGTGACGGCCGGCTACGAGGACTACCTGGGCAGAGTGCTGTCGGCTCACGAGCGTTTGGCGCCGCGATGCCACATCAGGAAGCATGAACTGGTGAAGGGAGACGTCATCGAGACCCTTCCCGCCTACCTGGAACAACATCCCGAGACGGTCATCTCGCTGGCCTACTTCGATCTGGACCTCTACGAGCCCACCCGCGAGTGCCTGGAACTGATCCGGCCGTACCTGGCCCGCAACAGCATCGTCGGTTTCGACGAGTTGGTGTCCGAGGAGTTCCCCGGCGAGACGCAGGCCCTCCGGGAGGCGTGGGGCCTCTCGGATTTCCATCTCGTGCGAGATCCGGTCTCCTCCCAGCAGAGCTATCTTGTCGTGGGGTGAAAACCGCCGGGGTCCAATCGGAGAGGACGACAATGCCGTCGAAGAGGAAAGCGAAGGTTCTGGTCTTCCCTTGTGGGTCCGAAATCGGACTGGAGTTGTTTCGGTCCCTGGCCAGAGACACGCATATCGAACTGTACGGCGCCTCCAGCACGCCGTCAAATCACGGGAAGTACCTGTACCGGAATTACACGGACGGGCTGCCGTACATCACGGCCCCAGGGTGTATCGAGGCTCTGAACACCCTGATTCGCCGCCATGAGATCGACTGCCTCTTTCCCGCCATGGACAGCGTCGCACTGGAATTGGCAAGGCATCAGGAACAGCTCGCCTGCAGGGTCATCGGCTCGCCGCTGGAGACCTGCCGGATCTGTTGCTCCAAGCGTGCGACCTACGAGACGCTCTCGGACGTCATGCGCGTTCCCGTGCTATATCGGAGCCTGGATCGTGTTTCCCGATGGCCGATCTTCCTCAAGCCGGACTGCGGCTACGGCTCTCGGGGGACGCGAGTGGCCGGGTCGAGCCAAGAGGCGCAGTTCTTCCTGGACCGGGAAGAGGGACTGCTGGCGATGGAGTATCTGCCGGGCAGGGAGTACACCGTGGACTGCTTCACGGATCGGCGCAGGAACGTCGTTTTCGTCGGCGCGCGCGAGCGGCTGCGGATCCAGAACGGGATCAGCGTCCACAGCCGGCCCGTGGAAGGGGCAGTCTTTCGGGAACTGGCCGGGATCATCAATGCCCGGCTGCTGCTGCGAGGCGTCTGGTTCTTCCAGCTCAAGGAGAGCGACGATGGGACATTGACGCTCCTGGAAGTGGCCCCGCGAGTGGCGGGCACCATGGCCCTGCACCGGAATCTGGGTGTGAATCTGGCCCTGCTGAGCGTCTTCGACGCGATGGACATGGAGGTTTGCGTCCAGACCAACGATTTCCGGATCGAGATCGACCGTGCCTTGACGGCCCGGTTTTGCACCGACCTGTCGTACAACCACGTGTACATCGATCTGGACGACTGTCTCCTTTGCGACGGGCTCATTGATGTCCAGGCGGTGGCGTTTCTGTATCAATGCGTGAATCGCGGGATCACGATTCACCTTCTGACCCGCCACAACGGCCTGGTCGACGAAACCCTCGGGCGGGCCCGCCTCCGGGACCTGTTCGATGACGTCATCCACCTGCAATCGGACGAGCGCAAATCCGACTCCATCCATCACACCGACGCCATTTTCATCGATGACTCGTTTCGTGAACGAAAGGATGTTCACGAGCGCAAGGGAATCCCCGTGTTCGCGCCCGATGCCATCGAGTGCCTGATGGTGTGAGACTCAGCCTTTTTCTACCATTGGATAAGGCTTTTCTTGATGGCTCGACCTCCTGATCTCCTTCTACCATGTGGCCCGTGCCCGAAAGAGAACCGGGCGTTGTAGTACCGCGTGAAGCGTTGGCCTTGAACCCAAACGGTTGGGTACGATGAAGGAGCCTGCTGTGAAAGCCAAAGTGGACCCGAATCTCTGTGCCGGGGTGGGTGCGTGCGAGAGCACGTGTCCCGAGGTGTTTGAAGTCGTCAACGGGCTTTCGACCGTGAAGGTCGATGTCGTGCCGACCGATCTCGAAGAGAAATGCCGACAGGCGGTGGAAGGTTGCCCCATGAACGCGATCTCCGTGGAGCCATGAGGCCATGGATCTACCTGTCATTCCAACGCCGGTATTTCCCCGGTGGGTATGGATGGAGGAAATCACCTATTCGCACATCCCCATCGCCACGATGCTCACCGCCTTCATGCTGCTGGCGCCGGCCTTCGAGTACATCGGCGTCCGCCGCCAGGACTTGCGATGGGAGCGGCTGAGCAAGAGCCTCATCTGGTTCTCCCTGATCCTGTTCTCCCCCGGTGCGGCCCTGGGGACCGGCATCCCCATGTTCATCATCGGGACCTATCCTGAATTCTGGTCCCGCTGGTCAAACCTGTTCTTCTGGCCGTTGATGGCCCAGTTCGGGTTCTTCCTCGGCGAGGTCATCTTCCTGTTCTTCTTCTATTACCTGACATGGGACCGCTGGGCCAATCGCAAGACCCTGCACATCTCGATGGGCATCGTTGCGGCGTCCTTCGGATATCTGGTGCAGATTGTGTGGGACTCGCTCGGCGCGTACATGATGACCCCAGGGACAGTCCCCCTGCCCCAAGTCGATCAGCCTGTGGGATGGTCGTTGCAGGCCATGCTCAATCCGAGTTTCCTGCACCTGCTGAGCCACCGCACCTTCGGCAATTTCAGCTACGTGATGCTTCTGACGGCCGGCGTGTTCGCGCTGCGGTACAGGGGACAGAAACGCAAGGACCCCGCCAGCGAGAACACCGCGTATTTTCGCTGGGCATCGGGCACTTGCTTCCTCATCGGCTTTCTGTTCTTCTTCCCCATGCCGATCATCGGCTGGCTCTACGCCGGTGTGCTTCAACGAGAGGCCCCCGCGGCGTTCCTGGCGGTGATGGGAGGGCATGTCTCCCGATACTTCCTCATCAAGATGTCGCTGATCCTGTTGTTTCTGACGGTCGGCGGCACCTTTGTGGTCAAGCGATACAGTTCCAGGACCGTGGCCGGGGCAATCACGGTTGGCCTCCTGGTGGTCCTGGCGGTCGTACACATCCATCCACCGCTGCCGTGGCTGGGCGGAAGCGCCCTGGCGTGGCGACTCGTCAGCACCGCGGTCATCCTGGGACTCATCGCCTGGCTCTGGGCCCGCCGGGGGACGGGGAACCCGGATCGCAAGGCCTGGCAATGGGCGATGTTCATCGCAGGATTGGCGGCGTTCTTCACCTTCACTCTCGGAGGGTTCGTCCGAGAACGCAGCAAGAGCCCGGACACCGTCTATGGCCAGATCGTCAAGCCCGAGTGGAGTCAGTTCGAGGCCGACCGCTACCTCGTCTACACCAAATGGCTCGAACCTCGCGGCCTGTACCCCGAGGACCTCGAGCGGCAGGCCCCGGAGAACTGGCAGACACAGGTGCAGCAGGCGCGCCGGGAGGGACTCGCCTTGACGGATGACGAGGCCCAGCGAATCATCCGATACCTGGAGGAGCACCATCGATGATCCTGGCAGCCATCACGAACCCATTCATCCAGGCCCCCGGGGGCGCCAAGTTCACCATCGGATGGATCGCCCTCTTCCACACGGCGATCGCATCGCTGTCCATCGGGTTCGCGTTCATCGTCACGATTCTGCAGATCGCCGGGTATGCGCGCCGGGAGAATCGGTTCGACCTGCTGGCCAAGCGGGTCCAACTGTGGCACGTGTGCATCTACAACATCGGCACGATCAACGCTATCGGGCTGGTCTTCGCCCTCAGCGGCCTGTATCCGCAGTTCTGGTCCCAGGCTTTCACCCAGTTCTTCTGGACGCTGATCATCGAAGAAGCGCTGTTCTTCATGCTGGCCACGACGCTGACCCTTCACTACTTCTTCTGGGATACGATGTGGGGTCACAAAAAGCTGCACATCTTCCTGGGCGGGTTGCTGACTCCGCTGTTCTTTCTGCAGGTCTTCGCCATCCACGGCATGGGCTCCTACATTCTGACGCCAGGGTTTGCGGAGGGACAAGTCAGTCTGTGGTCAGGCACGGCCGGCATTCTCGGCTGGGACGCGCTGGCATTCTATAATCCGAGCTTTCTGATGCTGACGCTGCACCGCACCGCCGCGAACTTCGCGTACGGGGGATTCTTCGTGGCGGGCGTCTGCGGCATCCTGCTGTTCCTGTCGCGGAACAAGGAACGGCAGAATCTGTATGAGATCGGCGGACGGCTGGTCTTCAACGTGGCGTTTGCCAATCTCCTGATGCTGCCTATTGTCGGTTTCTTCTACGCTTGGGTGCTGAAGTACCACGCGAAAACGGCCTACGACAACCTGATGATCGGCCGGGGCGACATCGTGGCCGGAGGGATCGACTGGTGGTGGACCAAGCAGCTCATCGTCGCGTCCATGCTCGGCATCGGTCTGGCCTTCGCCCGCAAGTCCGCAAAGACCAAGAGCGAGTTTTCCCTGCCGATGCTGATGGTCTACTCGCTGGCCTTCGTCTATCTGGTGTTCTATATCGGCATGGGGATGCAGATGACCTGGCGATTCTTCTGGGGCTCGCTGGCGGCGGCAGTCCTGGCGGCATTGGTCGGAACGCACCTCCTGAACCGCCATGAGGGGTCCGGCCGGGCGGTCTTCATCCTCATGGGTCTGCTCTCGTTTCTTACCGTCTGTCTCGGCGGCTACGTGCGCGAAGCGGCCCGGCCCCGGTTCACAACGCCTGGCGGCGAACGGGTCGCGGGGTTCAACCGGATTCCCGAATACAGCGAGGTCTATGTCGACCCCGAGCGTCCCGAGTTGATGACGATCCAAATGGTGCGGGACAGGCCGGCCTACGTGGATGACCTGCCCGGGCGGCCCGCCGGACGCGCAGCGGCCCTCCGGGCCGGGGCCGACCCGGATCGCTGGACGGCGGCGGACCTGGTCTCCTATCGGTGCATCTCCTGCCATACTCTGGAGCGAGTGCATCGTTACCGTGGCGAAGACTGGGATCGCGTGGTCGGACGCATGAAAGCCTACGGGATGCGGATGACCCCCGAAGAGATGCGCAAGGTCATTGCCTACCTGA